>Ga0179589_10000130_pt1 | contig 10488 bp, 20 predicted proteins | sample CZOMad2_1_08_16f_FD_182923 | JGI IMG/M metagenome (GOLD analysis project Ga0179589, IMG submission 182923) | Vadose zone soil fungal communities from Angelo Coast Range Reserve, California, USA - CZOMad2_1_08_16fungal | ecosystem: Environmental > Terrestrial > Soil > Vadose zone | place: USA... | reverse complement strand
TGCAACGTCAGATTCGGCGCAGATTCGGCGCCGCCGAATCTGACATATTGGCAGATAGACGCATCCGTATCGTGCATACATGGCCCCACTATCATTTAATACCAAATACAAACATGCATGGAAAGCCTTGACGTATTCCATGCAGGGATTGCTGAGGTATGAATTTTAAGAGCAGATTCAGCGCTGCCAAATATAGCAATACAGCTTCGAAATGACTGTCATACAATTCATACTTCATCAATCCCTGCATGGAATACGTTAAGACCTTCCATTCATGTTATTATTTGGTATTAAATGGTGATGGGGCCATGTATGCACGACGTGGATGCGTCTGTCAATTGCAACGTCAGATTCGGCGCAGATTCGGCGCCGCCGAATCTGACATATTGGCAGATAGACGCATCCGTATCGTGCATACATGGCCCCACTATCATTTAAATACCAAATAAAAACATGCATTGAAAGTATTGACGTATTCTATGCAGGGATTGCTGAGGTATGAATTTTAAGAGCAGATTCAGCACTGCCAAATATAGCAATACACGTCAGATAGACGCATCCGTTACTGTCGTGCATACATGGCCCCACTATCATTTAATACCATATAAAAACGTGCATGGAAAGTCTTGACGTATTCCATGCAGGGTTTGATGAGGTATGAATTTCATGAACATTGTATATATATATATTGTTGCATCAAAGCGTGCTGTATTCCACTGTGTTTCAATGGCACCCTATGCATGTCTGATTTTTTGGCTCAGGAATGACAGGTCCATCACTTCCCCTGGGTGATCCCAATTACCGTTTTTCCTTGAGGTCAGCTCTATGTCTATCTGATCCCAGGTAAGGTTGAGTTTTTTCCTGATGGCCTCAACGATCTTCATCGCAGCCTTTGCCTCGTTTCTCGTTTCTTTGAACAGATAGTCGCTGGAGCTCAACTTCAGACCGGCAGGCTCGTAACCGGTGAGGCAAAACCTGCTTATCATGCGCATGTGCGCAAGAACTGGAAACCAATAAAATTCTAATTTGTTACGAGTTTATAACAGATTAGTTATCATTTAGACACGTATCCAACTTTAGACATATCTCACCTCGTAGGAGAACCAGGTCTGGAAGTGCCAACATCATACGTATGATTTGTCTATCTGCCACGTGTGTTTCGTTTGTGGAATATTCGGCTCTTAAAACCCCTTCATCGTCCTCAGAGCTGTCGTATGCGTGGCTTATTTCGGTTAGATGAAGTGCTTCGTACATCCAAAGATGTCCACCTGTAGTCATCGCTTTTGTAGGGGTGTACACTGCGTGCCATGCTCCTGGAGGCTGGATCCTATAATGCCTTCCATAAATGATCAATAATCACAATTATGAATGTCACCTACAGCATATCGCCTTCCTCAAGGAGAATGGTTCCCATCACAAACCTTTCCTCGGATGGTGGGGAGTTTTCATCCAGTATGGAATCGAACTCTTCAAATAGATCTACTCTAGTATCCGGACTGTGTTTTTCCTTCACCTTAATGATTCCCCACATCTTCTCGCCTGAACGTGGAGTGACGAACGTCACCGCACCTGACACATCGTGATGGAAATACGTTAGAAAGCCTGCATGGGTTATGATGTCCCACTCTTGACCGCGCCACATATCATAGAGTATTACCTGTGGCCCCTGCTGAGACCTATCTAGTGCACCTGTGGGTATGTTGGTTTTGATGTTGGCATAGTGATCTCGACGGGTGATGTACAGTGAATTTACATCATCTGATAGAACGCTGTTGGATAAAGTATCAATTACACAACGGTGTCGAATACATTGCTTCACGCACTCGAGCCATTGCGGAGTGTCCTGTCGAAGCCTTTGGAGGTCAAGTACATTGCCACATGATTTTGTATCATGGGCATCTAATACGAACTCGGTGAGGTCCATAAGCTTGACAATATTTTGTTGTTTTTTCCTCGAGAAGTTCCTTGCTCGCTCCATCGCATCTTAAATGCATTTTTTATTTTTATCAACTGTTTAAGAAAAGAGCAACAACTGCATCCACATACCATGCCAGTAGACTGAATGCGACATAGATGGCCGTACCATGCCGATATCCTCCACGCTGAAACCCCTACATTGGCTGAAGCAACACCCCTTGATAACAACGGCTCTGTTGTTTGATATGTGTTTCCTGATCTCCTTCACAAATCTTTCTCTTGCCTCCAAGGCAACGGAAGAGGGTTTGGGACGCTCCGAAGTATGTTGAAGCTCTTCTGGAAGTTCTAATACGACTGCGATGGGCTCATTGTCACGCATCTGAGTCGCATTGTCCGCTCGGGCCATGAATTGTACCCATTTTCCATCCTGTTAAAGTGATCAAGATGTCGATTCTAACATATGGGCGCTGCACACGCACCTTGTCTAGTCCCTCGCAACCGGTGAATGGTTTGAATGTCGCTACATCATGTGCAGGCCACTCCACCAATGGTGTTCCTAGTGGGAACTCTATGCCGTCACGTCCGATGATCATTCTGTCATGTTCTATTGCATCGATGAATTTCCAGCCACTGTAAATCATGCGTGGATATTACGTACGAGAGGATGTGGTTAGCGCTTTTTGAATATCGTCGTTTTGCACACGCATCATCCTGCAACGGTTTTCCAAGTCCGCGCGTGCTTCCATCATTATTTCAGCCTCGGTTTTCCTTGGAATTTCCTTGGATGAATCAGGGACAACTTTGGACGATTGCACTTGATTATAATCATCACTGCTATAATCAGGTGACGGTACTCTGTCGGGTGATGGTGGCGGTGGGGCTGGCTTCACACCACGCTCGTAATCCAGTATGATCTTGATATGTGTATCTGCAATATCGGTCCGCCTCCCCAGTCTCAACTTCGTCTGGCGGAGATAACCGTCGTAACCAGTTATGCGTACCCATGCGAGGCGTTTCACTGAAGGGCACAAAATATATTCCTGGTTTGTTGGATGTTTGCAGTTTCTGCTTTCAGACATGGACATCCATTGATTCCACTCGGAATCCTGCTGACAGACCCATACGCTATACGGTTGCTCCATCACATCAAAATAAATATCACCTGGGCTTGCGGGTGGAATTCCTCTGACTGGCTTCCCCTCTCCCCTGTACTCTATGAACCTGCATCCCATCGCTTCAACTTCCTTTTTCGTAGTCTTCTCCTCGGCACTAGGAGCCAAATTCCGAGTATTAAAGCTCATGATGTGTAGGCGGTTAAAGTGTAGATGATGGGAGTTAGTGATGTAGAAAGATTACAGCACTGCCACGATCGCACACGTTCCGGATCGGGACGCAGCAGCGCCGAATATGACAACACTAAGGCATCGCTGCATGCATGTAAGGCTCCATTTCCATCTAGTTCCATCTAGTACTAACTTTAAATGTGAATGGGAGGTTGGTTGTAAAGCCTTCCATACGAATGTAGTGATGCCTCAGTGGATGCGGCAGAGCCTAATCTGACATAAAGGCATTTGCACATGCATTTAAGGGGCCTTATCACTATCTGATACTGAGGCATCACTGAAGCTTCACCAGTGACTTCTAATGCAATTTCAAAGTCGTTATCTGATGGCAGTAGAGCCTCGTATAAATGCAACGATGCCTCAGTGTCGGATTCGGCGGCGCCGAATCTAGATTCGGCGCTGCCGAATCCGACGTAGAGGCATTTGCACATGGATATGTGGCTCTACTATTATCTAATACTGATTGTAAATGTGTATTAGAAGTCAATTGGGGAGCCTCGTATGAGTTCAGCGATGCCTCGGTATCAGATAGTGATAAGGCCCCTTAAAATGCACGTGCAAAATGCCTCTATGTCAGATTCGACAGACCGAATCTGAACCTGAGGCATCGCTGCACCCGTACGAGGCTCCCCAATTGACCTTTAATACACGTTTAAAATCAGTATTAGATAGTATCAGAGCCACATATCCATGTGAAAATGCCTCAACGTCAGATTCGGCAGCGCCGAATCTAGATTCGGCGCCGCCGAATCCGACACTGAGGCATCGCTGTATTCATATGAGGCTCTACTGCCATCAAATACATACTTTGAATTTGCATTAGAAGTTACTGGTGAAACCTAGTGTGAGTTCAGCGATGCCTCAGTGTCAGATGGTGATAAGGCCCCTTAAATGCACGTGCAAATGCCTCTATGTCAGATTCGACAGACCGTATCTGACACTGAGGCATTGTTTCATTCATACGATGCTCTCCAATTGACTTTTAATACACATTTACAATCAGTATTAAATAGTTGTAGAGCCACATATCCATGTGCAAATGCCTCGACGTCAGATTCGGCGCCACCGAATCCGACACTGACCATCGTTGCATTCATACGAGGCTCCACTGCCATCGGATACAGACTGAAAATATGCATTGAAAGTCGCTAACGGAGCCCCGTATGAATGCAGCAATGCCTCAGTGTCAGATTTGGCAGAGCCTAATCTGACATAGAGGAATTTGCACGTGCATTCAAGGGGCGGTACTACCGTCTAATACCGACCTCCAATGAACATTTATTTACAGTCATTATTTGATAGTAGTAGACTCACATATGCATGTGAAAATGCCTCTACGTCCGATCCGGCACCGAATCCGACATGTCGATTGGCAGAGGTGCAGTTACATGCATACAGGGCTCTACTACCAACTTCTAATGTACGTTCAAAGTTGGTAGTAGAGCCTTGTATGCCTGTAACAACGCCTTTGTCTGCAGCAATGCCCTAGCGTCATATTCGGCGCTGTCGAATCTGACATCTTTATTCAAAAAGCCTATTTCCACATGCATACCAAGCCACAAAACCATACAATACCGCCTTTTAACACATTCAATGTTGGATTTGACGGCCCCGAATATTTACTTCCAGTTCCCTCGCGTGCGAACGATATTAAACGGAACCCATTTATTCGTGGCATATAACCATCTTGATATAATATATTAATATAAGTAATAAGTAATAAATGTTACAATGCGGATGAGTCCGTTATTTTACAAAGCCAATTATATAACGTTTCTGCTAACGTGTATCCAAATATACCGGTCGGAGCTGTCGACGATTTAGCCTTCAATCTGTTTGACCATAATGTTGTCGTCTGAGTGCGCTCGACCTCGTTGACGCAGTATGTGACGCGCTGGCTTTTCTGATCCACTATCAAAGCTACGTCGAACCGCACAAAAATTCCGATGGATGACTTGGCCAGGAGCTGCTTTGACTCCATGCTGTACAGCTCGTCGTACGTGTCCATGATGAACTGATGAAATTGTGCCTTTCCGTGACCACGGGTTTCCATGCTTCCAAATACCGGATTGCAGACGTCGGTGGTTAGAAGGGTCCCGTTCCTGTGTTTTTCACTTTTATGTGACGGATTAGAATCGCTATACCAATTCTCATGGACGCCGTCGACCTACCTGAGTTCTTCCAGCGTATAGAAGGTGTTGACTATATCCCAGGACCATGTATTACGATCCTGGTTCTTCAACGTGTGAACTGTGTACACTATCACGCCCCCTACAAGGAATACTCTCCATTCCCCTAGTTTAGCCAGAGGCTCCATGTAGGACTGAGCGATCCACTGAGAGCCAGGAACGTCCAAATGACTGCGCAGGTATTCCCAATTACGCCTATTGAGGTGCCAAGGTAGAACTACATGCTCTCCAGCATCACTATGCGTCCTCTTCAGCACCATCTCGTCGACTATGTTTTCTCCATCTACCAGCAATCTGGTTGTTGGACGCGCAGTATTTGTCCTTTTCTGAGCGATAATATCCAAGGATTGGGCAAGTTCCCATTTAGATCCAATGGTGTTTACATGATCCTGATGAGGCCATATGCGAATGCCTCGTTTCAATTCGCGTAGGTTATCCAGATACTGGGGGACATTGGTCTTCGTTAAACCATATTGTGTGTTACTGTCAAAGACTAAATTATCGAATAGGTGTATGTACGTGTATGAGATACTCACAGGTATGAAATTGACATGTCTACTCCGCCAATGACAAGATCTGCCTTGGACATACGTTTCAGCAAATCCGAATTTTCTTTCTTTCCCGGACACATAATGGCGTCGAAGAACTTCTTCCACACCATAAACTCGAAGTTAAAGCGAGGAACGCTTTGTTCAGCGCTCCACTTCTGCATACAGATCATCACGAAGAGCTATAAATAAATAATGAGCGATAAGGATATGAACCATTATCAAAGGAATACGCTCACCCATTCCTGCATGATAACCTTCAATATAATAGTATTTGAATGTTTAGCTTTGGTTTTCGATATGACGTGAATGCTGCCCTCGAGTTCATGTAGAGGCTCGTATTCCGACTCGGAAAGCGTTGTAGGTATGAATCCCAGATCGTTCTGGGCTTTCTCCTTGCTGGTTATCTTCATCGCGGCATCTGGGATGTATATAATATGATAGCATCGGTTCGCCGTCGTTGGAGGGTAGACGTCCTCCCTCATTGTACCTATATGAGCCGCAACCTCGTGATTTGTTGCGTCACGTCCTCCCTCAGGCGCCATACTTTTATCTGTCCTCTTGATCAGACGTTGACCGGGACAGCCCTTTGTACATCGTGGGTGCAGTCTCGGGTTGTGCGCATGCTTTCGAACTGCGTGTCCCTCCTTATTCCACAAAATTGTCTTGGTCTTCTTGGATACGCATCCGCTTTCAGTGCAGGTATGCACGCATATTTCGTATCCGTTGGTGATACGATGTTGAAGCGAAGATCTAGAGCCGATACTCTGGTCGGAAGCTGAATGGGTCAGCTCGTGATCCATCTCTGACATAAGAACGTCCTCCGAATCGCAATCGATGTCCATGTCCATGGTAAGTAGCTGCAAACTGTAAATATGTTATGAAAGGACGTTGGCGTTTGAATCGATTGTGTCGACACGTTTTCGTATGATTACCCTTTATGGGAATGTGAACATATGTATCGTTGATCGGATCTTCAATCGGATCGACACAATCGGCCTCCGAATCCTTCTATGTGATTTATGGGGCGCGTATACCACATATATGACTCCACCAATGGGTTCTCATGCATCTTTAAAGTCAGTATTCGAAATTAGAGGAACCTCTTATGAATATACCGATGCCCCAGTGTCAGATTCGGCGGCGCCGAATCTGGCGTAGAGGCATTTGCCCGTGGATATGTGGCTCCACTATTATCGAATACTAACTGTAAATGTGCATCGAAAGTCGCTAACGGACCCTCATGAATGCAGCGATGTCCAAAACCCTCTTTCGTGTGGTTCAGGTCACGGATATGTCACAACACGTGATATTGGACATGCTATCCCAAAGGTGTTGGCTCGTGTATATAAAACTTTCCTACCATCTAATACAGACTTCCAATGTACATTTGCAATCGGTATTCGATGGTAGTGCAGCCTCATACGATTCGATCCTCGCGCGCCTCGTGTCTATTCCGGTGCCGAACACGTGTTTTTATTTGACTGAGTTATTCCGAAGCGGTGCAGCGCGGGTGCGTTCGATCGATATCAACCAAAGTTCTCACTTTCCCAATCCCGACCCCCCTACCAGGTTTCGCAATGTCCACCATACGAGGTTCGGGACACCGTCATTGGAAACGTTCCCCGCCTAGCAGTTACGCCATGGATCTGATTCGTCAGGTTAAATACGATTTGGAATTCGATGAGCACGATAACGATGGAATGCTCGACGTTTATGAGTTCAACACGCTCAAACTGAAACACGAGTCGCGCAGCCATTGGAGGAGGTTTCCTGCCGCTTATTTTACGTTTCTCAGTCGTCTCCTGTACCGTTTCGAACTCTATCTCGAAGTTTACGACGTCATTCATGCCAATCGTGAAGATTATTCGTCGACGTCGAGTAAGGATTCGATTCGAATGCTGAAGCTGTATATTCAATACATGAACGGTGTTATCATGGAAGCCTGGGAACAATGTCGCGAAGCTGCGGTCGCCGATGAATTGGGTCCTGACTGGCGTTGCCCTGCTCTTGACAGGTGGCTCTGTCTAGAGTTCTATATCAAGAGGCACAGTATCGAGGACGTGGAAACGTATATCCGGAACTCTGGAGAAGGACTGAATGAGGATCCTTTTGAGTTTGGTAGGCTAAACATGTATTCACATGTCCTCTGATTACATGTATATCTGGCACAGATTGGACCGAATACGAGACGTCCGTCCCCGAATGGCATCACGGCGAGGGGTACGATTACGAAATTGCTACGATGAGTAAAAGGGATCTTCGTGGCATAATTACGAAGATCATGAGTTGGTTGGACAATAAGCCGGACACATCTGCTGAAGACGATGAGGAAGACGCTAATGAAGACAATAAAGACGTTATTATCGACGAGGAGGATACAAAGGCAGGTGAAGAGGAGGCAATAATCAAGGCCAAAGGTAAATCATTTCTATCTACCTCTTTATTTGAGGTGGTTGAACATGTTACAATCAGATAAAAAGGCCACGTCGAAGGGTAAGCAGGCGGAACTCACCCCTTCCAAAAAGGCAAAGGCTGCCTCCGAGGGTAGTGGGGAGTCGGCTGCCTCATCCGAGGGCGGGAGGAAGATCTTCATGTCAACGTCGAAGGGAAAGAAGGCCGATACCCTCGCCAAGGGACACGCAAAGTCCACTGCAGATAGGAATAAATCAGAGACGAAGAACGAAAGTGGTATGTTTGTTTTACCTTTGTCGAGGTTACGGCTTTTGTATATGGCTGGGTTGACATCGTCGACAGTCAGCGAAGCGGGAGGTCTCGTCGTGTCTTCTAAACGTCGACTACAACCCACTATGAGGGTTACGGATGTAGACACCGAAGGCGACAAGGAAGCGAAACATAGTACGATTCATCGAGCATTTTTATTAAATTGCTTAATGAAATTATGTTTTTCAGTCATCAAAAAGCAGAGGGCAGGCCCGAGTGCGAGGTCTAATGCTAGGGTAAATAAGGGTGCGTGTCTCGGGCTATCAATATGTATGAGACTGACGTCCTGAGGGGTTTTATTTATTATTTCCGTAGCCATAGCATCTTCTGAGGCGAAGGGAAATCCGGGCGCCGTCGCGTCTGCAGCTATAGGGTCGAGGAGGGAGATAAGGCGACAACTCGCTGCATCTTCTGGAAAGAAGGAAGGTCATTCGGCAGTAGGGATGAAGAGAAAGGATCGTGGAAGCCTTGAAATCGCAGGTACGTGTTGCCTTTCCGTGGTAATACCTCCTTTTAATGTTACACTTCTGTCATTCCTAAGCGGAGCCACCCGCAAGGCATTCCACTCGTCGAAACGCATCTCGTGAGCTGGATGACTCTCCCCCCGGTGCCACCGTATCTTTACCGTCCATCCCCTCTACTTCAGCCCCTTTGCAACATGATGGTGAGATGGGGAAATGGGGAACAGGCGTCCCAACTGACGCACTCTTTGGCTTGGGCTCTGGATCACAGCTTCCTGCTGTCGTCGATTCGGACCAAGAGGAAAAATGAAACCTGAAAGGATATATCGCGGGCTTGGACTTCATCGCGGGCTTGGACTTCATATAAATTCGATAGTCAGTTGGTGTATATGACCTTGTATATTTTGTCATACGGTTGTAGGAAGACCGTGAGAATTGATGATTGTGGTTGCCCAAAAGTACGATTTCACACTCGTCCAATTAAACGGCAGATTAAGCGAGCCCAATATGCCCGGGTTATAGGTTTGAGGTAATTTAACATCTGAATCCAAATGCCACCCCCGTCTTCATTTGCAGAGGTATTGTTACGAGCCAAATTGCTTTTTACACGATAGACCTAATACGTCAATGTTGTGATTTCGAATTCTATGTTCTGTAATGTAGATGAGACATATTATGACCTCGTATATGAGAGTATTTGGTCTGAATGTCCAATATTTTAGAATGGAATAGATAATAAATCATGGCCTGGTGTCATTTAAGGTGTGCCAGTGGACATCTTCCGAATGATTCCTGACACTGACGCAAGATTCGGCGGTGCCGAATCTGACACTGAGTGGTCTCTGCATACATATAGGGCACTGCTACCGACTTATAATAGATGTTGGAAGTTGATATGAAATGATAGTAAGACCCTGTATGCATTCAGCGATGCTCAGTGTCAGATTCGGCAGCGCCGAATCTGACACTGAGGGGTCTCTGCATACATATCAGGCACTACTACTGACTTATAATAGATGTTACATGTTGATATTGAATGATAGTAAGACCCTGTATGCATCCAGCGATGCTCAGTGTCAGATTCGGCAGCGCCGAATCTGTAGTACTGCAGATTCGGCACCGCCGAATCTGACACTGAGGGGTCTCTGCATACATATGAGGCACTACTACTGACTTATAATAGATGTTAAAAGTTGATATTGAATGATAGTAAGACCCTGTATGCAGCCAGCGATGCTCAGTGTCAGATTCGGCAGCGCCGAATCTGTAGTACTGCAGATTCGGCGCCGCTGAATCTGACACTGAG
>Ga0179589_10000129_pt1 | contig 10514 bp, 10 predicted proteins | sample CZOMad2_1_08_16f_FD_182923 | JGI IMG/M metagenome (GOLD analysis project Ga0179589, IMG submission 182923) | Vadose zone soil fungal communities from Angelo Coast Range Reserve, California, USA - CZOMad2_1_08_16fungal | ecosystem: Environmental > Terrestrial > Soil > Vadose zone | place: USA... | reverse complement strand
GCCACTCCGTAAATCTCAAACGGCAGCCGCAACTCGCACCAACTTTCGTGCTCTCGCACTCTGCGCACCGCGTCCACCGCGCCACACAAAATCCCAAATCCCAGCGCAATCAGCCCCAAGACATGCGTCCGCGGCGTATACAAACTGATCTGATCCGCCCCGGTATAAAGCTCTGATCCGAAGGAAGACAAAATACCGGAAGCGTCAAAATACGCGAACGTATACATGTGCGCCCCCACAATCGCCACCACCGCCGCTGCGGGCAACGCCAATTTCCACCATCCGCGCAATCGCCGCCAAATCAGAATGTACCCAACACTCCCCGCCAACCAGGCAAACCCCTGCGGAAGGGCCAGCAAGGTCAACGCCGCAAAGATAATTCCGCCCAACAACTCCCAACCACGCCCCCGCCAGAAAATCGCAGTCGCAAAAAACCCCAATCCCAGCGACAAATAGTAATTAAAAAAACCGATGTTGAACGTCCATCCATACGTCAACATCGCCAAGCACGGCAGAAGAAACCACCGCGCCCGTCCCACCACCGCGGCCGCCAAGGCAAACGCGCCCCAAAAGAAAACCAGCACGCAAGCGCCCACCACCATCTTTTCCGCTGCCGCGAGCCCAAACCAATTCCCCAGCCGCGCCAGCGAAACGTCCACGACAACATTGTTCCAGCGCGAAGCCAAATACAGCCCCGGCGCCTGGCCCTTCTCAATCAACTGGGCCAACCAGGCGTTGTAGACGTGGCTCGCTAAATCTCCCGACACAATTCGCTCATGCCAGAAACAAGGAAGCAGAAGGACAATCGAGGTACCGAGCACGGCCCACCACCGGGCCCTCAGAAATCCCCCCACAGGCGCGACCACCCCTTCGCCAACTCCGCACTCCCGTTCCCTGGTGGTTCTATTTTCAGCAGACAATCTTGAGAGCTCCGCTCACACCTGTGGCAAATCGCAATATTCTACCCGCAAATCTCTCTCTTTTCTTACTCTACTACCCCGGCCATTGCCCTTTTTTGTCCCTTTCGTCCAGTAGCTCTGCGCCGGGCCCCGCGTTCAAACTAGATCCAATGAATTTTCCATTGCGGGTGTGCGCGAGAAACACATGAAAATCTCTCGAACGTCTCTGCTGATTCTCGGGGCCACCATCTGCTCCGGCTGCGTTGGCCATGTGGCCAACACCAAGGCCCCGGCGGGTCCACCTCCGGCGCAAAGCACGATCAAAGTTTCCGTCACTCCCGCCACCGCCAACGTTCGCGCCGACGAGTCTTACACTTTCAGCGCAACCGTTACCGGCACATCCCACACCGCCGTAACCTGGTCCGTAAACGGCATCAGCGGAGGCTCCGCGACACTCGGAACCATAAACTCCTCTGGAAAATACACCGCTCCCTCCAGCCTACCAAGCCCCAACTCGTTAACAATTCGCGCGACAAGCGCTGCTTCCTCGACGGTTTCGGCCACCAGCACCGCCACCATCTTGAACCCTACTCCAGTGCTGACCGGCATCAACCCCGCCAGTGTTGGCAACGGCAATTTCACCATCACCGTCGCCGGCAGCAAATTCGTGAGCGGCGCACAGGTCTCTCTCTCCGGTCTCTCACTGCAAACAAGCTACGTTTCTGCGACGCAACTTACCGCCAAGGGTAGCGCCAGTTCGGCAGGAACATTTCCCGTCACAGTCACCAATCCTGATCCCGGCGCCAGCACTTCGTCCAGCGCCAGCCTCGAGGTGACGGGCTCCACGCAAGCCTCCAGTTGCGGCTCCATGCAGACCGGCCAAGGCGCATCGCTGGGCGGGTTCGTGCCATTTCCAGCCGATAGCCTCTGGAACAAAGACATCTCCACTGCTGCAGTAGACGCCAACTCAACCGCCACCATCAATTACCTTGGTGGCACTGCCGCAGTCCACGCGGACTTCGGAGCAGGCCAGTATCAGGGCTCAACAATTGGTATTCCCTACGTAGTGGTTGGCGGCTCACAAGCGCTGGCCGCGGTGAACCTCACCGACTACGCCGATGAAAGCGACCCCGGACCCATGCCCATTCCAGCCAACGCCAACATTGAAGGCTACCCGAACCCCGGCAGCGGCGACCGTCACGTACTCGTGCTCGACAATTCCCACTGCTTTCTCTACGAACTCTATAATTCCTCGGTTTCCGGCACCACCTGGTCCGCTTCTTCGACGGCCGTCTGGGATCTCCTTTCCAACGAGCAGCGGCCCTACGGCTGGACCAGCGCCGACGCCGGCGGTCTGCCAATCTTTCCGGGTCTCCTGCGCTACGACGAAGTAGCCGCCGGACACGTCAATCACGCGATCCGCTTCACCCTGCAGCACAGCAAGGCGGCCTTCGTTCTCCCTGCCACCCACTGGGCAGCGAACACCAGCAACGCGGCCGCAGCGCCGATGGGCATGCGTGTGCGCCTCCGGGCCGGCTTCGACGTCTCCAGCTACTCCCCGGCCAACAAGGTCATCCTCGCCGCCATGAAAAAATACGGCATGATCATGGCGGACAATGGTTCCAACATGTACATCAGCGGCGCCCCCGACGATCGCTGGAACAATGACGATTTGCATGCTCTCGGCAGCCTGAAAGCCTCGGACTTTGAAGTCATCGCCGCGCCCACAATCTACACCGCCTCCAACGTCCCGGCAGGCTCCGCGCCGCACATCTCTTCGTTCACCGCCAGCAGTCCTTCGGTCCTGTCTGGCACCCAGGTCACCCTTTCGTGGCAGGCTACGGGCGCAACGTATGTGATCGTTTCTCCTGGCGCAGGAGCCGTGAGGGGCACTTCAGTTGTAGTAACGCCAACGCAAACCACCACTTACACTCTCTACGCCACAAACGTATTTGGTCGCACGAAATCCACGGCCGCTGTCACCGTCCATTGAGTTCCCCGGCCAGAGCCAACTGCAGCAAAAAAGGAAAAGCCCCGGTTAAAAAATCCGGGGCTTTTCCTTTTCCCTAAACCGTTCTCTGCCTTTACCGCGAGGGTTGCGTCTCACCCAGGCGTTTTAAGCGATCCCGCAAGCGCCGCTGCAAAGGTGTCGGCGTATTCGGGTTGAACGCCACCAGATACCATAGCGGCTGACTGCGATCCCGGCTGAGCCAGGTTAACGTCGGCGCATCCGCATTGGGATGACGCGCCACATTTTCGCGAATCGCCCCGTAGGGATGCTTCGCCAGCTTGTTCAAAGTCTTGGCGTTAGCTCGCGGATGTTCGCTGATCAAACGGAGCAGATAATAGTCTTCCTCGGGCGCCTGTTTCACCAGCTTTTCCAGCATTTCCGGCTTCGCGTCGGCGCTCAAAACCAGCCCAATCTTCTCGTCCCACGCGGTATTAATCACATTCAATTCGCGGGTTCGCGCGTGAATCAGCTCTTCCAGCATCCGCCGTTCCTGCTGCAAGCGAGCTATGGGGAGCCCCGTGCCTTCCAGCGAATCTAGAACTCGCAGCAAATGTTGCCGCTCGCCAAACACAATCTGCGAGGTCCGCGTCGAACCGCTTTTTTCCTTTTCCTTGTGTTGCACTAAATCAGAACGTCGCATCGGTTGGCTGCTCCAGCCCATTCCCTTCCCAGGTCACTCGGGGAACTAGCTTTCTACGGCGGCACTGCAATTTCAGGCGCTGAGGCCCGACTTGCTGCGCATCTTGTAGCTCGTGAAAATTATGTTCCTCGCACACGATGCGGTAAAGTTTGCTGCATACAGTGTGTGCCCGATGTGCAACCGCCTGCGGCTGGCATTTCAGGCGAATTAACGGTGGAAGGAAATTCGGTAATGTCTGCTTTTGACGAATACCAGGACGAACTGGAACATTTTGAATTGAAGTTTGGCCGCGACCGCGGACGGCTCGCCGTTTCGCTGGATCGGCTGACCAATGCGCTGGTTCTTGTCGGCCAGCACGGCGTCTATTGCACCAGCCAGCGCAATCCCGCCGTGCCCACGATGGACCTGCGCATCATTACGCAGGAACTCGTCCACGCCAAAGAGCTCATTCAGTCGGTCATGGAAGAAATCCGCAGGTCACGCGAAGGGGAAAATGAAACGTAATCGCTTTTCTATTCCTGCTGCGATTCGGGCGTTATTTCTTTACAAGGAATGGATTCGTTTCGCGCTCCGCGCCAATCGTTGTTACTTGCCCGTGTCCCGGATACACGATGGTGTCGTCCGGGAGTTGCATCAATTTGCTTTGCAGGGAGTTAATAATTTCGTCCAGCGAACCGCCCCACAAATCCGTTCTGCCAATGCTTCCTTGAAAAAGCGTGTCCCCCGCAAAAAGCTGAGGCGCAGGCAGGATTTCCACACCCGCGTCGCGCGGCACATACAAACATATGCTTCCCGGCGTATGACCCGGGGTATGAATGATCTTCGCGGCAAAATTTCCCCACATCAGAGAATCGCCTTCGCGCAATAAATGATCCACATCCGTTAAAGGAGGCGGCGCGATTCCTAAAAACGACGCCTGCATCTCCATGGCCTGATAAAGCGGAATATCTTCTGCATGCATCAGCACGGGCGCCCCGGTGTACTCGTGCAGTTTGCTCAATCCGCCGACATGGTCAATATGGGCATGGGTGCTGACAATGGATTTCACCGTCAACTTATGGCGCCCCAACAGATCCAGGATGCGCGTCACTTCATCGCCCGGGTCCACTACAATCGCTTCGCCCGAAGTGCGGTCGCCAATGATCGAGCAGTTGCATTGCAACATGCCGACCGGAATCGTGATGTGGATCAATCCCTGGGCTGCGGCATCAAATGACGGCGTAGCAGTCATGAGCCGAGTATAGCATTCTGCTGCCCCGCGTCCGGCAGCCGAACGTACCACCTGAAATGGCTCTGTTAGACTATTGTTGAGGGACCATGGACGACTCGGCTTCACCCATCGTGGCGGAAACACCTCTGGCGCAATCGCATCGCGAGGCCCATGCCTCCCTGGGGACATGGTTCGGCTGCGCGCTGCCAAGCGATTTTGGCGACTGGCGCTCTGAATTTAACTTTGCCCGCAATCGTGTCGGGCTTCTGGACAAGAATTATCGCGCTTACCTGTCTTTTACCGGACCAGACCGCGTGCGCTACCTGAACGCTATTCTCACAAACAATATCAAGGAACTTGCAGAGCAGCACGGAACCGTTTCCCTTTTGCTGAACCCCCAGGGCCGCATACTCGCCGAAATCGAAACTTACGCGCTGGGCGAAGCGTTGTTCTGCGTTTCCTACCTGATGATTCGCGATCGCTTGATCGAATGGCTGGATCAATACATCATCATGGACGATGTAACGCTAACCGATGACTCTTCTCGATTTGGAACTTTGGCCCTGGAAGGACCACTCGCAGTCGCCGTGGCCAAACGGGCCGCCGGAGTGGACATTACCTCACTCGAAGAGTTGCAGTCGGTCGCCGCAACAGTCAGAGAAATTCCCTGCCGCCTGGTCCGCCGCACTGTCGGCGGACTTGCCAGTGCAGAATTTGTCGTGCCGGCCGAGTACCTGTCTCCGCTCTGGAAAGTCCTGCTGAATTTGGCGCGAGAAGACGGCGGTGGTCCTGTGGGCTATACCGCTTTAAACGCCTTGCGTTTGACACAAGGAATTCCGTGGTTTGGCTACGACTTCGGCGAAAAACAGATTCCGCATGAGGCCGGTCTTCAGCACTCACACATCAGCTACAGCAAAGGCTGCTACACCGGCCAGGAAATCGTGGAACGCGTTCGCTCGCGCGGCCAGGTTAATCGCCAACGAGTACAGCTTCGTTTTTCTGCAGACGCCCTGCCCGCCCCTGACACCATACTCACCGCCGGCGGACGGGAAGCGGGATACGTCACACGCGTCGCGCAGCTTCCCGATTCATCGGGAGGTATCGGCATGGGCTATGCAAGAAAAGAAAACAACACGCCTGGAACGGTCCTGGAATATCCCGGCGGCACCGCCACGGTTATTGCTCGAGCAACGGCCGCAGCATCTGACTGAGCCGCGCGCGGTCTTCCTGCCCCATCGATACAAACTCCACACCCATACCGCGATTGGGCTTGATATGACGGACAATCGCTCGCGCGTTCACTTCGCCCACCGGTAAATCCAAAAGCAGTTTCAGGGGGCTGTTGAGTGGGGCAGGATTTGGCGTTCCGATGAACAAACCACCCATAGCCATACTCTGAAGGTAGGAAAGTTTGCGCTTGCTCCCCGTTTGCCACGCCACCACCAAACCTTTTGGTGCTTTTACGCGGGGGTGTCTTCTCTGCCGCTCTGTGTTTGGCATACCCAGACCCCAAGAGTGGATTTGAGGGAAACTCGGCCTGGGCGGCCGGCGTTGCTTCAATTCTCACAACATCGCAATAGTGCGTTTCTCAATCAATTCGTATCAACGTCCACTGCCTTCCAGGTGATATCCGGATTGTACTCCGTCATTGCCGCGGCCATCTTTTCTGTATTCGGACCGAGATTCTTTTGGTAAACGCGCCCTTGCTGGTTGATTACAAACGTCATGATTCCCGAATTTCCCCATTTGGCAGGGTAGGCCACCATCGCGTAGCCGGCAATCATATTCCCGTTGATGATGTAGCTGTACTTTCCACCGGGAGCGTGTGGTCCTTGCCGCGTCAGAATCTTGAAATAATAGCCGTGGTAGGGAGCGCGCTCATGGTCCGCCCCTTCCTCCTTCGTCGCCCCGCCCTTTCCTTCTTGATCCGGTGCAGTGGATTTTGGACCGTAACCTTCGGCGCGCGCCGCGGCTACGAATTTCCCCAATGGACTGGGCGTCGAATCTTCCGCCGTCTCCCAATACAATCCATTGTGGGTTCCCGGACTACTGACCAGCTTCTGCGCGTATTCAGCCACGCTATCGTGATCCCAGTCGCTTTCTGTAAAGTATTCCCACTGCGCTACCGCATAGGCGCGCACTGTGGCAATTGCGGAGAGTTCATTCTCTCCCACCCGGCGGTTCAGTACTTCATCAAGACCAGCCCTGGTGTCGAAGAACCACTTTCCGTCTTTCAGCTCGACCGGTATCGGGGCAGGCCAATTGTCCTTACCGACCGTCACCGTATATTTCGCATCGTCCACTTTTTCCAGTTGCACGGACTCGGCAACGGAACTGGCAAATGCGGCCAGATCATTGGCGTCTTCGACTTCATCGCCGGACAAAAGATCTGCGTAGTCGCTGCCAAACACCTTTTCCAGAGCTCGACGATCCTTGGACTGCGCAGCGGCAGCCAATGCCTTTACCGCTTCTTCTGGAGTCGCGAACGTGCTTTGCCCTTCGGTCTGCGCGAAAGCCGAAAAACAACCAAGAAAAAAGCCGACCGCCATCAGCACCGCAGCCCTGGCTCTGGTCGCCCCAGTCCCCTTGGCGATTCGGCCCGTTACGAACGTTTCCCCCTGCGCCCGTTTCACTGTTCTGATCATGGCTTCCCCTTTTCTCCGCGCGGCGGAGGAGCAGGCCGGCTTTGCTGCTTCGGTTGCGGAGCGGGCCTGGCTTGCGGAGCGGGCCTGGCCGTAGGACGCGCCGGGGGCGCTTGCTGACGACTTGACTGTCCGCGCTGGCTGGTCACGCGCGGATCGAAATTGTTTTCCCTGGGGTTGAACGTATGCGGCTCCGGCCTCGCCTGCGGAGCAGGACGTGCTTGCGGCGCTGGACGATTCGGCGGCTGCTGCGCTTGCGCCCGATTCGGCGCTCCGGGTTGCCCCGCAGGACGCTGGGCGGAGGCGGGACGATCGGATCGGTTATCCCGCCCGCGATACTGATCGATGCGCGGATTGTTGCGGTCAATGTTGCGATCAATAATCTTGTTCCCGGAACGGTTATCATTGACAGCTCGACCATTGTTTCCCGGGCGGTTGTCCCCAGGACCATTATTCCCCGGTCGGTTGTTCCCTGGACGGCCGCCCTGGCCACCTCGGTTGACGATGCGCGTGTTATTCACCTGCACGTTGTTATACGTCACGTTTTTATGGATGTAGTTATAGTGGTTGATATTCGTCACGTTCACGCGGCGATTTACCACATTGCGATTGACCGTGACATTGTTATAACGATTGTTGACGTAAACGTTGTTCACAACCGTCACGCGGCCCCGGCTGCGGTTGATCCAGCCGCAATTCCAGCAGCCTCCGCCTCCGCCCCATCCTCCAGGCCGCCATCCCGTGTAATACACCGGCCTGCCGCGATAGCCCCAGCGGAAATCCAAATTCAGCCAAGTCCCAATCGCAAACCCCGATCCGAAGGAAATGGCAGAACCCCAGGCGGGTCGCCGATAATAACAAATCGCAGGATCGTAAACCGGAACATAAATGTATTGCGGCTGATACGGTGTGATCGCGATGTAGTCGTCATGTACCAGCACTTCTTGTTGCGGCGTTGAAGCCAGATTTCCAACGCTCCGCGCCATGTGCCGCAATCTCTGCACAGAAGTGGCGACATCGGTCGATTGATTGACGTAGGCCTGTCCCAGAGAGGTCGTCCAGTCAATCTTGTCGGCCAGCATTCCGACAACTGTCGGGTAGTGAGCAACCGCTCGCACGCTGACATCCCAATTCTGGTCGTCAATCCCGTTCTGGCCATACGCTCGAACATAGCGCGCAGCTTCGTCTATTTGATCGGGAAATGTAGCGGCCACAAAGACCTGCGCCAACAGCGGATCGGGATAAAGCGCGATCGGGGAAAGCAGATTGTCCAGCTCTTCCGGCGAAAAGGCCTGATAGTTCGGGTCCGGTTGATAATCCTGCTGATCGTCCTGCTGTCCCCCTTGCGGCGGGTACCCATTGTCCTGCAGGAACGCTTTGGCGGAAGCTGCCGGAATCGCCACACAAGCCAATCCTGGCGCGCCAGCCAGGCAGATTAGAAAAGCGAGACTCTTCGCGGTTCGCATATCGGACTCTCTCCTCGAGAAGCAGCCGCAGACAGAACTCAGTCGATATCTTGGACGGTTTTTATGGATCGTAAGGTTCAAACGCACGTAAGAGTCCGAATTGAGAGACAAGTATGTCCAATTCTGCCAGACACTTACAGTTTCGTCCGGAGGCCCTTGGCGTGCAATTATTTCAGCCGTACGAGTACCGCTTACTCGCTCTTCTGTCTCCGGGGATTCAAACGATCACGCCCCTTCGGGTTGCCGGCAATCCTCTTCTCCCGGATTCAGCTGCTGACGGCCGCTTGCTGTGTACCTTATCGCTCCCCAGCACGCGGCATTTTACCAACTTCTCCTATACTATTTCTAGAAATCAATATGCACCCCGACCCCAAGCCAGGGCCAGCTTCACAATTCCATGATCCATGGTATGTCTATTTCTTCGGGATACGGGGACTCCTGCGGCTGATGGCATTTTTCTTTTCTCTGCTCACCGCCATTTTCTTTTTTGGTTCGGGCGGCAGGTTCAGCCATTTCTTCGATTTTCGTATCCGGGAAGACTGGGATTTTCTGCTAGACGTCAAGCTTGCAATTTTCTTTCTAACCCTTAGTTCTTCGACCTTGATTTGGTTTGCGATTCATCGCCGCACAGGCTTCGACAATCTATTCACTTGGAAGCTTCCTGCCCATGAACGCAAGAACTACGATGGGTGGGGTCGCCACCGCGCTGACCGGAATACGGACGAGCAGGCGTAGTGGTCCGATGGGCAACCGCAGATCACCTCACTCAAATTCTCCGATGGGCTTTGCCTGGTCAGCTCCTACGCGGCCGGCCGTTATATCCGCCAGCAAATAATTCTCACCGAGTATGGGAGAACCTGCGAGTCGCCGCAGCATGGCAATCTGCCCGATGTGTGTAAGCGCGTCGGCAATCGGCGATTGCAGCAATTTTTCCGCGCTCAGTTGGATGGGTTGCGCTGAGCCGAGATAGTCATCAAATTTCTTTAGCGTCGCAAAAAATCTTTCAATTTCCGCTTGCCATGCGAGCGGAGCGGATTCGTGCCATTCCTGGTTTCCCTGCACGGCCGCCAAGGCCCACGCGAAAAGATCGCCGATGTGCGTCAGAATTTGCGTCGGCGTGCGGGTCTTATCCCCGATATGATACGTGGCGAACGAATTAGGCGCGCCGCGAACCGCTTTGGCCCCGCGGTAGGCGATTGTGGCAATGCCGTGGCGCACTAGTTGGCGTGTTGCGTCGGAAGTGTTGGTCAAGACGGTAATCCTCCCCGGAGAGAATAAATTACGGCTTCTCGTAAGCACGGACGTAATCCACAAGCATCCGCTGCGGAAACTTTGTACTCTTGTCGGGCGGCCCCGGCCAATCGCCGCCGACCGCGACATTCAGGATAATAAAAAACGGATGGTCAAAAACCCAGGTACCACCGGAAGGCCAATCCGCTTTATGGAACGTTGCATAGAGATTGCTGTCAACATAGAAACGAACCGCCTCGGGCTCCCACTCTACTGCGTACAGATGAAAATCATCGGCGAATTGCTGGCCGGCGGAAAGGGCGAATGTGTTTGTCAGATCGCTTGTCGCCATCCCCGTCTTGCGGTTCGGAACAGAACTTGGGCCATGGAGTGAACCATGAATGATTCCCGGTTCT
>Ga0179589_10000128_pt1 | contig 10577 bp, 17 predicted proteins | sample CZOMad2_1_08_16f_FD_182923 | JGI IMG/M metagenome (GOLD analysis project Ga0179589, IMG submission 182923) | Vadose zone soil fungal communities from Angelo Coast Range Reserve, California, USA - CZOMad2_1_08_16fungal | ecosystem: Environmental > Terrestrial > Soil > Vadose zone | place: USA... | reverse complement strand
GTGTATTCGGAGAGCGCCCCATCCGCGGGCACCTCCAACGCTTTCGTTTCGGTCCCGGGCGCGATCGCGTCCGGTGGCGCTATGTCACGGAGTACACGGGGCACCGCTGGTATAAGCCGCTGTGGACGGTCGAGCGGGACTTCGAGCATGCGGGGCTCGCGAATGACGCCCTGATCTACCAGGCTCGAAAGTGAATCGAGCCAGCTGCTTGTGACGACATAAATGAGATCATGGCGGAGATCCAAGAAAAGACGCCGCCTGATGAGCAATCCAGTCAACCTTGCGTACTCGATCTCGCAGCAGCTGGGAGAGGAAACTGTCGTCAAGATGTGCTCGATGGTCGAGGATCATAAGACCGATGCAGACGGCCGCGAATGGAAGGTACCGACATGGTGGCGCTGGACTACATGGTTCGGCGGGGCTTTGATCATCGACCGCGCTCGTCGTCGGCATAACTGGCCAGCGCTTCGTATTCCACGTCCATCAGAGCTCGCTTGAGCGCGCCTTGGTGTGTGGAACAGTCTTCTTTCCGTCGAACTGGAAGGATCGACGACATGAGCAAAGCAAAAGACAACAGCACTCACCGACCAGTGGATCGCGTGGTCGGTACAAGGTGAGCACCCACGGCAAAGGCGGTACCACCTACGCGGCCAACGCGGCTGTGGGCGTCGACAAGTCGCGCCTCGAGATCGAGGCGACTCTGGTCCGCCACCGCATCAGAGGATCGTACCCAATCAAGCGGGCGGTCTGCTTGATGTCGACGCAAGCGTACCGAGCCCTTGCTCCGTGGATCCAACTACCGCCGGCCAACGCCACGCGCAGCTCAGGGTTCGGGTGGCTCTGCACGTGTGGGGCGCGAGACGACGGCTTTGGTTCGCTCGAGGCAGCTCTTGACTGCGGTGAGTACCATGAGCGCACCGCGTCAGCGGCCGAGGTTGACGCGTGACCCTCCTCGACGCCTTCCTGCTCGTGGCTCCCCCGATCGACGACCATCGCGAGGACGCCGCGCGGTGCTGTGAGGAGACAGCGCGATTCGAGCGCGGCGAACGAACGCCGTTGCGACTCGACCCGGCCGACATCCCGAACAACGAGTTCAGCGACGCGGCGGCGGGCATCGCCGCGGAGGTCGCGATGGCCGTTTTCGCAGCGTGCAAGCAGGCCGGTGCTGGCGTCTACCCGGCCGTGTGCTGGGACCTGGCCGCGAAGCTCCTGCGCTCGGGCTGGCAGCGAGGTCACAGGCTGCAACCGATGGTCACCCGGGGAGCGCCGTCGTGAGCGCGGGTCCCCGGCGTAATGCGGCCATCACCCGCGAACAGGCGATCGGCGCGGCGACGGTGCCATTCGGGCGACTCACGTGGTCCTTCGCTGTGCTTCCCAGGCGGCGACCCGCTCGCTCGCGGCCGTGAAGAGGGCGATCCACGCGTCGCGCTCCTCGTCGTCGAGTGTCGTGCCCGTGACGACGCGCGCCTCGTGCGTGATGGTGAGAGCCTCGTCGGCGCGGAGGATCACGCGCGCAGCAGCGAGGCTGAGCAGGGAAGCTCGCGCGGAGCGCGCTTCTCCGACTGGGGACCGATCGACGCTGCAGCGACTGCGGATCCACTCGCTGAGCGTCACGTCGGCCCGCCGCGCCGCCATCCGCCACGTCTTCATCTCGCGCGGCTTGAGCCGAAGGTGCACGTTGATCGAGCGCGCTGAGGGCACGCAAGATCTCCTACCCGTCTGGTTCACGCTTGTCAACACAGCTCTCCGTGTGGTAACGATCTCCTCCCGTGAGCTGCTGGCCATCGAGAGACCACGTGCCTGCGCGCCGTCCGTCGCGTACCTGCTCGCGGACCAGGTCGCCGTGAGCGACGCTCCGCTCCGCTCGCCGCGGCGCGATCCAGACCCACGCGGCCCCTGCGGCAACGAGGACTGCTCGCGGTGCTACCCGCACCAGCGCTGGTTCTGCGTGCGAACCGACACGCTGGAGCGTCGACGCCACGCGCGGAATCTCCGCGCCTCGAGTGCCGAGGCCGCGCGCTCGCAGTACGACGAGGGCACCGCGTGGCCGTCGGACTACGACAGCCACACGACCGAGACTCTCGAGGCATCGGAGGCGGTCGTCGAGGAGATCTCGAACCCCCACCTCTTCACGGGGAGCGGCGGCGTCACGATCGACATCACGACGTGCTGGTGGGACTTGCCGAGCGACCTCCTCAGTGACCAGGTCCCGGATCCCGATGCCCTCAGTGACCAGGTCCCGGATCCCAATGCCCTCGCGCGCTGGGCCGACGACGGAGGCACGCCGTGCTGAGCAAGCGCTGCAACACCTGCTGTTTCGCTCGCCCGTCGGAGACCGGTCAGTCCATGCGGTTGCTATGCGGGTTGCCACCGCGACCAGCGTTGCTGGTCAGCTCGACCTGGCCGAGTGTGTTCTACTCGGATGTTTGCGGCTACTGGGAGCCTCGCCCAGGCGAGGTGCCGCCGTGCTGATCGCCCGCGATCTTGTCAGGGCGCGGATCGGACTCGATCGCCCAGAGCGTCCCGATCGCGATCCTGACTTCCCTTGCCCGTCGCGCGCGTTCGAGCCTGGAGCTCCGAGCGGACGCTGCGAGACCGATGGGCACTACATGTGCCGCGCGTGTGTCAACGCCGGTCGAAGCGCGGTCGAAGCGATGGTCGAATGCTGATCCGGGCCGACGCGTCGGAGGTGCGACGCAGCGACGTCATTTATCGGCCTGCTGTGGCTCGACGCCGCAAGCGTATGACTGGCGGCGCTCTTCCGGTTGTTGTCTCCCGAACGACGTGTAAGACATGACACTTACAATGAAGGACGTCACGGACGCCTGCGCGGCGCTGAATCGCTTCAAGTACGAGGCAGGACCGTACGGCGTGACATCGCCTCCGCCTGGATCGCGAGGGGTCTCGTCACACAAGTACGTCCGCATTGAGCCCCTCAGCGGTATCGCCGGTCCAGGGCGCTGGCGAATCAAGCGTCTGCCGCACGGCGAGCCGATCAGCGGCGTCATCTCTAACAAACGTCAGTTACGTACAGCCTTGTTGGAATGGCGAGCCATGGAAGAGGACGGGCCTCGACCAGAACCACGCGACGGATATACGGTCTACGCCCACGACAACGGCGTTCGTACCTCCATCGGCATGGCTAACACGATCGTCTGGAGCTACCGCAAGCGAAGGCTGTCCGGACGAAGCGTGCGACCTCCGCACGAGCCTCGGCGAGGTCGTCCGGCGCGGCGACATCGACCAAGCCGCGGGCACGCCGGGTCGTTTCGCGCTCGACGCCCCGAGCATCACAGGCTACGAGGGGGTCCGGCTAGCGAGGGCCGGGGGCGACGTGGCTCGGATCGTCTTGCGGCAGGTCGACCGGAAGGATTCTCGTAGCCATGGACTCGACGAATGCGATCTTGCTCTACGGCTACTGCTGGGACGAGGAGGACTTGGCGAGCACGTGGGAGGCCGCCCGGGATGACACGGACGTCACCGAGCGACAGGAGCACCGATGCCCGAATTGACCGAGAAACAGCACTGCTCGGACAGCACGCCGCCGTGGTTTGTTGGACACTGGCGCGAATGGCACCGCGGGCACCGCTGCGAGTTCGATGACGGAAAGTCCCGATCGGGGGCCGCGATCACCGAGGTCCTGCAGCACGCGGCCAACAAGACCACGGGACACCTCACCGATGCCGAGCTCAGGTTCCTCCAAGCACGTACGACGTCGGGGGACGAACTGCTCGTGCGCGCTCTCGATGAGCTGAAGACGCGGCGCGTGGGGTGCGCGCTCGACGTCCGCCTCCTCGACATCCAGCCGCACCCCGAGCAAGCGACGAACAACCCTGATTGCTGGGCCGTCCGCTTCGAGGTCTCCCACGGCAGCACGCGGCGCGCGTTCTGGCGCTGGCACACGTCGCGCGTCGAGCGCCCCGAGCAGCAGACACGCATCGAGCCCGGGCACGAGGAGGTCCTCGCGCGCTTCTGGGCTGACACGTTCGCCGAGCTGCACGGCTTCTCCTTCGACCAAGAGGACCTGTGATCGGCGAGGGCCCTGCTTGTCCGGTTGACGCACATTCGATGACCATCGAAGATCTACTCGCCGAAGACGGCAGCCCCGAGGATGAATGTCCGCCAGCACCGCCGTGGCACGTGGACTCACACGGGTGCTCCCACGGCTGGATTCGAGGAGGTTCACCACCGGAGTGGATCTCCTGTGACTGTGAAGATCCTGCGAATCCGTGGCCGTCGCGCGTCCCTGGTGATGGACCGCGCGACTGCGGCTGCTTCAACTGCATGGATCATCAGCCCAGGTGGGAACGCGGAAAGCTCGCCCACTGCGAGTACAAGAACCATCACTGCGACGATTGTCACGAGCACCAACGCTGCACGGTTACGGAGTGCGGCTTCGGGCACCAAGTCGGATGAGCGATGCCTCACGCTCCGAGGAAAGCGCGATGAAGACCAACGAGACCAGTACGAAGGAAGTCGATCATGGATGATCCGACGCTCTGCCCGCGCTGCCACGCTCCTCTGGAGGTCGCTCCGAGCTCGGCGCGCTGCCGGCGCTGTGGGACGCCTCTCGTGTACCACGACCTGCCTCGGGGCAAGTTCCCCTTCACAATCGACCTCGTGAGCGGCAAGACCGGCGCGGTGGTGTGGTCGCGCACGATCACGATCGCCGAGGCCCGGACCGGTGCGAAGATCGAGGTCCCGGGCTTCGCCGGCAGCGAGCACTACCCGGTCCGCGCCGAGATCAAGTACGCGGACGGCACGACCGAAGTGGGTGGGATGCAGTGACCACGTCGCTCTCAGCCCTCGACGGAGGTAAGTGATGAAACGCAGACGCCCGACACTGACCCAGCTAGGCAAAGGAAGCTGTGATGCCTGATCTATGTCAACTCACTGTTACCGAGGCGCGGGTAATCTTGATCGCCGCCACGACCCTCAGCCCCGTGTTCGAAGAGCGCCTTACAACTGATCCGACGTTAGGAGCCAAGACACTCGCGGCATGGACGAAGCTTGTCAAGAGCGCAAGGGATCGCGTCGCGGCGTATGTGCGTCGACTTGGCGAAGCACGCGATGCGTTGAACTGCGCACTGAACGCTGTTGATCCGTCAAAGCTGACCGCTGACGTCAGCATCAGCAAGCCGTTGAATAGCGACGAGTCCCCGAAGCTCAATCTCGACGATATCGAGCATGCCTGTCACGAGTGGAAGGCTCAGCTTGGCAAGTCATGGATCGACGATGATGAGCGAATCCATCTCAACGGTAACGGCATGCTCGAGCTGGTCATTATCGCCCGCGCGGCCCAGGCCGTTCGTGTCGCGCGCTGTGATGTGTTGCGCGGTGACTATGAACAGGATGTGCACGATGCACTTGCGCGTGTGTTGGATGCGGCTGTGCTGGCCCCTAGTCTACCAAAGGTCCCCGTGGGACCCTCCGCACCTGGCGTGATCTCGCGTCCGATCATCCAGGTCGAGCACGAGCCGTCGTATCTTCTTCTCGCATGTCGCAAGTATGCGCCTTCCCTCCACCCGTCCTTCCGCGTCGCCGGCATCCCCGTCCCCGTCTGAATCGATCCGAGCCTGGTCATCTCATGGGGGCTCTGCCTTTGGACGCGACGCGACTTTGCCTTGCTGTGCTCGTTGGGCTTTGGCTCGGTCACGACGCGCTGGCGGACTTCGACCGCGCCGATCACGCACGTCTGATCGTGCACCCCGCGCGGTGGATGTTACGCGGGCCAGCTGCGGCCTGTCGGTCATCCCGGACCGGACGCAGAAGTCGTGCGCTGGCTTTGTCGAGAAACTTGTCGGCGACCCCGGACACTTAGACCCCGATATGGATGGATCGTGCCGTTCGGGCCACGATACTCGCAGCGGCCCTGACTGCCGTAAAACTTCGCCCCGCGACCAGCGAGCCTTTTGGCCTTGCGCATCGCCTCCGTCATGTTCTTGGCGGTGTCCAGCTTGGATGTCGTGATGCGATTGTTGGCGTCGCGGGTAATCAGCCACAGCTCGATAGTAAATCCCTTGTCTCGTCACGGTTCGTATCTCCTTTATCTTATACACTAGCCGTGGATGGCGGTGGATGGCAACAGGTCATCAGCCGTCAGCCGTCAGCCATCAGCCATCAGCCATCAGCCATCAGCCATCAGCCATCAGCCATCAGCAGCCGAGTCGGTCGCAGCACTGGCCTCGGCGCTGGGCGCTGGATCCGGAGGGTCGGGACCTGGCACGCGGCGGTCGCGTCTTCGTCCTCGAGCGCGATCGGTACGGCGTCGGACAGGGCGTCGTCGATCGTGTCGGGGTCGCCTCCGGGTGCCGGCGCGCGATCGTGGTGGAGCGCCCGCATGCGGACGAAGTCGTCGTGGGCGAGCGCGGCCTCCACGCGCGCCTCGACCAGCTCGCGTCGCAAACCCGCGACGTCGGCGGCGACCGCCCAGCGGCACAGCGCGGTGACGCGCGGGTCGGCGGGCGAGCTGGCGAGGACGGCCGCGGCGAGGGCGGGTGCGGCCTCGTCGGTGGTGTTGGGCGCGGCCGGCGCGGCCGGCGGAGGGGTGCCCCGCGGCGCGGTCACGCAGCCTCCGGGCGCGGCCGACGGTTGACCATCTCCAGCGCGGCCTCGAAACCTGCGAGGAACGCCCGCTGGATGTGGGCGTGCTGGAGATTGGCGGCCGGCACGAGGCCCGGCGCCTCCGGCGGGCACGCGGCGTCGGCGTGGGCGCGGGCGCGGCCCAGGATCGCGACCCCGGCGGTGCCGGTAGTCTGGGGCGCTGATGACGGAGCGGGTACTTCTACGGTGTTTTTTGCGTGCACGTGGAATCTAGGCGTACGACAAAATTACAAGGCTCGTCAAGGTAAAAGACCCCGATCGAGGAGACCTCACCCGAACGCGGATGGTACGCTGGGGCATGTCGCCGCAAGAGGTGCTGCGGATAACCGCCGACGAGGTCGCGCGAGCGACCGACTCGCTGTGGGCGCGCCGGGTCCCTCGGACTCCGAGTCTGCTGGTCATGCAGAACGTCGTGATCCGCCTGCTCCTGCGGGAGGGCGTCGCGCCGGAACTCATCGTCCGGCTCGTCAGCGACAGCCTGGACACGATCGCGCGGCAGGGCTACTGAGGCTGACAGCTTATTCCCGAGCCGCACCTGACGGCGTCGAGCGTCGAGCTGGGCTGGTCGTCGCTTCTGCGAGCGTCACCAACGATCCGGGCGAGATGGCGAGCTGTCGACACGAGAAAGACACATGTGCCGACTGTGCCACATCGAGGTGCCAGTCCTCTTCGCGGACCGCAACATGTCGCAGACTCTCGCTAAATCGCGAGGGGGCCTCGCGACACGCCCCCAGCTAGATGTGGCACAGCAGGCACAGGTGCAGTGCCACCTGGCGCGTATGCGGTGGTAGGTGTATTGACTTCACGTCGGTACATCAATTGCATGAAGTTTTAGAACCCACATGAATAGATGTATGTGTATCTCTCACACAAACAACAACTCGGGCTCTCCCTCGTTGCCTCGAGCGCGGGCGCGGCTGGGGCTCGCGACGCTCGCGCTCTTGGTCGGCGTCTCGGTCGCGACGCCCTCGTGCGTCTCAGATCCCAGCGACCTCGACGACTCGCGTGCGCTCGCGGTGACGGAGAGCGACGGTGGTCGCGACGCCGGGATCACCACAGGATCGGCCAGGGCGGAGACTGCCAAGGAGACCAGCGCATGCTCCAAGCCCCTAGAAGCGGGCTGCACGACGGTCTCTGCGACAGCCAGCATGGAGTCTGGTGACGCGGTCAGTGGTTGTGGAGATCCGAAGACCTGCACGGATAGACCCGGAACAGGGATCGAGAAAACCGGCGCTGTGTTTGGTAAAGGCGCTTTTATAAGCACCTTTACAACCTCCAGCCCGGGCCCCAGTGATTCAATTGGCGGTTGTGGAGATCCAAGAACCTGCACAGACGATCCTAGATCAGTTACTGATCAAGGCCCCTGAAACAACGTACGTGATTTAGCAAGATCTTCTTGGAGCTTCCGAGCCTCAAGCAGTCCTGGATTGAGAAGCAGCGCCTCGCCTACGGCTTCGATGCCATGGTCGACGTCCGACAACGAGCGCGTTAGTTTAGCCGCCGTGTACCAAACACGTGCACGCGTTGTCCATGCCTCAGGCAGTCGCATGTTGAGTGCAAGAGCCTTCTCTGCGTGGTCTCGTGCCTCATCAATTACAGCCTTTAGCCTTTCGCCGGTGTGCTCTGCCTCCAGCAGGGTGAGCTGAGCGATCTCGACATGCGCCAATGCTGAATCCGGCATACCGACCAGCGCGCGATTCGCCTCGAGACGCCCTCTCATGATGAGAGCCTCCGTCGCCGCTCCGCGTCGAATCGCGGCAGACGCTTCGATCCGTGTCGCTTCACTCCTCCAGAGATCTGGCTCAACAGCATTCGGAGAAGCGCGCGCTGCCCTGTCAAGAAGTGTTCTCGCATGTACGAGAAGTGTTGACGGATCTTCGTTAATCATCAGTTGCCATCGGGCTACAGCAAGATCCACCCGTGCGAGTGCGTTCAACACCACATAGGAGTCAGGATAAGAGGTTAGACAAACTTGACCAGCACGCCAGGCTTCTTCTGCCGCTAAACGCGGATCGTTTCCTGTGCTTTCTTCATGCTCGACTATAAGAGTCATGAGCTCTTGCTTGTTTGTGTGAGCGCGAAGATAGTTTCTATCGAGTGCGATGACGCGTTCGTAGTTTTGGCGTGCGATCTGGTATTCATTCGACGGGTCACCGCCAGATCTATCTAATTCCTCGCCCATCCAACGATGGACCAGCCCAAGCGCGTTCAGCGTCATCAGATCATTTGCTTTTGGCACAAGCACCTTATTCAAATCACCGATCGCCTTATTCCACCAGTAATGTCCTCGGCCGCCATGGAAGAATTCATAGCTTCCTCGGTAGACTTCAGCCATGCCAAGTACGAAAGACGCCCGCGTGCTTGCTTGATCGAGCGCTACGGCACGTGTAGCAGAATCGATTGCACGATCAAGAATCAAGGCGCCGTCGATTGGAACATCTGCAGAGTTCAGCCTGTAGGTGTACAAAAGCACGTCTGCTTCAGTAGCATAGCTGGAAGAATCGTCTGGATCGGCGATGAGAGCGCCGTGTGTCAGCAACTCAGCCGCGCGCCGCAGCGATTCCGCTGTTGCTTGCTGCAGCCGTCGTGCAACGCGCGCGTTGAGCAGCCAACACTGAGCAGCAGCCCTGTACAAAGAGGCGTCGCTTCGCGCGATCTTGAGTGCCTGCGCGTAAGCGTCTTGGGCACGCTCGAGCAGCTGGGATGTACGAGCGTAGTCGTTATGGTCCAAAGCACCCGCCGCGGCTAGGTAAGCGCTAGTACCTGCAAGCTCGTAAGCTTCCGCTGACCCCGGGTCGCTCTCTGCGAGTGCACGGGCTTGCTTTTCAGACGCTTCGAAATTTTGAGCATACAGTGCAATTCGCGCCCGCAGGAGATCAACTCCCTGTCCCTGCCACTGGCCTTGTGCTTCACGAAGCTCCTGAAGTGCCGGAGTCAAATAGCGTTGGGCGATCGTGGCTCGTTGTGCCGTAAGGTCCGCTACGGTATCCTGCCCTTCTGCATAGCTCGTCTCATCAAGTGCCGCCCGATACAGTTCTCCGAGGGCACGCCCCAGAGCGATATGCAGACTTGTCGCGTCGAACCCCGCCGCGTGTGCTGCACGAAGCTTCTCAACAGCCTTCGGCCACTGCTCGAGCGCTACGTAGCCACGGCCCAGCGCGACCAGGATGTATGGGTCATGCTGCGTTGCGGACACATCCATGGATCCGCTCGGATTCTCGAAAGCACTCATGCGCTCGAGGACCCGCCGACGCTCGGGCCGGACGTCGTGCAGCGGCCGGAGGTACGCCTCGCGCAGGGTCGACTCGATCTCCGTCGCGTCGTGGCCCAACTTCTCGGCCAGTCGGGCGCGAGCCAGCGAAAGCTCCAGCGCCCGACGGTCGGCGAGCCGCGCGGCGACCATGAAGCCCGCGAGAACGACGAGCAGCACCACCGCGGCCGACGTCGCGACCGCCAGGACGCGGTGGCGCCTGGCCGCGCCCCACGCCCGGCGCCAGAGCGGCGGCCTCTGTCCCAGGACGGGCTGGCCGGCCAGGTAGCGCGTCAGGTCGTCGGCGAGCTCTCCCGCCGACGCGTATCGCTGCGCCGGCTCCTTCGCCAGGCACTTGCGCGCGACGGCCTCGAGCTCGAGTGGCAGCCCAGGAGCCAGCGACCTCGGGGACGGCAGCTCCTCGTTCAGCACGCGCGCCAGGGTCGGAACATCGGACGCGTCAGAGAACGGCACGTGTCCGGTGAGCACCTCGTAGAGCGTCGCGCCCAAGCTGTAGACGTCCGACCGTCGGTCGATCGACCGCGCCTCGCCGCGCGCCTGCTCGGGAGACATGTACGCCGGGGTCCCCAGGAGGATGCCCGACTCGGTGAGGCCGGGCTCGACGCTGGCGACCTCCCGCGCGAGCCCGAAGTCCACGACGACCGGCACCCAGGTGCCGTCGCGCCCGCGCTCGACCAGCACGTTGCCGGGCTTCAGGTCGCGG
>Ga0179589_10000127_pt1 | contig 10581 bp, 9 predicted proteins | sample CZOMad2_1_08_16f_FD_182923 | JGI IMG/M metagenome (GOLD analysis project Ga0179589, IMG submission 182923) | Vadose zone soil fungal communities from Angelo Coast Range Reserve, California, USA - CZOMad2_1_08_16fungal | ecosystem: Environmental > Terrestrial > Soil > Vadose zone | place: USA... | reverse complement strand
GCATACAAATCCACAGAGAGTCAGCACAGCTCTCCTTTAAGCCAAAAAAAAAAAAGAAAGGACGTTTACACGCACCCCGGGCACGACCGCACCAATCAATATCCTCCCAACAGACAGCAACCTAAGCGCAGACTGCACAATCCTATTCGGCTCCAAAACGACCTGTCCCTGCGCACGCTGCTCCGCCACCCGCCTCCGCTGCTGCTCTTCCCGCTCCCTCGCCTCCGCGCTGACGAACCAGCGGGACGACTCGACGTTAGCGAGCGTGATCATGCCAAGCGCGATCGGCAGCGCCGCCGTCGGGTCTGCGTGCGAGAGCGACGTGAGCGTGAGGAACGACTCGGCGTCGAACGCCGACGGCGCCCGCGACAGCCTGTTGAGGAGCATGGACGAGCCCACGAACAGCGGGAGCTGCGTGAGCGGCGGGATGAGCATCGCCAGCCAGGGGTGGCAGCGGTGCTGGGCGAAGAGCTCGTTGCGCCGCACAACCATCTGGTGGGTCAATGCGGCGTATTTAGAAGAAAGAACGATCGCGAGCGTGGGGTGTGAAACATGCGACGTACGACTTTCTTGACTCGCTTCTTGAACTCCTTGCGGAGCTCCTCCTTTGTCCCGAGAGCTCGTTCTACGTGCATTTCATGAAGAACCTGCTTTTCCACAAGAGGCTTGGCCTCCCGCAGAACAGGGATGACGACTTCTTCCGCTCGCCATTGTTTCTTTTTGGCCTGTAAATTGTGAGACTGTCAGCCAATCTGACATGACCATACGAGGCTTACCCAAACGGAGAATGGGACAGTGAGTGCAAGACGAGAAACAACCGTGAGCAAAATTATAGTTGACGAGTAAGGCGGGAACGACGAGGGCCACGGGAGGGCTGTTGCCAGATCCAAGAACCCGCTCTGGATAGCAGACGTGAACCGGCGCTTCCCCGGTATGCAAACACCGCGCTGGGCAGGTGAGAATGACCGAAATGTTGTGAGCCGGGTTGCGTGTCTTCGCGCAAACATGAGCGCGTGTGAACATTGGTCAAATTCAGCTCACAGCGCCCGCTCTCAGTCAATTCACCGGGTAAACGAGCACACGTCAGAGGTGGTGGTACGCGTTGCAATTGGAGGAACAGATACAGGATTGCGAAGATGGATAAAAAGTGGTGTATGGCAGTAATCATATCTCCGCATAATAGTGACAGCGAGCAAGGTCTACCATACCACGCTTAGAAAACGAGTTTATGCGGGTGTTCGCCCTTGGAGAGCCCAAAGCTCGCGTTAAGATACTTCACAAGGTACTCTGTCTTCTTCACCGCAGCAAGAACCACCTTGTCGACCTCCCGCTGATCGGATGCCTTGGACTCGGGGAAAGACTCCTTCTCCTTTGGTTTGCCATCTGCGAAAAACTCCTCCTCTGCTGATCGTGTGCGCTTTTTTTCTGACTTGGCAAAGTAAGCATCGTTAATCTTCGTATCAGTCTGCACCAAACCATCCTCAGTAAGCCATCAAACAACTAGGAGCGGAGCATGGTGCGCACCTTGAAGTCACCAAGGTCGATCTTCGTCGAGGTTGCGATAACATACGCCTGGTTCACCCTGCGGAGGGGTACACCATTGATTTTGTAAGGGCCAGTGACAAGCAATAGCCCGCTCTCCAACTGCTTCAAAAACACGACCCGCTTGCCCCGGTACCGACCAGCGAGAAGAATCAACACCACGCCGGGTGTGATCGATTCACGCAGTTTTGTTGGTTTGGGGGTCTTGCGAGAGTTCTTGGGCTTGCGAACGTCCTCGGCGGGGTAGAAGCGCGGTGCCTTGGATGTAGGAACGAGACGGGTTCCGCTCTTGACCTGCACCTCCTTGGTTGGCGGGGCCTCTGGTTTGGCTGGTGCGGCACCGGTTTTCCTGCCCTTGTAGAGCTGGCGCCGTGCATACACCTGCGAGCGCGAGAAGCGGCCGATGCCAGGGACGAGCTCTTTTCGGGCCATCTGCGTAACAGCGCAAAACGAGTCAGTAAGTATGAGCGAGGGATACAAATGGTGGGGCATCGCAGATATTGTCCATCCATCCACCACCAGAATCTCTGTCAACCAAACCAAAAACACAACAGCAGCATGGAATTCCCGTCCAGAGGTCTAACCAACCAAAAAAAATAGAGATTTACGCACAATATAGATGTCTTGAGGTCGCTGTTGGGGTGATTTCGCACTTGATCGCTTAGAGTTCCTGTCCCATCGGAACATGCCGGTGGTTTCTTGAATCGGAAATCTAGATCGACCTTCACGTGACAGCCCACCGAGCTCAAGGTGGTCTCTCGCCAATGGCTCTCCACTTGGATCCCCGTTCGACCTCAAGGCTATAGGAAGAAATGACCGTAGAACATACCCACGGCGAGTAATAACTGATGATGTCCTTACACACTTTTGACGCCCGATTTCAGATGATCGGCTCGTAGTTTTTTTTGACATTGACAATACCCTCTACTCTTCAAGTACCAAGATCGCAGAGGCAATGGGTGTAAAAATTCGGGGTAAGTCTGTCACTAGCATAGGAGCAGAGCTGAATTGAACGTGATCGTAGCATACATCATATCTCTTGGCCTTTCTAGCACAGACGAGGACGCTACCAGGCTACAATCACAGTACTACACTCAATATGGCCTTACGTTACGTGGTCTTCGTCGCGACCACGGCATCGGTAGTCCTACTTGTTGCCCTTCGTCCTCTTAAGACGTTGATCTTGTGTGCTGTAGATCCCTTAGATTTCGACAAGAAGTGTGACGGCGCCGTCCCACTTGAAGAGATGCTTTCCCCTGATTCACGCGTGCACAAACTATTGGAGGACATTGATCGCTCAAAGTGCCGCGTGTGGGCGTTGACGAATGCGTTTTGGACGGTGCGTGAGGTCCTTCACAGAAGAGGCAAATTCCGTAGGTCTGATGAGATATTTGGCAGCATGCAGAACGCGTCTTAGAGATCCTGCAGCTACGGGACCAATTCGAAGGCGTTGTATATTGTGATTATAACGAGAAGGACGATATCATCTGCAAGCCCCAGCCTGCATTTTACCATCGGGTCCGTCTTTTTATTCTCAGCATTTCATTTGCTGGTCTGGTCTAATGAGTCTGGCGGGTCAGGCTATGCATCAAGCCGGGGTACGAGACCCCAGCAAATGCCTCTTCGTTGATGATAGCCTCAACAACATCGAGGCTGCGAGGCGCGTTGGGTGGACTCGCTCAGTGCACTTCCAAGAGTGTGGATCTGAAACGGCCGAAGTATTACGTGTAAACCACACAGCCAAGAATCAGGAGAAGATACCCATAATTAGTAACTTACAGCAGCTGAGAGTGGTCTGGCCAGATATTTTCTCAAAGGTAGAGCCCTAGACACGTGGTACAAGTGAGTTGCGTTGTCGTGACGTATGAGTACATGTACGAAAGACGTAATATCTAGAACTAAAGCAATGTACAACAATAGATTTAAAGGTAGCTAGAAGAGGGTTACAGATACGACTTGAGCTGACTGAGTGGCCTCGAGGATAATGCCGTCAAAGCCTAACAGTCCTGCCGGATATCAAGTAAGCAGAACGCGTCCGAGGCGCAATAGTGCACTCACTCGTTGTCGAATTTGGTAGCGTCAACATTTCCTCGTCATCTGTGCGGTCATAAAGCATGGATGGGGGATTTTCACCTGGTTTAAGGAAGTGGCTGATACGGTCAGCCTAAAAAAATCGCATTACTCTCGGAATCTAAGATCAGTGGGATTGAGTTGAGATGCATACCCTCTCATCAAATTTGACCCTTGGAGGCGAGTCTAATCAAAAGATGTCAAATTCCGACTATCATTTGATGAGTAACCGAGACACACCGTCCTCATCATCCTCGGGTCGGCCTTCGATTTGCCATGGACATCGCTTGTATCGTTGGAATAGAGGGGTACCCGGCTGTGTCAGGAATCAGGCGACAAAAGTCTCGAGAGGAGGAAGGTACTCACGACGTTAGTGTGAAGAATAATCTTTTTCACTACGTGTGTGTGATCAGAGAGAAGAAAGTCGATGCCGTGCTGAAAATAGTTGTAGAAATCTGAGGAAAGGCATTGAGTTATCAGGCGGTGACAAGAGACGAAAAAACGACGTACAGGATGGCTCCGGACTTTCGTCTTCGTTGTGACTGCGCGCGTGGATAGCCATACGGTCATCTTCCTTATAGAAAGTGCGCAGTGGAGGCCCCAAGTCCGACAGCAGATCCTGTGCCGTAGTCACGCCCAACCGAACATGGATAGGTGGGGATGATGTCGGGTAGAAGCGAAGAACAACACCGTCGTGTACCTAAGGATATTCAATATCGGCTACGATTTGCTGGAGTTGAAAGATATTCAGCTAACCTTTGCGATGGCCTCTGCGAGCTCACCGTACATGATAGACGACACTACAACCTCACTGAGGGCATCTATTTCTCCACCGGAGGGATCTGTCTGAGTAATGAGAAGACGGACGACTTGCTGGGAACGATCCTCTTGTTCTTTGGCTGTGTCCCGAAGACCCTCATCGTCGAAGCAAAATCGCACGCCCGGATAACGCAAGTCCTCGCCAGGATAAGTTGGGCCAAAGGCCAGGTTGACATTGACGCGACGGAGATCCTTGTTGGCAGAGGAAAGAATATTGCCCTTGTATCTGAGAGTAAGTGGGGGGTTCGGATCGCGTAATCGTCTGATCGCTATAGTATGGAGACGTTGATGGGTCCCGGAGAACAGGAGATCGAAATGTGGCCTGATATGCAGAATTACAGGGGTAATTACTGAGTCAGGGTCATATTGGACATCAACTTGTGGGAAAGTGTTTTTATGAGTCCTCAAGAGATCAAGAACGGTCCAGAGAGAAGCGCCTTTGAGATATTGAGGAAAGGAAAAGGGAATGAGTGGAATGCAAACCTAATTGAAAGATACCTAGACCGTGACCAGGTCGAATGTCGACGTCGAGTTGAGAGAAGAGCATGACGGAGGTGGCCAAACCGGTCGTCAACCGCGGAAGCTAACACAAATAGAAATGACCAATCAACTCAGCTCAGCTGAGCGCCAACACCGGGCAAGATCGGGGCTCAACCTCGGGCCCATGCTCTTTTTCTAGCTCGCTCTTTTCTTTCTCCTCCCATCACTCCCCCCAAATGGCTCCTTCAGTCAGAGTCAAGAGACGTCATGCATACGCCTCCATTCAGGACGATGACAGGCAGCCACGCGATGACCAGACAGAGGGGACTCACCCGGCTCCTTCTGAAGCTGGTGCTCCAACGACCTCCCCAGGCTTTGTAACCTCACCTGGTTCTCCCGACTCCAATCTTTTATCCCCAAACTTTCCCGCTCTTCGAACCAACGCGGGTAGGGTCAACCGCGTCGTTCGTAGTTCAATGAGCTACAGATCATTCTCGAGCGACCCAGATTCAAACCTGTCCAACACTCCCCCACCCACCTTTGGTCGGGCGGGCAATCTCCCTCTCCCTCCTCACGAGACCATTTTCGAGGGAAACCCCGCAGATGTGGTTGTTCCTGCCCCACATCATCATGGACATGGCCAAAGGGTCAGCAGGGTTCGCAGCGCACTCTCATCTTCTCCCAGCCGCGCTGGTCCGGAATCGGACTCGGACTCCGAAGATCTCGACTCGGATGATGAGAACCGCATTATGGAGGGTGATGAACACCATCACGACGACGATGTCGTCGACCACCTTGATGTCATTGGTCCGCCCCGTCACATGTCCTGCGCACTTTCGGCTCCTTAACTTTTTCGCAGACCCCCAAGTTTCCACCGTTGCCACCCTGACCAATACAGCGAACTCTATTCTTCTGTGAATATTTCTTTCCATCCGCTCAATGTCTAAAACTAATACGCTCTTCGCCTCAGCCCACCTCTTGCTTTTTACAGTCGCAGGCCCGTCGTTGTCCTGCCGCGGTCGCGAGAGCCAAATATAGATGAGGCTTCAGTTCACACTGCCAGCACTGACGAACTTGATCGGCATGTTCATGACGTGCTGAAGCGCAAAAATAAGTACAGGCGCGTGATGAAAGGCGTTTGGGCCTTCCTGAAAACTCGTGAGTGCAACGTGCCCCCGATCCGATTGAGCCCCACCCTAATCCGGTCTTTATTAAGCCCTGGGCGTCAGTAGAACTTTACGGCTGCGCTACTCCGAACTTATGATTTTGTGTTTACTTCATAGATCGCCTTTGGTATTTATGGCTTCCTAGTCGGTAGGTGATCCCAGACAATGGTCGCTTTTGGTTTGCTTAACCATCATGTTCAGTATTTTGGGGAACTGCACTTGTCTTTCTCTTGGCCAATTGGATCAGATTAGATAGCCAAAATACACAAGATCTCTGGGTGGAAATTTGCGAGCAAATTTTGAATGGTTGGTCTTATCTTGGCATTATAGGGCTAACAAATTCACTCTAAATCTTAGGCCTATTTTGTCTCACTGGGATTGGCCTCATCCCTTGGCGTATTGTTGATACGTATCGTCCGTCTTTGCGTTTCGGATTTCTCTCCTTTTTCGCTAAGACGGATCACAGGGATCTCCATAATATGGTATTACAAACGTCGAACTCGGAAACTGCGCAAAAAAGCAGGGCTTCCCGAATTATACGATAAGGATGACCTCCCAGATCCTATATATGATCCAAATTACGTGCATGTTCTCACCGACAAACAAGAGTACAAGTTGCATCACGGTTTGTCTTTCCGCCTCTCCACATTGTGATCTCGCTAACCCTCGGCTGATCTTCAGAGCAAAAGAAGTTTATGAAATCCCAGACATGGTATCGCCCCCATGGGACAGAAACACACAGAGTGAGTGACTCTACATCCACAACCACGCATATCAGTCTGACGTTGATTTGTAGGCGTTCCCCATAACGTTCGTTTAACCGTTGACAACCGAGTACCACTTGTTGACTTTTCTCGCAGTATTGCCCTATGGATCTGCCTGTTGAATGATGGGAACTCTGTTTTCCAGGTCAGACGGAACGAATAAGCTTTCTTTCATATGGTACTTACCCAAGCCGCAGTGCCTGCTAGCCGGCTGTATGTGGTCCATGAATCGCTTCGAACGCCCCTCGTGGACAACTGCCACGCTCATACCGCTCGCCTTTGGCTGCGGCATCCTCTCCGGCATCTTCATCTGGCGCGGCGGCAAGAAGACCAAGCGCACAGAACGTGTCGAAGAACGCCTCCGCCGCGCGCTCGAGATGGACTCATCGCAGCATGCCCTCCCCACCGACGGGGTGTTGGCAAGGCTGCAGGACGCCATCACCCACCACGGCGCGGCGAACAAGGAAGCGGGGGTTAACACGGGCAGGCCACGCGGCTGGTCGTTCAAGAGTAACAGTCTGCGGAGCGAAAAGCCCGCCGAACAGTACCGTGGAATCCCCAACGGGACGCCCACCCGCAGCACCGACCATGCTAGCAACGTCGCCTCGTCGGTCCATTCGCCCACGCCCGGTATTAGGATCGAGGAAGAGATGGTGGTCCCCCCTCGTCGCTGATCTCGGGATATACGTACTGACGCCCGAATGTTTTTGACGCACTTTTCACGTTCTCATGCTTTATCTCATGCGTTGTAACAGTATGCCTTTTCTATAGAGGATGGATTTTATTTCCTTTTTTTATACGCGTGGATGGACGTTTGACTTCGTCCTATCCCATTCTTCTGTCCATCTTACGATCACAGTATAAATGTCTTAAATGGTTTAATACAAAATTTATTGGATGGATGGTTTTGCTAGTTGGATTGTTGAAATCCGTACATGTACAGATACATGGTTGCGTGAATCCTCTCACTCCTTTTTAGCTTGCTCATGTCCGTTTCTGGCAGAAACCAGATGACTGCATAAATGTCTCGCTACAACTCCCACCTATGGCCAAGCAGAATCGAAGCACGCTGACGCTATCACCGGTGGAACGGATAACCATCAAATAGATGCTGTTGAAGCGTAGAAAGACTGTCATTCACTGGTATTGCTGACGTGCCCAACGCGCTGCCGAGACGAGATTCTTGAGAGATGCCTCAGTCTCCTTCCAGCCACGGGTCTTCAGCCCGCAATCCTAAAGAAAGGAGATCAACCAAAATGGCACATTCACCAGGAAAATAATGACGCACGGGGTTGATGAAAAGAAGCGAGTCAGGGAGGATTTCGAGCATCGCCTTGACCCGATCACGGATTTCCTGGTCTCCTGGAACGCGCGGAGAATGAATGTCATACACACCGGGCCCGATCTGGTTCGAGTATCCGTAGTGCTTAAACGTAGTGAGAAGTTTCATGTCGCTCTTTGAAGCTTCAATTGAGATGACGTCCGCATCCAATCGTTGGATTGATGGGAAGATGTCATCAAAATCGGAGTAGCAAAAGTGGGAGTGAGTCTGTAGGGAGTCGCTCACACCGGCAGTCGCCAACTTGAACGAATCAACAGCCCACTTAAGGTAGCCGTCCCAATCCACACGACGGAGTGGCAAACCCTCACGAATGGCCGGTTCATCGACCTGTACAGCGTGGATTCCTGCCTTTTCGAGGTCAATGACCTCGTCACGAAGCGCTAATGCGAGTTGCTTCGACTGGAGCTCGCGCGAAACGTCTGCGCGAGGGAAAGACCAGTTGAGAATCGTCACAGGTCCAGTGAGCATACCCTTCATGGGGGATTTTGTTACGCTCTGGGCGTAGCTGCTCCATTTGACGGTGATGGGGCCAGGGCGGGAGACATCCGACACGATAATGGGTGGGCGAACATAGCGAGACCCGTAGCTTTGTACCCATCCGTTCTGGGTGAAGACAAAACCATTGAGCTGCTCGCCAAAGTATTGAACCATGTCGTTGCGTTCAGGCTCCCCATGGACAAGAAGGTCGAGGCCAACTTTCTCCTGGAAACGGACTACAGTCTCGATCTCGTTCTTAAGGAAAGTTTCGTATTCGGCCTCCGTGATTTCGCCCTTGGTGAACTTGGCACGAGCGGAGCGAATTTCCGTAGTCTGCGGGAAAGAGCCGATGGTAGTGGTAGGGAACTTGGGAAGGTCGATGTGCTTCTTTTGAATCTCCTTGCGGACAGAGAAGGGGCTCTTACGTTCGAGCTGGTCGGGGGTGATTGCAGCAACGCGCTTGCGGACAGCGTCATCAGACGTCCGCTCGAATTCACGGCGCTTTGCAATGGAATCCTCGTTGGCTTTAACTGCGGAGGAGACAGTCGAATCCTGAGAACCAGACAGGACCTTGGCCAGAATTGACACTTCCTGAGCTTTCTCACGGGCGAATGAAAACCAATCCTTGTGTTCTGCAGAGAGCTTCTTCTCATTTGCGATGGTGACAGGAGTATGGAGGAGTGAGGAGGAGGTAGCCACGATAACGCGGTCCTGCCCTAGCGCATCAACGGCTTTCTGGCCGAGTTTGATTGCGGCACGAAAATCGGTTTTCCAAATATTGCGGCCGGAGACAAGACCTAGGGACAGGACGATACTACTCTGTTTAATGGCAGCAATGACTTCATCGAGTTGGCCAGGCGCACGGTCGAGGTCGATGTGTAAACCAGCAACCGGAAGTTTGGCTACATAGTTTAGGTTAGAGTCGAGGCGTCCAAAGTAAGTGGTAAGAAGGATCTTGGGTGCGATTGGGGAAATCTCCGCATAGGCACTGGTGTACTCCTTCTCGTAAGATGCCGCTTTGTCAAGCACCAAAATGGGCTCATCGAGCTGGACCCAGTCAGCACCAGCTGCCTTCAGGTCAGCGAGTAGTTGCTTGTAAACAGGTAGGATTTTGGGCAAAAGAGAAAGAGGTTGGAAATCAGGCTTAGCATCCTTGGACGCCTTGCCAAGCGCAAGGAAAGAGACGGGACCCAAAACAACGGGACGAGTTGCGATGCCGAGGGCTTGGGCTTCCTTGTATTCTTCAATAGACTTGTTGAAGTTCAGCTTGAAGTCAGTTGTCTCTGAGAGCTCAGGCACAACAAAATGGTAGTTCGAATCAAACCTTAAAAAAAGATGTTCAAGGAGAAGGGTTTCTGAAGGAAGCTATGGACCTACCATTTCTTCATCTCAGAAGCAGGGACATCGACGCCATCAGCCTGACGCCCACGACCCATAGCGAAATAAACATCAAGGGGTGTCAGACCATGGCCAACATAACGCTTGGGAATGACGTTAAAGGCAGCTGAGTGATCGAGAACATGGTCATATAGAGAAAAGTCGCCGCTAAGATCGTATCAGATCTATATCAGAGCCTGAAAAACAAAACAACCAACCTAGGGATGTAGTCGACACCTTTAGCCTTCAGCGACGTCCAGTTACTCTTCTTGACATCCGCTGCAGCCTGGGTGAGCTGGTCGGCGGAAATTTTGCCCGCCCAGTATGCCTCGACAGCCTTTTTTACTTCGCGATTAGCGCCTGAATAGAAACAAAGCTTAGACTATAACTTGTTGGATCTGAGGGGAATGAGATATTCACCGATACGGGGGAAACCCAGAACAGCGGACGAAACCATGATTCTGTGAGATGGCGATGGCAAGGGAAAAAAAAAAGGGCCCCAGGCGGTTGGGGGGGTGGAAGCAAATAAAAGGAAAAGGGCACC
>Ga0179589_10000126_pt1 | contig 10586 bp, 9 predicted proteins | sample CZOMad2_1_08_16f_FD_182923 | JGI IMG/M metagenome (GOLD analysis project Ga0179589, IMG submission 182923) | Vadose zone soil fungal communities from Angelo Coast Range Reserve, California, USA - CZOMad2_1_08_16fungal | ecosystem: Environmental > Terrestrial > Soil > Vadose zone | place: USA... | reverse complement strand
TCTTTGGATCGTCGGCTTTCAACACCCAGCGTTTCTTGCTCACATTGTCTTCATAGAAGATGCCAAGGCTGTGGGCTTGCTGCTTGTCTGGCCCCCGCCTGCCCCATGCTTGAAACGAACTCGCATTTTGGACGCCCGGTTGGGCATCCAAATCAAATGCATAGAAAATCAGAGATTTTCCTTTAGTATAGAAAACTCGGCCATACGTCTTGTCTGTTCCCGCTCGCGTAACGTCATGAACATCGGCCATGTAGAGATCGCGAGCACCCATCAGTTCACGAATGTCGCGGTCATGCTCGAGCAGCTCTTGCTGTTTTGCGACTTCCACTTCCTTCTGGTCAAGAGCTTGCTCGCGGTCCCTCATGAGCTGTGATAGTTCACTCACCTTCGCCTGCAGAACCGCCGCGCGACTGGCCGATTCTCCGCGTTCTGCCGTCGCCGTGTCGAGCGCCTTCTGAAGCTCAGCTAACTTCGCTTGTGCAGCGGCAAGCTCTTCATCTCGGCCTTTCCCGGAACTGCCGGCGACATGCTCGGGCTGTTGATGGCTTTCCGCGAAGCGTGTTGCGGCAAGGTTCGCGGACTGCAAGGCGCTGACAGCATTGGTTTGCTCGGACAATTGACGCTGGAGATCTTCGATGACTTTGTCACTCTCTGCGAGCTTCGCCATCAATTGCGCGCGCTCGTAACCCGCGTCGCTCGCCTGTGCTTCCAGAGAATTCTCGGGCGCTCTCGCGTTTGAAGGTGATGTTTGCGCAACATCCATGCCGCGCCGCACCCCTGTTCGATACAAAGTAATACCAAGCGCGATCACCAGAAGCGCGACAGCCGCAATGGGCATGCACAATTCTCTCCAGCGAATTTGTGAGGGGCGGTAGGTAAAGCGCTGGCCTGCCTTTGGCCGGTTACTCCCCTGTTCACTGGTCGTCTCGACTGTGTTTTCTCGATCAAGCTGCTTGAAAAACCGCTTTTCCGCGTCTTCGACGGACCAGGCACCATCCACGTCTTCTTCATTTCGCGCCAAGTCCGCGGCCAAGGCCGGGACCCCGTATACTGCCGCAACTTCGTATTCCTTCATCGCTTGGCGACAGTTCGGACACTCGGCGAGATGAGAATCGAGCTGCACACGTTCGTCTGCACTCAATTCGCCTGCGGTCGCTGCGGCGCACAATTGCAGGAATTCTTCATGCGGGCCCATTGGTCAAATGCCTCGACTTCTCATCGAATCTCAACTTGTAACATAGGGACTATCGCCCGTTCAATTCGCATTCGGTCAAGTGCTTGCGTAGTTTCTGAAGTCCTCGATAGTGATGGTGTCTGACGTTGGCATAGGATTGCCCCAACTTTTCAGCAATCTCGGCGAAGGTATAGCCCTCGAAGAAATGCAGCCGCAAGGTCTCCCGTTGCTCCTTGGTAAGTGCGTCCAGCACGTTTCGCCACCCATTTTTTCCAAACAGCCCTTCGGCGGACTGATCATAGACTGCGCCTGAATTTCTTGGAGATTCAATTTCCGGCGGCTTGTCCGCAATTCCGGACAGATAGAATCCAAGCGACTTCAATTTCCTCCTGCGCAGGAGGCCTTGCGTATAGGCCACCTGAACGATCCACGAGCGGGCGCTTCCTTTCGAACTATCGAACAGCATGCTCTTCCGGTGAATGTAAAGAAATACTTCTTGAACAAGATCATCTGCCTCACTCCTGTCCCGAAGAATCCTAACGCCAATATTCCGGACAATATGCGCATAGCGCCGGAAAAGGAGGGCAAAGGCATCACGATCGCCTGCTTGGACGCGTGCAACTAAAGTTTCGTCTGCAGCTTCAACTAGCTGTCCAGAATTGGATGACACTACCGCCCCGTCGCTCAGTTTGGTCTGATTGAGCGGCAATGCAGGAAAGCGTGATGTAGTAGCCGAACTCACAGCGCTAGCCGAATCCCAAGCAAAAACCAGTTGCGTCTTTCGTACCAGTTGTTCCAAATCCGAGCGATTTCCTAACCCGTAATCTCATTCGGTGGTCTTGGGTAAACCTCTAAGCAAAACTCGGCACCTAGTCGGAGAATTAAGTGCCGAGCCTACGCGAGAAATTTGGCCAACGCCTCAGGATGATTAGGTTGGCAAGAAAATTGAGCCAAGAGCAATTCGCCGAACTTCTTGGCATATCTGTCGATTTCCTGAGTCTAATCGAGCGAGGAATCAACGCGCCTTCATTCGAAAATCTTGACGCCTTTTCTGCGCAACTTAAAATACCAATCTCAGTGCTCTTCGATTTCGAGTCCACGTTGGATCCCTCACTGCCCAAATTGAAATAAGCAAATATTGGGGCCTAAGAAAGCAGCATTGGCTCTGACGACGACAGCGTCACAACTTCTCAAACTCGCCAACTAATCCAAAACCGCGCTGCGCATAACCCGTAATCCCATTCGGTGGTGCTCGTAACGAGGTTACGACAGACTTTGGGCCGGTGCAACGTAAGAATTGGGCAATCTAAGGAAACAATTCGGAATCCGTGTCCGCCAGATTCGCGACGAAGCCGGCAGGACGCAAGAGAACTTCGCAGAGCTTGTTGGCATCTCCGTCGACTTTTTGAGCCTGATTGAACGTGGAAGGAACGCACCTTCGTTCAAGAAGCTGGAAAGGATGGCCCGTGGACTTGGAAAGCCGGTGGCCTATCTCTTTACTTTCGACCCCAATTACAAGCCGCGGAAACGGAAGGGATATAAATCGTATTCCTAGATCCATTCTAAACAGTTTCGCCCTGTCGCTCACTGCCTCTCGCAACTCTACCCCTAAGTTCTATTAGAGATAATCGAATCACCGAAACGAACAGTGCCCGGATCTTGTCCTTACTTAAGGACAAAGTAAATCCAAGCGAAGACACGTTCGTGCCCGGTGTTAGGGTCCGACCTAGAGGAATGCCCATCTTGAATCCATCCACAATTTCAAGGTGTTCGGGGACGTTCCGTCACTCGCTCCACCCGTGGCTTCATTGGTGTTCCATCTCCACGCTTGTGGCTTCTGCCGGACTTCTCTGTATTTCCGTCTTTGGTTACAACCACCACACGATCCTTGCTGTGAGTCTAGTTCCTTCGCTTCTTGTTGCCTTGAGCTTTGCTGTGTTGCTAAGCGTCTATTCACTCTGGCATCTCCGTAGGGAACATCAGGAAGCGGACCAAGCGTTTCGTTATACAGATTGTGAATTTTCGTCCATCTTCCAGAATGCACTCGACGGAATACTAATTGTCGATAGTGCGGGAACTTGTTTGGATGCTAACCCCGCTGCAGCGGCCATCTTGCGACTCACTTTCAATAAACTAATCGGCCAAAACGTTGGTCGCTTCCTCGTCGACCCTTCTGCCTTTATTGAAGGGTGGAACACTTTCTTCAAGGTCAGGAGACATCGAGGCCGTGAGCACCTCGTCGCAGGAGATGGAACATCTTTGTTTGTAGACTACACAGCCACCGCCAACTACCTGCCCGGCCGGCATATCTTGGTTATCTGTGATGTAACAGAGCGAACACACGCGGAACTGTCTCTCCGGGAAAGTGAAGAGCGCTTCCAGGAAATGGCGACCAACATCGCGGAAATTTTTTGGCGAATGGACGCGCGTACGCGCGAAGTCACCTACGTCAATCGTGCCTACACTACCCTCACGGGGCACAGCATCGAGAGCCTTCGGAAGAATCCATCCGCATACCAGGAATTAATCCACCCCGAGGATCGGATTCGCATCCTTTCGCGAATTCGGGATCTGGCAAGATCAGGCACACTGGATGAGGAGTTTCGTTTCATCCGTGCCGACGGTGAAGTTCGCTGGGTATGGGCCAAAGGCGTGCCAGTCCCCGCAGCTGGCGAAACGCGCTGGCTTGTCGGCACGGCACAAGACGTTACTTCGCGCAAACAGGCCGAAATGAAAATTGCCGAGCAACTTGATGCAGTAGAGGCGGCAAGAGCTGAAGCGGAAGCGCTTCGCAAATCGACTCTGGCTCTAAGCCAGAACCTGGCGATGGACTCGGTGCTCGACACGCTCTTGCAGTGCATTTCCGAATTGGTTCCCTTCGACAGAGCGACGGTGCTATTCGTAGAAGACGGATTCGAGTTGATGATTGCCCGTGAATCGCCTCGGATTGCGCCGAAAAGAATTGGATTCACCTTGAAAGCTTCGGGGAATAGGTTTCTTGAGCGTGTGCTCTTCGAGAAAAAGGCGGTGCTGCTGGCAGATGTTGCCGCAGAATCGGAATGGAGCGGCGCCCCGCCGCTAGACCATCTTCAATCTTGGATGGGCATACCGCTCGTCGCCGCTGGCCGGGTGCTGGGCATCCTGTCTCTCGGATCGAACTCACCTCACACTTTCACCGCCGAACACCTTCGTCTCGCCAAATCCCTGGCGGTACCGGCAGCGGTGGCCATTCAGAACGCCAGGACGCATGAGCGTGCTGAAATTTATGCCACCGAATTGCAGGTCCGTCTTCAAGAAATAAATAAAGCACTCGAGCCTTTGGAGAATGCAGAAAGAAGACCATCTCGGTCTCGCGAGAATTGATGGTGAGAAAGTTTCACGACACCGGCTGGCCTATTGGAATGCCACCGTGCCGAGCCATAGGCCACGGGCGGATCCTGGACTCTGCGGGCTAAACGGAACCCGCCCGATTCGTGAGTCGTCACGTTGACGGATGCTTGAAAATATCTGCCAAAGCATGCAGCCGGGCCGCGTCGGCCGGACTTTTCGCTGTGGCGGCGCTCTTTTCCAACGACGGCGCCATGCCCTGCAACTTCGCGAGCTTGTTCTTGTTCATGTGGGAGCTCTCGGCGCTTTCGATGGCCATCCGTAAAGCTGCTATTCGGTCTGCCGGCAAGGCCTGCGACCGCGACAACTGATCCACGTACGCCTTGGCCACGACCAGTTGTGCAGGCCACTCGATCTTCTGCTGATTTTGCACATTCAGTTCACTCACCTGAACCGTCTTCGCCGCGTCGATTTCGTTCTGGGTTAGAAACTGGGTCGGCGTCAGCTCAAAGACATCCAGGCCGCGCGCAATCTCTGAAGCGTAAATGTTGCCGTTGTACCAGTAGGCCGACCAGTCTCCGCCCATCACCAGCATCTTCGGATCAATCGGCCCGCGGTCGAAGTAGGCAATTTCAAATGGATGCGCCACATCAGTAAAGTCCACGATGGAAATGCCGCCTTGGTACCAGGCCTGTACTTCGATATCACGGCCGGGAACTGGAATCAGCGAGCCGTTGTGCGCCACACAGTTTTCCGTGTCGCCTTGCGCGGCCGGCAACTTGTAATAGTTCGCAAAACTCAGCTTGTCGTCCTTCAGACGAAAGATGGCATCGGCGCCCCACTTGTTCGGGTCGTTTGCGCGGCACCGCGGCCCCAGGCCGCCGCCCCACTCGTCGGTGAACACGACCCTGGTTCCATCATTTGAAAATGAAGCCGAATGCCAATACGCATAATTCGGATCGTTCACCGCATCCACGCGTTTTGGATGTACCGGGTCCTTGATGTCGAGCAAGATTCCATTTCCGGAACACGCCCCCGCCGCCAACCCGATCGCGGAGTACACCGTGATGTCGTGGCACTGATTGGTGTCCGCGGGCTTTTCCTTGCCCTTGCCGTGCGTGCCGCCATTGTTCAACCCATTCATCGCGCCCGTCCGTGCATCGATAAATACGCGGGGGCTGGAAACCACCTTGGAGTCCTGCGGCGCAGCCAGCGGAACCTTGATCACTTCGATCCGAAACAGCGCCGTATTCGGGTCTTTGTCAGGCTTTTCACCAGAGCATCCGGCCAGTTCTTCCGGTTGACGCACAAAAGATGTGCCCGAGACGTAGATGTAAGCATTTTCTTTATCCTTAGGGTCGAGCAACAAAGTATGCGTATGCGATCCGCGGCAAGTCTGCACCGCTGCTATTTGCTTCGGGTTCCTGATGTCGGAAATGTCGAAGATTCTCACGCCGCGGAAGCGATCCTTTTGCGCTGCGGGCAAACGACGTTTCTTTTCTTTTTGAGCGCCAGCCGGTGGCGGAGGTTCCGGAGGAAATCCCTCCGTGCCGCAATCCAGGCGTCCATTCGGCATCTCGACCGACATGAAGAGCAGGTTTTTGTACACCGACACATCACCCTGCCCGCCAGGGCACACAAGTGAAGTCAGCAATGTGGTGCTTGCCGGACTAGAGATGTCATAGATATTCACGCCGTGAAAATTTCCCAGGAACAGGTGTTTGCCTTGGAACGCAAGATCCGAGTTCGCAAAGGCAAGCTGTGCGATCACCAAATGCATCGCCTTCGGCATCTTCGCGGCATTGCCGATGCCGAGCTGGCCAAGCGTCTTCTGCACCTTCGGATCATCCGGATCTGCGGAGCCCAGTTGAAACGCGTCGGGCTTCTTGACCAGCAAGAGGTGCTTGATGCCCATCGCCGCCTCACCCGCGTCATACAACCCGGGCGTCAGCTTGGCGCGCGGATCGTTCGCATCCGATCCGGTCATCCCCGGCGGTAGGATCGGCGGCGGCTCCGGAGCGAATGGATTTTCCTCTTCCTCCTCGGGTTCCTGCGCGGATGGCGGGGTAGCCGGCTTCCGGGTCTGTGTCTGTGGCGGATTTGCAGGCGTCTGCGCCTGCATGCCGCTTACACCGAAACTGAAAATAAGCACTGCCCCCAATACACCCATGGCAAGACTAGGCACTCGGTTCATCGTTTCTCCTCTAAAGGTTTTTTCTCCAACATCGTCTGCATAATCCTGATCTCGGCGCTTTGCGTATTGTCCGCGTCCGTTGCGAAGTTGAACAAGTCGGCATCCTGCCCCGCGCCCGCGGTGTCGAACAATTCCTTCACCATGGTCAATGCGCCATTGTGGTGTTGAATCATCCCTGTCAAAAATAAACGGTCGAATTCGGCGCCTTGCGCCTTCCGCAGTACTTCCATCTGTTCGGGAGTAAGCATACCGGGCATGAGCGTCACTGCTTCGCGCGACATATCCATGTTTGGCATGCCCGGCGTTGCCATGGAAACGGGCTCTCCCCGAGCCGCCAGCCACCGCCGCATAAACTTTATTTCATCCGACTGCGAGCTGCTGATTCGCGCCCCCAGCGATCGCAGATCCTTGTTCACCGTGTGCGACACGATGAGCGCCGTCATCTCCACGGCCTGCGAATGATGCATGATCATGCCCTGCATGAACTCCACATCCGCTTGCGACCGCGGCGGCAGGGTGGCTCTTGTCGACGGCGGAAGTGTCCTGCTCGGCTTACCCGGCGCACCGGGCTGCACCACAACGGGCTTCCCCGGATCAGTCTGCTGTGGGCGCGCACTGGAGCAGAAGAATCCTGTGGAAGCGCTGGCGGCGAGCAGCATGCCACAAAGCGTCTTTCGCCGATGCCATTTGCTCCGCTTCGATTGTGGAGAAGGCGCCGATCCGACGATCGCAGGCAGATATGGCGTAGAACCAAGCCGGACGGAGCCGGCAGGAATTAGGATTGACAGTTTTCTCCGCACCTTCGTGTTCCAGTCCTAAGCGGTCAAGAAACCACACCGGCGATCACGCCGGCGTCGCAGCATAGACCAAGAGCGTGGGCGATAGCAACGCTGGGAGGGGACCATCCTTTTCCGAGTTGCTCCGCTGCGTCATCGGCCTGGTGGAACATTGATGAACCTTCCTTCGACAGACGAATTCGAGCATTCCGGAAAAGTGCTCGCCATGTCTCGTCGTTCCATTTCTCTTTTGTCTCTATTCTCGATACTCGCAAGCAGTTCGTGATGTTCCAAAGGTTCGTCTTCTCTATGGCTATTGATTGGCAACGCCCATCCGTCTGCCGCACACGCCAAGGTCCCAAGCGAATTGCCATATTTTTGGTGGCGAGGGGGATTTCACGAAAGCCGACTTCACGTGTATTTTCAACCGGTTCGTGGACTCGACGAAGAAACTGGGGACGCGGCGGACGAGTGGGTCACAGTTCTTCCCAACCTATCTATATATAAGGATGCCAAAGGCGCTGATACCCCTTTATTTTAACCACAAAGTAGGTGAATTTCTGCCCGTTGGCAACCAGCAGCAGGTGCGGCACCTTGGCAGGAATGCAAACCACATCACCGGCAGAAAGGTTTTGTCGAACCCCATGTCTGGATATTTTTGCAGTTTGGTTTGCTGATAGATCTCCAGTGGCACAGCGCCAAAAATACTACTGTCTACATTCACGCGCCCAGTTTGAACACTTGTTCCATGAGCAGCCACTTCTCACCCGGCCGGGCCCCGGGCAGGGCTTGCTGGAACTTCCACATCAATTCTTCCCATTCCTGTGCTTTGGGGTTGTTACGGCCGGCCTCCGCTTTGGCGGCAAAGGAGAAGGTTTCGTTTACTTCCATGATCATGAACATGCGAGTGCCGAGCAGGTAGATTTCCATGTCTTCGATGCCGGAATCGTGAATGCCTTTTGTAATTTCCGGCCATACGTGTTCGTGATAGCGCCGGTATTCGGCGATAAGGTCTGGATCATTCTTCAGGTCGAGGGTCAGACAGTAGCGTCGCATCACAAAACCTCAAGCGTTGATAGTTGACGATTCCTGTGGAGCTTCACTGTCAGCAATCTGGTAGCCCCGTAAACCAAAATAGAGGACAAAAGCGTAGCAGACCAGAGGGACGGCAAAGGCCCGCTGAATGTTCGTGGCGTCTGAGATGTAGCCCATGATGCCTGGAAAAAATGCTCCGCCGATAATCGCCATAACGAGAAAGGAAGAGCCGATCTTGGTATAGCCGCCGAGATTGCGGATACCAAGGGCAAAAATGGTGGGAAACATGATGGAGTGGAAGAATCCGATCAACACAACGGCCCAAATAGAAACAACACTGGTAAGAGAAATTGCAACGCAGGCGCAAACGAGAGCACCCGCGGCGAACAGGGAGAGCAATTTGGGAGCAGGTATCCGCTTCATGATTGCGGAGCCGAGGAATCGGCCGATCACAAAGCCGAGTAAATGAAATTTCAGATAGTTGGCGGCGGATTTCGATGACAACCCCGGCTGCAGATGCTGGGCGAAGCGAATGACGAAGCTGGCGACGCCCACCTGCGCGCCGACGTAGAAAAACTGCGCGATGGCTCCTTTGACGAGTTGTGGATGAGCGAGTGCGCCGCGGATCCCCTTCCGGGACGTCGCCGAATCGTCGGCATCGCCTGGTTCATGGATTTCCGGCAGATTTGTGAAGTAAATCATCAGCGCCACCAGCAAAAAAATTCCCGCGATGACAAAATAAGGAGCTTTGACCGTGTGCGCTTCGGCGACCCGGAAGGCCTGGGACTGCTCTGGCGTCATCGCCGCTATTTGCGCCGCGGAGAATTCATCGGCAGTCAGGATAAACGCAGCGCCCAAGACCGGAGTGATCAATGCTCCTACCGCATTGAACGATTGAGCAAGATTGAGCCGGCGGGCGGCGCTTCCGGCAGGGCCAAGTACGGTGACGTAAGGATTGGCTGCCACTTCCAAAAAGCTCTGGCCACAGGCCATCACAAAGAGAGCCACGAGAAAATAGACATACACGCTGGCAGAAGCCGCTGGAACAAACAGCAGCGCACCGGAAGCACACAGGAATAAACCGGCGAGAATTCCCCTCTTGTAACCAATGCGCCCCATGAGCCAACCGGCAGGAAGCGCAGCCAGGCAATACCCTCCGAAAAAAGCGATCTGAATGAGTGACGATTGAAAATCGGTAAGAAGAAAAATTTTCTTAAAGTGCGGTATCAGAACGTCGTTCAGGTTGACGCCGATGGCCCACAAGAAGAAGAGACTGGTGATAAGCACCATGGGAAGGAGATATTTCCGCTCGGTCACGGGAATGCCCCGATTTGGCTCGTGCGGAGTGTGTTGCTGCATGGCCATTCGACTCTCCATTCAGGTCAGAGCGCGATCGAGATGGACATAACCGCCATCGACAAACAGGTGCTGCCCGGTAATGTGCGTGCTTTTGCCGGAAATCAGAAAAACGACCATGCTTGCGATTTCTTCAGCCGTGGTCATGCGATGGCCGAGTGGAATTTTGGCGTTGATGGATTTCAACTTTTCCTCGGGATTGGAAAATGAGTCGAGCCATTGCCGATAAAGAGGCGTCATCACCTCCGCCGGAACGACTGCGTTGACGCGGATTCCGTAGGGAGCGAGTTCCGCTGCCCATTCTCGAGTAAGACCGAGTATCGCGCCTTTTGCGGCCACGTAGCCGGACGTTCCGCCCTGCCCGGTTACCGCCGTTTTTGAAGCGATATTTACAATCGAGCCGGCGGATTGCTTCAAAGCGGGCAATGCAAAATGGGCGAGATTGTAATAGTGGAAAAGATTCCGTTCCAGCGACTCGACAAATTGTTCCGGATTGCCTTTTTCCAGGCCGATGCCGTCGTTTATGCCGGCGTTGTTGACCAGCGCGTCGAGCCTATTGGTCCTTAAAAGGATTTGCCGGACTGCGTCCTCGCAATTCGCCGGGCTGCCTAGTTCGGTTAGGTGAACATGGCTCGGCGCTCCCTGGGCCCGGAGTTCGGAGCGCAGTTTATTTGCCGCCTCGGCATCACGGGCAAGAATCACCGGGATAACAGATTCTTCGGCG
>Ga0179589_10000125_pt1 | contig 10589 bp, 8 predicted proteins | sample CZOMad2_1_08_16f_FD_182923 | JGI IMG/M metagenome (GOLD analysis project Ga0179589, IMG submission 182923) | Vadose zone soil fungal communities from Angelo Coast Range Reserve, California, USA - CZOMad2_1_08_16fungal | ecosystem: Environmental > Terrestrial > Soil > Vadose zone | place: USA... | reverse complement strand
GCGCGCAGCACCGAGCTCGACCCGAAGACAAGGTCATTCGCGGTCGCGGTCCACTTCAGAGCGCCCGTGGCCCGGTTGTGGCCCTCGTAGACGTTCTCCGCAGTCTCCGACGCCTTCCACTCGGTGCCCATATCGACCAGGTTGACGAAGAAGTCGTTGGTCAGCACGCCGGGCTTGTCGGTGAAGACGCCGTGCTTGCTGCCGCCGTGATTGGCCCCGAGAGCACGTAGCCCGCCGATGAGCACCGTCAGCTCTGGACCGGTCACACCCAGTAGGTACGCCCGCTCCAATAGCAGCTGCTCCAGCGGGGCCTTCTCGCCGGGCCGCGCATAGTTGCGGAACCCGTCGGCTCGCGGTTCGAGCAACGCGAACGACTCCACATCGGTGTTCTGCTGCGAGGCGTCGGTCCGTCCCGGCGCGAAGTGCACGGAGATCTCGTAGCCGGCGTCCTTGGCCGCCTTCTCCACTGCCGCGGAGCCGGCCAACACGATCAGGTCGGCCAGCGAGATCTTCTTGCCGCCGGAGGCTGAGCCGTTGAAGTCCTGCTGGATCTTTTCCAGGACCGGCAGCACCTTGTCCAGCTCCGCGGGTTCGTTGACCTCCCAATTCCTCTGTGGCTCAAGGCGAAGCCGTCCACCGTTCGCGCCACCGCGCTTGTCGGTGTTTCGGTAGCTCGCGGCCGCCGACCAAGCGGTCTTGACCAGCAGGGGAACGGACAGGCCGGCCTCGAGCACCTTTTTCTTCAGGGCCGTGACGTCCTTTTCGTCGACCAGCTTGTGGTCCACCTCCGGAACTGGGTCCTGCCACAGCTGCGGCTCGGCGATCCATGGCCCGAGGTAACGCGAGATCGGTCCCATGTCGCGGTGCAGCAGCTTGTACCACGCCTTGGCGAACGCCGGGGCCAACTCCTCGGGGTGGTCCAGCCAGCGCCGAGTGATCTCGCGGTAGATCGGGTCCTCCCGCAACGAGATGTCGGTGACCAGCATCGTCGGGGCGCGACCCGGCCCGCCGAACGGATCGGGGATCGTGCCGGCACCGGCGCCGTCCTTTGCCACGAACTGCCACGCTCCAGCGGGACTCTTGGTCAGCTCCCACTCGTAGCCGTAGAGGTTTTGCAGGAATCCGTTGCCCCACTTGGTCGGGGTCGCGGTCCAGACCACCTCCAGGCCGCTGGTGATGGCGTCCTTGCCCTTGCCGGTGCCGTAGGCGCTCTTCCAGCCCAGCAACTGCTGTTCGATCGGGGCGGCCTCCGGCTCGGGACCGACCAGGTCCCCGTCGCCGGCGCCGTGGGTCTTACCGAAGCTGTGGCCACCGACGATGAGTGCGGCGGTCTCCTCGTCGTTCATCGCCATCCGGGCGAACGTCTCACGGATGTCTACAGCCGCGGCGACGGGATCCGGCTTGCCTTCGGGACCTTCCGGATTCACATAGATCAGGCCCATGGTGGTCGCGCCGTACGGCTGGGCGAGGTCCCGCTTACCGGAGTAGCGCTTGTTGGTGCCCAACCATTCGTCCTCTTCGCCGAAGAGGATCTCTTCGGGCTCCCAGACGTCTTCGCGGCCGAAGGCGAAGCCGAAGGTCTTGAACCCAAACGACTCCAGGGCGCAGTTGCCGGCGAAGATAATCAGGTCAGCCCAAGAAATCTTGTTGCCGTACTTCTTCTTGACCGGCCACAGCAGCCGGCGCGCCTTGTCCAGGCTGACATTGTCCGGCCAGCTGTTGATTGGGGCGAAGCGCTGCATACCCTGACCGCCGCCGCCGCGGCCGTCGTGAATGCGGTAGGTACCCGCGGCATGCCAGCTCATCCGGATGAACAGGCCGCCGTAGTGACCATAGTCGGCGGGCCACCAGTCCTGGGAGGTAGTCATCACCGACATCATGTCCGCCTTGAGCGCGTCGACGTCGAGCTTGGCGAACTCTTCGGCGTAGTCGAAGTCCTCACCGAGCGGATTGGCCTGGGCCACCTGGGGGTGCAGCTTCGACACGTCGACCTGGTTGGGCCACCAGTCCTGGTTCCTCAGGGGAGCATCCTCCTTCGGCGTGGGCGCAGGGATTACCGGGTTTTCGCTATCGCTGCCCTTGTGCGTTGTATCGGATGACACAGCATTCCTTTCAGGGGTAGGTGAATTGACCGTTGATCACGGCTGTGATCCGGAATTTGCGGTCGAACAGTCGGGGCATAGACCCCAGTAGATGACCTCGGCCTCGTCGAGAACGAAGCCATCCAGCACGTTGTCGTCGAAAGGGGTCAAGCACGGCGCGTCACCGACCGCACAGTCGATGTCGGCGATGACCCCACAGGATCGGCATACGACGTGATGGTGGTTATCGCCAACGCGCGACTCATAGCGGGCAACCATGCCCAATGGCTGAATCCGCCGAACAAGACCCACGGCGGTCAGGGCGTTGAGAACGTCGTACACGGCCTGGCGGGAGACGTCGGGGAGTCCGATCCGCACCGCCGACAGGATCGTCTCGGTGTCAGCGTGCGGATGGGCATGGACCGCCTCCAACACGGCGACCCTGGGTCGGGTCACACGCAGATCAGCCATCCGCAGCTGTGCCGAGTAATCCGTCGACGTCGACGACACCACCTCAATATGCCGCTCTTGTCTGGAACCAGTCAAGACCTTATCTGGAGTTGGTCAAGAATTAATCGAACCGAGGGGCGCGGTTTTCACCATGCGCGCCAACGCAATCAGTTGACGGCCCGGACCGCGGCGTCGGCAGCCCGTTTCGTCGCCAGCTTGGACCCTCGGGCGAGGGGGACCAGGCGGGGGAGAGCACCGGGGCGCCTGACCAGGTAGCGGGCGACCGCCGAAAGGTTCACTGTGCCGTCCGGGTGGCTCAGGCCCAGGATCTCGGCGTCCACGCTGCCGTCGCCGGCGCGGTCACTGATTGCCCGCACCACCGACCACGCGACGCCGCGCTCGTCGCATACCTTCGCGACCGCGGCCGTCTCCATGTCCAGCGACACAACGCCTCGCGCCCGCAGGTCGGCATGCACCGCCGGATCGAGCAGCAACTCATCGGTGGTCCACATCGTCCCGCGGGCGTCGCCGACCAGAAGCGGCTTGGGTCGGTGCTGGGAGCCGTCGGCGCCGTTGACGACGAGTTCAGGCAGCACCAGCGTCCCGATGGGGGTTTCGTTCTCGATGGCGCCGGTGATACCAACGACGATCACCCATTCGACGTCGACCGCGTCGAGCAGTCGGACGGTCGCGGCGCCTGCCAGGGCAGTGCCGATCCCGGTGACCACCGCAACCACCGATCGGTCGCCGATCCGGCCGGTGTAGCCCGAGCTGGTTTTGCGAAGCCGCAGCCGCCGGCGCAGTGGCCGGAGCTCCATGGGCATGGCACACAGAAAGGCGATCACGGCGTATTCCTACCGATGCCGCTCGCTGCCACGGCAGCCATCGTATGCAGAGGCTTTGCGAAGGAGGATTCAACTCCTCACCTTCAACATATAGCGCACCCGGGGGCTTGCGGCAAGACCCGGGTCATGCCGCAAAATCGCTGGCCGAAGCTAGAACTCAGCGAATTGGGGGGTGCCAAGTGCGTATCGAAACGATGTCCGACCATGCGGTAGTGGTTGCCGGGGGAGGCCCGACAGGGCTGATGTTGGCGGGTGAATTGGCGTTGGCAGGAGTCGATGTTGCCATTGTCGAGCGGCGTGCCAGCCAAAATCTGATCGGCTCGCGAGCCGGCGGGTTGCACTCACGCACCATCGAGGTGCTCGACCAGCGCGGAATCGCTGATCGCTTCCTATCGCAGGGCAAGGTGGCGCAGGTCGCGGGGTTCTCTCAGATTCGGCTGGACATCAGCGACTTTCCCACTCGGCACCCCTACGGGCTTGCGCTGTGGCAGAACCACATCGAGCGAATATTGGCCGGCTGGGTCGGCGAACTGGCCGTTCCGATTTATCACGGACGTGAGGTCACGGGTATCGCTCAAGATTGCGCCCACGTCGATGTCGAACTGTCCGACGGCCGCTCGCTGCGGGCGGATTATCTGGTCGGGTGCGACGGCGGACGTAGTGTGGTCCGGAAATCAGCCGGCATCGAATTCCCGGGGTGGGATCCGACGATGAGCTATTTGCTCGCCGAGGTGGAAATGGCCTTCGAGCCAGGGCGGAAGCCGGATTGGGGCATCCGTCACGATGCCGTCGGCGTCCATTCGCTCAGCATGTTGGAGGAAGGGGGACCGGTGCGGGTAATGGTGACCGAGCAGCACCTCGGCCCCAACAGCGAACCCACCTTGGACGATCTGAGCGAGGCACTCGTCGCTGTGTATGGGACGGATTACGGGATCCACAGTCCCACTTGGATTTCCAGATCCACTGATATGGCCCGACAGGCCGCGGCCTATCGCGACGGACGAGTTCTGCTGGCGGGCGATGCCGCGCATGTGCATCACCCGGTGGGTGGCCAGGGTGTTAACACCGGTGTGCAAGATGCGGTGAATCTAGGATGGAAGCTGGCCCAGGTGGTCAAAAGGTTGGCGCCCGAGAGCCTCCTCGATACCTACCACGCCGAACGGCATCCCGTCGCTGCGCGGGTGCTGCGCAACACGATGGCGCAGATGGCCCTCCTTCGCCACCCGGACGACGACCGCACTAAAGCCTTGCGCGACACCATGTCTGAGCTTCTCGCCATGGACGAGCCTCGTCGACGATTTGCCGCGATGATGTCCGGATTGGGCATCCACCACGACCTCGGTGATGGACACCCGCTGCTCGGGCGCCGCATGCCCGATCTAGACCTGGTGACCGCCGACGGCCCAGTGCGGGTATTCACGCTGCTGCACCATGCCCGGGCGGTGCTGCTCAACTTTGGCGACTCCGGCGTCTTCGATATCACCGCCTGGGCCGATCGGGTTCAATCACTCGACACGAAAGTTGTTGGCGATTGGAATCTTCCGGTACTTGGCGCGGTTGCCGATCCGGCCGCCGTGTTGATCAGGCCTGATGGGTATGTCGCCTGGGTGGGGGACGGCACCGACGCCGGCTTGTCCGACGCGCTTACCAGGTGGTTCGGGCCGCCAACCACGCAAACCGGATGTCTGGTTTGAGGCGAGGGCTTTCAGCCTTCGAGTGCATCTTGCAGTTCCCGCACATGGTCGTGCGTTTGTTGCAACAACGGCCGTAGCGCCTCGGCGACGTCGGGCAGCCCCAGCTCGTTTGCCTCCGTCACGCGCTGCCGATAGCGGTCCAACTGACGCTGTTCCAGTTCCACATCGGCCTTTAGCGCCGACGCTCCGTCGGAAGCGTCGGGTACGTCGGGAACTTTTACCGTTGGCGTACCGCCGAGAAAGTCGATCTGCTGAGCGAGGATCTTGGCGTGCTGTAGCTCCTGGCCGAGGTGATTGCCCAGCTCCTCGGTGATCGAGTGATACTCGGGCCCTTTAATCGTTGCGATGTGCTGGATGTACTGGACAATCGATTGGTACTCGGTGCCCAGATCTTCGTTGAGCCGGTCGATGAAAGTACTGGTGTCCATGCGGCTAGGTTTCACGCAAGACGGCGCACTCAAACGTGGGCCGGATGGCGCTAACCCTGACCAGCATCGATACGTCGCGGCGGCGAACCTTTGGTTGGCTGGTCGGGCGTTGCCTGCGATGTTTGCGTTCCTGCCGTTGGCAATTGTGGGTATTGCCGCCGCAGGCGCAGCGCCTGCTGAGCCGGTTGTCCACGGGATCGGCGAAAGGGCAGTGGGCTGGGATACCTACCGTCGATTGGATCGATTGCCATACCTGAGCGCGGACATAGAGACTCTGCAGGTCTCGAGCTTCGATCGGACCGGCGGCGATTTCGACATCACCACCGGAAACCAAAACGGCAGCGGCGGGTGCCTGGCGTCCGGTGGTGTCGGGTGTGTCATCGCGGAGGATCGCGGCGCCGGCGAGGTTGATTCGATCTGGTTCACCCGCGACGGCGGCAATGTCAGTCGGATGGGAGCGATCCGCATCGACCTGGATGGACAGACCGTCATAGATGCACCGTTGCAGTCGTTAGTCGATGGTGGGCTGGGTGCGCCATTCGTCTGGCCTCTGGTGGCCAACGCTGCCCAGTCGCCTGCGGGGGTTTACGTCAAGGTACCTATGCCGTACCGACAGTCGATGCGGATCAGCGTCGCATCAAATCTGCAGTATTACCACGTCGACTATCGCCAGTTTGCGAACGCCGATGGCGTGAGGACGTTCTCGCCCTCCGATCCCGCGCTCGATGTGATCACCACCCTGCGCGCCGCGGGCACCACCGACCCCAAACCGCCAGCACCCACCGCGGCGCATCACAATCGGGTCGTCGAGCTTGCCGCCGGCGCCGCCGCGACGATCGCGGAATCGACCGGCCCGGGCACCATTTCGTCGCTGCGCATGCGGCTACCCAACCCGGCGGATCAACTCCTGACCGGGTTGCGACTGCGGATCGAGTTCGACGACCGGACCATGGTCGACTCGCCACTTGGCGAATTCTTCGGCGCCGGACTGGGCACCAGCGACGTGCGATCGCTGATGTTCGCCGCAACCCCACAACCCGGCGGGTCGTTGTCGTTATCAGATTGGTGGCCAATGCCTTTCGCCCGCTCCACCCGGGTCGCCCTGCTCAACACAACCGCCGATCCGGTCGCGGGAATCGACACCGACGTCGTGACCGCGTCCGATCCCCAGTGGGCGCCTGCGCTAGCCAGCGGCCGCGCCGGCTACTTCACCGCGTACTCGCATGCCGGGCCAACGATCCTCGGCCAGGACTGGTTGTTCGCCGACGAACAAGGCCACGGCAAATTCGTCGGCGTCAGCCACACCATCAGGGGTTCTCGGACCAAAACGGCGTTTAGCGATGACGCCCCTTACTTTCTCGAAGGAGCCGAGCGCGTGTACACAGACGGTTCCCCGTCGCCACAGTGGTACGGCACCGGTACCGAAGACTTCTACGAGGGCGGCTGGTACTTCAACAACGGCACCCTGTTCAGCGACCCGCTCACCGGCCAACCCGATCAACGGACTGCGGCCGGCGGATGTGCAGATTACTGTGTCGCGGTCTATCGCCTCATGCTCGCCGACGCCATCGGCTACCACTCAGCCATCCGCTTCGGCATTGAGCACGGCAAGCGCAACATGGTCCAACCCGACTACAGCTCAACAGCATTCCTATATACCCAGCCGGACCACACCATTGCATCCAGCGACGAAGTCGACCCCACCGATCTGGTAAGTCGAATCATGCATATCTACACCGATTCCGACGCCGCGGAGCAGATGCTGATCAGCACGTACGAGGGGAGTGATGACACCCGCACCATCGCTGGCTCAGTCCGCACCACTCAAGCACCGATTACCTTCGACGCCCAAATCCGCCCGGACAATCACGGCGTCCTGCTGCGCCGGACGTCGGATCAAGCAACCGGCTATCAATCAGCAGGCGTTGCCATCGACGGTGTTGTCGCGCGCGACTGGTTACAACCGCGCAGCAACACCTTTCACCGTTGGCTCGATGACACCTACCTCGTCCCCGAATTCCTCACCGCAGGCAAAACCCGCATCACCATCACACTCACACCCACCCCCAGCGCCCCGCCCTGGACTGCCAGCCGCTACCGCGTCGCAACGCTGACGGGTCCATAGCTAGCAGAACGGCGCCCACCTGAACGAGGACGAAGCAATGCGGCTGCACGTAGTCCTCGCGAGCTTCGCCGCGGTAATCGGCCTGGCCACGCCCGCACAGGCCGACCCCGACCCTGACGCCAGCTTTCTGGCCGCACTCAACAACGCCGGCATCACCTATCAAAACGGACCGGACGCCATCGGGATCGGCAGAAGGGCGTGCCAGTTGATGGACCAAGGTCACACGGAACCCGACGTCATCAAAAGCATGACGGAGCAGAATGCTGGATTCACAACCGACGACGCCACTAAATTCACCCAAATCGCGGAGAGCATTTACTGCCCCCAGCACATCGGGGGAGCGGTATCGCCGCCGCAACCACCGCCGCAGGAGCCAGCGGTCCCGCCCTTCTTCCCATGGCCGGCGCTACCGGCTGCGCCGTAGGCAGAGCGGGTAGGCCGCCCAGCCCGCCGCCCGTGCAATGTGCCGCTTCGCTGCGTGGACCGTCGCAACGGCGGCCCGCATCGATGTCCATGGCACCAGCCTGGGAGGACGACGCGAGAGAGATGTTTCGAAACACCCTGAACCACAATTGAACATCCCCGTCGGAGCGGAGACGGCCAGCCGGTCAGTCGCCGATTCACCTGACGCATATGCAATACGTAACTGGCGATGCTGCATATTCGAATCCGTCATAGTTATAGGACAACGGCGCCCACTTGTACGAGGAGGCCGATCTGTACGAGGATGAAGCAATGCGACTGCTTGTAGTCCTCGCGAGCTTCGCCGCGGCAGTCGGCCTGGCCACGCCGGCGCAGGCCGACACGGTCCCTGATGCCAGCTTTCTGGCGGCGCTCAACAACGCCGGAATCACTTATCAAAGCGGACCGGACGCCATCGCAATCGGTAGAAGGGCGTGCGATTTGATGGATCATGGTCACCCGGAACCCGACGTCATCAAAGGCATGACGGAACAGAATGCTGGATTCACAACCGGCGCCGCCACCAAGTTCACCCAAATCGCGGAGAGCATCTACTGCCCCCAACACATCGGGGGAGCGGTAGTACCGCCGCAACCACCGCCGCAGGAGCCAGCGGTCCCGCCCTACTTCCCAATGCCGGCGCCGCCGGCGGCGGCGTAGGCGCATGGCAGCCCTCGTTCGGCGGCGGACGTGGCGCATCGCGCCGCTTGTCGCCGGCGCGATGATGCTCCTACTCGTCGGCTGTACAGGGCCGACTGGGCGGCCCACAACGACGGCAGCGGCCACCCCGGTCGCGTCAACCGCTGTGACGGTGGCTGCATCGCCGGACACGCCCGCGGGCGCACAGCCCCTGCTGGCGTCAGACCCCGCGCAGCTGGCCGACGATCTGGTCGCCGACGAGCACGCTCTGCATGACCGTCGACGGGGGAGGCAGCGCTGGCGGCGGCGGCGCATCGCCAGCAGGGCGCCTATCGCGCCATCGGGCGACACCCAGAGTGGGACGCGACCACGCGACCGCGAATCCCGGCGTCGTTACTCGATGTCTACGACCGCAATGTCGACGCCCGTCGGCAGCTCACCGCGATAACGCCCACGAGAGACATGCTGCCCGCGTGGCGCATCGAGCCGCCGGCTCCGGCCGACGAACTCCTGGGCTACTACCACCAGGCGGAGTCGGAATCCGGCGTCAGCTGGAATTACCTGGCCGCGATCAACTTCATCGAGACCCGCTTAGGCAGCATCGTTGGCGCGAGTAGCGCTGGCGCGCAAGGCCCCATGCAGTTTTTGCCCTCGACGTTCGCCGGCTACGGCCAGGGCGGGGACATCCACTCGCCCCACGACAGCATCATGGCGGCGGGCCGCTATCTTGCCGCCAACGGCTTCGCCAACGATCGCGACCACGCCATCTACCGGTACAACCACGCCAACGAATACGTGCGGGCGGTCAACCAATACGCAGCGCTGCTCGCCGCCGATCCCGCGGCGTATGCCGGCTACTACCGATGGGACGTCTATTGCCACACCACCGCGGGCGACGTGTTGCTGCCCATCGGTTACGCGGCGGCGTCACCAATCCCGGCCGCAGACTACGTGGCGACCCACCCGCAATAACTTAGTTTGTCACCGGCACGAGATCTTCTGTGAGGGCCTCGTCGGTTAGGTCTTCGAGTTCTTTGCCTTTGGTCTCCGGTCCGAGCAGGTAGCCGATCAGCGTCAATACCCACAGGCCGGCGAGCGCCAGGTACGGCGTCTGTAGTCCGTAATGCATGATGGCCCAGCCGATGACCGTCGGAGCGGCGATAGAGACGACGCGGCCGCCGCCGACGGCGATTCCAAAGCCGGTGCCGCGCAGAACCGTTGGGAAAAGCTCGGCGATGTAGGTGTCGCCGACGCCCCAGAGCCAGCCGAGGGTGGCGATGGCGACCGCGCCGAAGACTTGGTACTGGGCTAGCGAGTCGGAGGTGGCTGCCAGGATGGTTGAGGCGATCTCGATGCCCGCAGCCAAGATCGCCGAGGGTCGTCGGCCTACCGAGTCGGCGAGCGCAGTCCCGAGGTAGGCAAAGACGGCTTGCAGCAGGAAGAAGACGAGGGCGTAGCGGATCGCCTCGATGGGTGAGGCGTGGAACTTCCTCACGATGTAGGTAGTCAAGAAGAGCGTCATAACCCAGTAGCCGACCGCGTTGGCCGTGTAGATGAGCCAGCCAGCGACCAGGCGTCGCCGCACACCGGGCAGTTGCCAAAGCCGAGGCTTGGCAGCCCCGTTCACGACTGTGGCTCTTACGTCGACGTAGCGATGCGACTCAGTAATACCTCGTCGGATAAGGAACAAGACGACGGCGGGGACAATTGCGACGACGAACGCCGATTGCCAGCCAAAGTGCGGCACCAGGACCAGCGCGACGCCCGCGGCGAGCACGTAACCCAGGGAGAAGAGCGAGAAGATCACGCCGCCGACACCGATGGCGCGGGTCTTCGCTGGCCATACCTCGGCGGTGTATGGCGCG
>Ga0179589_10000124_pt1 | contig 10590 bp, 16 predicted proteins | sample CZOMad2_1_08_16f_FD_182923 | JGI IMG/M metagenome (GOLD analysis project Ga0179589, IMG submission 182923) | Vadose zone soil fungal communities from Angelo Coast Range Reserve, California, USA - CZOMad2_1_08_16fungal | ecosystem: Environmental > Terrestrial > Soil > Vadose zone | place: USA... | reverse complement strand
GGGTATGACCTCACTCGCCAGCAGGTGATGGATTGGGTCCACTCCGTTATGACTAAAGAAGATCTCGACTTCGTGAACGGTATCTGGGCCTCAATGGAGAAGCCTCGGGGCTGGTCGGATGAGATGTATCGTCGCCAGAGCGGCCGGCCGATGCAGGGGATTGAGCCGGTCCCGTATGACACTCCCCATGGCCGGGCCACTGGCGGGTACGTGCCGATTAGGTATCATCCATACTTTGAGGGGAGTTCGCAGAAGCTATCGGGGATTAGTTTGAAGGGCCTGTTCGGCTCGGGGTACAGCACTGGGTTCGCGCCGGACGCGACGTATAAGATCGAGCGAACTAAGTACGCCGCGCCGCTGGATTTGACCTTGGACGCGCTGGTCCCGGCGGTGAAGCAGCAGATCCGTGACGCGGCGTTACGGCCGGCGTTGGCTAATGGAAGCAAGATCCTGCGGGATGGGGATGTGGCCACGGCGATCAAGAGTCGGTATGGGTCAGAGTACCATGAGATGCTCAAGGAATATCTTCGGAGGTTGGCCGGGACCGAGAACCGCGGCGGGCCACAGGGGCAATACACCAAGCTCGCGAGCCAGACCCTGGAGTTCGCGCGCCAGAACCTGATCGCGACCTTGGTTGGGTTCAACCCCGGTACGGTGATGAAGCATGGCGCAACAGCGTTTGTGCTGTCAGCCCGAGAGGTGGGGCCTGTGAATATGCTCCGCGCCATGAAGCAGTTGTACACAATCAATGACGAGACTGGGCAGACCTGGCGACAGTTCGCGTATGAGAACTCCCAGGAACTTCAGCGCCGGGACCGAAACTGGCAGGAAAACTTGTACGGCTCGACCACGTCCGACGAGGCTAAAGGCTGGGCCCAGAACGCCCGCCAGCAGTTTATGTACTGGGGCTCGAAGCCGGTGGCGTTTGCGGATGCGCTGTCGTCCGAGCCCACATGGCTGGCAGCGTATATGAAAGAGCGCGATGGCGGCGGATCGCACGGCGATGGAATCTACGCCGGCGACCGAGCCGTCCGCCGGGCGCATGGGTCCACCTCAGCCGCGGCCCAGCCGATGATCATGAGCCACCTAACACCGTGGGTCACCTCGCTATACAACTTCTTCAACGACGTGCTTAACCGAGCCGTGGAGACCAGCTGGCGGGCCGGGGAGATGGTTGGCACCCGGGGCCGACCGGCGAATTGGAGCTTGGCTCCCGGTGTAGCGGCAGGCATGTTCGCCACAGTGATCTGGCCAGCGATTGTAGAGAACTTGGTTAGCCCGCTGCCGACTGAGCCGGGGGAAAGCACAACCAAGCGGGTATTGAAGGGATCGATCCATTCCACAGCCGCGATGATCCCAGCGGTTCGGGACTTTGTGGAGTATCTATCCGGTGGCGACTCGCCGGATGTAGGGCTGCTCACCACTGAACAGAAAGCCCTTGGCGAGTCGTGGAAGGATCTGTGGAAGAAACAACCCTTCAACAATGCCCATGCCGAGAAACTAATCCGCGACTTCGGCACCACAGTCGGCGCTCTCACCGGTGCGCCGGGCATGCAGATCGGTCGCGGAGTTGGATTCGCCTATGGCCTAGCCACGGGCGCGGAACATCCTCGTGGTCCCTGGGGATGGTTGGTTGGTGGCCGGTACGGAACCACCAAGGGACATTCGCAGACGTTACAAGACTACATGGCGGGGAGATCCTCGCCCAATCGGTAAGGAGCGATGATGAGTAATATCTTTCAGACGATCTTGAACACGGCCCGGACAGTGATCTCGGACGTGCAGGTGGGTGCGAAGGTGATCGCGCCGGTAGCGGTGGCGATCCCCGGGGCGGCGGCGGTTGATACCGCGGTGCAGGTCGGGGCAACCGCGGCGCTGGCTGCGATTGATGCTGGTGAGGCGATTGTAACTGCGGCGAGCCCGGAGATTGCGTCGTTGATCGCCGCCTTCGAGTCGTTGTTCCATATCACCCAGACCCCACAGGCGATTGTGCTCACCCCTAAGACCACCGCAGCGACGGTGGGGAAGTAAGGAGATTGGACATGACGAACTCAGTAACGCTTCATATCAGTTCGCCCGCTGGTGAACACAAGATCTTCCTACAACAAGACGCGGACACCCATCGCACGATTCATTCGTGGCTCGATACGAAGCCGCATCTGATCACCGACTGTTCGGCCAATAGCGATGGCACCGCACTTGCCGGAAACACACACATCCTTTTCTGGAACGATGCTGTTTCGGTTGCGGTTGATCCAGCATCCAACACGGTGACGATGGATGTCTCCGGCGCTAATGCGCACTATTCTGGCGTGCTTGGTGCTGGCGAGGCTACGGCGCTGGCGGCGTTCGTTAAAGCTTGTAAGCTGCCTGACTTAGCAGCTTAACCCAAAAGGCTCCCCGACTACCGTGGGACAATCGCGAGCACCGAACCCGTGGGTAGCATAGTAGTAGGGGAGCCTCGATGACCACCGCATCATCGGCGTTGTTTGGCAACATCGTCAGCTCGCTTGGAGTGTTCCTTGTCACCGCAGGATTGGTCGGGACCTGGGTGAACCAGCGTGTGTCGCCGATTGAGGCTAGGATCGACGCAGTAGATCGGCGCCTTGATAGTATCGAACAAAAATTATCTCCGATACTCACGCTGGAGGCAGAGCAAACTTCCATGCAGAAGGATATCGACAGCAAGCTAAATACTGAGTTGTTTAGAACCAGCCGCGAGGGATTGATCAAACAAATCGATGACGACAAGGCCAACGTCACACGTGTGGTGGAAGAACTTAGCCATCAGATTCATAGATTAGAGGAACAGATCGTTATCAGAGCCGAGAACAAACAACATTGGGATATAGAGCAGACGGATAAGGAAGACTCTAATAAACGGATAGCGGATTTGGCTCTGGAAATAGATAAGCGGATAACTGAACTGACCGCTCAGATCAATGCGCTGAGGATTCCCCAGGGGCCGAGCTCGCCGCGGTAGGATCGGGCGAATCCATATAGCTCGGCGGGATAATCGTTGCCGCGGAGAAGTACCGGGTTCCGGTTTTCTTATCAACCCGCTTGGGGATTAGCTGGCCGGCTCCGACCATGATGTCCACCACCCGCAGGATCGAGGTTATCGGGATCATCCGCTGGGCGAAGTGGACGACCCGCTGCTCGGGGACCCCGGTGCCGAGATCGTTGATCCGCACGAAGTGTTGGATTTCATCCATAGCCGCGGAGTCCGCGTTGACCGCACCGGCTTTAAAGATGTCGGGCATGTGGGTCTCGGCTTCGACTAACCAGGACAGGGCTTGAAGGAAGTCGTCTTCGGTGAGGACAAGCCCGGAGGATTTGTTGATCGACGCGATCATGGAGAGTTTGTAGATATGGACCTTGCGGCGGGCGATGTAGTAGATCAGCTTGGGGTGGTCCGGAGTGGGCGGGAAGCCGCGTGATTGCCAGTAGTTGATCGCGTCTCGGTATTGCTGGGTGACAGTGAACTGCCCATAGAGGGAGTTTATTATTTTCAGGTCGTGGGCGAGGTCGGCGGTAGAGGGGGTATTGGTATCCGCGAAGTCATCTCCAAGTATCCGTTCGTCACTAAACACCATGATAATACGTGAGGTGAATCCCTGTCCCCACGCTTTTTCTGGCATAAACCCCGTAAGATTCTGAGGAGTAGATCCTGCGAGGATGTTGAGTTGTGGCGAGGGAATTTTAGTCTTATGTTCACGACCTCTTCGTTCCTGTTGGTACGGTGTTGTATCGTAAAAGTGTGAGAGCCCATCGATCATCTCCGGTTCGTATTTGTGGATGAACGTCCCCATCTCATCGGCGCAGATGTACATGGAGTTGTAGGTTAGCTCTCCCTCGGGCTGGCGGATTATCGATCGCTTGGAGGATTCGAGGGAGTCGATGAGGGCGGCGAAGGTGAGGGAGACTGGGGCAAGAAAGAAGTCTGGTAGTTGAGTAACCAAGTGGCGACCCTCAGAGATAGTCCGAGACTTACCAACTCCAGGATGGGCAATAATAAATGTGTACAGATTAGGATACTGAGGGCGAGAAGTACGAATCCACACTTTCTGTTCCAAGGCAGCTGCGAGTACACTGATAGCGGTCCAGACCCGGAAGATCCGCGGGGCATGGAGGTTGGTGGTTTGTTCAACAAAGGCATCGATCCAGGACTCCAGTTTGCGCTTGGCATGGCCGTTGAGGGCAGGCATTCAATTTTCACCGGCTACGTACAGGGCCACGTTGATTTGATCCCGGAAGTTTCTGGCCTGCGCGTAGGACATCTCGAGAATAACCGAGCCGCCTTCAACGTGCTCGGCGTACACCTCGATGTAGATCACGCCGCGTGTTTGCTCAACCTCCACGTAGCGGTTAGGGTCTCTCGATTCGATTCGTGGCGAATCCCATCCCATGTCATCTTACTCCTGCGAGTTTCTTGGTGACGATCGTGTCGATTAGCGAAGGGATCGGTTGTCGTCGTCTAGCATCGCTACCATGATAAGGCTTAAGCCCGTCGAGGTTAATAGATCGTTCACACTTCTCGCAGCCCTTTCGTGTCTTGTCACCGCAGCAATAATGTCCTTTATTCCAGCCGGTTTCAGCGTCGTAGGGTATAGACAAGGTCCGTCCTTCGGCGAGGGTGATGGGGACCACGAGATTAGCCATAAGCTGCGGGATGATTCTGTCTTCATCGGATTCCTTATACATGAATGTGATCGCATCGTGGTCTTGCATCATGACAACGGCGATGTTCATTCGCCAGAGCTTGAGCATGGCGAGATTCACGATGTCGGCCAGACTGCCTTGAGGGTCATACGCAATTGCCTCCCGAAGGACCGAAGGATCACTGCGCCTTCCGAAGAACCACCGTTTGCGTCCAGTAAGGGTAATAAGATAGCCAACTCGTCGTAGCTGTTCATCAACCGCAGCCTGCCATCGCTGGTGGGCTGGAAATGCCATGAAATACTTAGGCTGGAACTCGGCGACGACGTTGAGGGGGATACCAGTTTGCTCGGCGATTGTGGGTGTCTTGCCGGCGTAGTTGGAGGCGTGCCCCACTTTTTTAGTACACTGACGATAAGAATGGTGGCGGTAGAAAGGTCGATCAGCAATTGCTCGGTCGGACTTTGGATCGCCGGTCCACTGTAGATCTGGCCAGCAAGCTTTTGCAGCCGTGGTATGCAGGTCTGTAGACTCGCAAGCATCGAGGTAAGTTCCGTCTCGAAAGAGATTCCATTCGATTGCTCCGACGCAGAAGGACTCGCCGGACTTGGCGTCGAGCTTGCAGAATTTGTACCCGGGGTCTGCAATGAAGATTGATCTAAGACTTTCCTCAATATTCTGCAGATTGCCGCCAGTTCCGAATTCAGATAAGCTGGAGGAGAACCGTCCTGTGCTTGTTCCCGCAATATTGTAAGACGTTCTAATGCGTCCGTCAGAGTCGATCTCGGTTCGTAGGACACTGAGTTTATCTCCTAGTTCGGTGAGGGCGTTGATATGGCGGATCAGTTGGGTTGCGAGGGGGTTGCCCTCCAGTTTCTCACGTGCACCTCGGTCGGTAGTTGGACGGCCCTGTTTGTTAATAGGACTAATCCCGAGCTCTCCATAGAATAGAGCTTGCAGATGGGCATTGGATCGCCAGTTGAACTCGGACATACCAACACCGTCGAGTACAAGCTGATTGAGTCGGGATTCAACCCAGTCGATCTCATCGCAGATCTCATCCACCACGCTAGCCCGGCGAACCATATCAACAAGCACACCGCGAATACGCATTTCCAGAACAGGGCCTTGGAGGGCACGGGAAAAGGCATAGGTTCGCTCCGTGTGGTGGTCGAGTTGGGGGTGGGTGGCTGCGAATACGTCGTGGGTGACGCAGCAGTCAAGTCCATTATACGCCATATCCCTTTCGAAGTTCGATAGTGTAGACAGATCCGTTTCATGGGTTTTGATGATCCTCATTAGGCGTCTCGCTTGATAGTTTTCTCTCGCTTGCGCATGCCTTTCCAAGATCCCTCGTCGGAGTAGATCGAGCCTAGGTAGCCCAGCGACTTAAGTGACTCAGGTTGCAAGGCGTGGTGGAGCAGCATGGTGTCGTGCTCCGCGCCCAGGACCTTGATTCTCATCGATCGCCAGAGGAAGGCAATGTCGTAGAGTCCGTTTTGGAAGAGCTTCGACACGCTTCTGTTCCCCAGGATGTTGAGGATAATTTCCCAAGCTGCTTTTTCATCTGCCGGATTAGCCCAATAATTTCCCGTCTTTGTTCTATCGTCATCGAACGGTATAACGATAGCGTGTCCGCCATCTGGGGCAAGGCCAATACATGTAATGCGTTGCCCGCTCGTCTCAATGTCGACAGAAAGAAGATTACATCCGCGGATGTAATCTTTGGCGAAGCGATTGATATCGTCGAGTCCCGGCTCGATCCAGATTTCTCGTTGGGGTCTGCGGATCTCGGCATAGGTTGACTCCCGTTTGGCTTTCATCAGGTCGGCGATTACGGTTGGGCGCAGGTCGTAGTTTCTTAGGACCGCAGCAGGATGATAAGTTGGCAGCAGCTTGAAATCAGAAACAGTAAGAGAGCTAGTAAGAGTTGTTCCTCGGAGTTTAGTGATTCCCACCTTCCCAGTAAGAGCCCAGAGAGCAACGTTGCCAAGGCAAATAACGAGGTTAGGGTTATGAGCCACCAGTTCATCGCCAAGCCTTTCTAGTTCTGGAGCGAACTCGGCGCGGATGAAGTTGCCGCCGGGGTTGAGTTTGGATTTGCCCTTGGGGAGAACCAAGTTAGGATAACCGGGGAGCGATCCAGACTTAGGCCCCATGAGATGACGCATGTCGTTCCCTGGTGGATGGAGGTTGAAGACGTTGGTACGGTGTATCTCTGGGTGATTGTCCCACACGGCCATGACATGGCGATTGTCCGTTGATTGGTAGTATCGGTGGATGCGGTCTCGGTCGACGGGCGAGAAGTCGATCAGCCCGGCCTCGCCCATCATGCGGAGGAGTTCGATGCCGCTCGCGCCGATGAGGGTGGAGTTGAACCGGGCTTCGGATTCGCCTCGGGCTTCGGCGAGGAGGAAGGTGGGGGTCATGATTTGCCGGGCCCGTAGGTGAACAGGGATGGTTCGAGAGTAGGTAGAAGCCGAGCGACCTCACGCTGGGCATCTTCGATAGTATTACAGGCGAGGCCCACTAGCTTGCCAGTAGGCGAGCCGATCTCGACTAGATACCATCCGCTGGGCCATTTGCGGATGCGGATCTCGTGGGGGACGAGTTTCTGGGTCATCGGTGGTACCGGACCTGGACTGCGTCCTCGGCGTGGATTAGGGCCAGCCGGGCGCGGAAGGTGTGCCGGGCGACCCAGTCGTTGATGGCGAGCCAGAACCGGAGTCGAATGCGTGCGTAGGTCATTGGTCCCTCCAACAAAAATGTGCGGGTGAGGTAATTCACACCCGCACTGTGTTGATTACTTGAACGCCTTAGATGGGATCAAGCCCCATCCGCCGGCGACGATGCCGGTCCAGTACCATCCACCGAGGCGATAGGTGCAGAATAAGACAAGGGCTAGCCAAGTCATTCTGGACACGAGCGTGCCCCACTGCTCCGCGGTCACCTTAATCCGCCTTGGCCGTGCGCCGGACTTCCGCGAAGGTCCGGGTTTTGTCTTCGTTCATGCGGTGGGAGACCACGGCCAGGACCTGAGAGTTCTGGAGTTCGAGTGATCGAGCCTTGCGGGAGAGGCCGTCGACGAATTCGCCGCCACAGTTGGCGAAGAATTCGTCGAACATGGAGATGGCATCGGGGGTTAGGTAGAAGGTTGTAGAGAGGAGTTTGTTTTCGAGGCCGCCGACTTCCTGAAGCGCGGTGCCATCGACGTCGTCGAGCGCGGCGATTGGCCGGAGGGGGTATTTCCAGAATGGAGTTCTCTTCTGGGAGGATTCGCCGTCCTCGCGGGGGCCGACGACGCAGAGATAGGTGCCGACTGGGAGTGGGGTGGGGTACGTGACTTCGGTGGGGGATTCGTCGAGGATCGAGGCGAATAGGGGTGCGGATTGGTTCATGGCTTGGGTGCTCCGAAGTTGAGGGTAGAGACAAAGGAGTTGATGATGGTGTCGAGATGCTTGATGGATTCGCTGGTGAGTGAGGATTTGAAGGTGAAGGAGTCGAGTGCGATTCGCATTTGGATTAGGTCTTGTACGGAGATTTGATTTGGTGGAGGTTGTTGGGTTGGGAATGGTCGGGCGTTGAGGTTGGGTGGGAATTGGTCCATGGAGGTGGGTTCCTAGAAGGGTGTATCGTCGTCGACACTAGCCGGCGCAGCGTATGGAACTTTCGGCGGGCGAGAGTAGACTGGCGGGACTGGGGTTGACTCTATATGGCGATCCTCCACTTGGTTGATGGCTTTGGTGAGGAGTGACTCGATCCGCGAGGACAGATCGTCGACCTTGGGGATTCGGCTGAGCGCCTCAAGGGCAATGGCGAGGGATTTGATATCGGTGGGTGTCATCATGGCATTATCGTCTCACTAAGGTTACGGCCTTAGGCCGGGGCGGGGATGGTTCCCCTATCTTCGCTGGGGGCTCACGGAGCACTGCGAAGAATTCGGCGAGTTGGTCGGTGGAGAGTTCCTTGGGCATGGCGTCGGGGTTAGCGTTGGCGAGGTTGATCATTGAGTCGCTGGCGAGTTGGATAGTGCGCTTGCCAGCTTTGTTGATGTAGCGGATGTAGTTGGGGAAGTAGGTTGGGATCTTTGGGGATAGCTTAGCGCCGATGCCTTGCGGGAAGATCTTAGTGGTGCCATCATCAAGGGTCTGGTACGTGCCGTGGCAGATCACGATGACGTTGGTGGCGAAGGTGTGGCTGGTGAGAGCGGCGAGTTGTTTCTCCACGTCATCTTGAGCATTACCGTATATGGCGCGACCATCAGAGTTGCCTCGTCCGGTGGCCATGCCCGCGTGGAAGTCGTAGGCTGCGTCACACCAGCGAGATAGGGAATCGATAACAAGGATGCAATCTGGTCCCCAAGTAGCAGGTATTCCGTAGTCGACGATCTCGCCGGTGGTTTCATCAGTGTAGCTCCATTTGTTGAGCATTTTAAGGGAGGTGGTCCAGGCCTTGGGCGGGCCGTCGATGATCATCCCACCGTCGGTGCCTTTGAGTTTATCGCGGATTGAGCGGTACTCGACTGTGGCGACTAGGCCGTCGGCCATGGCGGCGAGGTGGTACTTAAGCGGATCGAGCAGGTTGTCCATGTCAAGGATACGGAGCTTGTACCCAGCGGCGACGAGGCTGGCGAGGGAGGTGGTCTTGCCGGACTTGGCGTCGCCGAGGAGGAGGAGTTTGACGAAGGTGTTGGAGTGGTGGTCAGCGAGGGAGGGCATCAGCGGGCTCCTTGGTGATGGTGATCTTGACGCGGTCGCCCGTGTTGAATGGGCAGGTCTGGCCTTCAAGCCAAAGTTTGCCGGCGATGGCTTCTAGAACGAAATAGGTGCTGACTGGGATCTCGCCGACACTTATGCCGGCATCGGCGATTGTGGTGCGGAGGACTACCTGCTCCGTAGTGGATTCCATCGTTCGCTCTCCTCTAGTTTGTCGAAGTCATTCGCTAAGAACCGCTCCCGTACACTGGGCGATTTCGAACAGATCCCTCGGAACTTGCATCCGCCGAACCGATCGCAGGCGGTGTCGTTCATCGGCCAGTGGTCGGCTTCGGCGTAGGCTTCGTTGATGGTGAGTTGGGTTTGCAGGTCCTCGATCCATTCGCCGAGTTGGTCATCGGTGCGGTAGGTGAATCCGCGGGCGAAGGCGTTGGGTTTCTCGAGGAGGATTTGGGCTGCGTCGATGATGACCCCGCGGATTGGGGCGGCGAGGATGTGTCGGCCGGCGAGGGTGTAGAGGGTCATTTGGTTGTGCGGTTCGTATTGACTAAAGTAATAGGCCGAGAGGGTCGCGGTCGTGGTCTTGCGGTCCATGACGAGGAGTTGGCCGTTGAACTCGACTACGCGGTCGAGGTGGCCGGCGAGGAGGTAGGGTTGGCCCATGCCGCCTGGCTCGACGACTTCATAGTTACGTGGGGCGAAGTCGAGTTCGAAGCGGAAGCTTAGTTCTACTGCGGGCTCGCCGTTGGATTTGATGTAGGTCTGAGCGGGGTCTGGATGGAAATGGTCCAGGTAGTCGACCACAAGCGAAATGAGCGAATCACGATTTTTGTATTTGCCGGCACGTGAGTCTCTATCAGGATTCCAGCCGATGGTTCGCTGTAGTATCGAGCGTACCACCAACCGAATGGCTTCTTCAGAGTCGGTATCCTGTACTGCCATGAGTTTGTCGTAAAGTTCCAGCGCACTATGGTACTCCTGTCCGAAGCGGAGGTGGATGGATTCGTCGCGGGAGGCCCAGCCGTCGAGCATGGTGTATTGGTACAACCTGCCGCAGGTCTTGAGTAGGCCTAGCGACGTGCTATCCCAGGCATATTGGATCTTAGTGCCCGGTAGGAATGGAGAATGGGTGACTCTTCGTTCAGTGAGGGCTGATTCGTCGAGGGTTTGGTCAGCGGGCATGGGATGAGGTCCAGTTCTAGGGCGTTGGCCCAGG
>Ga0179589_10000123_pt1 | contig 10621 bp, 14 predicted proteins | sample CZOMad2_1_08_16f_FD_182923 | JGI IMG/M metagenome (GOLD analysis project Ga0179589, IMG submission 182923) | Vadose zone soil fungal communities from Angelo Coast Range Reserve, California, USA - CZOMad2_1_08_16fungal | ecosystem: Environmental > Terrestrial > Soil > Vadose zone | place: USA... | reverse complement strand
TGGGTTAGTCTTCCATTGATCCATCAGACCCTCGGGGGCTGGGCTCATATGTCTTGCTATCCTATAGGTCGCCTGATGGTCAGTGTCTAATGCTCTCTTCGCGGGACGGATACTGCACCATCGTCGTCTTTGATGAGATCATTGCCGCACACTATGTTCAACAGCAGACCTTGCAATTCCAGTCAATCGCACACAATCACTGCGTCCCTCTGACGTCGTCCTCAACGCTGACGCCGTCGACGACTCCTGCGCTGTCTACGGTCTCCCTTCCGCCGTCCCTGTCACCCCGGATATCGTCGAAGCGAGCTTTGACGCCCGCAAAAACTGTCGTGCCGGAAAATGATTCCCTTTCCATTCCTGAATCTGGCCCTCTTGCTAGCGCTGGTGATACAACTCCTGCCACCCCTGTGGACAATAACGAAGGGCACGATAAGGTGCCGGAACCGCCGAAGAAGAAACGGCGCGTTGTACTGACACGCATAGGAGATGTCGATTCGTGAGCACTCGGCCCTTGTCGTTATTGTGACAGCTTCCTTGCTGTTTCCTATGTATACGAGCCCGTACTCGTTTCATTGTTCTCACTTATTCACCCGTCTTGTCAGCCTGTGTGCGTGTGTACCATAGCTTTCATGGTCATTCATTTCCTGTCATACTCTATACCTTATACTTATGAACCCACGAGTTGTCTGTCGCAACACGGTCCAGCATGTAGTCCGGCTCTGTGTACATGTCGGGTTGTCGGCCCCACTACCTTTAATACAACCAAATACAACATATGATCGTACATTACCTCCGACGACTCAATTTCAAGAGCGACATGTAGTGGACCCCATGACTCGGTGATGTGAAACGTGTAGTACAGACATTACAACACCTGCCCTCGGCCGCATGGCACGACCAACCGCGTGGACCGGCGCAGACATCCGGACCTCAAGTCATGCCACCAACCCCTACATGCGTCGAGAATGCCATATCTTGGCGAGGAACACGGCGCTATGGGCGAGCATCGTAGGGTGGCACCCTAATAGACCCAGAAGGGGGTAAAGGCTTCCTACAACAGCAAGGACAGGGACAGGGACAAAACAAAAGGGTCACCGTCAGTCCAAGTCAAAGCACACAAGCGCGGAGCGCCTCGGGTCTATGACGAGCTACAGTGGAGTTGCAGCATCGTTGTCATTGCGGGAGCTGTATACTCTCCTCATGCCTGCTTTCTCCGTCTAGCGTCTAACAATCCATAGTATGATATTGACGGGGCTCTCCCGGGAAACGCCCAATCTCCGCGTTTGCATGCACGACCATGGATGGCACCACGGCGCCGTTCTACTCTTGGTACATTGGTACGGCATCTTGGGCTGCTACTGGATGGAGGCGCTATGCGAGGACCACCACGCCCCAGGGATGAAAAAAAGCGCCACCGAGGGCCGGGAGTAGCATCGGAATCCCAAAGAGAAATTTGAAGACGCGTCCGCCTTGCGCCAATGACCGGCTCCTTTATTGTTCTTGTCCTGCCAGCTGTATGGTTACTGTACTGATCGCGGCGACGTGATGGACATAGATGGAACACCTCATCCAGTCTGCTACCTGCCCGGGCGATAGCGATAAGGGGTGGAGGGGGGTAGGGAAGAAGGGCATAAGGACAGCGTAGAAGTCTGCTAAGGTTGGTGGGTTTATGCTGTGCGGAACGGAAACGCGATTCCCTCGAGGCCCCTATTTTTGTTTGTATTTCTCCTTAGCAGGTTTGTGTCAATCACACGACACTTTGACGTGAGTCGCGCGCATCAGTCTGCTTTTAGTGCTGTAGGGCCCCTGGGATGGCCTCACGGCCACCTGCCCGCATTGACATTGCGTGCTTGATGCCTGCTAGGAATTGTCCGAGTCCTCGCTGTATTCATCGAGTAGGGAATGAATTTTTATTTTTATTTAACTGATGAGGAAGAGGGAAAATAGAAAATCATGGACGTGGGGGCAGAGATCTAAAACAAAACCAAAGTCGACAAGTCTCAAGTAATGCCGAGGACCTGCTTTAATAGTATTGTGTGTGAAGGCCGCTTTGAAGTTATGACAGCATTAATGTTGGGGATCGCGTTAATGACGGGTGGTGCCGCATAACCCGGGCGTGTCATTGAAAATAATCACTAGTATAGGTCGCGTTGGGAAGCGTCGTGCTGGCATTTTATCGATGAAACAGAACCTCCTATACAGAGATAGTGTTCTCCAGTTCGGCGACAAGAAGGGTGCGCCAGATCGAGTGAATGCTTGCCATGTCATAAACAACACTTACGTTGCTAAACTCCTTCAGGCTCTTCCTCTTCCTAGACCCGGTAGACAAAGGGGCTCATTGTTCGGCCAGTCATTTCTGGCTCACCAACCACCGGCAGACAAGCCGGCATTTAACCGAGCATTTTTCTCGGCGCAATGATGAACATATCCGGAGCTATGGCAGTCGACTGAGACTGGGTAGTAGTAGGTGGGGGGAGGCAGATAGGGCGGCTGCGGGGACGAACCGTACCAATACCGAAAGAAAGAGTAGATGCACGTTGGCTGGATGGGTTTGGTTCGCCAAGTCCAAGTGAGACAGCACAGACACCGAAATGAAAAAACGCAGGAGAAGGTTCGGCAACGGAACCCTGGTGGGTCCCCCGGAAGAAATTGATACGACTTCTAGGTTTTAGAATTTTAAGTTTCGCTTTTGTGGTATGAAACGCAATATGGCATCCTCTTTCCTGTAGCAGGGCCTGGCCTTACTGCGTCTATCGATCCGTCTAATACTAGTATGTGCGGAGCCATTGGCGTCGTGTGGACGTCTGTATGTCTAGAATGAACGTCAGGATTGATCGATCCTCCACGCCGAGTAGATTGCATACCCGCATCGGCAATAAGGTTCTGTTACAGCAGCCCCTCAGCATCCGCCTTATCGATAAAGCGAGAGGAGTGGTTCACGTGTCACCTAGGATTGGAGGGAGGGGAGTAGGGAATCAAAGGAGGCACCCATGATATCATGAGGGGTCATACAGTACTCGCCAGAACCGAGCAGCTATCCGATGTCCTAGGAAGCGGTTGGTCCAGCACAGCTCAAAGTAGATTCATCTCACCTCATGCGTACCCGGAGTCGGACCTCACTGAAAAATGTCGGTGTCATCCAGGTCAAGAGATCAGCCTCAGCATGCAACATACCACACATGGTCCACGAGGCAACGATCAAACTGGCACGATCGTCTAAGGTTCTAGGATTGTTTGACCCCCCTTGAGACCTGACGTTTGATCTGAAAACACTAGTACCTTCATTGAGGTACGATCTTGCCACAAATGTCAAAGCCCAGGTGCACCGGCGCCCGTAGAAACGGACTAGTTGAAACTTGGAAATGGGACATAATTAGCTCCGGAGACAGAATATACCATCAACCGCCATGAGTGAAATGCTTAGTTATATCACCGTGGGATATAATTACGAGGTTCGTTTTAGTGTGGATGGATACGTTCATTGGCTGAAGGAATTAAATGGGCAGCAAAGGGCAGGATGCCACGCTGGCGCACACGTTGTCATCCCGCATGTTTCCTTGCAACGCGAGACGACTCGATCGGCACCTGTCTTGGGCACAACGATCCAGGACCGACGTGGTCCATACCTCAAACTCACTGGGGGTGAATGTTGGTCCTTTCGCCGTTATTGCGTCCGGTCGAGGAGACACAGCCGATTGTAGAATCAGGTACAAGGATTGTTGACTACCGAACGCTCATCAGCGTCATAAGAAGCACGACACGGGGTTGCGATATCGATTACAAGTGGTCAGTACAAAGGCGGTCGCCGGATCCGGAGCCAGAAGGTAATATTGTTCTATGCCCGTAATGGAAAAGATGAAGGATAAGCCTAACTGCGGGTGATGGCCTCCATAAAACCGCAAGAAGAACGGAACACACACATTGTACGGTAGACGTCGGAGGTGACCGAAAGCTGCCGCCATCGACTCGGTGATAAGGTAAGCGCGCGCTAAATGTTGTGCGAAAATTCTATCACCTCTGAACGCCACTGTACCTCTAACTTGTCACGGGGAATGGGGAGATGTTAAGCGGGGAATCGGGTACGGTGGAACGTGGGGGTACGCCGTTCCGGAAGAAGAAAGACGCTATGTTCATCTCGAAGCTTCGAAGAGAAACCCCCGCACAAGACAAACCGTATGAACTCACTCTGAGAACTGGTCTGATCGACCGTGACCGAAAGAAGAGATGATGAAAAAGGCAACTTGTGCTTTCTATTGCATTATGGGATTATGTCTTCCACGCAAGGTAATAATCTACCCCTCCATAGGGACACGTGTAGTTTCATCGTCTCAAAGAGCAGAAGCGCCTAGACAAAGCCTTCAGACAGAATGGCCTGGGACACCGTTATCTGGAACTTACCAGTGATGATATCGACAAGCTCATTAGTAATGGCAGCCTGCCTACCGCGGTTGTACTTCATCTGCAACGATGAAATCATGTCACTCGCATTCTTTTGCGCGTTATCCATGGCATTGCGACTATAAATCAAAAACAGTTAGAATGAAGTCATGGAGCGATATAAGCGGCATACCGAGCGCTGATCTCGCAAGCGTGTCCTTCAATGAGAGCAGCATAAATGGCATTCGCAAGCGTAAACTCAACCAAGTCCTTGGTAACGTCATCCTCCATCTCGTACGCCTTGAATCCAGCTAAATGAGGTCAGACAGGTTCGCCAAACAGCTATTGAACAACGCCACCTACCTGCCTCCTTCAGCACTTCCTCGTTCAAAACCTCCACGACGGCGGGTTCGTATGATAGCACGGATATGAACTTATTGTACACAATGGCAATAGAGTCATATTTGATACCGGCTTTCACGATCAAATCCGCGATCCCAGCTGCATCGGCGAATGTCGGAATGTCGCGTCCAATTTGATTGAATGTGACCGCAAAATTAGAAGCAAGTGATCGCAACAACTGAGCCTTGGACTTGTCACCAACGACCACAATGGGAGAATCAGTTGAGCCGCCGTTTTCTCCCGTATTTATAGAGCGACGCGTTGCCTTCGAGACCGAAGAATGAATGCCGCCGCAAAGGCCCTTGTCCGAGGATATAACGACGAAGAGTTTGCGTTTCGACTCCTCCTCAGGTTTAGCGTTCTGGAAAACCTCTACAAAGAGAGGCTTGTTAGAAAGTCCAGCAAAATGGGAAGCAAAGGAACAAACCAGAGTTGGCGATTCCGTACTGCTTCCCATTTTGCATAGCACGCTGTGCTTTTGCGAGCCTCGTAGAGGCAATCATTTTCATGGACTAACACACCACAATAAACCACGACATTCGAATTGAGTACTGGTGGACACTTGCTCACTTTAGTGATTTTCTCAATATTCCTGACCGATTTCAACCGTAACTCGAGCTCCCGCAGGGTAGCCATGTTACGCGTGTTCTGAAGTTGAGCAGCGAAAGGAGAGGGCTGCGCAACAAGACGGGTTACAGACCGCCTGACAAGCATTGGATTGAGATTAAGTGGTAAAAGGGGTGTGTGCGTTAGACACGTCGCTGGCGAGGTCGGTCGGTGGTGAGAGTGGGCGCGTCTTTAAGCTCCGAATGAAATAATTCGGAGATTGCCTTGAGCGGGTGACTCGAGATGGACGAGCCGCGCTAATCTACATTGTCATGTCTGGAGAACCACTCTTTGACCCTTCGCTCAAAAAGCGTAGCAAGAAGAAGCAAGTTGCATTTTCAGAGGATCCTCTTGGTGCAGATGCAGATCCTACAGTTCCCGCACCATCCTTCGATGACACAACCCCCAGTGGAGATGTCGTTGACCTCGGTCCAAAGACGGTACACGAGCAGATGAAACAGAGCGAGGCTGATGGAGACGACGTCGCGTCTGAGCCAAAGGAAGACGACTTCAAGGCCATGTTTGGTGACTTGAAAAAGAAGAAGAAAAAGAAGGAGATTCCCCTTGATCTCGTATGCCCATGGCATTTCATCGCCTTTTATTCATGTCTGCTGATGTACATTCCTTGCCTCAGGGTGACGATGGATCTGGTACATCCACTCCAACGACTAATGCACCCACTGCGCCTCTCAATCCCTCGGAAGATCTCGACTTTTCCGAGCTGAAAAAGAAGAAAAAGTCTTCCAAGAAGAAGGCTACATTCGACTTGGAAGCCTTTGAGAAAGAGTTACAGGAATTCAAGAGTAAGGACGCCAATGCTGATGAAGAGGAAGACATTCCCGATGGAGAGCACCTCAATGATATCGACGAGACTGAACTTGGAGATGATGTTTTCGACCGCGGTGATGCCCCAACAGGAGTAGACCAGGCATGGCTTGGAAGCGATCGGGACTATACCTATCAGGAACTCCTCACTCGATTTTATGCCTCCCTCCACGCTTCGAACCCATCCCTCCTTAATTCCGCCGGCAAACGATACACTATCGCTCCACCTTCCATCCACCGCGAAGGTAACAAGAAAAGTATCTTTGCCAATATTACCGACATTTGCAGACGTATGCATCGTCAGCCAGAACACGTTATACAATATTTGTTTGCTGAATTGGGAACGACTGGCTCGGTTGATGGGTCGGGGAGATTAGTGATCAAGGGCCGGTTCCAACAGAAGCAAATTGAAAACGTGTTAAGGAGGTACATAGGTAAGTCATGACACCTTTTGTGCGCCCGACTGATTAATCTGACACTGGCGTAAGTGGAGTACGTCACATGTAAAACATGCAAGTCTCCAGACACTCTCCTGACAAAGGAAAACCGGATTTTCTTCATGGCCTGTGAGTCTTGCGGTTCTCGGCGGTCCGTAAATGCCGTCAAGACCGGATTCCAGGCCCAAGTTGGCAAGCGCAGTAGGAACAGAACCGGTTAGGGGTTACACATATGACGAGGGAGAATGAACCTTTAGCGCACGCCTATCGCATGTTGTATTTTTTTCACATTCATAACAGACGTCGAGTTGACAGGTATGACTTGAACGTGTCAGTCGCCGGCTCAACTCACTTCAAATTCCTATTCACCTTGGCGTCGGGTTTCCGTTCCCGCCCTATTTTTCTGTACTTGGATGTGGCGACGCATGATCTCACCCAAATCGACCCCGGCTGATCTTCAACTTATCTCAAATATCTGTCCACGCATATGCTTCTGACTTCCTGCTTTCCGCTTCGGACATTTGGCTGGTCTAGTCTGTATAAAGCTAGCCCGCCTTGAGGTTGTGTTAAAGCGCTCACACTTTTCTTCAAAAGCCTGCGCCCTTCAACCAAGACAGCACCTGGTCCTTTCAATGGCATCTTCAGCTTCATCTCCGCCATTTCTCCCATACCCCATGGTAGATCCTCAGATAGTGCAGGCGTTCGCACGCTCCGCACAGTTGGAGCTACTCGATTTCGTGCGGTCAATGATAGAACAACGAAGGCTCCGGGATCCGATGGGGGGTAAGGCAAGAGCAGGGGACAAGTTCATGGTTGAGGTAGACCAATTTGTCATTGGCCTGCGAGAGCCCCAATTTGAGAAGTGTAGGTGATCTTCGGGCGGAAACTTACAGACATCCTCGCAACGTGTGCAGTTCCTGATTTCCTTTCCTTTGGTTTTCAGGTGGCTCATATGACAGCTTTGGAGATCGCGTGTACATGAAGGCATACCGTCACAAACTAGGTGCGAACAACACGAGCTTTTTGGTCCGGTCCGTGGACTCAGGGGTCTTTGCCTCAGATACTCCACCGGAACGCCGCTTGCTGAAGATTGTTTGGTCATTTGAGATCGTGTGGTCTGGTGCAAAGAAAATATATCGGGTGTACGCCTACTTTCCCCTTCTTGGGAACGGGCGGGCACAGGGGCAAGAACTCATGAAAGCACTCGTCCAATTACATCCAATTAGTACGTCTCCTGTTTTCTATATGTATATATGGCATACGACACGTTGTTAACACGCGCCTCGGAAGCGCCCCGTGTTTTAGGTCCCGGAGGTACGAACATATTATCAGGGTAATATTTTGCCGCCATATCCGGGCTATCCGGCCACGGAGCAAACCGCCGAATAATGGGCGCTGCGGCCGCGATACGAGCACAGCCCTGATCACGATGTATCGGGCACATCGATGGATAGGTCACGTAATAGTTTTGAGAGGCCCTGTGCAATTCTCCACCTCATCTTTACATCTATACTGCCAGAAGAACCTTCCCATGTATCCACGCTTGTACATGATTCGTGTTATCCGTATTTCTGGAAACGTATAATGAACTATGTGGCCCATACACGCGGTTGTGCTTTACGGTGGAGTGTTGACAGCATCATGCGGGCTAACTCCAAAAAGATAAATGACCACCTCTCAGACGCGCGCAAATACAACACTTCTCGAAAGATCGTTGATTCCGAGATTAAGTGCCCTCGGCAGGAGACGTCGGCTCGCGCAAAAATGTTGGAATTTAGACAAGAAAGTAGAAAAGCACGGGGTAACACCGATTACCGCGGCCTTGCGGCGCCTTTTCCAACAACGGTTTTCATATGCACCTGCCATCAGGGGGGAGGAGAAGCGGTTGAAAACCAAAAACCACTTCCCCTCGAACTTTTCATCCGCTCCAGTCGTGTCTCGGGACCACATGGGGTCGGCCGGCTCTGAGTTTAAATCAAAAAGAGAAAAAAGCCAAACGTCAGCGACTAATGGTCGATTGCGATTGTGATGGGCAAGTCCCGTGCGATCGTTGTCCCTCTTACCGTCCAGAGCCGATTTTCGCTGACAACCCGCTTGAGGGAAGGTACGCGTTCCAAGAGCACCTTGACGCGATCCGTAGTGAGGGACGTCCGCATTCCGCGCATTCCACATTCGACCACATCAACAAGGGTGTGCAAGGTAGCGGTGCCTGCCAGCGCGGACGCAAATGCGTACTGTAATTGCGCGTCTAGGCTGAAGAACTGAAGACACGTCGACAAAACCGGCAAGGGCTTACGATATCGTCACCCGGCACGGAAACGGCAAGCTTCTCAAGCCCCTCACACTCCATCAGGCGTGCGAGGGTTTGGGAGCCAAGCGTGAAGCCTATAAATCGCACGCTTCGCAGGTGTGTTCCATGCATCTGCACAATCTCTTCGACAAGTGCGGTGGGAAACAGCTGTCGATCTGACAGGCGTAGCGCCAACGATGCCAGGTGGGTGAAGCGTGCGAGAGAGAGGAGCGAAGAAATCAGCGAATTTCGCAAAGCCGTGCTCCCTGTGTCAGGCGATAAGTTACAAGCTACAAAATCGACAGCGAGGTGTTTGAGCGCAGTTAGCGAGGTCCGCGGCAAATCGCAAGTGAAGTCCTATACAAAGGGATCAGATGGGGATTCGGTTGATCAGATACAGGTTGAGTCAGGAGACGTTAGCTAAAACAGACAGAACGCGTATCGCTGCTCGAGACTGCGCCTACGTCTGTGCTAATAAGTCGGCCAGAGTGATGGTGCGGACAGCAAACATGAAACAGGCTGACAATTCTACGATCGATCGATCCATGGCCTCGCGAAATACGGTACTCACCGGCTCCGTGATGGTCAGTGCGAGGCTCTCGATAAGTGGCATGTGCTCTGTCACTGAGAGGACGTCTACATGGGACACTCCCCAACAACCAATGACATGGAGTCCCCGAAGGTTCGGAAGGTGTTGGATGGTCCGCTGAAGGATGGTTCTATTCAAATGTGGACTTGCCTGTGACGCGGTCAGCACCCGGTGACAAGTCAACAGAAGGTCAGCTGCATGACACGTTCAAGCCACTGGCGCTACAGTGCTCAAGACGGCAAGATCCGCAGGACATATCGATGGGGGAATGAAAATTGTACAGTGCACGATAAAGGGGTATAGAGACCGCTCACGTGTATCGTCAGATGCTCCAACGTAGACTTCAAAGATTCCGTCCACTTCGGGAGGGCATTCATCACTGCGGAACTTGCATTCTCGAGCGTGACGCTGCGGAGCTCTCGGAGCTGACAGATTAACTCAGTTTGCTCCTCGGTGAGGCGGGCCGCGATGCGAAGAGTGTAAAGACGTGGCTTTGATTGGATGAATGGTAAGAGCGGAGGCAGTGCACTCCTGACAGTACAAGTGAAGGAGGTAAGGGAATTTGTGACTTGCAAAGCGGAGATACAATCGCGAAGGAAGCGTGGGTCTGGCAGAGTCGTTTGCTTCACCCGAGTATTAGGAATTACGCGTATGTCTAGTAGAAGGGGATGAGGTCAAGTACGAGTCCCAAACAACGAAGCCAACCGATATTTTGAACGTGGGCGGCCAGTTCTGGGTGCGCTTTGACAACGGCGAAAGGTGTCACTATCTTTTGAAGAGGGCATGAATTACAAAACAGCTGTGGGATTTTCTATGTCGGGACGAGTAGCATACTCTAGGATACCGCTTCGCTTGGTGGTAATAGAAACCCAGTGAGCGATACAACCTGGGGAGTGCGGCGGCTAGAAATGATTGGCTAACTAGAGAGACTGAAGCAAGATCTGAAGGAGAGAGAGAAGAGAAGGTGATTTGCAAGACATCAAAGTTGAGGCTCTCAGCGGTGACCATTGCCGCAACCAGAGGAAGTGCACCGGGCCGCCATTCCGTGTGCAGTCAAGAGTGTTGACAAGCGTGAGTGGTGAGTGGCACAATCTT
>Ga0179589_10000122_pt1 | contig 10630 bp, 9 predicted proteins | sample CZOMad2_1_08_16f_FD_182923 | JGI IMG/M metagenome (GOLD analysis project Ga0179589, IMG submission 182923) | Vadose zone soil fungal communities from Angelo Coast Range Reserve, California, USA - CZOMad2_1_08_16fungal | ecosystem: Environmental > Terrestrial > Soil > Vadose zone | place: USA... | reverse complement strand
CGAAGGCTCCGGTGCCGCCGCGGTAGCTCGCCACCCGCATATGGCATACCCTGAGAGACAGCGACGGATTTGGGCAGGTTGCGTTCCGTGATCCATCGTCAGACGGCCGTTTATGCGCAACTGTGGTGTTAAGCAGTCAGCGCCAGGCTGGCCGCCGTCGAATTTTGGCTGTGTGCACAAACGCAGCGTGGCTCGTCTGCGAAGTACACAACTGGCCACCGACGAAGATCATGCACCGCCCGTTAGACCGATTCTGTCGGCATCACCGTTGGTTCGTGTTGGTTAGAGGGTTCTGGCTCAAAAGATTTCGTTGCGAAGGGTTCGGTGTGGTGGTCACACGATTGTCGGGAACCGATGCGCTGTCGCTGCACACACAGACCTCGAAGACGCCCGCGCACACGGTTGCGCTGGTGATCGTCGATGCGTCCGATCAGCTCAGCCACCAGCGGCTACACCAACTGCTGGCCGCGTCGCTGCCACAACTGGCGCGCTTCCGCAGCCGACTGGTGACCAAGCCGCTGGGCATTGGGCAGCCTGTCTGGGCCGAGATTGCCGACTACGACCCTTCGCCACAAATTCATTGCGCAACGGTTCGCGCTCCCGGCGGTAGACACGAGCTCGCCGATCTCATCGCGGACTTGGTTACCGGGCAACAGGAATGCCGTAACCGGCTGTGGGAAGCGTGGACTATCAATGGTCTGGCGGGGGGCCGGTGGGCGTTGGCGGTGAAGATGTCTCCTGCTTTGAATGACGGTGCCGCAGGGGCAGCCTCGTTGTGGCCGCGGTTGCTGAGTACCGGGCCCCACGCCGACCCGGCCAACAGTCTGCCGACCGAGCCGAGCCTGGGCGCGGCGCCTTCCGTCGCCGGGCTCATTACCGATGTAGTGACCGAGATTGTCGAGAACCACATCACCGGAATGTGGCTGATCGCCGAGACCGCGTCGGGTGTGCTGCACGCCGTGCGTAGTCGGTTGTTCGGCACGGGTGAAGCGGGTCCGACGGCCCCGGCGGCGTCGTCGATCAGCGGGCCCGCGCCGCACACAGTTTTCAACGAGCCGCTGACCAAGCGGCGTGCAGTGGCCTTCGCCTCGATCTCGTTGGCAGACGCGAAGGCGGTCAGCAACGCGTTCGGGGGCAGCATCACCAACGTCGTTCTAGCTGCCTGCACACTGTCATTGCGCGCCTGGCTGGAACGGTACGACCAGGTGCCCGACGATCCGCTGCTGATGCGGATGCCATTCGAGTTGCCGGCCACAGATTCACCCAGATCCGGCAAGGCGTTTGCTGTCGGGCGGCTTCGCATCCCGGTACACCTCGCCGACCCTGTGCAGGTCCTCGCCAACCTCCATACCGCCACCGAAAGACTGAACGCCATCAGCGACAGCGAAAGTAGTCCTTCCACAATCGATTTAGCGTCAATTGCGTCGCTGATCCCGCCGACCTTAGCTCAAGTAGGTATGCAGCTCTACACCCGATCAGGCCTGCGGCATCAGCTCGAGTCGATCTCTCACGGCAGTGTCTCCTACATTGCCGCGGAGCCGGTGCCGGCATATTGTGCCGGCGTCAAGGTCGTCGGCATGCATACCGTGGCGCCACTAGCCGACGGCAGCGGGTTAAACATCGGGCTGATCTCCCGTGGTGACATGCTGGATGTGAGCGTGTGCGCGTGCCCCGACAATGTGCCTGCGGTCGACGACATCGCGACCGGGATCGCGCACTCTGTCGATATTCTGGTGGCGGCCGCACAGAAATCTCCTCGCGGACAAGGCCGTTCGGTCGTCACAGAGATGACGTCACACCCCGTGAATCGTTCACGCGGGCGGTCCAATTGACAGGTCAAATGTTCCAGCCGGCATGGATGGACCGAAAGGGCGGCTCGTTGGCCCAGCTGACGGGATTGCAAACACTGCAACCGGGCCGGTACCACCAGCACCGGCAGCCATGTACAGTGCAGGGGATCTCACGGGGCAGGTAGCCTCAGACGTCGTCGTAACGCGTCATCGCGTTGCTGGGGGGTGCCCGGTGCGTCCAGGTGCGCACTCACGGCGTAGAGCCGATAAGGCAGGTGCTCAAGCAGATGGCTCATCCGCCCACCGGACCAGTAGGTTCCCGGCAGGCCGCCCTGCGGCCCGACCCCGATGACCAGGGCGAAGACGGCAGTCGGGTCAGCTGTCCAGACTTGTCAGCTGCCGCAGTCGGAAACATCGCCTGAGCGGACGTCACCCATAATGCTGCGGTTCGCAAACCGCCTCTGTCTGCTCATTGTCGCGCTGCCGCAGCTCGCCACCGTGCCCGAATCGCGCTGAGGATCGATGGCCATCACCGAAGTACCTGAATACGCCCATCTGAGCGACGCGGACCTCGCCGCGTTCGCAGCCGAGTTGGAAGCGATCCGCCGCGATATCGAGGTTTCCCGGGGCGCCAAGGATCGGGCATACATCACGCGCGCCATCGGTTTTCAGCGCTGTCTCGAAATCGCGGCGAGGCTGACCATCGCCAAGAGCAAAGGCAAGTTTGGCTGGGCCGTCGGAACCGCCGCCCTGGCCGCGGCGAAGAGCATCGAGAACATGGAACTCGGCCACAACATCAGCCACGGTCAATGGGATTGGATGAACGACCCGGAAATCCACTCCAATACCTGGGAGTGGGACACGGCCGGTCTCACGTCGCAGTGGCGGTATTCGCATAACTACCGACACCACGTCTTCTCGAACATCGTCGGCGTAGACGACGACCTCGGATTCCGAGTTATCCGGGTCACCCGGGACCAGGAGTGGCAGCGGAGCACGTTGCTGCAGCCGTTGGGCGCGGTGCTGCTGGCGATGGCCTTCGAATGGGGCGTTGCACTCCATGGCTTAATTTCAGTGCAAGATCAGGAGAAGAGTGACGCCGGCAAATCCGCCCAGAAATCAGCGCTCATCCGCAAGATGGCTCGTCAGGCCGGCAAGGACTATGTTCTCTTTCCTGCGCTGAGTCGTCGGCGGTGGTGGCGCACACTGGGGGCCAATGTGGTGGCCAACGGATTGCGTAGCGCGTGGGCGTACATAGTGATCGTCTGCGGTCACTTCGTGGACGGAGCGGAAAAATTCATGCCCTCAGTACTCGAGGGTGAAACGAAGCCCGAATGGTATCTCCGGCAAATGCTGGGGACCGCGAACTTCGAGGCCGGGCCGGTGTTGCGCTTCATGACCGGGAATCTCTGCTACCAGATCGAACATCACCTGTTCCCTGATCTGCCGCATAATCGGTACCCCGAGATCGCCGAGCGGGTGCGCGCTTTGTGCGTCGCCTACGACCTGCCTTACACGACCGGTCCGTTGCTTCGCCAGTACCTGCTCACCGTGCGCACAATCTGTAAATTAGCGCTTCCGGACAGGTTTCTTTTCGCTACCTCCGACGACGCACCAGAGACGGCGTCAGAGAACAGATTCCGGAATGTCGCGAAACGATCGCACTTTTCAGTTGTCGGCGACGATGCGCGGCGACGGGGACTGTCGACAGCAATACTCGCCCAGAGTAATCGACGCCAGCCCAAACAGCGTTCGGCCTAGATTGAACTTACGCAATGTGAATTCTCTGCTGTATCAAGGCTATCGAAGCTACTTGGCGCAGCTCGCCCGGCGAAGCGTGGTCCAAGGACCGGGGCGCAAGAGATTTCAGCACGCGGGCCCGCAGACATCCATTTTCAACGGCACCGGCGAAAGTGCCGCTCAGTGCTTCTTGTGATCGAATAACGTCTCGGTCGACGAGGGTTTGTCGGACGCCTTGGCGCGCTTGACGGCCCGTTTCTCTTTTAGCGACTTCCCAGACTTCTTGGTCATGGTTTGCCGGGGAGACTTGTCAGACATCGCTGGCCCCTTGATCATGGGGGCCTGATTGGTCCCGATTGCTTGACCATACTCCTGACTCCGGCATGTGGGCTATCAGCCGGTTAGCGCCCCCGACATCCGAGTCCTACGGTCGGCGCAGCCCCCCTTGGGTGTAGTGTCAAGGTGTTGGAACCCAGCCAGTCCGGGAAGTATCAGCCGTCGTCCGCTGATCTCGCCGAGCATCCGCTCACGCCGGACACGCCGGTAACAACCGGACGTCGGGATTACCTTGGACGGTCTGCCCACTCACGAGTCGATACTTGCCCCTGTTGTGCCGCAACGATTTTCCGGCACTGTACATATTGGCATTCTCGGTGCCTCTACGCCCGGCCCGAACGGGCTGGCAAGGTTCGGCGAGGGCCTGTCGCGTGCCGTATGCGCCCATAGGTCGGACGCCAGCGTCATTCGGGTCCCCAACGGGCAGCCTTCCTCGAACGGTCAGGTGATCGGAGAGCTGATCAACGGCTCAGCGCCATCCGTCGCAGTACGCACAGACTTGCTGAACCAGGTTGACGTCGCGGTCATCCAACACGAATACGGCATCTACGACAGTGTTGTCGGCGACGAAATCGTTGACATCGTCGACGGGTTACGTGTCCCGTCGATCGTCATCGCCCATACGATCCCCAAAAGCCCTACCTCACAACAACGTTCGGTGCTCGAGGCGATCGTGGCGATGGCGGGTCAAGTGGTTGTCATGTCTGAGGCCGCACGGCAGCGGTTGTGCCTCACCTACACCGTCGACCGCCGCAAGGTCACTATGATCCCGCACGGCGCGACCGTCCCGAGCATCCCTCGTGCGATGCGCCCGAGTAGACCCACCATCTTGACGTGGGGTTTGCTGGGCCCCGGAAAGGGAATCGAGAGGGTCATCGACGCTATGCCTTTGCTCAACGATGTGCCCGGTCGGCCCCGCTACATCGTTGCCGGTCCAACGCACCCCAAGGTCTTGGCCGATGAGGGTGAGGCATACCGCGATGCCCGAATCGAACAGGCCCGGCGCAACGGGGTGACAGATTCGGTGTCCTTCGACCCCGGCTACTACGGCCAGTCAATGCTGACCTCACTCATACAGCAGTCCTCCGTCGTCGTACTGCCGTACGACTCCACAGAGCAGGTGACCTCCGGCGTACTCGTCGATGCGATCGCGAACGGCAGACCGGTCGTGGCGACCGCATTTCCGCATGCCGCCGAGCTGCTCAACACCGGAGCGGGCATCGTCGTCGACCACGACGACCCCGTCGCACTGGCCTCAGCACTGCGTCAGATCATCACGCATCCACGGCTGGCCGGCTCCATGGCGGCCGAGGCCCGACGACGCGCCCCGGAGATGGCGTGGCCGCTAGTGGCCAGCGCATATGTTGCGCTAGCGCGCCGTCTCCTCGCTGAACGACGGGCGCGGATGTGAGCGGCAAGATGCCGCCCCCGAAGTTCCTGCTGCCGCTACGCGCCTAGTCGCGGGTGGTCCGGAACATTCGTAGCCAACGCCGCATACGCTCGGGACAACTCCTCCAGAATCTCCGGTGTCAAGCTGTGTTCGGTCTCGTGCTTGTCCAGCACCGCGATGATGGCCCCGAATAGAGATTCGGCAGCGTCGTGCTGCGCTTCCTTTGCTGTTGCCATGGCTTCTTCCGCTACCAACCTTCGGTCCATGGATCACAGGATGTGACCCGCGCGGCACCAATCGTCGCACGTCGGACGGGGTTGAGCAGGTTGCCGTCAGTTGAACACAGTGTGACCGTCCACGTCGAGCAAGTACTGCTCGGTGCCCTGCTCGACCCGCGGGGCGTCACCGCCCAACGCCACCGCGACCTTGTTGCTGGCGTTGCGCATCACGTCGACGGTCAGCTCGACGGCCTCGACGTCGGAGAAGTGCGCACGCATCCCGGCGGCTATACCGCGGTCGATGTGACCGGGCGACCAGATCAGCGCGTCCACATACCGCAGCGCCGCCTTATGGCGGTCGGTCAGCAGCGCCGACGCCTCAAAGTGCTCGATGCCGCCGTACAGCGTCTCCGACCCGCCGGCGTCCAGCGCCGTTGTCTCGCGCAACGACTTGCACAACCGGCAGTTGTGTTGGGCCGCGCCGCGCAACCGGACCACCTCCGACGTCAGGGCATCAAGCTCACGCAGCCTGGCCACCGTCGGAAGAAAGCTGTTGAACACCGCGTCGGACGGGTCGGTGGCATGATCCCAGGAAACCGACCCGCCAACCCACCCGAGGTATTCATCACCGACCCCGAGCGCTTCCAGCCCGGCGCGCACCCGGGGAACAAAGTCGGCGATATACATCTGCACGACGATGCTAAAGGTGCTGTCCCCCAAGACATTCCACAACCGAGAGCGCTGCTCGCCGCCGATCATCGAAACGTCAGTGCTGAACTGCTCGGCGAAGTCGGCGACGACGGCTTCAGCGTCCGATCCCGGGCCGCTCACCGTCACCTCGGCCGGAAGCGGAGCCAACGCGAGGACCCCCGCGCAGACGCGCCGGATCAGGGCGCCTGTGCGACCGTCGCCGGGTGACAACGCCACCAGCCGGGTCAGCTCGTCGTGTAGCACCACAAGTGGATTATGTCGCCTGGCTTACCGATGACATATGAAAGTCCGGAATTCGCAGCGACGGCATCGCCGTACGGGTGACCCAGTCGCCCCACTCCCGTGGCAGCGTTGCCTCGCTGACACCGGCCTGGGTGGCCCGCCGCAGCAGATCCAGCGGGCTCTCGTTGAACCGGAAGTTGTTGACTCCGGCCGTCACTTCACCGTCTTCGACCAGGTAGACGCCGTCGCGGGTCAGCCCGGTCAGCAGCAGCGTCGTGGGGTCGACCTCGCGGATGTACCACAGCGTGGTCAGGAGCAACCCATGTTCGGTATGGGCGATCATGTCGGCGAGCTCGGTACTGCCGCCGGTCATCAGCATGTTGTCGGCGGCGATGGCGACGGGGGCGTCGAATTCGGCAGCCGCCGCCCGAGAGTAGGCCAGCGCGTTGATCACACCGTCGCGAATCCAGTCCACCCGCCCGATGTCCATCCCGTTGTCGAAAATCGATACCGTCTCCGACGAGCTGGTGGTCGCCACGAACGGTGTACAGCCCAGCCCCGACGCCGCGGGGTCGGAGTACAACGTCAGCGGCAGGTCGGTCAGCCGCTCCCCCACCCGCGTTCCGCCGTCGAGCGTGGACAGTGCGGTGCGGCCCTCCTGCGCGCCTCGGCCGGTCATCGACCAACCGAGGTAGACCATCATGTCGGCCACTGCCGACGGCGGCAGGATGGTCTCGTAGCGTCCTGCAGGTAGCTCGACGCTGCGCCTGGCCCAACCCAGTCGCGTCGACAGCTGCTCCAGCAGCGAATCCGTTGGCACATCGGCGAAATCGGGAGTTCCGACGGCCACCCAGGCGCTGGCGCCGCCGCGTTTGGCGTTGATCTCCACCGAACCGGTGGGCTGGGTGTAGCGGCGCCGCAGTCCGTTCGACGTCGCCAGAAACGTCGTATCCTGCGCATGCCGCGCGAAGCCGTACAGCTGGTCGGCGCTGCGGAACCCGCGAGCCAGCGGGTCGGCGATGTCGGAGAACACCTCGGGTCCGGTGGCCGGAATGGGCGCGTCCCAGTCGGCCGGCGCGCTGTTACCGCTCAGCAGCGGCGCGGCGTCGCGGGCCTCGGGCGCCGATGCGGCAGCCGCCTGCGACGCGGTGACCAGTCCCTCGATCACCGACGGGTCCACCTCAGCCGAGGTCAGCGAGCCTACTTGCGCGCTATTGCCTTGTCGGACAATCGAAATAACCGCGACGTGCCGGGCGGTCGACACGCCGTTGGTGGTCATCGAGTTGTTCGCCCACCGTAGTGATGTCGCGATGCGGTCGCTGACCAGCACGATCGTCTCGTCGGCACGCCCGAGCCGGGCCGCGGCCTTCAGCGCGATGTCGATGACCTGCTGCGCGCCGATCACAGGCCTGCCTCGATGCGGGTGTTGAGCACGTTGACGCCGCGGAATAATGCCGACGGACAGCCGTGGCTGACGGCGGCCACCTGGCCGGGCTGGGCCTTGCCGCAGTTGTAAGCCCCACCCAGACGCCACGTCAATGGGCCGCCGACGGCTTCCATCGAATTCCAGAAGTCGGTGGTGGTGGCCTGATAGGCGACATCGCGCAACTGACCGTCCAGACGACCGTCCCGGATCCGGTAGAACCGTTGACCGGTGAACTGGAAGTTGTAGCGCTGCATGTCGATTGACCACGACCGGTCACCGACGATATAGATGCCGTCGTCGATCCGGGCGATCAAGTCGGCGGTGCTGAGGTTCTCCGGGCTGGGCTGCAGCGACACGTTGGCCATCCTCTGGATCGGCACGTGGTGCGGCGAGTCTGCGTAGGAGCAACCGTTGGATCGGGTTTGGCCCAGTCGCGGGGCGAACACCCGGTCCAGTTGATAGCCGACGAAGATCCCGTCGCGCACCAAGTCCCAACTCTGCGCGGCCACCCCCTCGTCGTCGTAACCGATGCTGGCCAAGCCGAATTCGACGGTGCGATCGGCGGTCACGTTCATCACCGGCGAGCCGTAGCGCAGGATGCCGAGCTTGTCGGGGGTGGCGAACGACGTGCCGGCGTAGGCTGCCTCGTAGCCGATGGCGCGGTCGTATTCGGTTGCGTGACCGATGGATTCGTGGATGGTCAGCCACAGGTTGGTGGGGTCGATCACCAGATCGGTCTGGCCGGGCGTGACGCTGGGCGCCTTGATCTTCTCGGCCAGCTGCGACGGCAACTGCGCCAGCTCGTCGGTCCAGTTCCACACGTCGTCGCCGGCCAGCACCTCCCAGCCGCGACCCATCGGCGGCGCGAGCGTGCGCATCGAGTCGAACCCGCAGCCGGCGTCCACGGTGACCGCTTCCAGAGCGGGCATCAGCCGCACCCGCTGTTGGGTGATCGACGAGCCGACGGTGTCGGCGTAGAAGGTCTGCTCTTTGACGGCGTGCAAACTGGCCGAAACGTAATCGACACCGTCGGCGGCCAGCAGCCTGCCGGAGTAGTCGTGCAGCACGGCAATTTTCTCGGCGGTGGGCACGGTGAACGGATCGATTTTATAGCTCGACACCCAGGTGGCATCGGCATATACCGGCTCGGGCGCCAGCTCGACGCGGTCGGTATTCAGCGCCGCAAGCGTGCTGGCCACCGACACCGCGCAGCGCGCCGTGTCCGCGGCGACCTCCGGCGAGAGCTCGGCGTGCGACGCGAATCCCCAGGTGCCGTCGACGATCACCCGCACCGCCAGGCCGATCTCGCGGTTGACCACCGCGGTCTCCAGCTCGCCGTCACGCAACTGGATGATCTCGTTGACAAGCCGGTGAATCCGCAGGTCCGCGTGGGTGGCTCCGGCCGCGGCGGCCGCCGACAGCGCTGCGTCGGCCAGTTCGTGGCGCGGCAGGCTGAGGAAGTCGGCATCGATCCCCCGGTTCGGTGTCACGACACCACGGTAACGACCCGCTTTAATACATTCATGGCCACCGGGCTGGGAGCGGCGCCTACGAGCACCGGGCTGGCGGCGCCGCGCCGATCGACCGCGCTGGGCTATGCGCTGCTTGCACCCAGCCTGTTCGGGGTAGTCGCGTTTCTGCTGCTGCCGATCCTGGTAGTGGTGTGGCTCAGCCTGCACCGCTGGAACCTGCTGGGGCCGATCGAATATGTCGGAGGCGATAACTGGCGCTCGGTGCTCAGCGACTCGGCATTCGGCAATTCCCTGTTGGTGACGCTGACTTTTGTGGCGATCGTGGTCCCGACACAGACCGTGCTCGGACTCGCCGTTGCGGCGTTGCTGGCACGCGATCTGCCCGGCAGTGGGTTGTTCCGCACGCTTTACATGCTGCCGTGGATCTGCGTCCCGCTGGCGATCGCGGTGCTGTGGCGCTGGATCCTGGCGCCCACCGACGGCGCAATCAGCACGGTGCTGGGGCACCGCATCGAATGGCTCACCGATCCCGGCCTGGCGCTGCCGGTGGTGTCTGCGGTCGTCGTGTGGACCAACGTCGGATACGTCGCGCTGTTCTTCCTGGCCGGCATACTGGCCATCCCCGCCGAGATCCACTCCGCAGCACGCACCGATGGCGCCACCTCCTGGCAGCGGTTCTGGCGCATCACGCTGCCGATGCTGCGGCCCACCATGTTTTTCGTGCTGGTCACCGGAGTCATCAGTGCCGCCCAGGTTTTCGACATGGTCTACGCGCTGACCGGCGGCGGACCCCAGGACCACACCGATCTAGTCGCACACCGCATCTACGCAGAAGCGTTCGGGGCCGCGGCGATCGGCCGGGCCTCGGTGATGGCGGTGGTACTGTTCGTGATCCTGGTCGGTATCACCGTTGTCCAGCACCTGTACTTCCGTCGGCGGATCAGCTATGACCTCACCTAGATGGCCTGCCGCGGTTCTGGTTTACACCGGCCTGGTGCTGGCTGCGTTGATCGCGCTGGCGCCGTTTGCGCTCGGCTTGTTGACCTCCTTCACGTCGGCGCACCAGTTCGCGACGGGCACACCGCTCACCTTGCCGCGGCCACCGACGCTGGCTAACTACGCCGATTTGGGCGGCGCAGGGTTCGGTCGGGCGCTGGCGGTGACGACGTTGATGACGGCGGTGATCGTGCTCGGGCAGCTGACCTCTTCGGTGCTCGCCGCATATGCGTTCGCACGGCTGCGTTTTCCCGGCCGGGACGCACTGTTCTGGGTGTATCTGGCAACGTTGATGGTACCGGGCAGCGTGACGGTGGTGCCGCTCTATC
>Ga0179589_10000121_pt1 | contig 10666 bp, 7 predicted proteins | sample CZOMad2_1_08_16f_FD_182923 | JGI IMG/M metagenome (GOLD analysis project Ga0179589, IMG submission 182923) | Vadose zone soil fungal communities from Angelo Coast Range Reserve, California, USA - CZOMad2_1_08_16fungal | ecosystem: Environmental > Terrestrial > Soil > Vadose zone | place: USA... | reverse complement strand
CGCCGCGTCCGGTGCAACGCTTGCCGTAACTTCGGGGTCGGCACCTCCGCGTTTCGCGGCGGCCCGGGGCCTTCCCCGCCCCGCGACTCGTAGAGCACCGCCGACAACACGGCAGCCAACTCAGCCTCCCGCAAACCCGTCCACGCGTCGGTGCGCAGACACTCGGCCACCAAAAGGTCGCTCTCACTGTAGATCCGGGCCAGCAGCCGCCCGTCGTCGGTCACCGCGGGATCACCGTCGGTCACCCGGATAAACCCACGCTCGGTCAGCAATCCGACGATCCGATCGAAGGTGCGGGCCAACGAGTTGGTGGCGGCGGCCACCTTCTGCTGCAGCGCAGCGTTGTCGCGTTCGATACGCAAGTAGCGCTCAGCAAGCCGAACCTGGGCCTCCCGATCGGGTTCGCGGTGGACGGGATGACGACGCAACTGCTCGCGCAACGCCACTACCTCAGGGTCGAGATCGCGGCTCTCGGTGCGCTCGCCGCGGCCGTCGCCCGGAATCGACAATCCAGCCGCCGCCGAACGCAGCGCCGAAGCCAGATCGCGGCGAACCCGGGGTTGTCGGTGTTCGACCCGCTTGGGCAAGGTCATCGACCCCACCGGCGCCGACGCGCCGGAATAGTCTGCCGACGAAATCCGCCCGGCCCAGCGGTTTTCGGTCAACACCAACGGCCGTGGGTCGGCACTGTCGCGGGCGGGTTCCAACACGACGGCCAGGCCGCCCCGTCGTCCGTGCGTGATCGTGATGATGTCGCCGCGACGCAGCGCCGCCAACGCGTCGTTGACCGCCTGCCGGCGCTGCAGCCGAGATGCGCGAGCCTGGGCGCGCTCATGCTGGCTGATCCGCTCCCGCTGCCGGGCGTATTCGAGGATCGGCGCGTCGTTTCCACCGAGCCCGGCTGCGACCTCGTCGAGCATCTGTTGTCCGCGCTCCACGCCGCGGACCAGGCTCACCACCGAACGGTCGGCCTGGTATTGGGCGAACGACTGCTCCAGTAACCGGTGAGCCTGCTCGGGGCCTACCCGGTTCACCAGGTTGATCGTCATGTTGTACGACGGGGAAAACGAGCTGCGCAGCGGGAAGGTGCGGGTGGAGGCCAAGCCGGCGACATCCGCCGGTTCACTGGTGTCTTCACCGGGATTCCAGAGCACGACGGCGTGGCCTTCGACGTCGATGCCGCGCCTGCCGGCCCGCCCAGTGAGCTGGGTGTACTCGCCGGGAGTCAGCGGTAGGTGCTGTTCGCCGTTGAACTTCACCAGCCGTTCCAGCACCACCGTGCGGGCGGGCATGTTGATGCCCAGCGCCAGCGTTTCGGTGGCAAAGACCGCTTTGATCAGCCCGGCGGTGAACAGCTCCTCGACGGTGTGCCGGAACACCGGCAACAATCCGGCGTGGTGGGCGGCGATGCCGCGTAGCAGCCCCTCCCGCCACTCGTAGTAGCCGAGCACAGCCAAATCGGAATCCTCGAGATCGCCACAGCGGTGGTCGATTACCTCCGCGATCTGCGCCCGGTCCTCTTCGGTGGTCAGCCGCAACGACGACCGCAGGCACTGCGCGACCGCGGCATCGCAGCCGACCCGCGAGAACACGAAGGTGATCGCCGGTAGCAGGCCGTCGTTGTCCAGCATGCGAATCACGTCAGGCCGTGGCGGCGGTCGGTAAAAACTCGACCGGCCGGGACGCCCGGGGCCTCCTCTTCCCGCCTGTCGGCGGGGGGCACGCCAGTCCGAGAGTCGGTCGGCCTCGCGGCGATGGGCGATGTGGCGCAACAGATTCGGGTCGACGATCGGCTGGCGCCGGTCCCCCGGGCCGTGGGCGTCGTAGTCGAAGAGGTCGAAAAGGCGTTTGCCCACCAGCATGTGCTGCCAAAGCGGGACCGGTCGGTGGTCATCGACGACCACCGTCGTGTCGCCGCGCACGGTCTGAATCCAGCCACCGAACTCCTCGGCGTTGCTCACCGTCGCCGACAGGCTGATCAGGCGCACGTCCTCGGGCAGATGCAGGATGACCTCCTCCCACACCGCACCGCGCATCCGGTCGGCCAGGAAATGCACCTCGTCCATCACTACATAGGAAAGCCCTTGTAGCACAGGCGAATCGGCGTAGAGCATATTGCGCAGCACCTCGGTGGTCATCACCACAACAGGGGCGTGGGCGTTCACCGACAGGTCGCCGGTGAGCAAACCGATCTGCTCTTTGCCGTAGCGGGCCACGAAATCGGTATGCTTCTGGTTGCTCAGCGCTTTGATCGGGGTGGTGTAGAAGCATTTCCCACCGGACCCGAGCGCCAAATGCACCGCGAATTCGCCGACGACAGTCTTGCCTGCCCCGGTCGGCGCGCACACCAGCACACCGTGGCCGCTTTCCAGAGCCGCACAGGCGCGCTGCTGAAACCGGTCGAGTCCAAACGCCAGTTCGGCGGTGAACCGCGCCAATTCGCCCGCGGCGGGGTCGTCTGCGCCGCTCCTCCCCATCGCTTCGCTCTGCATCGTCGCGGCGGGGTCGTCTGCGCCGCTCCTCCCCATCGCTTCGCTCTGCATCGTCGCGGCGGGGTCGTCAGGTGACGTCGTCATGGGGTCCGGCAATGCTCGACGGCGCCCCAACCGCGGACGGCCGGTCGATGATCGAGGTTTCGTCGTCGGCGATGACAGTTAGCGCCTCGCGTTTGGCTTTCCGTTTGTCGTGCACTCGGGCGATCTGGATGGCCAATTCGAGCAGCAGCGTCAGCGCCAGTCCCAGCGCCGTCATCGAGAACGGGTCGGAGCCCGGCGTGAAAATCGCCGCGAACACGAACATCGCGAAGATCAGGCCGCGCCGCCACGACCGTAGTCGCGCGTAGCTCAGCACGCCGACGAAGTTGAGCATCACGATCAGCAGCGGGAACTCGAAGCTGGCGCCGAAGACCAGCAGCAGGTTGAGCAGAAAACCGAAGTACCGGTCGCCGGACAGCGCGGTCACCTGCACGTCGCTGCCGACGGTCAACAGGAAATGCAGCGCCTTGGACAGCACCAGGTAAGCCAGCACCGCGCCACCGACGAACAACATCGCCCCCGGGATTACGAACGCCACCGCGAAACGGCGTTCCTTCTTGTACAACCCCGGCGTGATAAATGCCCAGAGTTGGTAGAGCCACATCGGGCAGGCGAACACGACCCCGGCCGTCATCGCAACCTTCAGTCGCAGCATGAACTGGTCGAACGGTGCGGTGGCCAGCAACCGGCACTGGCCATTGGCGGCGATTTGCGCCCGCGCCGAGGGCGGCAGCGAGCAGTACGGGTGTCGAAGCCACTCGCCCAGGCTTTGCAGCCCGAACACTGGGTGCGAATACCAGACGAACCCCACCGCCGTGGTGAGCGCGATCGTCGCCAGCGAGATCAGCAGCCGAGCCCGCAGTTCGGTGAGATGGTCGACGAGCGACATGGTCCCGTCGGGATTGGCGCGGCTGCGGCGACGACGCGGATCTAGCCGCCTGAATAGACCGGTGGTGCGCACAGTAAGTAGCCGCTGGGGCGCCGCAGCGGCGATGCCACGCTAGGCCGATCGCCCGTCAGCCGTCGGCGGCTCGACCCGTTCGGATTGCACCGGCTGGGCCGGCGCGGGCGCGGGCTGGGTGGCAGATGTGTTCGGCTGGCTTTCGTTTTGCAATTCGCGGACCTCAGACTTGAAGATCCGCAGTGACTTGCCCAAGGAACGTGCCGCGTCGGGGAGCCGCTTGGCGCCGAACAGAACGACCATCAGGACCGCAATGATAGCCAGGTGACCTGGCGTAAGAGCGTTCACTTCTAATTACCTCCCGACGTCCCCACGATGCTACCGCAGCCGCGGTGCCATCAGCCGGACCGCGCCGCAGCCTGGTAAGACTCCAGTGCGGCCGCGGCGGCGTTGCGCACCCGCGTGGCCAGCGATTCCGGCGCCAGAACGCGTACCGCCGACCCCAGGCCCAGCACCTGGCGGGCCATCCACTCCTCCGAGGCGTAGGTCATCGCGGCCTCGCAGTAACCGTCGGGCAGCTCGCACAGCAGACGCATCGGGTAGTACTCGAACATCCACGAGGCCGCCGGTGCCAGCTGCAGCGTCGCGGACGGCAGCGACGGGTCGGCGTCGAACAGCGACGTATCCGGCGGCGCCTGGAGCGCGGGTTCCGGTGGTGCGGACGGCTCGTCGAGCACGGTGGCTTCGACAATGCGGTCGAACCGGAACAGCCGCACGCCTTCGGCCTCCCGCGACCAAGCCTCCAGGTAGCTGTGGTTGCCGACGAGCACGATCCGGATGGGGTCCACGATCCTGGTGGACAGCGTGTCGTGCGAGGCGGCGTAGTAGTCCATGGACAACGCCCGGTTGTCACGGACCGCGGCCCGCACCGCGGCGGCGGCCTGACTCTCGACCGGTGCCGGCTCGTCGACCGCAGCGACGTCATTTCCGTGTCCGGCGGCTCCGGCGGCTGCCTCGATCTTGGCGATCGCGCTGCGCGCCGCCTCCGGATCGACCACACCCGGAATGTCCGCCAGCGCGCGCAGCGCCACCAGTAGACCGGTGGCCTCCGGCGAGGTGAGCTGCAGCGGCGTGTCCATCCCCGCCGAGAACGTCACCTCGATGGTGTCGCCAGTGAATTCGAAGTCGATCAGATCGCCCGGGCCGTAGCCGGGTAACCCGCACAGCCACAGCTGGTCGAGGTCCTCGCCCAGCTGCCTGACCGAAACGCCCAGGTCGGTGGCGGCCTGGGCGCGGGTGACCCGCGGGTTGGCCTGGAAATACGGCACCATGTTCAGCAGTCGCACCACGCGCGTGGATACCGGCGTCATATGCGCCGTTCTCCCCCAGCGCCGGCGTGGGCGCGCAACCGGCCCAGCACCTCCTCACGCAGGGTCGCAGGTTCCAGCACGACGGCGTCGGTGCCATAACCGGCGACGTCGCGCGCTAGTCGGTCGGTGGTTCCGATGTCGAGTTCGATCACCTCGCCGTCGCGGCCGCCCAACTGCCGGGCCCCCAGCGATGTGCCGGCGCGCCGCAGCGCGGTGGCCCGCCCGTCGGCCACCCAGACCTGCGCCCGCACGCCCGACGGCGTCTCTCCGACCGCGTCGGCCACGATCTCGCGCAGGTCGGCGTCCTCGGGCCGGTTGACGGCGCCGGCCGGGCCGATCGGTGTCACCTCGCCGCCGATCCGGGACAGCCGGAACGTGCGGGTGGCGCCACGATCGCGGTCGTGCCCGACGAGATACCAGCGGCCTTTCTCGGTCACCACGCTCCAGGGCTCGACGGTGCGCACGGTGTACGGCTCGGTGCGCGACGGCCGGTGCGGAAATTGCACGGCCTGCGCGGAATCGATGGCCAACAGCAACGCTCCGAGAACGTCTTCCGACCCGCGCAGTCCCAGGCTCCCGGCCGGCGACGCAATGGCGATCGGCGCGTCCGGGTCGACGTCCACGCCGGCAGCCCGCAGCTTGAGCAGCGCACCCTGCGTGGCGGTGATCAGCTCTGGCGACTCCCAGAGCTGCGTGGCGACGGCGACGGCGGCCGCCTCATCGGGGGTCAGTTCGACGGCGGGCAGTGCGTAAGCGTCGCGGTTGATGCGGTAACCCTCCACCGGATCGAACGAGGACACCTTGCCGGTTTCCAGCGGGATACCCAGATCGCGCAGCTCGTTCTTGTCACGCTCGAACATTCGCGAGAACGCTTCGTCGCTGGCGTTGTCCGAGTACCCCGCCACGCTGGACCGGATTTTCTCGGCGGTGATGTAGCCGCGGGTGGACAGCAGCGCGATCACGAGGTTCACCAATCGCTCGACTTTGGAAGTCGCCACTCGCACCACCCTAATTGCCGGAATCTCCCCCACGCCGTCACGCAGCGCGCGCCGGCTACATGCTGGCGATCAGCCTCTTGACGCGCTCGTCGACCGACCGGAACGGATCTTTGCACAGCACGGTGCGCTGAGCCTGGTCATTGAGTTTGAGGTGCACCCAGTCGACGGTGAAATCGCGACCGGCGGCCTGCGCGGCGCTGATGAACTCACCCCGCAGCCGTGCGCGGGTGGTCTGCGGCGGCTGGTCGACAGCGTCCTCGATTTCCTCGTCGGTGGTGATGCGCGATGCCAGACCCTTGCGCTGCAGCAGATCGAAGACACCGCGGCCGCGCTTGATGTCGTGGTAGGCCAGGTCCAGCTGAGCGATCTTCGCGTCGGACAGCTCCATGTCGTAACGGTCCTGATAGCGCTGGAACAGCTTGCGCTTGATCACCCAGTCGATTTCGGTGTCGACCTTGGCGAAGTCCTGGCTTTCCACCGCGTCGAGCTGGCGACCCCACAGGTCGACGACCTGCTCGATCTGCGCATTGGGCTCGCGGGTCTGCAGATGCTCGACAGCGCGCGCGTAGTACTCCCGCTGGATGTCCACGGCGCTGGCCTGACGCCCGCCGGCCAGCCGCACCGGCCGCCGGCCGGTGACGTCGTGACTGACCTCGCGGATGGCCCGGATCGGGTTGTCCAGTGAGAAGTCGCGGAACGCCACGCCTGCTTCGATCATTTCCAGCACCAACGCCGCGCTGCCCACCTTGAGCATGGTGGTGGCCTCACACATGTTGGAGTCGCCGACGATGACGTGCAGGCGGCGGTACTTCTCGGCGTCGGCGTGCGGCTCGTCACGGGTGTTGATGATCGGGCGGCTGCGCGTGGTGGCCGAGGAGACGCCCTCCCAGATGTGCTCGGCGCGTTGGGAGAGGCAGAAGGTGGCGGCCTTCGGGGTTTGCAGCACCTTGCCGGCCCCGCAAATGAGCTGGCGGGTGACCAGGAAAGGCAGCAGCACGTCGGAGATCCGGGAGAACTCCCCGGCCCGCACGATCAGGTAGTTCTCGTGGCAGCCATACGAGTTGCCCGCCGAGTCGGTGTTGTTCTTGAACAGGTAGATGTCGCCGCCGATGCCCTCGTCGGCCAGCCGCTGCTCGGCATCGATCAGCAGGTCCTCGAGCACCCGCTCGCCCGCGCGGTCATGGGTGACCAGCTGCACCAGGCTGTCGCATTCGGCGGTGGCGTATTCGGGATGGCTGCCCACGTCGAGATACAGCCGTGCACCGTTGCGCAGGAAAACGTTGGAGCTGCGGCCCCACGAGACCACCCGGCGAAACAGGTAGCGGGCCACCTCGTCCGGCGACAGCCGACGATGACCGTGGAATGTGCAGGTGACACCGAATTCGGTCTCGATGCCCATAATCCGCCGCTGCACAATTCGAGCGTACTGGTTGAATGCGCAACTGGTGTGCAACCCCCCGCGGAGAGATGTGTGGCGTGGTCTGCGGAGCGCACCGCCGACTCCGGTACAATGAGTGCTGCTCCCTTCCGCGAGCACAGTCGTCAGAAAGGCTTCTCCAGTCCTGTGGACAGAGCCAGGGTCGCGGAGCATCCGCGGCCGGACCACGTCATCGCACACATCAGCGACACCCACCTCATAGCCGGCGACGGCGATCTTTACGGCGACGTCGACGCGGAGGCCCGATTATCCGAGCTGCTTGAGCGGCTGGAGGCTTCCCAAACTCGCCCCGATGCATTGATTTTCACCGGCGACCTCGCCGACACAGGGCAACCCGACGCCTACCGCAAGCTGCGTGGCCGGGTCGAACCGTTGGCGAATCGCCTTGGCGCTGAGGTCATCTGGGTGATGGGTAACCACGACGACAGAGCGGCGTTGCGTGAACACCTGTTACACGAGGTGCCGACGATGGCTCCGATGGACCGCGTGCACGACATCGCCGGTTTACGCGTGATCGTCTTGGACACCTCGGTTCCCGGCTATCACCACGGGGAAATCGCGCCCGAGCAGTTGCAGTGGCTCGCGGCGCAACTGGCCGAACCCGCGCCTTTCGGCACCATCGTTGCCATGCACCATCCACCGCTTCCCAGCGTGCAAGACCTCGCCGTCATAGTGGAGCTGCGCGACCAGGCACCACTTGCTGAGGTGTTGCGCGGCACCGATGTGCGCAGCATCCTGGCCGGGCACCTGCACTACTCCACGACGGCAACCTTCGCCGGAATTCCAGTTTCGGTGGCCTCGGCCAGCTGCTATACCCAGGACCTGATGACAGCAGGAACCCGTGGCCGCGATGGCGCACAGGCATTCAACCTTGTGCACTGCTATCCGGAAACGGTGGTGCACACCGTCATTCCGCTGGCCGCCGGTCCCACTGTGGGACGGTTCGTCCAGCCGGAGACGGTGCAGCGGAAGCTCGCCGACTCTCGCGTGAGCATCTTGCCGGCCAGCCGGATACCGCGCGTCGCAGCGCAGCTCGCACGCATGTAGCCGGGGATCACTCGTTGCCGGCTGCCCGCTCCCACGGCGCGGGCCCGGGGAAATACCCACAGCAGCTACCGGTTGACCCGCGCTGCGTGCTCGAATCCTCTGGGTGGTCTGCACGAATTTCTTGGGTCGTCGGAGTAATCTTTTTCGGCCTTCTGCTCGGCACAATTCTGGCCGTCAGTCCTCATTCCGTGAAGTCTGTGTTACTTTCGGCGACCTCGAAATCTGTCATCGACGCCGTGGGCCAAGCGGGCCTATTGTTACTGTTGTTCCTGGTCGGAATTGAACTGCGTACCTACAGCAAATCAACATCAACCGAGCGGTCACCACTCTGGCAACTGGTGCCTTGTGTGGCGATTCCGATCGTCGTCTGCGCAGCTGCAGCCTGGCCCTTCGCGCACCGACTAGTTGGCCCAGACAACGATCCGCTGCATGTGTGGTTATTCGTCGGTGTGGCGCTGAGCGTCACCGCCGTTCCTGTTCTCGTGCTCATTATCAAAGATCTTGGGGTCCCGACGCCCATCCCGGAAGTCGCGCTGCGAATTGCCGTCTCGACTGATGCGGCGGCATGGGCGCTGGTGACTGTGTTGATCCTGCTGACCACCGACTTGAACTCCGTCTCGGTGACTAACGTTTGCGTAGGCGTCGCGTTGCTGTTCACAGTGATGTTCGTGCTGCCTTGGATCGTCCAGCGGTGGGCTCAGCACTCCCAGCAGGGTGCCCCGTTCGTGGTGGCGATGTTCGCTTACGTGCTGGTCGGTGCGGCAGCAACGCAGATGTTCGGTCTCCACCCAGCCCTCGGTGCCGTGATCGCCGGTCTGTTCTTCCCCGGAGGGCTGGCCAACGCAGCGTCGCAGCGGGCCTTAGCCGCGGTTGCTGACATGCTCATTCCTGCGTTCTTTGTTTCAAGCGCGTTGTCTGTGCCGCTGGGGGTTCTGGCGGATCTGTTTCGATGGAGCGGTCTGGCGTGCTTGGCGACCCTGACCATCGCCGCTTTCGGTTCAAAGCTAGCGGTCGGCCTCGTCGCTGGCAGGATGCAACGCTGGCCACTTACCACCTCAGCTGAACTCGGCGTCTTGCTGAACTGCCGCGGCGTCACCGAACTCGCCATTGCGTCGATCGGTCTCCAAGCTCACTTGATCGGTCCCTATGCGTTTGCGATGTTGTGTGCGCTTGCCATCGCGACCACCGCGGTGACGGCTCCGCTGTACCGCGCGATCAACAGCCGCGCGAAGCGCGAGCGTCTTGATACGTCACGCGGCGAAGTCCAGCTGGTGGCGTAGCTTTGCGGTCTCCTACAAGCGCAATTGCGTTGACCCATCAAGAATCCCGGCATAAGGACCCTTGTTGCCTCAGGTGCGCGACCCACCTTTTCGACAGGAGGTTCCCTTGAGCGCTTTGGATGACCGGGTCCTGGCGCGGTCCGACGAGCGCCCGCAGTCACAGGTTCGCGGTCGCCGGCGGAGGCCGCGCATGAGGCTCGGCGTGATCGCGCTGATAGCGGCCGCTGCCTGCGCAATGGTCACGTCGATCGTTCTGTACGTCGAAGGCGTTGCGTCCCATAGTGTTCCAACTCATGGGACGCCCGCCAGCGGCGGCACGACTGTGACATTCGATGTGGTAGCTGTTTCAAACAACTACACTGAGTTGGTCGGCGACCTCATCGTTAAGCCCGGACCTGCGTTGCTGGATCCGGCGACCGACGGTCTCAAACAAGACCTCACTGTGGCAGTCACATCCACGACGACGCCGATCAGGCGCACATGGTCCAAGGGTATGTTGCCCGGCGTCTTCCCTGTTCCGATAACCTTGGCACGCGACGTCGAACGTTGGCCGTTCGATAGCTACTACACCGGGCCGATCACGGTTGAACTATTCACTGGCGCAACAAAAGTGCCGGAACGCGCCAATGTGACATTCGTCGATCGGCTGAGCGGCTGGAAAGCCCACGTGACTCGCGTGAATAACGCCAATCCGTTGGCACCCTATGAAGTGGACCTGCAGCGATCACCGAGCACGATGATGTTCGCAATCGTCATCCTTTGCATCTTCGTCGCGATCGCCGCAGTCGGCTTGTTGTGCGATTCAGACGCTTCGCGACCCACGCAGGTTTCAGTCGCCGATGACAACTTGGTACGCAGCGATGCTGTTTGCGGTGGTACCGCTGAGAAACGCACTTCCGGGCTCGCCGACATTCGGAAGCTGGATCGACCTCACGATCGTCTTGTGGGTACTGGTGGCTTTGGTGGTCTCGATGCTGCTCTATATCGCGGCCTGGTGGCGAGCGACATCTAAGACCAGCGAGACCAAGACCTGAGCTGCGCGGCCACCTAGCCGAGGTCCCGGCGGACGGGGGGACCAACGCGCCCCCGCCCGCCGGG
>Ga0179589_10000120_pt1 | contig 10668 bp, 11 predicted proteins | sample CZOMad2_1_08_16f_FD_182923 | JGI IMG/M metagenome (GOLD analysis project Ga0179589, IMG submission 182923) | Vadose zone soil fungal communities from Angelo Coast Range Reserve, California, USA - CZOMad2_1_08_16fungal | ecosystem: Environmental > Terrestrial > Soil > Vadose zone | place: USA... | reverse complement strand
GTCGACAAAAACCGACGCCTCCCTCAGCGCATCCGGCTCGGCGGCCGACACCACCACGAACTGGGTACCGCGCCGCTTCAGCAACGCATAGGTACGGTCTGCCTTCTCCCGGAAGCCGCCGAAGGTGGCATCCAGCGATTGCACGAAAGCCGCAGCGTCGGAAAGCATCTGCGAACCGAGGACGGTCGATAGCGCTTTCATTGCCAAGCCGACAGCGCCGGTTACCAGTCGCCCGATCCCGCGCCCCGGCCCCAACAGCAGCCGCCATAACCGGCTATCCATGAAGCTGCCAAGTCGTTTCGGCGCATCGAGGAAGTCCAGCGCGTTGCGCGAAGGCGGGGTGTCTACCACCACCAGATCCCAGCGGTCCTCGCCCAGCAGCTGGCCGAGCTTTTCCATCGCCATGTACTCCTGTGTGCCGGCCAGCGAGGTGGCGACAGTCTGATAGAACTGGTTGTCCAGAATCGCCTGTGCGCGACCTGGTCCGGAATACTGGACCACCATCTCGTCGAACGTGCGGCGCATGTCGAGCATCATCGCGTACAGCTGCCCGGGTACCTCGGGGGCCAGCGGCACGCGTTGCGGCGAATTTCCAAGGTCGTTGATTCCCAACGCCTGTGCCAGGCGCTTGGCCGGGTCGATGGTCAAAACGGCCACGGTGCGGCCGTATTCGGCTGCGCGGAGCGCCATCGCCGCCGCCGTGGTCGTCTTACCGACCCCGCCGGCGCCGCAGCACACCACCACACGATTAGCGGTATCAGCCAGAATCGAGCCAAGATCCAGTGTCGGCGGTGTGATACTCATCGGACCCCCTGCTGCGCAAGGGATTCAGAAAGCTCATAGAGGCTGCCGAGGTCGACACCGTCGGCAATGGTTGGTAGCTCCAGGCGCGGCACCTGCAGCTGGTGGAGTTGCTCCGCGCTCGCGGCTCGCGCGGTGATCCGGGTGGCGTGCTGGATGGTCTCCGTCAGCAGGCCCGCGAAGTCCGCATCTTTCAGCTTGATCCCGGCGGTGGCCAAGCTGGCCCGCACCGCGTCGGCATCGACATCACCCTCGGCGGCTTTGGCGAGATCGTCGGGCTGCAGGTAAGCGGCAATGTTGCGGTTGACAATCACGCTGCCGATGGGCAGACCCAGCCCCTGTAGCTCGTCGATCGCCTCCAAGGTCTCCTGCATCGGCAACGCCTCCAGCAGGGTCACCAGGTGGATGGCGGTCTGATCCGAGTGCAGGATCTTCACCACACCTTCGGCTTGCGAGTACACCGGGCCGCCCTTGGCGAGGTCGGACACCGCCCTGGTGACGTCCAGGAAGCGGACGATGCGGCCGGTCGGAGGCGCGTCGACGACGATCGCGTCATAGACCGGCAACTTGTTCTTGTCGACGCGGATCACGGATTCCTTGATCTTGCCGGTGAGCAAAACGTCACGCAGGCCCGGCGCGATCGTCGTCGCGAACTCGATCGCCCCGATGCGCCGCATCGCGCGGCCCGCGATGCCGAGGTTGTAGAACATGTCGAGGTATTCCAGGAACGCGGCCTCGATGTCGATCGCCAGCGCGTTCACCTGGCCACCGTGCTCAGCGATCGCGATCTTGAGCTCTTTGTAGGGCAGCGGCGGCACATCGAAGAGTTGCGCAATCCCTTGGCGCCCTTCGACTTCGACGAGCAGGACCTTGCGCCCACCGGACGCGAGAGTCAGCGCGAGCGCGGCGGCGACCGTCGACTTGCCGGTACCGCCTTTGCCGGTCACGAAATGCAGTCGGGCCTTCGACAATCGCGATGGCCAGCCGACGATACTGCCGCCGCTCGGTGTGGTCGCCACCCCTGCATGCTAACCAGAGACGCCGACGGTCCTGACGATAAGCTCGGAGTATGAGCCAACCGACCGCGTGGGAGTACGCCACGGTCCCGCTGCTGACGCACGCCACCAAGCAGATCCTCGACCAGTGGGGTGTCGACGGTTGGGAGCTGGTTGCCGTGTTGCCCGGGCCGACCGGTGAGCAGCACGTCGCATATCTGAAACGCCCGAAATGAGCGTGTCTGCCAGGCTCGGGCAGCTGGGGATCGAACTCCCGCAGGTGGCGAAGCCGTTGGCCTCCTATGTTCCGGCGGCGCGCAGCGGCAACCTGGTGTACACGGCGGGCCAGTTGCCGATGCAGGCCGGCAAGCTGGCCCGGACCGGCAAGGTCGGGACTGATGTCACCCCCGAGGAGGGCAAGGCACTGGCTCGGATCTGCGCGCTCAACGCGCTGGCCGCAGTCGACTCGCTGGTGGGTATTGACTCGGTAACCCAGGTGGTCAAGGTGGTCGGATTCGTCGCATCCGCACCTGGATTCAACGGTCAGCCGGGTGTGATCAACGGCGCATCGGATTTTCTGGTGGAGGTGTTTGGCGATCGCGGCGCCCACGCCCGCTCGGCGGTCGGCGTATCCGAGTTGCCGTTGGACGCGCCGGTGGAGGTCGAGCTGGTGGTGGAGGTCGAATAGCGACCGTGACCGGCACCGCTGAGTTGTTGACGCATCCCGCTTACGGCCGGTTGCGCCCGGTCACCGACACCGTATCAGTGCTGCTGGCCGACAACCCGGGCCTGATGACGCTGGACGGCACCAACACCTGGGTGCTACGTGGTGCAGGCAGTGACGAGATCGTGGTGGTCGATCCCGGGCCCGACGACGATGAGCACATCGCAAAAGTCGCCGGCCTTGGCCGCATCGCCCTGGTGCTGATCAGCCACCGACACGGCGACCACACCGATGCCATCGACAAGCTGGTCGATTTGACCGGCGCACCGGTGCGCTCGGCGGGCAGCGGATTCTTGCGTGGCCTCAGCGCCGAGCTCACCGACGGCGAGGCCATCGACGCGGCGGGCCTGCGGATCACGGTATTGGCGACACCCGGCCACACCGCCGATTCGCTGTCCTTCGTCCTGGATGACGCGGTGCTGACGGCCGACACGGTCTTGGGCCGCGGAACTACCGTCATCGACACCGAAGACGGCAGCCTGGCCGACTACTTGGAGTCGCTGCACCGGCTGCGCAGGCTCGGCCAGCGAACGGTGCTACCCGGCCACGGGCCGGAGCTCGCCAATCTGGAAGCGGTGGCGTCGGGCTACCTGGCGCACCGGGAGCAGCGGCTGGAGCAGGTGCGTTCGGCATTGCGCACTCTCGGCGACGAGGCCACCGCGCGCCAGGTTGTCGAGCACGTTTACGTCGACGTTGACGAGGAGCTGTGGGGCGTCGCGGAATGGTCGGTGCAAGCTCAGCTGGACTATCTGCGTCGCTGAGCGCCCGCGCTCGGGCTTGATTGCCCAACTCCTCCTCGCGCCGCTACGCGGCGCGCATCGTCGTCGGGCTACCTCGCTCGGCGGGCCAACCTTTCGGAGTCCGAGATCAGCACGCTTTTGCCCTCCAAGCGAATCCAGCCGCGGTGGGCGAAGTCGGCCAGCGCCTTGTTGACGGTCTCGCGTGAGGCGCCAACCAGCTGAGCGATCTCCTCTTGTGTCAGGTCGTGGGTCACCCGCATCGCGCCACCCTCCTGGGTACCGAAACGCTGAGCGAGCTGCAGTAGCTGCTTGGCGACTCGGCCCGGCACATCGGTGAAGATGAGGTCGGCGAGGTTGTTGTTGGTGCGGCGCAGACGGCGTGCGAGCACCCGCAGCAGCTGCTCGGCGATCTCGGGACGATCAGCGATCCAGGCCCGCAGCGCGTCGCGATCCATCGACACCGCCCGCACCTCGGTGATCGTGGTCGCGCTAGAGGTCCGCGGCCCGGGGTCGAAGATCGACAACTCACCGAACATGTCGGACGGACCCATGATGGTCAGCAGATTTTCCCTACCGTCCGGTGAACGGCGGCCGATCTTGACCTTTCCGGAAATGATGATGTACAGCCGATCCCCCGGCTCGCCCTCCGCGAAAACCGTATGTCCGCGAGGGAAGTCAACAGGCTGCAATTGCTTGGTCAGCGCGGCGACGGCGCTCGGTTCAACGCCCTGGAAGATTCCGGCCCTCGCCAGGATCTCGTCCACGTTGCCCCTTTAGGTATTCAAATGACTCTGCTAGGCACAGGTCCAGTGCCCAGGTCGGTTGCCCGGCGCCCCCGCAAGCGGGGAACCTCCACTCATCCACCCGCCCTCGGGCGAGTGCACCAGCCCCCGGGAGGCCGGCGAAATGAGTCTAGGAGGCAAGCCATCGACTCGACGTGCCAACGCTACACACGATTGGCATGCCGAGGCGGCCCAAATTGCCGATTCGCCCGCGAATGCTTATGCCGCTGTCTCGGTAAGACGGGCTGTTTGGGGACGGAAATAATGGTGGCCGCCAACAATGGTTCTGTGGTTTGCTCCGCGCGGCTGGGCAGGTAGCCGGACTCATCGGTGATGCGTCCGATGCGGCGCTGCAGGCAGTCCAGAGCCTCGGGCATCCCTGCCCGGGCCAATGTGCTCACGTCTATGGGCTCGGCCTGCTCGAGAAATTCCGCGACATCGCTTGCAGTAAGTGTGTCGTTTTCCAAGCCTGCTTCCAGCCGTTCCAACCCGAAAGTTGCCAGCATCAGCAACCCCGGGATGAATGCAACGAGCAACCAAGACACAAGCAGCAAGTAAACACGGCTAAGGTCTCAGCGGGATCACGAATTAGTACTCTGTCGAGGGTGACAATGGGCAAACCTTCTAGTGCTGCAGCCCGAGTCTCCGCTGGGGGCGGCGCCGCCGTCGCCCAACGTTGGTCTTCGGAAACCCGGTTAGGCTTGGTGCGACGGGCTCGTCGCATGAATCGTAAACTGGCACAGGCGTTTCCACATGTCTACTGCGAGCTGGATTTCACCACACCGTTGGAGCTGGCGGTGGCTACGATCTTGTCGGCGCAAAGCACAGACAAGCGGGTAAATCTCACCACCCCGGCGCTGTTCGCCCGTTACCGCACCGCGCTGGACTACGCACAGGCGGATCGCGAAGAACTCGAAACGCTCATTCGCCCGACCGGCTTTTATCGCAATAAAGCGACGTCCTTGATTGGTCTTGGTCAAGCGTTGGTCGAGCGCTTCGACGGCGAGGTGCCGGCCACCATGGAAGAGCTCGTGACGCTGCCCGGAGTGGGGCGCAAGACCGCCAACGTCATCCTGGGCAATGCGTTCGATGTCCCCGGCATCACCGTCGACACCCATTTCGGGCGGTTGGTTCGGCGTTGGCGCTGGACGGCTGAGGAGGACCCGGTCAAGGTCGAGCATGCCGTCGGCGAACTCATCGAACGAAACGAGTGGACGCTGCTCAGTCATCGGGTGATCTTTCATGGTCGCCGGGTGTGCCACGCCCGCAAGCCGGCTTGCGGGGTTTGCGTGCTGGCCAAGGACTGTCCCTCGTTCGGAACGGGTCCCACCGAGCCGTTGATCGCCGCCGCGCTGGTGCAAGGCCCGGAAACCGAACACCTTTTGGCGATGGCCGGTTTGTAGCGTCGGCTACAGAAGCCGCCCGGCAACCGCATCCGGACTGAATTGCAAACGGGGACCTTTTGACCACCTTCACCGCTCGAACCACCCGCTGGACCATCGCGGTCCTGGTGGTCGTCGCGGCTCTGCTCGCGGCGTTGCTGGTTCAGCTGCGTGATGGGTCGCATTCGTCAACCGCGCCGCCTACCGGCCCCGGCCGCGAGCACCGCGACGCCGATGCTCCAGCGGCGCTGGCCGGACCGCGTCAGCGTGCCGATCTGGCGCCGTGTCCGCGCCCGGGCGGGCAGCCCGGCTCGACAGCGTTGCGCGGGGTGACGGCCGAGTGCGCCGCCGACGGCTCGGTCGTTGACGTCGGCCCGGCACTGGCTGGGCGCCGCGTGGTGCTCAACCTGTGGGCGTATTGGTGTGCGCTCTGCGCGACGGAACTCCCTGCGATGGCGGAGTATCAACGACGGGTCGGATCGGATGTGATGGTGGTGACGGTGCACCAGGACGAGAACGAGACGGCCGCCTTGCTGCGGTTGGCACAGCTGGGTGTCAGGCTGCCGACTCTGCAGGACGGTGGCCGTCGGATCGCGGCAGCGTTGCGGGTGCCCAATGTGATGCCCGCGACGGTCGTGCTGGACTCGGACGGTAGCGTTGCGCAGACCTTGCCGCGCGCTTTCGCCACTGCCGACGAGATCACGGCTGCGGTCGGAGCTCAGACACGATGACGCCGAGCGACGATGCGCGCCGCATAGTGGCGCGACTTCGGGGCACTACCCCGCCTGCCGGGCAGAACCAGGCACTTGGACGGACGAAGGAGGCGCCGGTGAGCGGAGGCGGCACTCCCCAACGGCTCGGTGGGGACCTCACTCATTCGCGCGCGACGGTCTTGTTGACACCTGAGCTCGGGCCGCCGTGGTTACGTCCACTGGTCGACAACGTCGCTCAGATGCCCGACGCTTACCGGCGGCGCCTTTCCGCCGATGTGTTGGCGATGGTGACGGCCGCTAAGGCGACGGCAACGGTAGGTAAAGATAGACGCGATGCGGCAGTGCTGGTGCTGTTTTCGGGTCCGCCGTCGGGCCAGGCCAACGGCGCTTCCCCTGACTCCCTTCCTGATGATGCCGACCTGCTGCTCACCGTGCGGGCCGCAACATTGCGTCACCATGCGGGCCAAGCCGCATTCCCCGGGGGCGCATCCGATCCCGGTGACGACGGGCCGGTGGCGACCGCGCTGCGAGAGGCGCGGGAAGAGACCGGCATCGATACCGGCAGACTGCATCCACTGGCCACGATGGAGCGAACGTTCATCGCGCCGTCGGGTTTTCACGTCGTCCCGGTGCTGGCCTATTCGCCCGACCCAGGACCGGTGGCCGTCGTGGATCAGGCCGAGACAGCAATGGTGGCCCGGGTTCCGGTACGGGCTTTCATCAATCCGGCCAACCGGCTGATGGTGTACCGCCGCACCTTCAGCCGCCGCTTCGCCGGGCCGGCGTTTCTGTTGAACGAGATGCTGGTTTGGGGGTTCACCGGTCAGGTGATTTCGGCGATGCTGGACGTGGCCGGCTGGGCAAAGCCGTGGGACACCAGTGATATCCGCGAGCTGGACGAAGCGATGGCCCTGGTCGGCGACGAGGATGATGCCTGATGAGCTCCTCACAGTGGTTGGACATCGCCGTGCTGGCAGTTGCTTTCATCGCGGCGATCTCAGGCTGGCGTTCGGGTGCCCTCGGCTCTCTGCTGTCGTTCGTCGGTGTGTTGCTGGGTGCTATCGCCGGCGTCTTGCTGGCCCCGCACCTCGTCGAGCACGTGAGTGCCCCGCGGGCCAAACTGTTCGCTGCACTGTTCCTGATCCTGGCGCTGGTCGTCGTCGGCGAGGTCGCCGGTGTGGTGCTGGGCCGCGCGGTACGCGGCGCGATCCACAGCAACTCGGTCCGATTCTTCGACTCACTGGTCGGGGTGGGAGTGCAGCTGGTGGTGGTGCTGGTGGCGGCATGGCTGCTGGCGACACCGCTGACGTCGTCGGTGGGTCAGCCCAATTTGGCTGCTGCAGTGCGGGGTTCGCGGGTGCTGGCCCAGGTCAACGATTTCGCACCGGATTGGCTCAAGACTGTGCCCAAGCGGTTGTCGTCGCTGCTGGACACCTCGGGTCTGCCTCAGGTGCTGGAGCCGTTCAGCCGCACCCCGGTAGCGGCGGTGGCGGCCCCGGATGCGGCGCTGGCCAACAACCCGGTGGTCGCGAACACCGAACCGAGCGTGGTCAAGATCCGCGCGATTGCGCCGAGCTGTCAGAAAGTGTTGGAGGGCAGCGGATTTGTGCTATCGCCGTACCGTGTGGTGACCAATGCGCACGTGGTGGCCGGCGCCAACAGTGTCACCGTGGAGGCCAGCGGTAACCCCTATGACGCCACCGTGGTGTCCTACGACCCGACTGTCGATATCGCGATCTTAGCCGTGCCCAACCTGCCCGCGGGACCGCTGGCCTTCGCCAACGCGCCGATGACATCGGGCACCGAGGCGGTGGTGATGGGCTATCCCGGAGGCGGCGGTTTCGTGGCAACGCCGGCCAGGATCCGTGAACTCATCGAACTCAACGGGCCTGACATCTATCGGAGTGCGACAATCAATCGTGAGGTCTACACTGTCAGAGCCAGTGTGGAACAAGGTAATTCAGGTGGACCACTGATCGACCTCAATGGTCAGGTGCTCGGCGTTGTGTTCGGCGCGGCAGTGGACGACAACGACACCGGTTTCGTCCTGACAGCCAAGGAGGTGGCCACTCAGCTGGCGCATATCGGCGATACTGCGCCGGTTGCCACCGGCGCGTGCGTCAGTTAAGTGGCGATCTGTACACCCGCTCGAGGAACCGCGACAGGTGGCCGTTGACTTCGTCCGGCTTCTCTTCGTGACTGAAATGTCCTGCCCCAGCGACTGATACGTAGCGACCGTGTGGTGCGTAGCGCTGCGTTCGTTCGACCGGATCGGCCAGGACGTACGGATCGGCGTCACCGTGAATGTGCAGCATCGGGATACCGAACGGCCGGCTCATCGACCTCATGAAGCGCCGGCCCTCTTCGCGCAGTTGGCTGCGTACTGCCCAGCGTTGATACTCCAGCGCGGAGTGCGCTGCTGACCGAATTTGGATCGCCTGCCGCAGATGGCCGACTGTCTCGGAAAAGTCTTCGGATGCAACCCATTTAGAGCTGGCGCGGCTGCGCACTAAACGCTCGATCTCGCTGCCGTCGTGCCGGGTCAGCGCACGCTCCGGCCAAATCGGTACCTGGTAACGCAGCAGAGAGGGCAGCAGCGCACGGCCTTGATCACGGCGGGTCAGCGCCGATCTGCGCAGCGCGGCGGGGTGCGGCGAGCTGATGACCGCGATGGCTCGCACCAGCCGTGAGTGCAGCACTGAGGTGGCCCAGCAGACCAGCCCGCCGTCGGCATGACCGACCAGGGTTGCCGACGTGTGTCCCAGCGCACGGATCAGTCCGGCGGTGTCCCCGGCCAGCGTCCAGCCGTCATATCCGCGGGGCGGTTTGTCGCTGCCGCCGTAGCCGCGCAAATCCACCGCGACCACGCGGGCTTCGGTCAAGCCGCGGAGCTGGTGACGCCATGACCACCAGAACGAGCCGAAGCCGTGCAGCATGATCACCAGCGGCTGCGCTGTCGACGGGGTGGCCGTTCCGCGGTCGGCGGGCGTCGCCTCGACGACATGGAACCGGATGCCGTTGGCGTGCACGTCCAGATGCCGCCATGGCCCGTCGATACGGGTCACCGACGGATCTGGTGGCGCCATCTACCAACCCGAGGGGTCGGCGGGTGTCCCGCCTTGCGCCGTATTGAGCGCCCGCGCCGACGGTTTGTCATGACCCGACGTGAAAGCCGTCCGCGTCTCCTTGACCGATTCGATGGTCTGCTGCGGTCCGCGGATGCGCCGGACCTTCAGATAGCCGAACAAAGCCAGCACCGCGGTTACCACCACCATGATCCCGAACACGATCAGGAAGGCCACCCAACGCCAGAGCCAGGTATCGAGCAGCTCGGCCAGGAAGAAGAAAAAAAAGAAGGTCGAGTAAAACAGCACCACGAGCGCTGAAATGAAAAAGACGCTGCCGGTGAGGCCTTTCTTGACGTCGCGGGTGATTTCAGAGCGGGCCAGTTCGACCTCGGCGCGCACCAGGGTCGACATCTGTGCGGTGGCGTCCTTGACCAGCTCACCGATCGACGGCTCGACGGACAGCGCGTGCGGGTCGGTCAACGGAATGGTGGTCAGCGTGCGGGGAACCCCATCGTTGCGATCGGCGTTCTTTCGATCTGGCTTACTCACAGACGTCCTCCCGGTTTGCTGTCGTCGCGGTTCATGTTGCCATGCGGTCCGATGCCAGACGAGGCCAACCGAACACCGCAAGCCCGTTTGGGGATCGACGCCGGCGGGCACTGGTCACGCTAGACTGGCGCCGCCGTTTCGGGCACATGTCCAGCCTTCTCGACGGAGGATCACTTTGCAGATCACGTACCGCCGGCTGCTTTGCGTCGCGGCGGTGTTGGTCACGACGACTTCAGCGGGCCTGGCCGGCCTGCACGGTGCACCCGCGGGAGCTGACGACCGGCTCCCGCTCGGTGGCGGGGCAGGCATCGTCGTCAACGGCGACACCCTGTGCACGCTGACCACCATCGGCACCGATGGCAAAGGCGAGCTGATCGGTTTCACCTCGGCACACTGCGGCGGTCCCGGCGCCCAGGTGGCCGCCGAGGCGGCAAAAGACCGCGGGATCCTGGGAACCATGGTGTCCGGCAATGACAACCTCGACTACGCGGTCATCCAGTTCGATCCGGCCAAGGTGACACCGGTAGCCGACTTCGGTGGCTTCGTGATCAACGGCATCGGGCCGGACCCGGCCTTCGGCCAGATCGCCTGCAAGCAGGGCCGCACTACCGGCAACTCGTGCGGGGTCACGTGGGGCCCGGGTCAAGACCCGGGCACCATCGTCATGCAGGTGTGCGGACAACAGGGCGACTCCGGCGGCCCCGTTACCGTCAACAACCTGCTGGTCGGGATGATCCACGGCGCCTTCAGCGAGAACCTGCCGGCCTGCATCGTCAAATACATCCCGTTGCACACCCCGGCGGTGGTGCAGTCGATCAACGCCGTACTGGCCGACCTCAACGCCAAGAACCGGCCCGGCGCGGGCTTCGTGCCCGTCCCCGCCTCGCTACTTGGCGGCCCGGATCGCGTCGAAC
>Ga0179589_10000118_pt1 | contig 10732 bp, 11 predicted proteins | sample CZOMad2_1_08_16f_FD_182923 | JGI IMG/M metagenome (GOLD analysis project Ga0179589, IMG submission 182923) | Vadose zone soil fungal communities from Angelo Coast Range Reserve, California, USA - CZOMad2_1_08_16fungal | ecosystem: Environmental > Terrestrial > Soil > Vadose zone | place: USA... | reverse complement strand
CTTCAGCCGCGACCTCAGTTGTCGAGCCTCGTGAGCCCACTGCCGCTGCGGAAAAGGCCGGCAATAGGCTCAAGACCTATGACGGTGTCGCGACTGCGACCATACGCAACCACGGTGTTCGCCGAGATGTCGGCGCTGGCAGCGCGGGTCGGCGCGGTGAACCTCGGGCAGGGGTTCCCCGATGAAGACGGGCCGCCGGCGATGCTCAAGGCCGCCCGGGAAGCCATCGCCGAGGGCGTCAACCAGTACCCGCCGGGAATCGGCATCCCGGCACTGCGAGAGGCGGTCGCCGATCAGCGCAAAAGGCATTTCGGCGTCGACTACGACCCAGCGACCGAGGTGCTGGTGACGGTCGGGGCCACCGAGGCCATCGCGGCGGCGGTGCTCGGACTCGTCGAGCCCGGCTCCGAGGTGATATTGATCCAGCCGTTCTACGACTCCTATTCCCCGGTGGTGGCAATGGCCGGCGCCCATCGGGTCGTCGTGCCGCTGGTGCCGAACGGTCGCGGCTTTGCGCTCGACATCGACGCGCTGCGGCGCGCGGTGACACCGCGCACCAGGACGTTGATCGTGAACTCCCCGCACAACCCCACCGGCACCGTGCTCAGCGAGGCCGAGTTGGCGGCCATCGCCCAGATCGCGGTGGCCGCCGACCTGTTGGTCATCACCGACGAGGTCTACGAGCATCTGGTGTTTGACGGCCACCGGCACATCCCGCTGGCCAGTTTCGACGGGATGGCCGAGCGTACCGTCACGATCTCGAGTGCGGCGAAGATGTTCAACTGCACCGGCTGGAAGATCGGATGGGCTTGCGGGCCAGCGGAACTCATCCTCGGCGTGCGGGCAGCCAAGCAGTATTTGACTTACGTTGGCGGCGCGCCGTTTCAGCCGGCGGTGGCGCATGCCCTCAACACCGAGGAAGCCTGGGTAGCCGCGCTGCGAACCTCGTTGCAGGACAAGCGCGATCGGCTGGCACGTGGACTGACCGAGGTCGGCTTCCGTGTGCATGACAGCGCGGGCACCTACTTCCTGTGCGCCGATCCACGTCCGCTGGGTTACGACGACAGCACGGCATTCTGCGCGGCGCTACCCGAACAGGTCGGGGTGGCCGCGATCCCGATGACGGCGTTCTGTGATCCCGCTGCCGAGGACTGGATTCAGTGGAATCACTTGGTGCGGTTCGCCTTCTGCAAGCGCGACGACACACTCGACGAAGCGATCCGCCGACTCGCACGACTGCGCGACGGACCGGCTATGTCGACCGATCTGAACGAACGCCACCCATGACCCGCCGTCGCAGCCCCTCGGTGGCGGCGTAGAGGACCTTCTTGCGCGCCCGATTGACCAGGAACTCTGGTATCGGCACCGACGGCTCGAGGGTGATCTCGAATCGCACCCGCGTCTTGTCGTCAGCTACGCGCTGCAGCGTGTACTCGACATGCTGGGCATGCTGCTGCAAAGTCTTGTCGGCATCCCACACCAGCCAGTCCGGCCCCCAGTGGTATTCGAGCACTTCGGTGTCGACGATGCCGACAACCCTGATGGTGACCTTCACATGATGTGGGCGGCCGTCGGGATAGCTGTCGATGACCTCGGCCCGCTTATGTATTGGGGACCAGGACGGCGCCGAGCCGACGTCGGCCAGCGCCTCCAGGATCACCTCTGGCGGCGCGTCGATGACAATCTCTCGCGATGCTCGTACGGCCACTAACGATAAAGCTAGCAACGCAGCCGCGTTCGCGGACCAAGTTCGGCCGCTATTTCGGCCGTTCTGAACCAAAGACGGCCATCACTTGGTCACGCAGCCCCTTGGTCGCGGCATCGAGCACGATCTCGCTCGCTCGCCTGACGACGAAGCCGGGGACCGGTCCCGACGGTTCGACGGTGATGTCGAAGCGCACCCGGGTCTTGTCGACGCCTACCGGCTGCAGGTTGTACTCCACGTGCTGGCCACGCTGCTGGAACGTGTCGTCGGCATCCCAGACCACCCAGTTGGGCCCCCAGTGGTATTCCAGAATCTCGTTGTCGACGAGCCCGAAAATCTTGATCGTGGCCTTCACGTGGTGGGGTCGACCGTCGGCGTACCAGTCCAGCACCTGGATCCGTTTGTGCACCGGCGACCACGACGACAAAGCTCCGACGTCGGCCAGCGCCTCCAGGATCACCGCCGGCGGCGCGTCTATGACAATCTCTCGCGATGCTCGTACGGCCACTAAAGACCAAGCTAGCAACGCGGCCGGGCCGGCGGGGCGGCTTCGCCCGGCAAATGCCGGATTACCAGTCGATTTGGTCCAGCGGTGTAGTCGCAGGAGGCGGCGGCCCAACCGGCCCGGCCGGCGTGCGGGAGAACCGTGGTGCAGGCGCGGCCTGGTCGACACCGTTGGCGGTGATCACCGTCGCGCGGGCGGTCAGATGCGGATCGCCGGCGGCTTCGCTCCACGTCAACACCGGCGTGACGCATGCGTCCGTGCCGGCAAAGATCTCCGCCCACTCGTCACGGGTCTTGCCGGCGAACCGCGCGGTGAAAGCCTCGAACATCTTCGGGTACAACCCGATTTCGAACTGACTCGGAACCTCGTCGGCCGACAAACCCAGTCCGGCGAGCAATTCCGCGAAGAACTGCGGCTCGATTGCGCCCACGGCCATGTACTTGCCGTCGGCGGTCTCGTAGCAGCGATAGAACGGGGCACCGCCGTCGAGCAGAAATGCTTCGCGCTCGTCGCGCAGGGCGCCGGTCGACTTCATCGTCCACATCATCTGAGCCAGCACGCTGACCCCGTCGACCATCGCGGCGTCCACGACCTGACCGATCCCCGATCGCTCTCGCTCGTACAGCGCGGCCACGATGCCCAGCAGCACGAACATCGAACCGCCGCCGAAGTCGGCGACCAGGTTCAGCGGCGGCATCGGCGGCCGGTCGCGGTAGCCCAGCGCCGACAACGCCCCGGTCTGGGACAGGTAGTTGATGTCGTGGCCCGCGGTGCTGGCCCGCGGCCCATCCTGTCCCCATCCGGTGATGCGCGCGAAGATCAGCCGCGGGTTGACCGCCGCGCAGTCGTCGGGGCCGATGCCGAGTCGTTCACAGGTTCCGGGCCGGAAGCAGTCGAGCAGCACGTCGGCCTTGGCGACCAACTTCAGCAGCGCCTGGGGCTGCGTCTTGACGTCTAGGTCCACGATCCGCTTTCCGCGGTGCAGCAGGTCGCGATCCTCGGCCGGCATCGTCAGTCCGCCGGGGCGGCGAACTCGCACCACATCGGCCCCTAAATCCGCGAGCACCATCGCCGCGTGCGGGCCCGGTCCGATGCCGCCGAGTTCGATCACTCGCACCCCGTCCAGGGGTCCACGGTTGGTCACGACGACCACTTACCCACCATCGACTCGCGTCCCCTTCTTCACTTTCAGCACCCGGTCGCGCAGGCCCTTGGTCCCCGTGTCAATCGTTCCTTTGACAGCGCGCTTCAGGATGAAGCCGGGCAGCGGCACCACGGGGTCGACGCTGATTTGGAATTTCACCTTGGTTTTGTCGCCGTCGGGCGTCAACGTGTACGACGCATCCTGCGAACGCTGCTGACCGGAGCTCACCAGCGTCCAGCTAACCTTGTTGCCGCTCCACGTGTAGGCAACCACCTGTTCGTCGGTGATCCCCGCCGCCTTCACTTTCATCTTGGCTTTGGTGGGTCGACCGTCCTTGTTTCTCTCGAGGACTTCAGAGCTTTGATGGGGCTCCGACCAATCGGTGAGCGACTCCAGATCGGCGATGACGTCGAGGATCTCCGCCGGAGTGGCCTCGATGACTATTTCGCGGGTTTCGTTGATTGCCATGTCCGGACGATAGCGAGGCAGCGCCGCGCCGAGGGCGTTTTCGACGGCAGACGCGTACCGTCGTGCTCGTGACTGAAGCTGTTTCGGGCCCTGCGGACCCGCTCTACACCGTCGGTGACTACTTGCTGGACCGCCTCGCAGAACTCGGCGTGACCGAAGTCTTCGGTGTACCCGGCGACTACAACCTGGAATTTCTCGATCACATCGTTGCCCACCCGCACATCCGGTGGGTCGGCAACGCCAACGAGCTCAATGCGGGCTATGCCGCCGACGGATACGGCCGCCTGCGTGGAATGTCAGCTGTGGTAACCACATTCGGGGTCGGCGAGCTTTCCGCGGCCAACGCGATCGCGGGGAGTTACGCCGAGCACGTGCCGGTGGTGCACATCGTCGGCGGGCCATCGAAAGACGCACAGGGCACTCGTCGAGCTCTGCATCATTCTTTGGGCGACGGCGATTTCGAGCACTTTCTGCGGGTAAGCCGGGAAATCACCTGCGCCCAAGCCAATCTCATGCCGGCGACGGCCACCAGAGAAATCGATCGGGTGCTCAGCGAGGTGAGGGAGCAGCGCCGGCCCGGATATCTGCTGCTGCCCACCGACGTGGCGCGCTTCGAAACCGAGCCGCCGACCGCACCTTTGCCGCGCTATACCGGTGGTACCAGTCCACGGGCGCTTGCTCTGTTCACCGAAGCCGCAACCACACTCATCGCCGACCACCAGTTGACTGTGCTGGCTGACTTGTTGGTTCATCGGTTGAATGCAGTCGACAATCTCGAGGCGCTGCTCGCAGCCGATGTGGTGCCGCATGCCACGCTGATGTGGGGCAAAAGCCTGGTCGACGAGAGCGCGCCGGACTTCCTGGGTATCTATGCCGGCGCGGCCAGCGCCGAGCCGGTGCGTCGGGCGATCGAAGACGCGCCGGTGCTGGTGACAGCGGGCGTGGTGTTCACCGATATGGTCAGCGGCTTTTTCAGCCAACGCATCGATCCGACCAGGACCATCGACGTCGGAGTACAGCAGAGCACGGTGGGCAATCACGTGTTCGCGCCGGTGGATATGGAGGCAGCGCTGGACGCGCTGACCTCGATTCTCACTCGGCGTGGGATCACCTCCCCGCCGGTCGCGTCGACGTCCGACGACCTGCCAGTGGAGATGCCCGACCGCGATCAGCCACTCGGCCAGAAGGTGTTGTGGGACAGGTTTTGCCATGCGCTCACGCCCGGCAATGTGGTGCTCGCTGATCAGGGCACCTCGTTCTACGGCATGGCCACTCACCGGCTTCCCCGCGGAGTCACCTTCATCGGCCAACCACTTTGGGGTTCCATCGGATACACGCTGCCCGCCACGCTCGGGGCGGGGCTGGCACATCGGGATCGCAGACCGGTGCTGTTGATTGGTGACGGCGCCGCACAGCTGACCGTCCAGGAGCTGGGCACCTTCTCGCGGGAAGGGTTGTCGCCGGTCATCGTGGTGGTGAACAACGACGGCTACACCGTCGAACGAATGATTCACGGAAAGACCGCGCCCTACAACGACATTGTCAGTTGGAGCTGGGCCGATATTCCCACGGCGCTCGGCGTGACCAACCATCTGACGTTTCGGGCCCAAACCTATGGCGAGCTCGACGACGCGTTTGTCGCGGCAGCAAGCCACCGTGACCGGATGGTGCTCATCGAGGCGGTGGTGCCGCGCCTCGACGTCCCCGACCTGTTGAACGATCTGACCGGGCCCACCTCTCCGGATGGCAGCCCGCGTCGATGAGTCTGTTGCGGCGTCAGGTGTGCACGACGCCCCGATCCCCGTTCGGCGCGCCGAGCAGCAAGCGCAGGGTGCGCCGGCACGGGCCGCAGTCCGCACCCGCCCCGCATGCCGCGGCGATCTGATTGGTCGTCGACGCCCCGCCGGCGATGGCGTCGGCCACCACCTGGCTGGTGATGCCGTTACACAGGCAGACGAACATCGAGTGGTCCGTTCACCCGTCGATCCGCATCATGTCGAACAACTTGCCCACAAACACCGGCGGATAAGCGCCCACTCCGGCTCCGGTTATCCACGGGGCAGCGGCGTCGGGATGTTCGATCCAGCGCCGCGCGCGGTCCTCGTCGTCGAGCTCCTGCAGGATCATCACTTCGTGCCCGTCGTCGAACGCCCGGAACAACCGGGTCTCTCGAATGCCGGCGGCCTCGAATCTGGGCAGGGCGCCGCGGATCTCGGCGGTCAGAGCGGCCACATCGTCGACCGACGCGATCGCGGCGACCACGACGCCCGGGGCCGTCCGAGCCGATGGCGCGATGGATCCGAACCGTTCGACGATCTCGCCGGCGAAGACGGCCGGAATGTCCTCGACGCCGACCGCATCGAACCAGTCGAAGAACACCCGCGAGCGCAACAGTTCCACAATCGGCTCCGGGCTGCGCACACCGATCGTCACGAGGACACGACCGTGGTCGTGTATCGATGTGTAAACCAATACGTGGTGTGCACCCATCCCGGCGAGTGCCGATTTGCGGCGTTTGAGCAACGGCCACACTCGCTCTGGGTTCGGCACGCGGTAGTCCGACGCGATCACCATCGAATGCGGATGCGGGTCTGCTGGGCTCACCGGAGTTTGTCCTTCATCACCTTCCCGGTGGCGTTCAGCGGCAGCTCACCGAGGAATTCGACGTATCGCGGGGCTTTGAATCCGGCCATTCGCTGACGGCACCATGCGATCAGATCCTCTTCGGACACCGGTTCTTTCGGCACCACAAACGCCTTACCCACCTGGCCGAGCCGCTGATCGGGAACACCGATCACCGCGACCTGAGCAACCGCGTGATGTTCCAGCATAAAACCCTCAATCTCAGCCGGGTAGGCGTTGAACCCGCCAACGATGAACATATCCTTTTTACGCCCGTCGATCCCCAACCGGCCGGCCGCGTCGAATTTCCCCAAGTCTCCGGTGCGCAGCCAGCCGTCGTCATCGATCGCGTGCGCGGTGGCCACTGGGTCGTCGAGGTAGCCCTGCATGACGCCGTAACCGTGGACCAGCACCTCGCCGTCGTCGGCGATGCGCACCTCAACCCCCTCGCAGGGCAGGCCCGCGGTGGTGGCCACATCCTCGAAGGAGTCGCCGGGCTGGGACAACGTGACGTTGCCGGCTTCGGTGAGCCCGTAACCGGTCATCAGTGTCTTAAAGGGCAGTTCGCTGTGTATGCGACGAACCAATTCGACAGGGATGTCGGCGGCGCCGGTGACACCCGCCCGCAACGTCGACAGCTTGGCCTTGTCGCGAACTGTCAGCAACGAGTGGTACAGCGTCGGCGGTCCGGGCAGCATCGTGATGCGTTCGCGCTCAATGAGATCCACCACAGCGTCGACGTCGAAAACCGCCAGCGGCAACATCGTCGCACCGCGGAGGAAGGACGTGATCAGGCCCGCTTTCAAGCCGAACGTGTGGAAGTACGGGTTGATCATCAGATAGCGGTCGCCCTCGCGCAGATCCGCGAGCGTCGCCCATTCCTCATACATCCGCAGCGTTTGGCGATGGTTCATCATCGCGCCCTTCGGGCGGCCGGTGGTGCCCGAGGTGAAGATGATGTCGGCGATGTCGGTGCCGCTGACTGCCCGCTCGAACGGGGAACCGCCGGAAAGGAAGTCGGATTTCAGGTCGATGACCGGTATGCCGGCCGGCGCGGTGTAGTCCTGGTCCAGAAAGCCCTTCTGCACGAGGACGGCCTTCGCTGCGCTGCGGGTGATGATGTCGCCGGCTTCTTCCGGCTTGAACCGCGTGTTCACCGGCACGAGCACGCCGCCGGCGGTCAGCAGCCCGAAGGCCGCGATGATCCATTCCGCCGAGTTCGGCGCCCACAGAGCGACGCGGTCGCCCTTCTCGATCCCCAGGTCAGCGAACGCGCCTGCAGCGCAACGGATCCGGTCGACGACATCGCGGAAGGTGTAGCGCAGCGGACCGTCGACAATCGCTTCTGCGTCGCCGAAGCGGTCCGCCGCGCTCAAGACCATCTCGGGGATGGTCTCCCAGCTCATGTCGTGACGAGCCGACCGAGGTTGCCGCCCATGATCTTTGCCTGATCCTCGACGGGCAGGTGCGCCAGCGCGTTGATGTAGAAGGTCGGCTCCGCCAGCCCTTCCGGGTGCGGCCAGTCCGAGCCGTAGAGCACCTGATCCACACCGACGAGGTTGACCAGATCGTCGATGCCGTCCTCGAAGAACGGGCTGACGTGGATTCGGTTCTTGATCATCTCGACTGGGTCGCTCGGGAAAGCTTCCGGGGCCTTCCGGTAGACCTCGGCCAGGCCGTCGAGCAGCGGCAACATCCACTTCGAACCGGCCTCGACGATCGCGACCTTCAGCTTGGGATGGCGGTAGAGCGCGCCGTGGATCACCCACGACCCCACCGAGTCCTGGATCGGCCGCCACTCGTTGAGGATGCCCATCGCGTTGGTTTGGAACGGCAGCATCTCCTGGTCGGCACCGTCCCACTCGGAGGTGTACCGGGAGTAGCCGCTGTCGCTGGAGTGCATGCCGACCAGCAGGTCGTGCTCGACGACCCGCTCCCAGAACGGGTCGAACTCGGGCAGCGCGAACGAACGGGGACCGCGGAAGCCGGGGACCGGCGCCGGGCGGACCAGGATGCAACGCGCGCCGCGCTTGACCGCCCACTCCAGCTCCTCGATCGCCTTCTCCACGATCGGCAGGGTGATGACCGGGGTGGTGAAGATCCGATTCTGGTAGTTGAAGCCCCAGACCTCGTCGAGCCACTGGTTCAGCGCATGCACCAGGACGTGGATGGCGACCGGGTCGTCGCGCAGCCGCTCCTCGAGCAGGCTGGCCAGGGTCGGGAACATCAGTGTGCGGTCCATGCCCAGTTCGTTCATCTGCTCCAGGCGCGGGCCGGGTTCGAAGAACGCCGGGATCGCGCGCATCGGCTCACCGAACAGCTCGCGCTTGGTCTTGCCGTCCGGGTTGCCGAACTTGAAGTACTCCTCCCAGGCGCCCGGCCGCGCGACGACCTCGAAGGTCGGGTTGGGAATGTAGTTGCTGATCTGGCCGCGGATCGCGATCTTGGTGCGCCCGTTGACCTGCACGTATTGGACGTAGTCCTTGTACTCCTTGGGCAGGAACTTGGTCAGCGCCTCCGGCGGCTCGTAGAGGTGATTATCCGCGTCAAAGAGCGGGAACGGAACGTCCTCCCGATGCGACAACTGCCCCATGAAATCCTCCTTCGCAATTTGTGAGAATAAAATTCTCACCCAGAGGCTACCGCAACGTTTTTCCCAGGCCCTGGCGCACCAGACGCTTCTGCACCTTGCCGCTCGCTGTGCGCGGATAGTCGTCGACTTCGAGCACAATCTCCGGCCACTTCTGCCGGGCCACCCCGTGCCGGCCGAAATGCGTCCGGACATCGTCGAGGCTGGGCAGGGCCTGTCCGGACTTCAGCCGCAGCACCGCGGCGACGCGCTCGCCAAGACGGTCGTCGGGTGCGGCGACCACCACGGCTTCAGCGATGCCCGGCATCGCGAGCAGCACCTCTTCGACTTCCAGGGCGCTGATGTTCTCGCCGCCACGGATGATGACGTCGGCCTTGCGGTCGGTGATGGTGAGGTAGCCATCGGCGTCCAGCACGCCGATGTCCCCGGTGTGATACCAGCCGTCCTCGTCGAAGGCGGCCGCGGTGAGCTCGTCTTCGGTGTAACCCAGGCACAGATCCGGCCCGCGGCTGAGGATCTCGCCGTCGGCTGCCAACCGGATCTCCACTCCCGGCATCGGGTTGCCATCGGTGAGCAGGCGTTTGTCCTCCGGCGCGTCCGGGCTCGACCCGGTGATCGAGGGATGCTCGCTGCTGCCGTACGACCGGAACACGATGACGCCCAGGTCCGTCAGCCGTCGCGTCACCGCCGCTGGCACCGTCGACCCGCCCAGGCCAAGGCGTTTGATGCCGGCCTGGTGGGCCGGTGTGCAGTCCGGGTGATCGAGCAGGCCAGTGACGAAGTAGGGCGGCCCGCCGCCGAGGGTCAGGCCGTCACGTTCCATCAATCCCAGTACGACGCCCGGATCCCAGTTGTCGATCAGGTGCACCGACCCGCCGTTGAGAACCGGGATGAGCAAAGCGGCAAGCATTCCGATGAAGTGCCCGACCGGTGTCGCGGTCAGCTGATTGTCGTCGATCGACCGGATCTGCCCAAAGAGCTGACGCGCCTCGCAGACCAGGCTGCGATGGCTGTGGATGACACCCTTGGGCGCGCTCGTCGTGCCAGAGGTGAAGGCGATCAGGGTGGGTCCTGCCGGGTCGGCGGCGACCGTGCCGGCCATCGGTTCATCGGCGAGCAGATCGTCGAAGTCACGCCCGACCAGCCCGACGATCGGAACCTCCGAAACCAGATCGGGCTGGTACGTCATCCGGCCGAAGTCCGCCGCGGTGATGAACACTTTCGGTTTGGCGGCGGCCAGGATGTGCGCCAACTCCTTGCGGCCATAGAAGTGCACGATCGGCACCAGCGCCGCCCCCAGGAACGCCGAGGCCCAGAACGTCGCCGCCGCTTCCATCCAATTGGGCAGCTGAAAAGCCACCAGATCACCGGCGCCGACGCCGCGGGCCCGCAGCCCGGCTGCGAGCCGACGGGCTACCACTTCGACGTCGGCGAATGTGCCAGACCACGGCCGGACATCCGAGTACACCCGGAATGTCGCATCCGGCGCGGCCTGCAGCCCGTGAGCCAGCACCTGCCCGAGAGTCTCGCGGGTCCACCAGCCCGCTTCCTCATATCGGGTGACCAGTTCGTCAGGAATATTGCGCATTGACTGAGGGCTCCGGCCGGCAAACGTTAGGGTCTTGAAAAGGCTTTCGATTCAAGGGGCGATGCTATTCTCCGCTGAGGAGAATGCCAATATCGCCCCTGGGGAACCAG
>Ga0179589_10000116_pt1 | contig 10755 bp, 10 predicted proteins | sample CZOMad2_1_08_16f_FD_182923 | JGI IMG/M metagenome (GOLD analysis project Ga0179589, IMG submission 182923) | Vadose zone soil fungal communities from Angelo Coast Range Reserve, California, USA - CZOMad2_1_08_16fungal | ecosystem: Environmental > Terrestrial > Soil > Vadose zone | place: USA... | reverse complement strand
GATCGTGGACCCCGCAAACCTCCCCCCCGGACTGCGACCCGACTCCCCCCACCGGACTACGGGTGTCCCCGCCGGATCAGACCGCTTCGCTTGTGATCGATCCCGCCGGCATCGCCTGCTCTAATCCGAAGTACACCACCTTGCACGTCGGCCCGTTCCAGAGCGCCTAGCCCCAACCCGACACTCCCCTGGTCCGGCCGCCCCGCCGCCCGTCGCTATTGTGTGCCGCATGGCTGCTGACCTCGTGCCGATCTGCCTGAACCTGACCGATGGTGACCGCTACACCGTGTGGGCGCCCCGCTGGCGCGACGCCGGCGACGAGTGGGAGGCATTTCTGGGTAAGGACGAGGACCTCTACGGTTTCGAGGCGCCGGCCGACCTGGTCGCATTCGTGCGCACCAATACCGACAACGATTTGGTCGACCATCCGGCGTGGAAAGAACTGACCAAGGCCAACGCCCACAAGTTCGAGCCCGCCGACGACAAGCAATTCGACCTGGTCGCGGTCGAAGAGATGGTCTCAGACAAGCCGACCAAAGAGTCGGTGACCGCGCTGGCCAACACGCTGGCGATCGTCTCGTCGATCGGCTCGGTCTGCGAGCTACCAGCGGTGATGAAGTTCTTCAACGGCAACCCGACGCTGGGCACGCTGAGCGGCGGAATCGACCACTTCACCGGCAAAGCCGGCCTCAAACGTTGGAACGCCATCGCCGACGTCGTCGCGCGTAGCTGGGACGACGTGCTCGGCGCCGTCGACGAGATCCTCAGCACTCCCGACGTGGAGACCGCCGTGTCGGACGCCGCCGCGGCCGAACTGGCCGAACCGGTCGAAGAGGAAGAGCTGGAGAGCGCCGACGAACCGGAGACCACTGACGAAGAACAACCCGAGACCGCGGCGCAGGCCGACGACGGGGCCGACGCGGAAGATGCCGGGAAGGCCGGGGCCAACGACGACGATGTGGTGTTCGGCGGCGACGAAGACTTCTGGTTGAAAGTCGGCATCGACCCGGTCCGGATCATGACCGGTGCGGGCACGTTCTACACGCTGCGCTGCTATTTCGACGATCGCCCGATCTTCTTGGGACGTAACGGTCGAATCAGCGTGTTCAGCTCGGAGCGCGCGCTGGCCAGATACCTTGCCGATGAGCACGACCACGATTTGTCAGACCTGAGCACCTACGACGACATCCGCACCGCGGCAACCGATGGCTCGCTGCGGGTCGATGTCACCGACGACAACGTCTACGTTCTGACCGGGCTGGCCGACGATTTTGCCGACGGGCCGGATGCGGTGGACCGTGAGCAGCTCGACCTGGCTGTCGAGCTGCTTCGCGACGTCGGCGATTACGCCGAGGACAACACCGTCGACCAGGCGCTCGCGATGGAGCGCCCGTTGGGCAAGCTGGCGGCCTACGTCCTCGATACCGACTCGGTCAGCGAGCCCGCGCCGCCGTATGCCAAGGCGGTCCAGGCGTGGGAGGAGCTGGAGCGCTTCGTGGAGTCGCGGCTAAGGCGCGAATAGCGGCGCGAGCCGGCGACGACATCCGCCCGAGAGTCGCGGCTAAGGCGCGAATAGCGGCGCGAGCCGGCGACGACATCCGCCCGAGAGTCGCGGCTAAGGCGCGAACAGCGTCGCAAGCCGGCGATGATTTTTCGCCGCGATGGCAGTCTGTCTTGTTATGACGGGTAGCCCCTCAACTCATGTCCTTGCGGTGCCGGATGTTCATCTGCACTACGAAGTGCGCGGCGACGGCCCGCTTCTTCTGCTGCTCGGCGCGCCGATGCCGGCCGCAGACTTCACGCCGCTGGCTGAGGTGCTGGCAAGGGATCACACCGTCGTCACCACCGATCCGCGCGGCATCGCCAACAGCGCCCTGGATGACCCGCAACAGGATTCCACCCCGGAATTGCGCGCCGACGACGTCGCAGCGATTCTCGACGACCTGGGCGCACAGTCCGCCGACGTGTTCGGCTCGTCCGGTGGCGCGGTGACCGGGCTGGCACTGGTGTCTGCGCACCCGACGCGGGTACGCACCCTGATCGCCCATGAGCCACCGGTCTTGGAGTTGCTCCCCGACGCGGCTGAACAACGCGCCAAAACCGAAGAGATCGTCGAAACCTTTCACCGTGACGGGGTGGCCGCCGCAATGGCAAAGTTCATGGCCAATGCCGGATTCGATGTGAACCCCGAGGGCGCCCCGGTTGCGGCAGAGCCGTCGCCGCAGCAGATTGCCCACGGCACGCGTTTTCTCGCACACGAACTGAGCGGTACTGCAAGCTATCTGCCCGACATCGCCGCCCTGACCCGCGGCCCCGCCCGGGTCGTCGTCGGCATTGGTGCGGATTCCGGCGGTCTGCTGACGTACCGCACCAGCACTGCGCTGGCCGACCAGCTCGGAAGTCCTGCGGTCGAGTTTCCCGGTGATCACGGCGGATTCATCGGGCAGCCAGCAGAATTCGCCGATACCATGCGCAAGGTATTGGCAGAGACCTGAAGACTCCTGCTAGCCGACCAGCACGGCGTAGCGCGGTTTGATCACGTCGTCGATGATCGCCAGCCGCTCGTCGAACGGAATGAACGCTGACTTCATCGCATTGATGGTGAAACGCAAGAGGTCACTCCAGCCATAGCCGAACGCGTCGACGAGCACCGACATTTCGCGGCTCATCGTCGTATCGCTCATCAGCCGGTTGTCGGTGTTGACGGTGACCCGGAACCGCGTCCGGGCCAGCAGGTCGAACGGATGCTCGGCGATGCTGTCGACCGCTCCGGTCTGCACGTTCGAGCTCGGACACAGCTCCAGGGGAATCCGCTTGTCCCGCAGGATCGATGCCAGTGGACCGAGCCGAACCTCGCCGTCCTCAGCGACGTCGATGTCGTCGACAATCCGCACTCCGTGCCCCAGCCGATCAGCACCGCAGAACGAAATCGCCTCCTGGATGGACGGCAGTCCGAATGCTTCACCGGCATGAATTGTGAAGCGGGCATTGTTGTTTCGCATGTACTCGAATGCGTCGAGGTGCCGGGTTGGCGGGTAACCGGCCTCCGCGCCGGCGATGTCGAAACCGACCACACCTTTGTCCCGGAAGCGGATCGCCAGCTCGGCGATCTCACGGGACAGCGCGGCGTGCCGCATCGCGGTGACCAGACACCGCACGACGATAGGACGCCCTGCTGCGGCGGCCGCCTTCTCTCCGTCGGCGAAACCCGCGAGCACCGCGTCGACCACGGCGTCGAACGACAACCCGCGGTTGATGTGCAGTTCGGGGGCGAACCGCACCTCGGCGTAGACCACCGAGTCGGCCGCCAGGTCTTCCACGCATTCGAAGGCGACGCGGTGCAGCGCCTCGGGGGTCTGCATCACTGCGACGGTGTGCGAGAACGGTTCGAGGTAGCGCTCCAACGATCCACTGTGCGACGCGGTGCGAAACCACGCGGCCAGTGCATCGGCGTCGGTGGCGGGCAGGCCGTCGTAGCCGGTCTGACCCGCGATGTCGATGACGGTCGCCGGGCGCAGGCCGCCGTCGAGATGATCGTGCAACAACGCCTTCGGCGCTCGCTTGATCATCTCCAGGCTCAGCGGCGTCGTCATGGCGTGATCCGATCAATGATCAGTGGTCGCTGGACAGCTGGTGCATCGGTGACTTTGAAGCCCGGATCCAGCTCGGCCATCGCTTGCTCGACGCGTTCCGGGGTATCGGTATAGAGCGTGAACAGCGGCTCACCGGCGGCCACCGGATCCCCGGGACGCCGATGGATCCGGATACCGGCGCCGGGCTGGACCAGCTCGCCCGGGCGGGACCTGCCCGCACCGAGCCGCCACACCGCCAGCCCCACTGCCATCGCGTCGATATCGCCCATTGTGCCGCTCCGCGTGGCGGTGACGGTTTCGGAGTACTTACCAACTGGCAACGGTACGGACAAGTCCCCGCCCTGCGCGGCGACCAACGCGCGGAATCGGTCCATCGCGGTCCCGTCGCGCAGCGTCTGCACCGGGTCCCGCTCGTCAATCCCGGCGATCTCGAGCATCTCGCGGGCCAGCCCGAGGGTCAGCTCGACCACATCGGGCGGACCGCCGCCGGCCAGCACCTCCAGCGCTTCGGCGACTTCGAGCGCGTTGCCGACGGCCGCGCCCAGCGGACGATTCATGTCGGTCAACACCGCGGTAGTCGGCAGCCCATGCTCGGCACCCAGCGCCACCATGGTTTCGGCGAGCTCACGGCATTGCGACTCCGACCGCAGCAATGCGCCCGAGCCGACCTTGACGTCGAGCACCAACGCACTCGCCCCCTCGGCGATCTTCTTGCTCATCACCGAGCTCGCGATCAGCGGCAGCGATTCGACGGTGGCGGTGACATCGCGCAGCGCGTAGAGCTTCGCATCGGCGGGCGCCAGCTGCCCCGCCGCGAAGATGGCCGCGCCGACCTCGCAAAGTTGTTGACGCACTTGATTATTCGACAAATCTCCGGTGAAGCCAGCGATCGATTCGAGCTTGTCCAAGGTGCCACCTGTGTGGCCGAGACCGCGACCGGATGCCTGCGGCACCGACCCACCGCAAGCGGCGACGACCGACACCAGCGGCAGCGTGATCTTGTCGCCCACCCCGCCGGTGGAGTGTTTGTCGACGGTCCGCAGCGGATTGCCGTCACGCCGCAGACCGGTGAAGTCCATCCGCTCGCCCGAGGCCACCATGGCCACCGTCCATCGCGCAGTCTCGCGGTAGTCCATGCCGCGCAGGAAGACGGCCATCAACAGCGCTGACATCTGTTCATCGGCGATCCGCCCGTTGGTATAAGCGTCGATGACCCAGTCGATCGCGGCATCCGACAGCCGCCCCCCGTCCCGTTTGGTCCTGATCACCGTCGGCGCGTCGAAACTCACGCGCGGCCCCGCTGGTAAGCGGCGAGATCCTCAGGACCGAACGGATCGGGCAGCAAGTCGCCGAGCCGCTTCGGCGCGTCGGGATGGTCGATCAGCAAGCCCGATCCGCCGTGCTCCAGCAACACCTGACGGCACCGGCCGCACGGCATCAGCAGCGACCCGCCGCCGTCGACACACACCACTGCGAGCAGCCTGCCGCCACCGGTCGAATGCAGGGCGCACACCACCGCGCACTCGGCGCAGAGGCCTAGGCCATATGAGACATTCTCCACATTGCAGCCGGTGATTATCCGGTGATCGTCGACCAACGCAGCTGCACCCACCGGAAACCCCGAGTAAGGCGCATATGCACCATGTGCTGCTTGGATCGCTTTGTCCCGCAGCAGCTTCCAGTCAATCGTGTCGGTCACGGTCGCGATACCACGCGTGTTTGGAATGCATCCGACAACCCCGTTCACTGTTGGCTAATTCACAAGGTCAGCCTAGATTCCTCGCGCTGGTAAGTGTCGGAACACGCCCGGCGGCCGTGAAGCGGCTTAAAAGAAAGTACAAATGGGTTTAGAGTCCACCCGACGGTCGCCACAAGTATGGCGTGGCGATCGCAAGCGCGGCGAAGCCGGGCGCAGCGGGTCGCCACAAGTATGGCGTGGCGATCGCAAGCGCGGCGAAGCCGGGCGCAGCGGGTCGCCACAAATATGGCGTGGCGATCGCAAGCGCGGCGAAGCCGGGCGCAGCGGGTCGCCACAAATATGGGAGGCGCTGATGACGACGACATCCGCGAATCCGGCCACGCCGACGCCACGTGACGGGTCGTCGCGCGTACGGCGCCTGCGACGCACCCTTTATCGCGGCGATCCGGGCATGTGGTCGTGGGTACTGCACCGCATCACCGGCGCGACCATCTTCTTCTTCTTGTTCATCCACGTGCTGGACACCGCGCTGGTTCGGGTGAGCCCGCAAAGCTACGACGAAGTCATCGCGACGTACAAGACACCGATCGTCGGGTTGATGGAGCTCGGGCTGGTGGCCGCGGTGCTCTACCACGCGCTCAACGGCGTCCGCGTCATCCTGATCGACTTCTGGGCACAGGGCACCCGCTATCAGCGGCTGATGTTGTGGGCGATCGGCGTCGTGTGGCTGCTGGTGATTGTCCCGGCGGCGGTGGTCGTCGGCATCCACATGATCGGGCACTTCAAATGAACTCCCCCGACCTCCAACTCAGCCGGGGCCAACTCGCGCCGGTTCGGCAGCGCAGCCACGACCGCCCGGCCAGCCTGGACAATCCGCGAGCCCCGCGCCGGCGGGCCGGCATGCCCAACTTCGAAAAATACGCCTGGCTGTTCATGCGGTTTTCCGGCATCGTGCTGGTGTTCTTGGCACTTGGCCACTTGTTCGTGATGCTGATGGCCGACGACGGTGTCTACCGCGTCGACTTCAACTACGTGGCGCAGCGCTGGCACTCGCCGTTCTGGCAGACCTGGGACCTGCTGCTGCTCTGGCTGGCACAGTTGCACGGCGGCAATGGCCTTCGCACCATCATCGACGACTACAGCCGCAAGGATTCCACCCGCTTCTGGCTGAACACCCTGCTGGCGTTGTCGATCGCGTTCACGCTGGTGCTGGGGACCTACGTGCTACTGACGTTCGACCCGAACATCTCGGGCTAGGCGAGAGGTGAGCACAAGGTGATTAGCGAACACCGATACGACGTGGTGATCGTCGGTGCCGGCGGTGCCGGAATGCGGGCGGCCGTGGAGGCCGGACCACGGGTGCGCACAGCGGTACTGACGAAGCTGTATCCCACCCGCAGCCACACCGGCGCCGCCCAGGGCGGCATGTGCGCCGCACTGGCTAACGTCGAGGACGACAACTGGGAATGGCACACCTTCGACACCGTCAAGGGCGGCGACTATCTGGCCGACCAGGACGCCGTGGAGATCATGTGCAAGGAAGCCATCGACGCGGTGCTCGACCTCGAGAAGATGGGGATGCCGTTCAACCGCACCCCCGAGGGCCGTATCGACCAGCGCCGCTTCGGCGGGCACACCCGCGACCACGGCAAAGCTCCGGTGCGCCGATCCTGTTACGCCGCCGACCGCACCGGCCACATGATCTTGCAGACGTTGTATCAGAACTGCGTCAAGCACGACGTCGAGTTCTTCAACGAGTTTTACGTACTCGACCTCGCGCTCACCCAAACTCCCCGCGGGCCAGTCGCCACCGGGGTGATCACCTACGAGCTGGCCACCGGCGAGATCCACATCTTCCATGCCAAGGCCGTCGTGATCGCCACCGGCGGATCGGGCCGGATGTACAAGACCACCTCCAACGCGCACACCTTGACCGGCGACGGGATCGGCATCGTATTCCGTAAAGGACTCCCGTTGGAGGACATGGAATTTCACCAATTCCACCCGACGGGTTTGGCGGGTCTGGGCATCTTGATCTCCGAAGCCGTCCGCGGCGAGGGCGGTCGGCTGCTCAATGGCGAAGGCGAGCGCTTCATGGAGCGGTACGCACCGACGATCGTCGACCTGGCGCCCCGCGACATCGTTGCCCGCTCGATGGTGCGCGAAGTGCTGGAAGGCCGCGGGGCCGGTCCGCAAAAAGACTATGTCTACATCGACGTCCGCCATCTCGGTGCAGATGTGCTGGCCGCCAAGCTGCCCGACATCACCGAATTCGCCCGCACGTACCTCGGGGTAGACCCGGTCAAGGAATTGGTTCCGGTTTACCCGACGTGTCACTACGTGATGGGCGGGATCCCCACCACGATCACCGGGCAGGTGCTGCGGGACAACACCAGTACCGTGCCGGGCTTGTATGCGGCCGGCGAATGCGCATGCGTCTCGGTGCACGGCGCCAACCGGCTGGGCACCAATTCGCTGCTGGATATCAACGTCTTTGGTCGCCGCGCCGGAATCGCGGCGGCCAACTACGCGATGGGCCACGACTTCATCGACATGCCGCCGGACCCGGCGGCGATGGTGGTCGGCTGGGTCGCCGACATCCTCTCCGAGCACGGCAACGAACGCGTCGCCGACATCCGCGGCGCGTTACAGCAGTCGATGGACAACAACGCCGCGGTGTTCCGCACCGAGGAGACGCTCAAGCAGGCACTGACCGACATCCACGCGCTGAAGGAGCGCTATTCGCGAATCAGCGTGCATGACAAGGGAAAGCGCTTCAACAGCGACTTGCTTGAGGCGATAGAGCTAGGTTTCCTGCTGGAGTTGGCCGAAGTCACCGTGGTCGGCGCGTTGAACCGCAAGGAATCCCGCGGCGGGCACGCCCGGGAGGACTACCCCAACCGCGACGACACCAACTACATGCGCCACACCATGGCCTACAAGCAGGGCAGCGAACTGCTCAGTGACATCCGGCTTGATTTCAAACCCGTGGTACAGACCCGTTACGAGCCCAAGGAACGGAAGTACTGATGAGTTCGGTTGTCCAGACCGCGCAGGCCGGAGACCCGCCGTTGCCGCCGATCCCTGACGGCTCGGCGATGGTGACGCTGCGGATTGCCCGGTTCAATCCGGAAAACCCGGACCAGTACGCCGATTCCGGCGGCTGGCAGAGCTTCCGGGTGCCGTGCCTGCCCACCGACCGGCTGCTCAACCTGCTGATCTACGTCAAGAGCTACCTCGACGGCACGCTGACCTTCCGGCGGTCCTGCGCGCACGGCGTGTGCGGCTCGGACGCGATGCGGATCAACGGTGTCAACCGGCTGGCCTGCAAGGTGTTGATGCGCGACCTGCTTCCCGCCAAGCCCCGCAAGCAGCTGACCATCACGGTCGAGCCGATCCGCGGGCTGCCGGTGGAAAAGGACCTGGTGGTCGACATGGAGCCGTTCTTTGACGCCTACCGAGCGGTGAAGCCGTACCTGATCACCAGCGGCAACCCTCCGACGCGGGAGCGGATCCAAAGCCAAACCGATCGCGCCCGTTACGACGACACCACCAAGTGCATCCTGTGCGCATGTTGCACCACCAGCTGCCCGGTGTTCTGGAACGAGGGCAGCTATTTCGGCCCGGCGGCCATCGTCAACGCGCACCGCTTCATCTTCGACAGTCGCGACGAGGCCGCCGCTGAGCGCCTCGACATCCTCAACGAGGTCGACGGGGTGTGGCGCTGCCGCACCACATTCAACTGCACCGAATCCTGCCCACGCGGCATCGAGGTGACCAAGGCGATTCAGGAGGTCAAGCGGGCGTTGATGTTCGCCCGCTGAAGTTCTTCACATGTGGGAATAAGCTAATAGACAGCATCGTTCACTAAGCTATGCTATTCGGCCAGCGAGATGCGGGAGGTCCGGTCTTCCGCACAACCACGCGCAATGTGAACCGCAAGTCGGCGGAGGAGATCGAGCCCCGCCGGTACCAGACCAACTCAAGCCTGAACCAACCGCCGACAAGGGCTGCCCGCCGGCCGGTGCGCGAGTACGCGACCAACATCAGCAGGCGGCGAACGGTTCAACCATTCCGTCGAATGACGCCAGCTGCCTGACACCATGGCGGGACCAGCCGGCCAAGTGCCGTCACATCTTCGTGGGCTGCATCGTCTGACTGGTATGACAGAGAAATCCCGCATCGAACCCTTGCCCCCGAAACGGGCCAACTGGCTCATCCGCGCCATGTACCGGTACGCCAAGCGGCGCTTCGGCGAAGTCCCCGAGCCGTTCGCAGTATCCGCGCACCACCCGCGGCTGCTCATCGCCAACGCCGTCCACGAGACCATGCTGCAATCGGCGTCACGCAAGCTCCCAGCCAACGTCCGCGAGCTGGCGGTGTTTTGGGCTGCACGCACTGTCGGCTGCTCGTGGTGCGTCGACTTCGGGTCGATGCAGCAGCGCCTCGACGGCCTGGACATCGAGCGCCTCAAAGACATCGACAATTACGCCACCTCACCGCGATTCACCGATGACGAGCGGGCCGCCATCGCCTATGCCGACGCGATGACCACTGACCCACACACCGTCACCGACGAGCAGGTGGCCGACCTGCGGGCCCGCTTCGGTGAGAACGGCGTGATCGAGCTGACCTATCAGATCGGCGTGGAAAACATGCGGGCGCGGATGAACACCGCACTGGGCATCAGCGAGCAGGGCTTCAATTCCGGTGACGCGTGCCGGGTTCCCTGGATGACCGAGACCAGCGAGGCGAGCGAAACCACGGCGCAGCGCTAGCGCGAGCGAAGCAGCCGGCGCACTGCGACTCGGCCTCGCAGTGTGTTCAGAATCGCCGACGCAAGGGAGAGCCGGTGAACTTGTCGGGATTGGCGATATCCCATAGCGCGCAGACCTTTCCGTCACGCACCGTCATCGCGAGGATCCGCGGGAGCATTTCCCAGTGCCCGTCATCGCCGGGGCTGCCCGCCGTGTAGGCGCCCAGCTCGCCGTTGACCAGACCCAGCTGATTCGCCGTAAAGTACGCCTCGCCGTAGCGGCGGGCAATGCCGAAGATGAACCGGGCCACCTCGTCCCACCCCTGGATGACATGGACTGCCGTGGGCGCCTTGCCATTTGAATCGCCGGTGAAGGTGACGTCCGGATGCAGCAGCGCCACCACGGCCTCCAGGTCGCCGGCAGCCATGGCGGCCATCAGCCGGCCGACCACCTCGTTGTGCGAGGCGTCGGGTTTTCCCGACATTGAGGCCGGCTCCGCGGCCACGGCCTTGCGGGCCCGCGACGCCAGCTGGCGGGCGCCGGACTCGCTGGTCCCAAGCACCTCGGCCACTTCGGCGAAGGGCACGGCGAATCCGTCGTGCAGCACGAACGCGACCCGCTGATCGGGCGACAGACGCTCCAGCACCACCATCGCCGCGAAACGGGCATCCTCGCTGGCCACCGCGGCGGACAGCGGATCGGCTTC
>Ga0179589_10000115_pt1 | contig 10773 bp, 13 predicted proteins | sample CZOMad2_1_08_16f_FD_182923 | JGI IMG/M metagenome (GOLD analysis project Ga0179589, IMG submission 182923) | Vadose zone soil fungal communities from Angelo Coast Range Reserve, California, USA - CZOMad2_1_08_16fungal | ecosystem: Environmental > Terrestrial > Soil > Vadose zone | place: USA... | reverse complement strand
ATCACAGCCAGCCGGATCGCAGCCAGTATTGCAGCGCCGAGTTGGGGAGTAGCCCTCATCGCGAAAGTCGAGCGGTACTATTACAGGGGACACGATCTACCCTAATTAGAACCCGGGTCCAGGGGTATAAGTTGTGCGCTGTAGGACGGTCTGGAGGAAACGGTAACCTGTCCATAAGCACAGGAGAATGAGTGGGATGAGTGGCCCGCAAAAGTCCCTAAATGGGCGCAAAAGGCGAGCTCCCGGGTCAACCCACAAAGGCCCCTTCTGGATAGTTGATTTTTGGCGTTTCCGGGCACCCCCGATGGGAAACGCAGCTGCTGTTCCCGGGAAAATGGGACTCGCACGGTCAAAGTTGGCGTTACAAGGCAGAGTCGGGTAGATTAGAGCCGCAAAGTTGAATTGATACTTTTCGAGGAGAGTTTTATGGCGGAAGCCGTAATAAGCGGCGCGGAGTTTAAGCAAGAGATGCGCGATGGGAAGTTGAAACTGGGATTGTTCCTCAACTCGCACAGCCCTACGGTCGCAGAGCAGTTGGCGCATAGCGGCTACGATTGGCTGCTGGTGGATACGCAGCACGGGCCGATGGGATACGAGAAGCTTTCCGCGATGCTGTGCGCGATTGCGGCCGGCGGAGCGAAGTCCATGGTGCGCGTTGCGGGCTACAACGATCGTGCGGGGATCCAGCAGGCCCTGGACATGGGAGCGGATGGCGTCCTCGTGCCCTACATCAACACCGCGGAAGAGGCGCGGCAGGCGATCAGCTGTACGAAGTATCCGATGGAAGGAACGCGGTCGGTCTATTTCCCACAACGCAGCATGAACAAAGCGGGATTGCTCGGCTACGCGGGCAATGCGAACAAGAACGTAATTGTGGCACTGCAAGTGGAGACCGCGGACTGCATCAAGAACATGGCGGAAATTGCGGCCGTTCCTGGCGTTGATTTGTTATTCCTCGGGCAGAATGATTTGTGCATGTCGATGGGGCTTTATGTGAAGTACGAGTTTCCCCACATGTACACTTCGCCGGAATTGCAGGCTGCTACAGACAAGCTGATTGCCGAAGCAACGAAGAACAAGGTGATTCTCGGATTGTTCTTGTTTGGCACTTCGCGCGTTGGCGAATTTCTGGACAAGGGATTTACGTTCATAAGCCTGGGCAACGACTTGCATCACGTTCTGACGCAGGCGGGCGCTTATGTGAAGGACGTGGAAGGAATTGCGAAAGGCAAAGGCCAGGGCTGGGCGCGACGGCCATCAGCTTTGATCTAGACTCGCGAGCGCGATTTTGCGTAAAAAGGGACGGATCGGATTTTACGGTCCGTCTTTTTTATTGGCGCGGTATAGTCGAGTGCGAGGGTAAGGGGCTCATGAACGGAAAGGCGATAGGGTTTGCTTTGCTGGGGAAAGGGTTGCTGATAGGCGTTTTCGCGTGCTCTGGGCTGGTGCCCATTTCGGCCCTGGCTGCGGAATGCGGAAGCGCCTTGAAACTGCATCTGAGTGCAGACCAAGCCGCACAAGGAAGTCTGTTACTTGCCGAAGTGACGGCGGCGAACGGATTTACGGGTGTCAAAGGCGAATGGGACGGCAAGAAAATTGAATTCTGGAAAGCTGGAACTGCCTCAGGTCAAACCGGGGACCGTAGCGAAAGCTTGGTTGGGATTGACCTGGAAAAGGTCCCGGGGGATTACAAAGTTACTGTGGAGGCGCAAAAAGCGAACGGCGAAAAGGCGATTTGCACAGCCACGGTGACTGTGAAGCAGGGGCGATTTGCCACCGAGCGGCTGCACGTGGGGAAGCAGTTTGTCGAGCCCGACCCGCAACAAGTGCAGAGAGCGGAACTAGAGCGGACGAGACTACGGGAAATCTATGCGACGGTATCTCCCGGGCCTCTCTGGAAGGGCAAGTTCAGGCGTCCGTTGGACAGTGTTTCAACGGGGGGGAATTTCGGCAAACGGCGTGTTTTGAACGGGAAAGCGGGATCGCCCCATGCGGGAGTTGACTTCCCGGCAATCCCCGGCACTCCGGTTCACGCGGCGCAAGCGGGGAAGGTAGTTCTGGCCGACAACCTGTTTTTCTCCGGAAACACGGTGGTCGTAGACCACGGCCTGGGGATCTACACTTTTTATTGCCATTTTTCTGCGCTCAGCGTGCAGGTCGGGGACGAAGTGCAGGCAGGCACGATTTTAGGTAAGGTGGGGTCCACCGGCAGGGTAACGGGTCCGCACCTGCACTGGGCCATGTCGGTCGACCGCCAGCGGGTTAACCCTCTGGAAATCGTGAGATTACTGGGGAAATAGAGCGAAGTTTCAGGATACCGGGAAACCGGGGGACTTGGGGGGAAGTACGAGGGTACTGTTTTAGGATCGCGATTTGTGGTACGGTTCAGCCATTGCTCTCTGAAATGAACCCGGGCAAACTTGGGTTGTGTGGACAAGATTTGTTTTACTTACTTCAGGGCTCATGTCCATTCGCTTTGGAATCCTGATGGTTCGCTTTGGGAAACTGAAGCTCGTCGAGTGAAATAAAGTAAAGCTATTCTTAGTAAAGACGCAGCTAGAGGTAGCGGTAAAATGTCCCTACTCCACTTTCGTTGCAAAGAACGTCGGCGCACCGTACGAGTATCGCTAACTGTGCCATTGACGATTCAAGGACAAACAGGCGAGGGAGAGAAATTCTCCGTCGAAACGCAATCACAATCCGTCAATAAGCACGGTGTGATGTTTTCCATGGAGCAGATTGTAGCCGTTGGGCAACAGCTGGTTCTTGTCAATGACCACACTGCAAAAAGCATGGAGTGCGTGGTCGTGGCGATTCGCCGGGGCCGCGACGGAAAGACGTACGTAGGCGTGGAGTTTGCGACGCCGGATACGAATTTCTGGCACATGGCGTTTCCGATTCCTGGCGCCAGACCACTGCGCCGGTCGATTTCGCCGAAAGCGTCAGCTTCTGCCTAAGAGATAGACTCGCTGAAGTTCCCCCGGACTCTACATCCCTTTTTTCCAAACTACAAAACAGTGCGATAGGATGCGTCTATGGCAAAGCGGCCAACGCGCCTGGGCCTGATTTCCGATACGCATGGATTGCTGCGTGAAGAAGCGTTGCGTGCGCTCGAGGGATGCGAGTTGATCCTGCACGCCGGCGACGTTGGAAAACGCGAAATTCTGGAGAAGTTGAAATCCATTGCGCCGGTGATTGCGGTTCGTGGAAACGTCGATACCGAAGATTGGTGCAAGGAGTTGCCAACAACGACGACAGTGGAAGCGGGGGATATTTCCATTTACATGCTTCACAATCTGCGCGAGCTGGATTTGCAGCCGGAAGCAGCCGGGATTTCGCTGGTCGTCAGCGGGCACACGCATCAACCAGCTCGAATGGAACGCAACGGAGTGATTTGTATCAACCCCGGGAGTGCCGGCCCGAGGCGTTTTGCGTTGCCCATAACCTTGGGGCGGCTGGACTTGGGCCGCGGGGCATGGAACTATGAGTTAATCGATCTGGAAGGGTATCGCGGACAAGAGAACGCCCGCTGATCTGGATCGAGTGAATGAGAAATGGAGCGAAGGGACCGACGCTATCATGGCCACGAAAAAGAAGAGCGCGAAGAAAGCTAAGCCGGCGAAGGCAGCCAAGAAAGCTGCGAAGAAAAAAGTTGTCGTGAAAAAGAAGCCCGCTGCAAAAAAGCTTGTGGTGAGGAAGGCGGCGGCCAAAAAAGTTACGAAAAAGATTTCCTCGCGCAAGGGCTTTGACGCGCAGCGCGAAAATGTGGACACCGTCGTGTTCGAACCCAAAGGGCTGGGAGCGCGGTCGGGGGGGCAATCGGGCGATTTGCAGGGGCTTTCCGGGCGAGAACGGGCGAATTCGGAAAGCGTGGATGAACTGCTCGAAGAAGGGAATTCGTTTGAAGCGGAATTCGTCAAGGGCGTTGAAGACGCGGGCGACGAGGATGAGGCGGAAGTGCATACGCACGAAGTTCTGGCGGACGATGTTCCCGAGGAATATTTGGACAAGGACGAATCGTAAGTCCTAACTTCCCGCAAACGCTCAACGAAGTTACGTTATTTTTGAACTGATCGACTTCGGTTCCGCCGAGAAAGAGAATACCGCGGAGACGAAGCACTTCCCACGGTAGGAACCAAATCCGTTAGCACGCGGTCGATGCGTTCGACCGATTCGGAAATGCGGCGAAGACGCTCTTCTTTGTCATCGAGCGCCGCCGCGTGATGAATTGCCGTGAGAGAATTCCGGACGTGATAATTGAGCTCCATGGTGAGAGTCGTCCGCTCTTTGGCGCGCAGGTAATTTTGTTCAAAGTAGAGCGTAGACAGATAGTAGATGAGCAAAAGCGCGCCTAGCACACCGATGACGACAGTGTAGAGGATGGTCGCGGTCCCCGGAACCCCAAGCCGCGAAAGAACCAGATCAAACGCATAACTGATGAAGAACAGAGAAAGCCCCATGATCAGGGCCGGCCGCGAACGATCCGGCGTAAACCAATGAGGAAAGAATTTATAGAAGAGCATGGATGTTCTCCGAAAAGTGCAGGCGGGAAGTATAGCGCGAAAATGCGAAGTGGCGGGGCTTGCTGAACAGACGCGGGGAGATATTGACGGCGTTGGGCGCGAGAAGTAGGATGGCGGCGCGAGTTTCCCGATTCCTGCAGGGAGCAACCAAGGAGCTGACGTGTACTGTTCAAAGTGCGGCAATTCGCTGGCGCAAGGCACGTCATTTTGCATGAGGTGTGGGCAGTCCGCCGTTGCTGGGGTTCCTGCCGCCGGAGCGGTGGCGTCTGCAGCTGCGCCCGTGATGGTCGTTCCGGCTGTCCCGGGAGTTATGGTTGCCGGAAGCTTGGTGAGAATTTCTTACGCGGGGTTTTGGCTGCGATTTGTCGCGCAGCTTATCGACGGCTTCATTTTAGGCATACTTTTCCTGCTGACACTGCTGGCCTTCATATTTATTAGTGGAATTGGAGCAGCACTCAGCAACCTTCATTCGGGAGAAGACCTCAGCGCCATCGTGGCGCTTTTCGGATTGGGTTTCATTGCCGGTTTCCTAATTCTGGTTTTTTGCGGACAATGGCTGTACTATGCGTTTTCGGAAAGTTCCGACTGGCAGGCAACCCCGGGAAAGAAAATGTTGGGCTTGCGAGTGACAAACCTGGAGCTCCAGCCGATTTCCTTTGGGCGCGCAACCGGGCGCTACTTTGGAAAATTTCTTTCCGGACTGCTTCCGTTTGCGATTGGATACATTATGGCTGGCTTTACGGAAAAGAGGCAGGCCTTGCACGATATGTTGGCCGGCTGCCTGGTTTTGCGGAACGACTGATCTCCCCACAAATTGAAAGCCTGGCATCGGCCACTTCACAGGTCTGCACAGTGATCAGCGGGCCTTTTCGACGGGGAACCCCTTTTCTGCCCAATCCGCTGCGAAGCTTGTTGGAAGAATAAGCACGCGAAGGTTGGCAAAACCCATGTCCTGGAGAGTGGAGAAAGCGGGACGAATGTTGGGGCAGCGATCAAACGGGCAGCAGCCACAGTAGATGACAAGATCGGTAGACCGCGGCAACGTCCCGGCCCAGGATTTCAATTCCGCCAGACCCGTTTCTGTGGATGCCGTTCCATGAAATGAGCTGCCGGGAATATGACCTCCATTGAAAAGCGTGCGCGCGCCCACATAGAGCACGGTTGGTCGAGCTTGTCTGGTGTTTGCGAGCTCGCGCGCCAGACCGGCTGGCTGCAAGGTTTGAGCAGAATTCCATGGATCGGAATCGGCTGCGGCTGCCGGGTTTTCAAATGGCCAAGAAATCAGAAACGCAGAAATCAGCGCCGAGGAAAAAACGGTAAGTGCACGAATACGAAGATGGCGAAACCCAATCTTGCCAGACATGGAATGGAGCTCCTCAGGTCTAGGGTGGAAAAAGAAAGCCCGCCTCAATGGACTGGACGCGCTGGACCGGTCGATTTCCATCCTTAACGTGGTTGGCCGAGACCGGGCATATTGAAGGCCTCGGCAATTTGATTTAATTCGGTAACAACTTTCGCCCACATTGCATTCGTGCGTTCATTGAGCGAAATGCCGCGCAGGAGGACGTCCACTTCGCGTGCCGTGGTCAGCACATTGGGAAGATCAACGTCTGCCTTCTTCGTGTCCTTGAAGTGGTTGTACATCCCTTCAGCGCTCTTTTGAAAGCGTTCGACGAGTTGCCGGGCTTCTTTTTCCTGACTGGTGTGACGAATCGTGCTTTTCTTGATGGAGTCATCGAAGGCGGATTGAAACCGTCCGGCGTCTGAATGCAGATTGTCCATCATGATTGCAAGGTCTTTATCGCTTACCCGGTTTTGCGCGGATGCAGGAACTGAACAAGAAACAACCAGTAGAAACACACCAACGAGGGAAGACAGTCTTATGCCATGCAAACGCTTCATATCTTCTATTCTCCTTGTGGGCTGTGGACGGGTTGCGGGCTGCTTTTATCTTAACTTTTCCTAACCGGCGAAAGCTACTTTTTAAGGTCGGTGCGGGTACGCATAAGCTTTTGCGCCGTGGTGCGAAGGGTTTCCGGAACGTTTTTGTTGGTAGTGAGTCGTTTGAGGTCGATCGCATTGAGGATAGGGAGCATATGCAAACTCACATCGAGCGGAGTCTTGGCATTGTTCATTAAATTGCGCACGACGGTGTAATTTTTCCGGAAGTTGCGATTGTTCGCGATGTGGCGAAGAATTTCGTCGGTGAGGCTGGACATAGCCGCGAATGCTTCGACTTCCTGATCCGTCAGGCGAGGAGACTGCAGAACTGCGCGCTGCACGACCTTGTTGGAGTCGCGAATCAAAGTTCGACGGGCCTCCGATCCTCCTTTAATTGCAAACTGCACACGTTGGGACACGTTCATTTTTGCGAGGCGTTCCAGCAGCGTCACACGCTTGACGGGATCCGGCTCCGCATCGGCGACAGCTTCGGCCAACGCGTTTTCATCCAGCGGGATTTCCGGTCCAAGGAGCTCCTGCAGAATACGTTTGTGCTCCGGGGAAGCTTGCGAAGAATGCAGCAACGCGTTAGCGAGCGCGTTGGAGTCGCTTACGCGGTCCAGCGAGTCCATCAGATGCTGTACATTGCCCGTAGAAAAATGGGGAACACTGGAAGTTAGACATTTTGCAGGGCAATTCACATTTCCGATGAGCGCGTCGCTTACGCCAGGTTTGCCGGCAAGATTCGCCGCAGCATAAACAAAAAGCGCGGGCATGGCTTCGCTGCGCTTGAGCGCTTCCACCAGAGATTCAACCGGTTGCGAAAGAAGCGCACTCTGCGCATGCTCTGAGACCATCTCGTCCGGATCGCCTGCCAAAATCACTAAAATTTCCGCGCGGTCAACGGGGTCGAGATGCGCGCCGCCGGTACAAACGGCGATTTTGCGTTCGCGCGTGGCGCGATCGTGGCGAAGACCTTGTACGATTTCAGGGCTGAGAGGATCCACTGGATGCCTGCCTTAAGTCTTTCTGTCCAAGCACAATTGTACCGGGGGAGCTTCGGGCTCCAATCGGCGGCATGGCCTGGCCATTTAGTTCCAACAAAACGGAGGAAGAATCCGCCGCAGTGACTTCAAACTGTTCGTTGGCAGGGAAGTGCCAGGTGTCGCCAGCCGCAATTTCTGCGTCAAGAACAACTTGGTGATCGGCAAGAACTCGCACGCGAGTGGTGACGGAAGTGGAAACGGCAAGATTGAGAGGCGCCGTTGCAGAGTCGGCTGATTTTGTGGGGAAAATGGGCAAAGCATCGGCAGATTGCTCGCCGGGCCGCAGAATTGCTGAAGTCTGTTTGGCGCGGTGCGCCTCGTATTTATGCCACACATAGCGACCGGCATAGAAAAATCCCGCGAGCACCAACAGCAGCACTAGGACGGCAAGAACCGGGATCCATTTGGGTGGCGAAGGCAGACGATTTTCGTAAGGAGCCGGGGCTTCGTGTTTTTGCTCGCCTCGCGCCAGATCGTATTCACTGAGGAGGCTCTCTTCATCGAGTCCGAGATAGCGGGCGATGGAGCGAACGAATCCGCGGCCGAAAACACCGCCGGGCAGTTTGTCCCACTGTTCGTTTTCCAGGGCGTTCAGGAAGCGCGGGCCGATGCGGGTGCCCTTGGTGAGTTCTTCCACGGTAACATCGCGCATCTCGCGCTCACGCTTCAGGCGTTCGCCAAAATTTCCCTTGGCCATGAATCGAAAATTCCTCGGAGGAGCGGCCGCAATGCGGCGGACTGAGCGGAGTAAAATCCCCTCAACGCACTATAGGCGGGCGGCAAAGGAGTGTCAAACAAATGCGACAAAACAGCCGGGAAATTAGACAGCGCGCAAGGCCATGACGGATCCACGCGCAGGGCGCGGCGCCAGGGTATAAAGCAATGGTGGCGAGCAAGGCGGGTACTGCCGGAAACGTGATCGAATCGTACGCGCGAACTCCGGGCAGCAGCGTGGCAAGGAAGCACGTGAGCGCCCGTCGTCCGTGGAATCCGGCGACGATGCTACTAGCGTTTTTGATTGCAGATTCCAATCCTGAAATACTGCCAAGCGAAAATCCTGGCGGACGCTGTCGGTCACGCGCGTCTCCACCCGGAGATGTACGGCAATCGACAACAGCTGGGAGGATTAGAGGCAAGCCACCAGAAAGAGTGGCGACCGGAGGCGATAGCAAGATGGCAACGCCTGTACCACGTGCAGGTTGCGAAGGATTTTAAGAGGTGCCTATACTTGCGAAGGTTCGGGACTTGGGGCGAATCGTGTCGATGGTGAGGCCCTTCCAGCCTTACGGCAAAACTCAAGAAAGATCAGGTTCCATTGGACGTGGAGGAAGTGAACCAATTTCCAGCCGTTGATCGCCGCCGCAACCCTGCCGTTCCCTTTGAACAGCGCGAGGCGGGCGAAGTTGCCGTCTTCCAAGAGTTGGGGAAGGCGCTGACGTCGTCGCTGCAGCTTGACCAGGTTCTCCGCACCATCATGGAAAAAATTGATGAGTTTCTGCGGCCCGATAACTGGTCGCTGCTGTTGCTGGATGAGGCAAAACAGGAGCTGTACTTTGAACTCGCTGTGGGCAAGGCCTCGCAAGCTCTGAAGGATGTTCGCATCAAGATGGGCGTGGGCATCGCGGGCTGGGTCGCGCAAAACGGAGAAGCGGTGGTCGTTCCTGATACAGCGAAGGACACCCGATTTTTCGGCAAGGTGGACGAAAAAACCAAGATGGAGACCCGCTCCATCGTCGCAGTTCCGGTTAAATTTCGCGACAGTTGCCTGGGCGTCATCGAATTGATCAATTGCATCGGGCCTGAGGGATTCAACCCCCGAGATTTGAAATTGCTCGAAGCACTTTCGGATTTCGCCGCTATCGCTCTGGAAAATGCTCGCCATGTAAAGCGCATTCATGAGCTGACGATTACCGACGACTGTACCTCTCTGTACAACGCGCGCCACATGGGTTCGATTCTGGAGACGGAAATTTACCGTTCGCAGCGCTATAACTATGAATTTTCTATCGTCTTTATTGACCTCGATCACTTCAAGCAAGTGAACGACACGCACGGCCATTTAGTCGGCTCGCGACTGCTAGCGGAGATCGGCAATTCGCTAAAAATCCATTGCCGCTTGATCGATTTTGCGTTCCGCTATGGCGGCGACGAATTTGTTCTTCTACTGCCGCAAACTTCGAAGGAAAATGCGATGAACGTGGCGCGCCGGCTGCACAAGTTGGTTCGCGACACCGTGTGGTTGACTCCCGAAGGCTTGAACATCAAATTGACTTCCAGCCTGGGACTGGCTTCCTATCCTGTCGACTCACGCTCAAAAGAAGGTCTGCTGCATCTCGCGGATGAGGCGATGTACCTGGTAAAAAATACAAATCGCGACAGCGTGGCAGCAGCCAACATTGGCATTCTCCCCGAATTGCCGTCGGCCAGCGCCGAAACCGCCGGATAGTCGCTATTTTTCTCGCAGAAGACTAGAGACGGCGCGAATTTTCTGCAGCAAGTCCCTCCCCTGGCCGCGTTCTATACAGCGATGCTAATTTTTGTTTAACTTGAATCCATGAAACGCAGCGAAGCCGCACGGTATGCGAGCTGGTCCGCCTCGGTAGCGGCGCTTTTGGCCGCGATTACCCTCGGGGTGTACCTGAAAAGAGAAGTAGTCAAAACAATTGAAACCAAAAATGCTCCGGCACCTGCTCCCCCAAACGTGGAAAGACAGTCGAATGGTCTCACGTTTTCCAAAGTGGAAGGCAAGCGCACGGTATTTACCGTGAATGCCGGAAAATCCACCGAATTCAAGGACAAGGGAGCAAACCTATTGGAAGATGTTCGAATCACAATTTTTGGGAAGACCGGCGAGCGCCACGACACGATCCACACGCAAAGTTGCCAGTATGCGAAAGAAGGTGGAACGGTGGTTTGCAGCGGTGACGTTCAACTTGATATGCAGAGCGCGGCCGATGCCGACCGTATCGCAATAAGTCCAGCGGGTGCCACGCCCCAGATCGTTCACGTAGAAACACGAAACGTGACATTTAACCGCGGCACTGGCGCGGCTCATACTCCTGAGGCTGTGAGTTTTACCTTTCCTGGCGGAAGCGGCGATGCCGTCGGCGTCGACTACGACTCCGACGCAGGAACCGCACGACTCTTGCGCGACGTAAAATTCACTCTACAGCAACCAGTCGCAACCGGACGAAAAGCGCGCCAAGAAAACTCGCTTCCGAAAGAAGATGTTCATGTTCGAGGAACGGCGCTGGATTTTGCAA
>Ga0179589_10000114_pt1 | contig 10805 bp, 16 predicted proteins | sample CZOMad2_1_08_16f_FD_182923 | JGI IMG/M metagenome (GOLD analysis project Ga0179589, IMG submission 182923) | Vadose zone soil fungal communities from Angelo Coast Range Reserve, California, USA - CZOMad2_1_08_16fungal | ecosystem: Environmental > Terrestrial > Soil > Vadose zone | place: USA... | reverse complement strand
GGTGGGTTACAGCATCGGCACCTCCTTCCTGACCTGGTACCGCGCGCCGTCGACGCGCTCGACGAAGCCGCGACGCTTCGCCGCGGCGAGCCAGCGCGACACGGTCTTGGGATCCGATTCCAGCCGCTGCGCGATCTCGCGCGGCGGCAGCGGGGCGCCCGCTGCTTGCATGACCCGCAGCATCTCGCGCTCGTGCTCGCGGCCGGCGAGCTGCGTCGCATGGGAGACGGGCCTGGCGCGCTCCAGGGTCTTGATCTGCCGGTCTAGGTCAGCCAGCTCCAGTTCGGAGGCGCGCGCGACCGCGTCGCGGAGCCGGTGGAGGACGTCGAGATTCGAGGTTGCCATGAGGCCCCTTTCTCTCGCGGTGGGCGGCCTCGCGATACGCGCGGGTACGGCAGGACGAGAATCCTTCTCGGCGACCCTAACCTGTCGCCTCGTTGGCTCGACGAGGCGCGTAGATCTAGGCGACAGGTATCGTTTCCGGCGACCCTAACCTGTCCCCTTCGCCTTCCTGAGCTTGCGCGCGCGGCCCCGGGCTTTCTCGAGGATGCCCTTCCACTGCGCGAGCGGATCCGGCTCGTCGGAGGTGCTCTCGCTCGGTACGTCGGCCGCGACGAACCGCCGCGCGATCTCGAGGATCGATACCCTCCAGCGGTCCGTCGCCGCGAACAGTGTGTACATTGCGACGGACGGCGCCGGGCCTCGACTGCTGCGAAGGCGCTTGACGTGTCTCGTGTACATGTCGAGGGTGCTCTGCGCGTCCTCGGACGCGTTTCGGAGCGCAAACGCGCGCTGGCGCAGGGAACTCGGGGACTGCTCGACGGCCTCCAGGAGGTGCTGGACGAGTTCACCGCGCACGTGGTCCCAGAACACGTCCGCGGCGCAGCCCATGGCCTCGACACGCCCGAGGATCGTGCTCGCCCGGTAGTTCCATATGTTGGCGTGCGTGTCGAGCGTGCGATCTACCTCGTCGGCGATGCCGCAGAGTGCGGCGGCTTCCTGCTCCAGGACAGCGGGCAGTGCCTCCGCGCGCTGGAGGACCGTCGAGTCCTCGAAGCTGCGGAAGATCCTGAACTGGTAGATCGCCGCGCCCCAGTCGCCGTCGCTCGGTGGCCGGAGCGGGGCGGCTCGGCCACTGGCCTCGCCCTCGGGACGCGTACGAATCTTGAGTGGATCGTCGCCATCTTTCCCTGGCACGCGGCGAGGTATCCAACCCCTGGTGGCCGGGGCCAAGAAAACAACCCGAAAACCTGAACGCCGTACAGCCGGGCACCCCTGAAATAGAGGCAGCCGCGGCTACTGAACAAATCTCGAGCTAATTAAAAGTCGCGATCGGGAGATTGAGAGGCACGCGGCAATTCAGCACCAAAGCCCCTTGGCACGCTCCGCGCCCCTGATCTTCATCGCCATCGCGCTACCTCACGATCCCCGGGTCCCGAGCCAAAAAATATTCTGGGGAGCCCCGGCTGAATATTTCTGGGAGGAGCCTGAATAAGAATTGGCCGTGAGAGGCGAAAAATCTCCAAAGCCCCGGTCGACCAGGGAAGGCAGATGGAGATCCATGGCGAGAAATTACCTGCGTCAATCATGTAGAAATCAGTTCAGTTCAGTTCGGTTCGGCCGCGGCTCTCGCGGTGCTCAGCGCGGGGATCTTCGGAGATCGCTTCTTTGCCCTCTTGCGTGGCTTATCAACCGTCGCCCGAGGCAGCTCAGTCACCGCAGTCGTGACCGCGACGGCCGCGGGCGTCGCGACCGCCTGCTGGGACGCCGTCGCCTCCTCCTCCGTGCGGAGGGCCTCGTCCTCCATGGTGAGGCTGATTCCGGTCGCGACCGCGTTGATCAGGACGAGCAGGGCGAGGGCCCCGCAATTTACCCAGAACGTCGTGCTGATCGTCATCAGCCCCTCGATCAGCAAGCACCACCCGAGGGCCTTCCAGGTGTCCGGGCTGCCGTCCGCCTGCCGGAAGACCTGCTGGCACCACCCGTAGACGGTGCGGATCGAGTAGATCAGCCCGCACAGGACGAGGACGCCCTTGGGCTGCCACGGATCGTTGCCCATCTCGAGGTGATACAGGACGAAGGTCCCGAAGGGAATCGATCCCCCCTTCAAGGCACCGATCGCCGTCGCGAGCCAGTTGCGACGGGCGAAGGACGTGCGGATCTGCGCCATCACGCTGAGTTTTGCCTTGGACTTGGACATGTAGTCGCTAGTATGCGAGACGCGTGCCGATCGACGCGACCTGGAGGTGCGCTTCAACGACGCCCATGTTCCGGTGAACGTGAACCTGTCGCGGCCACGCGCCTTTCACACTGTATACGTAGCGACACGATCGGATCCTCCGTCAAGCGCTGTGTAATGCCTTCTGTGCAATGACAGCCTAGTCATGTCCCAAACTCGTGGAGCCGCTCGATCGCCGTGAGCTCGAGAGGCCCGCAGCGCGGGTAGTCACCGAGCGCGTGGATGATGTCGTGCAGCGCCGTGGCGCGGTCGACGATGCGGATGCCCATCGCCATCGCCACGAGCGGGTTGCGACCGCACTCGAACGCCTGGTGACCGCTGTCCGCGCAGCAATTACAGCAGTGCCCGTCGGGCTCGAGCTGCGTGCGGGCGTCCTGCAAATGGGCGCTCGCCGCGTCGTACTGCTCGACGGTGAATCTCACGCGACACCTCCGCGCCCTGCGATGCGCTGGGCGGCGTAGATCGCCGATATGCGCTCCCCGATATGCGCTACCGCGTTGAGGGCACCAAGGCGCGATGGATCCCGTACTCTGCTTCAGTCCGCATCGAGATACGCCTCGATAGCGGCCACGAGGGCTGGATCGAGAACGATCGCCACATCTCTCACGCAACACCTGACCGATCCGGTCGCTCTGGTCGAGCGTACAGCGATCGGCGCGACAGCGACGAGACGCATCTCGGGCAGCGCGCGCAATCTGAGCACCACCAGCGCCGGGAGGTCCAGCGCGCGAAGTGCCACGCGGTCAGGAGGCTACCGAGCACAGCGCAGGCCACGCACGCCAGGATGACGAGGACGACGATCACGAGACACCTGACCGACCGCCGTCGTCGGACCATACAGCGAGAGCGAATGGCCGCTCTCGCTGTCGGAGAAAATCGCGCACATGCGGGCCCCCATCGGAAGGGTCAGGGGCTCCATTGTGGAAAAGCAGCCTGAACACGAGATCGCCGAATGCGGCGTGCTCGAGACCGTGCGTCGCGTAGAGCTCATTTCGCGAGCACGTGACGCGATGGCCGGGAACCCCGCCCGACGCAGTGATGATTACACACTCATACCCTTCACCGCAGATCATGGCGATGCGCAGTCGCGCGAACCCGCGCAACCGCTTGCGGTCACCGCTCTTGCTGGCGGTGCCGGCCACGTCGAGCAGTAGGCACCACGCCTCGTCGCCGACAGCCAAGGGGTACCGGGTCGCGTCATGCGGCCTCATGCGGCACCCGAGGCGTCGATCGCGGCGTTGACGCGCTCTCTGGCCCACGCGGCGAGCGCCTGCTTGCCGGCGCCGCGCGACCACCGCGTCCACTCGCTGTCGCTCAGCCGGATCACGAGTTGGCGCCTCGACGTGTCGCCGTCGCGCGGGGTCGGCCCCCTGGGGACGCCGGGCCATCCCGTGCGCGAGGCGAGGCGAGGATCGGCCGGGACGAGATCACGTCGGCGCTTGCTCCCGAAGTACGGGGTGCGATCCTTGTAGCCCATCGGCTTGGCGGGCCAAGCGACGAGCTCCATGTCGGGCCGCTGGCCGATCCAGACCCCAGGGAGCTTGTCACACCGGAAAAGCTTCAGCTGCATCGCCTAACTGTACGTAACGACTACCGAGACGTCAAGTATAAACTCGGTAGTCGCGTTGTGGGACGATTACGCTTGCGCTATTCGGTAGTCGAGATTAGATTGAGGACATGGACACGAACACCGCCACCGCCCTGGCCGAGGCTGAACTCGCTGCCCTGACCCGCGCGCTGGCCGGCCAGCTGGCCGACAGCGACCCCTACCATGTGGTCCTCAGCCACGACACCGACGGCGACGAGACGTCTGGCCGTCTGGTCGTCAGCCAGGCCACCGGGCGCCGATACGTCTCTATCGACGCCGAGCATGCCATCACGCTCCGAGACGCCTCCGATCCGCTCCTTGGTTACTCGCCCTCAGAGGTCGTCGTGGGCCCTGCCGGCCAGATGCTCGAGGATGCCGCCGCCATCGAGCGGGCCGCTGAGCACATCAGCACCACCGAGGTCGCGCCCGGCATCTGGGCGCACCACCACGACGACGCTACAGATCGTTGGCACATGGTCACCGGCGCAGCGTTGGCCGAGTTGTGCGACTACCTCGACGACGAGGATCCGGCCATGCGCGGCGACGCCTACTCACATTGGTGCGCGTACTCGATGGCGACCGAGATGCCCGCCGGATGGATGCCCGGCGACACGTACCCGCCGGCCAAGGTCGTCACCTGCCAGTGCGGATCGTGGAGTGGGTGCGCCTGCGAGTGGTCAGGATCCGACATCGTCATCGTCGAGTACATGCCTCCCGCGCACCGGGCGAGTCACACGGCGGCCGCCAATCGCGGCGTGTTGCCCCACAACGGGGCACGCCGTGTCCGGGTCTCGCGTGAGTGCGCTGCCCTCATGCTCGCGACCGACGGCGAGTGGTGCTCGCTGGTGGGAGGCGCGTCGTGAGCGCGGGCGCATTATCCCCGGAATGGGTACAGCTCGCGGGAGCGTACGAGACCGCGGCCAACGCTGTTCGTGCCGCCGACTACGACGACTCGATCACGACCGCCGAATACGGCGCGCTCGTTGACGCACGCGAACAGGCGTTCGCCGCCATATCGGCTGTTCCGGCGGTGCAGATCGGAGGCGCGTCGTGAGCTGGAGCTGGGATCGGTGCCTCGCGGCAATCCGACGACTGTCCGGCGCCACACACGGCCCGCTCACCGTCGGGTCGTGCACGATCACGCCGGTGACCGGCCAGCCGTACGGCATCCGCGACGACGCACCAGCGACCGTCACGCGCCTGTTCGTGACGACGCCGGGATGGTGCGGCTGGCGGGACTCGTGGCGCGAGGCGTACACGCTGGCTCGCAGTCTGGACCGCCGTCATCGCTACACCGAGGCGCTACAGGGACCGTGGCGCTCGTGGTGACCGACACGCGCCCGATGACGCTCGTCGTGACGGCCGAGAACCTGACCGACGCGCAGATCGTTGCTTTCAGATCCTCGTTGAGACCGGCGAACCCGTATCAGCGGAGGAAATTCGGCCCACTGATACAGGCCTGTAACTATGCTTTAGAGCGAAGACCGGTTGGCCACTGCGCAGCGGAAAGATGGGAGTGGAATCGATCAAGCTTAGCCAACACGATCAACGCCCGTGCGAAGGCGGTGCGGTGATGGCGATTGACACGGCGGTTGTGCGCAAACCCGACACACGATCGAGCCAGATGCGGATGGTGCGCGAGGCCGACTTCGAGGCACTGGTTGCCGCGGTCGCCAGGACGCCAGCGTAGGAGCAACAGGGGGAGTCGAGTGGCCGATCGAGGACAGCACGAGTGTGCTGTCCTGGTAGACCACACGAACAAGGACAGGACCAAGATCATGACCACCACCACCTCGGAGCGTGCGTGGCGCAGACGGATGCTCGCACGCAGCTGGAACAGGCCGAGGTCGTGGCCCGCATCGTGGCCCGCACAGCTAAGATCAGGGCGCGCGACGTGGTGCGGCGCTGCAGCGCCTGCGAGCAGCCGGGCCACTACCGCGTCACGTGCCCGCATCTCGCTGGTCCGCGGTTGGATCACCGCGGTCCAACCAGGCGGCGGTCGGGGCTCTGATGACCGCGTGGATGGGCCTTGACCCTTGACCATACAGCGAGAGATCGCCGAATGCGGCGTGCTCGACCGGGGTGGCCAAAAACCATGATGCGAACACGCCACAGCACCTGTGAACACGCAGAGACGGGTCCCACCCTGCCCACGCTATGGTTTCGCCAGCTTGGACCGCGGATCCCAGTGGCACACCGCGAGCATTGACAGTTGTGCGCGAAAGGCACTTGGTCACCATGCGCAAGCTCATCTCGACGTCGCTGTTCACCCTCCTCACCGCGGCTCCCGCCATTGCGGCGGCCTCTCCTGCTGGCAGCGAGTCCGCGGCGCCTGCCGGCGTCGCCGGTGCTCTCGCCGCTGGCACCGCGCTCGTCGTGGCGATCACGGCGCTGGTCCGGGCCCTGCGCGGCGACCGTCGCGCGAAGGAGGCTGGCGAGCAGGCCGTGGAGGCCCATCAACTGGCCACGGTGGCCAACGCGCGCGCCGTCGAAGCGACCCGGTGGGCGGATCGCCTGGCCAACGCTCAGTCCGACGGCGTCGTGCTGGTGCTCAGCTACCCGGGCACGGCACAGCCGTGCAGGGCCCTGCTCGAGGTGAACGGCTGGCGCATCCAGTACTACGCCGTGACCCAGGCCGAACTCGACGCGGGTCAGCTGCTGCCCGGTCCGGACATCATCGCCGACGTCCGCGTGGCGGACGCCATCGTCGTCGAGGGCCTCGACGAGGCGCGCATGGACCAGCTCGCCGCCATGCGCGACTTCCGCGACCGCATCCGCAGCGGGTGCTCGGTCGTGATGTACACCGGCGGCCGGAACTACCGCTACGACCTCACCCGCTGGGGACAGGTCGACCAGGGGTGCACCGTGCCGGTCACCGCCGAGGCCGCGGTGCGCGGCTCGCTCGCCCGGCGGGACGCCACCGCGCGAGCGCAGGGCGTCCGGCCCGGCACGCTGGGCACCGCGCGGCAGGAGCTGCTCGCCCAGGCGTCATCGTCCGTTCACTGAACCCTCGCAGCGACCACTGAGCCCACTATGTCTACTTCCAGCGACATCACCGACCGTCTTGCGGCACAAGGCTACACGGCGCGGCGTGCCGAGATCCTCGCCCTGACGACCCTCGAGCAGCAGCCAGACGGCGCGCGCGTCCTGCTGCTCGAGGGTCCGCCAGGCGCCGGCAAGACGTATCTGGCCGCCTGCTACGCGGCGGCCACCGGCGCGCGGCACGTCTACGCGCTGCTCCACGCGTGGACCGACGATCAGGAGCTGTTCGCGGGCGTGGACGTCGTCGCGGCGGTCGTGGGCGACGCGGCGCGCGTCCATCGCCCCGGCGTGCTCGCCCTGGCCGCCGAGGCGAGCCGACTGGGCCCCACGGTGGTCTGCCTCGACGAGATCGACAAGGCGCCCGAGCGCGTCGAGGGGCTGCTCCTGGACGTCCTCCAGACCGGCCGCGTGCCGGTCCGACCGGGCGTGCACCTGGAGGCGCGGCTCGACAGGCTGATCGTCTGCCTGACGAGCAACGGCACCCGCCCGCTCGGCGACGCGCTGCTGAGGCGCTGCCGCCGGGTGCGGATGACACCCCTGCCCGTCGAGGAGCAGGAGCAGGATCGGATCGTCGCGCGCGCGCACCGGCGTCCCCGCGGGCGTGGTGACGTGCGCGGGGAAGGCCGCCCGGGAGGTGGCCGCGGCGGAGGGCAACGCGGCGCTCTCGGTGCAGGAACTGACGCTCCTGACCCGCGATGTCTGGTCGGTTGCACAGTCGATCGACGACGTTCGCGAATTTCTCGCCCAGCTCGCCGCCCGCACCGAGCGAGGGGCGCAGGCGGCCAGGGCTCCGGGCGCTCGCCACGTCGCAGCCCTGTGGGGCGAGGTCCAGGTACAGCAACGACAAGGGGCGTCGTGACCGGGTCGCTGACCCTCCGCGACCTCCGACGGCTCGCCTCGCGGCGCGTCGGCACCCCGCCGCGGTGGCTGTATATTCGCCGTGGCTCGCTCGAGGTCCCAAGCTGGACCACGGCTGAGATCGATGCGGCTATTGCGCGCCACGGCAGCCGTGCGCTACTCTCTGCCCTACTAGACGCTGCCGCAAGATCCACCCCGCAGGGGGCGGTCGGTGAAAGTCCGACGGTCGATGAGACCGACGCTCATTGCAGCACTACTCTGCTCGACGACACGAGAGATAAACTCTCACCTCCCTCGGATCCCGAGGGCCCCATTGAAGCATCCACGGATGTGAAGTCGTGCGAAGCAAATTCCCCGTCCGAGGCGACTGCCTCGGACGGGGAATCCTCCAAGACACAGGAGACTCATGACCATGCCTGCGACGAGGCATCAGCAGTGCCGGTCGGCTCGGCCGCGGAGGACGGCAACGAGCCGCGCCCCACGGAGGGTCGCGCGGGCGCGCCGGGCGAGAGCTCAGCGGCGGGTGCCCACGAGGAGTCAAGCGCCGACGCGCGCGAGGCGCCCTCCCGACCACCGGAGCAGCCGTCAGCGGACCACCAATCCGCGTGCCCCTCGGGGAGCGGCTGCGCGACGGCCTACGGCGACGAGGACGCCTTTCCCTCCGGGGAGAGCGGGGCTGGCTCGTCGCCGACCGTCGGTGGTCCATCCACGGCCAGCTGCACCGAGGGACGCCCCGTCACCGAGGTGACGAGCGCCCTCTCCGGTGCGAGAGCGCCCATGGCCCCGGATCCGAACGACACCGCCGCGCACATCGAAAGCACGTGTGTTGATGCGGACGTCGACTCTGATGCTGGGCACCGAGGCGCTCCCCACGGAGGGAGGCACTCCCAGCATTTTCCCCGCTCCCCGCGCCTGCCCACGTGGGCGCCCGGGGGCGACTTCGCGCTCGCCGTCGAGCTGCTCGAGCGGCGAATCGACCGCGGGCTCCGCGGCGACGCGCGCGCGGTGGCGGGCGCGCTCCGCCAGCTCCTGCGCACGCTCGACATCTGCGGCGACGATCCGTCCCCGCGCCTCGACGCGGGGGGCCTCGTCACCGAGCTCGTGACCAGGCGCTACGCGCTCGCACGTGCGCAGCGTCGTGAGCTGGCACCGGCCGTCGTGGTCCTAGCCGCCGATTGCAGCGTGTCGTGCTCCGCGGTGTGCGACGCGACGTTGACCGCGTGCCTGGCTATCGCGAGAGAGATGCCGCACGTCCTGGTGGTGCGCCACTCGAACGGCGCGGTGATCGACGTCAGCGGAGCGCTCGCGCCACGCTTCCAGCCCCGCGAAGCATGCCGTCTCGGCGAGATTCCCGTTCTCCTCGGCTGTCGAGCCGCCGGCATGGTGGCCTTCGGCGACTGGGACGCGGGCCACTGCTACGAGCGCCTGGCGGCCAGCGGAGCGCCGCTGTACTGGCTCGACTCCTACGCGGCCAGAGCCGGGGAGCCGCGCCCCTCGAGCGCGCGGCTACGCGCGGGCGCGGCTGCGTGGCGGCACAAGCCCGCTGGCTGGTACCAGGGCGTCAACGACGCCGGACGAGCCGCCTACGCACTGCGCGAGATGGCTCGCGAGATGGCTCGATGAGCAGCAACGCGCCCACGCGTCGCGCGCGGGAGGCCGCTGGGTACTGTAGCGCCTGCCTGGTCCGGCCGCGCGTGACCAGGATGTCGGTATGCGCGGAGTGCCGCGAGAGCTTGCGCTCGGCCTCTGTCGAGCGCTACCGCGTGAGGCGCGCGAACGGCCGGTGCACGCGGTGCGATCGGCCGACGGGCACGACCGGCACGCGTCGGGATCCGCCCGAGTGCGAGACCTGCCTGGCCAAGCGCCGCAAGCGTCGAAGTAACGCGCATCCGAGTCGCTCCGTCGGAGGCAACCCCGGCCACGATCTGCCGGTGGGTACCTACCGGGGCGTGCGTCGCCCGTGATCCGCGTGTCGATCACGATTGGTCCTGCCCTCGGCGGACCTGGACGCCTGGTTGGTTCGCTCGTCGCTAGGGACGGCCGCGTGCTCGTGACGAGTATCTCGCGACCAGCGCTCGACTACCGCGGCGTGCTCAACGACATCCTCACGATCGCCGGCTCGCAGGGGTTTCGCTGGTCGACGATCCGGTGGTTGTGATCCTTATGCGCGACGAGTTACCTGACCTGACGACCGCGCGGTCACGAGCCGGGCGGCCTCCCGGGCGGACATCTGAGGCAACGCGCCGACTTTTGAGGCAGCGGTCACTTCTTCTGAGGCGACGCGACATTCGGGCCAACGCACGAGCCGTGCTGCGCGCTGCGCGCGTCTGCGTTCATGGCGGAGGTCATCGTCGCAAGGGACAGATTCCGCCCAGCCGCTTCGTGCCGACCAGCGCGATGCCTCGTGAGGCGTTGTTGCCACAGTGTTCGCGACACTACACCCACAGGTACGAGGGGCCTAACCCCAAGGTGCTGCTTGCCCGCGAAGTTTCGATGATTTGCGTTGCTCGGTCGAGTGGCTTGCCTGTTGCAGAAGATGCTTTCCGTGAGGGATCTTGCCAAGAAGAAACTCGGCCAGCTCTCCAGGCAGCTGGAGTCCGCGCAGGCGAAGTTCCGCTCGGAGGTCGAGGCGCTCGCTGAGACAGCACGCGCAGAAATTCTGCCCTACTTCAAGAAGCATGCCTATGACTTCAGGGTAGGTAACTGCTCCTGGATCATCTCAAGACCAGCGGCCGACGGAGCCGCTTTCTACAGGCCAGAAGATCACCTCAACGACGAGGAACTGCCCGTCAATATACGCGCGCTACTCACGCTGCTGGGAGTTTCCCGTGACACGCATCTCCACGCTCGAGTATGAGCACACGTGGCCGACCGCTTGGGAGATCTGGGGACGCGACGCCGGCAAGCCCACGGGGCAAAGGTTCCTGCTCGACGTGCACGACGTGCAGGATCATGCTCACGCGCTGACGATCGCACGCGCGGACGCGCGCCCGGGCTTCGGGACCATCCTGCACTCGGTGACGCCGCGGCCGGACGGCTACGTCAGCAAGGGCTTTCGCAGGAAGGCGACCCCGTGAC
>Ga0179589_10000113_pt1 | contig 10811 bp, 14 predicted proteins | sample CZOMad2_1_08_16f_FD_182923 | JGI IMG/M metagenome (GOLD analysis project Ga0179589, IMG submission 182923) | Vadose zone soil fungal communities from Angelo Coast Range Reserve, California, USA - CZOMad2_1_08_16fungal | ecosystem: Environmental > Terrestrial > Soil > Vadose zone | place: USA... | reverse complement strand
ACGCCAAAGATAACAATAACGGAGAGCAGGAGAAGAGTTGCGGCGCGAGAAGAGAAACCGAAATCGCTTTCTGCTTATATTGAGTACGACTCAGAGCAGACTGCGCCGCTTGGCATATCACTCGTTTCGCCCACCTGGTGGCGAACAACAGCTTGAGGGCCCGAGAAGGACTCCTGACGGTTGTCACGCTTTCAGCTTTTTTTCGAGCTCGCCACGGATGCCCGATCTACCCTGTCAGTGTACGAAGCGGGTGCGGTTGCCGTTATGGTCCCACTGGCAAGCTTCGGAGGCACACTGCACGGCAGCCTGCCGTCCCTTCTCTACGTCCACGGCGACCTAGAATTCCCAAGTGTTGTGAAATCTGCGGAAGGAGATGTCAAACGTTCTCGCTGCAACAGAAAAGGATGATACAAGTACCCCTACCAATCCCATTGACATCAATACACCAGCGAGGAAGGACCAAGGTTAATGAGAGTACCACCTTCGTGATGATCTTCGGTTGAAGTGATTACTTGGGCGAGACTGAGATAGGTGACTGTCATTCTGGCAGATGGTCACTAGTGTGCTCGTTGTGTTCAAGCACGAGTAGGTCCTCCTTGTGGCGCAGCAAGCTTTGGCCTCCGTTTGGGCTGGGGACGGCGGCGAGCGGCCGCTGCCGGGCTTGTCTGGCGGCGCCGGCGGTCACTGCGCCCACGGCCCGGTTGAGTACGTCTACGTCAACGCTCTCGGCGCCGACCTTGGCTGCGCGCGACATGCCTCCACGAGTTTCCCAACGTCGATCGCGACAATCGTGTAATTCATCCACATCCGCCAGGTCCCATAGTGAAACTTGAGACCCTGTTTGAGGGCGCGGAATGCGAACATCTTGTTACGGGATAACAGCGCCTTCAAATCAGGTAGTTTCCCAACATTGTCGTCGTGCGAGGTCCGAGGGTGGTCAAAACACTGTGCCCTATCCTCTTCCGGTGATGTATTCATAACCCTAAGTTGACGATGTACGTGATTTGGAGGTACCGAAACAATTTTCTGATTACCCCACCAAACGAGAAGGCACACCCGGACCTTAAGCAGCGAAGGACGCGGTCGACAGTCGATCCTCTAGTCTACGGAGAAGTGCGTCATCGGGAATAAAAGGTCCACCGAAGTAAACAGGTTGAGCGGCAGTTGCTTCATCGTCACCGTCGTACCCATAACCCCCAGCGATCACATCAGCAGCACCACAAGCATTCAGTGCACGAGCAAGAGCGAGCTTTAGGTTGCAGTACAGCGGATCGGGTTTATCGATAAACGGGCCATCTTCTCCGCGACCGAAGATGATCTCTTCTCCTTCTCTGAGTGTAATGGTAGCACTGATGTAGCCGAGACGGACTTCGCGAAAGAAGTATTTCCACTGTCGAGGCATTGCATCTCGAGAACGTGATTGTGAAAATCGTTATTTACCTGACCGTTGGCTTTCACGGCCTCGATGCCCCATGCCAGTCTATCATAAGTATCGTGTGCGTCTGCTTGGACATTGAATGCATTGCAAGGGTGATTAATGTTCTGCTTCACTTCTTGGGCAAGCTGCCGTCCGGCAAAACTTTCGAGCGCCTTTAGCGTGAGATGCTATTGGTGATTGGAGCTTTGCGGGTAAGATGTCCGAGTCAAACACAGGGATACTATACACACCTTGTCGTTGAATGAATATCGAAGTATATGTGCGCCTTGGGCAATCACATATCGATCAGGGGGTCTGAACGGGAGGCTAGTCAAGGGACATAGATATCCATCGCGCCTGAAAAGCTGGTAACGCATATAGTGAAGAGTCGCTAGCATTGCTTGAGAACGATAAATTACGCACCAGTTCTTTTAATGCTGATTGACTTCTCTTGGCAGGCGAGGTCGCCTCTTCCAATAAATCTTTGATTTCACGTAATCGATTGATATTAGGAGTCGAATAGGATGTTTCTTGGGGAGTTTTCTTCACCCCAGGATTTCTAGCTACAGGAATAAGCGCCAAGCCCCAATCGAGTATGTGATAAGATGTCACACCAGCGATGAGGAGATGAGATAACATTTCGGTGGCAAGTTTGGTAACTGGTTCGAGTTCCTTGAAGCGCTCATCCTCCGAGAGATTGTCACGTAGGTAGTCAATAACTCTTGTAGACCAGGTCGAGCAGTCCAACTCAGACATGCGATTTAAAACTGGTTTCACTGTTCGAGCTTTGAATCACTGGAATGATACGAGGGCGCAAGGTAAATGTTTACCCAAAAATGACATGCCCTTGACCTTTTCCAATTCAATCAAGAACTGCACCGCTACAGCGTCCTGAGCAGGTGAGAAGGCCACAGTGCTGTGGATCACTTTGGTTGCCTCGAACTGGAATTTTGAATCCGACGAGCCAATTCTTGTCGCAATTCCGAAAGATTCGTTCATCGCTTGCGCAGATTTGCATAAGGAAATAAGATATTGTGCGGGAGGGTTATGAGACATAGTGTGGCTTTTAATGACGAACGTTACAGTAACCGACGAGCAGCAGACTCCTATCGGGCGAATCCGGGAGCGCGTACTAGCGATTCCAGGGACCACCACACAGCTACTTCTACTTTTCTACACCCTGCTTCAGATCATTCAACAACTCTACCAATCGTGACCACTCGGGCTCGTCTTCGAAATCCTTAGTCCGACCCATGAACGTTCGCACAATGCTCCGTGCCTGAAGCTTCCACTTGGACCCTTCAACTTTCGGGCCATGATTGACGAGCACGTAATAGATCTCCTCTACCTCCCTCGCGCCCTCGCGCCAGCGTTCCAAATCCGTTTCACCTGACTCCATCTGGCCGGCGACGCTAACGCGGTAGCCTTCCAGGTAAGCCTCCAGCGCCTCGGGTAATTTTCCCTGCAAGAGGAGCAGCCGTGCGCGTGCGCGAAATATGCGCGGAGAAGAAACGCGCGGAAGGATGATGCGTACGAACAGGTCCTCCACGCGGCGCAGCAGGCTTTGGCCCTCATTTAGGCTGGGCACAGCGCCGCCGGGCTCGTCGGGAGGTGCCCGCGTCGCCGCGTCCACGAGACGGTCGAGCACGTCCACGTCGACGCTCTCCGCGCCGACTTTGGCTGCGCGCTCCTCGACGACGCGTCCGAGTGCGCGACATGCCTCCGCGAATTCCCCAACGTCCATCGCGACAATTGTATAGTTCATCCACATCCGCCAGTTCTCATGGTGAAACTTGAGACCTTGCTTGAGAGCGCGAAATGCGAGCACCTTGTTCTCGAACGGGATCGTGGCGGTCCGACCTGCCTTCAAAGAAGGCTGTTTCTCGATGTCGTCGTCGTGTGAGGTCTGCTGGATGGTTCAGATAAGGAAGCGGTATTGAAATGGCAGCGGCTTCACGTACCTTCTTCCCAGGCACGTAGTCCATGCGAAGATACACGCTCGCAAGGTTGTTCCAGCTCTCAGCGTCCTCGTCGTCAATCGTCACGCAACGCGCGAAGGCCTCACGCGCGCCCTCCCAGTCCTCTTCGCGAACGCACGCACAGCCAAGGATGAACCACGATCGCGTAAATAATGGGTTGATCGCGACGGCGAGGCGTAAGCACCGCACAGCCTGTGCATACTCCTCTCGCGCGAAGAAGTAACCGCCAAGGGAGCGCATCGCCCGGCCGGACGTCTCTCCCGACACCGCCCACGCGCGCTCGAAATGCTCGCGCGCCCGCTCAGGCTCGAGCTCTCCGAGCAGACACCATAGCTTGGCCTCGCGCGCTGCATCGAGCTCTGCACGACGCGAGCCCGTGGCGTTTGCCTTGCCCCGTATAAGCACGGCCTCAGCCTCGGCCCTGCGCCCCGCGAGTAGGTCATTCACAACGGCAAGCGCGCGATCACGCTGCTCGGTCGCCTGCCAGCATCGGACGGCCTCTTCCCACATCTCAAGGCGTTCAAAGATCGTAAGCGCGGACTTGACGACGCCGAGCGAGAGGAATCGTAGAGCAAGCTCGCGCTCGAGTTCCCATTTGCTTGGTAGTGGGAGCGCGTGCAGCAGACGCAACCGCTCCCCGAGGGTGGAGTCGGCGGTTGGCATTTGGTCGATGAGTGCTTGTAGTTGGAGTGTAGAACGCTCGACTGTCCGAGTGCGGTGGGCTTCGAGGCGCGAGCGCAAGAGGAGCGCCATGGTGTGTACGGACCAATTCTCAGGGTGAGAGATTACGCGCGCGACGTAAGGCGACATTTGCTCTGTCGTGAGACCATGTGCGGGAGAAGTGTTCCGGACGTTTAGGCAGAGGGAGAGCAGGATGCACTGATCCAGTGGGTGCAACGCTGGCTGATTGGAGGGGTCCAAATGGCCAAGGTGTGAGCCAGGGGCTGCAGGATTTGATGACGTGAATTCAGTGTGCTCCAGGAGCGTGTCATCGTTGAGTGCCAAAGTTTCCGGCAACTTCTTCGCCAAGTCGTCTGCAGTTACACTCGAAACCTCGTCCTCTTTCCGTTCCCTCCTTTTCTCCCAGGCCATATCTCCCTTTCTTTCCCTGCTCTCCGCGAGTAGTACGAGTTGCGTGAGATCTTTTTGTTGGAACTTTGTACGCCTCCCGAGGGCACCGGTAAGTTCGTATCGTAACCCGGTCGCGCGGGCAGCGCGCACAAAGCATTCCAGCGCCGCGCGGTCATTTGACTGGCGGTGTTCGAGTAGGCCCCGCTCGAGCCAGAGCTGTCCGACAAGGCCTGGCTCGTCCACGAGGGTGTGTTCAAGGTCATCGACCGCGGCTTTCGGGAAGGCGACCGGCTCGCCAAGTAGCTGTGCGTGAACATTCCTCACTCGCAAGCGCCACCACTCAACTGTATGCACGTGGTGGTATGGCAAATCGAACAGGATCTGTGCAATGCGGAAGAGGAACGTCGCTTGCGCGAGGTGGTACGCGGGCTCGCCTGCCCAGGCGAGCTCGGAGATTGCCTTTTGTTGTAGAGTCTCCTCTGTAATAGAAGTCCTTTTTTCCGCTGGGAGGTTCAGCGAGGAGAGAAAGTTGACGTTGAGGTCCGGGCCTGTCCAATTTGCCTGTAGGAAAGCATGGAGACATGCCACTGCAGCGAGCAGACGAACGAGCTCTTGTTCATAATCCCCAGAGGCCGATGGTACAGAAAAGTCGAACCAACTTTTTACGGGCGAGGAAATATCACCCAGAGCATCCGATCGAAGGGCTAGCACCTCACCAGTAAGGGGTGAGCGCAGGAATGCCTTGAAATCGCCATGGACAACCTGCTTTCCTAATTGAACAAGAACGTTCTGCGACGAAGTACCTTCCTCTTCCCTCCACTCGCCTAAGAGGAGTAATCGTTGAAGCTGCTCGCCGTCAAAGTTCATCGCTCCCTGTGGTGTGGAGTCATATTTCATCTTATCTTTCCGAGGGAAGAGACTCCATGACGTAAGCTTACTTTCCGCCCGCGTCACGTGGTTGCCACTGAACATTAATTGAAGCGTGGTTCTAATATAATTCATTCTTGTCACTCCCCCTCCGAGTTGGTCTCGCGTTGATTCGGCACTGCCATCTTTTTTATACGAAAAGGCGGAAATATTCACATGTTCATGGTTGGAATCGATTTCCCTGGACCCCTCCGAATGGCCCGGAATAGGTATGGGTTATGACAGAGTCGACTGTAGACTGCGGCGGAGACTTCCGCCTCCGGACGACCGTCACGTTCGTCCTGACTTATTCGTCGATATCAACGGTGTCCATCATCGAACAAAGGGTGGACTGGGCCGAAAAGTTCTCCGAGTTCAATTGGCCCCGTGAGATTACAAGGTGTCTGAGCCTCTCATGTTCTTGTTTGACTCCACAGTCCGGACGAGCCTGGATCCGTCGTAAATGGGGCTTTCCGCATCCCCGGCAGGTGGCTGTCTGACTACTTGATGAGGTCTAGTCCTATAAATGAACAGATGCTGCTCGTGTGACAATTCTATGACAAATTAAGAAGGCATTCGTCGTTATCGGGGGTTGCTAAAGGAGCAACAAAGTTAAAGCTGTGTTTCGGTCCGTGTCTCATTCTGGCCGAACGGGTGTTGCAAGGGGACTTTCAGGTCACAAAAACTGTTTCACTTCTGGCTCAGGCAGAACAATCTCTGGCTGCGTCTACGTCCCAATGAAGAGTACTCATGCGCGCCCCTTGCGTCTTTGCCTCTCCGTACAGTGGTAATCGGAACAGTGACAGGTATGTTTACAACTAACCGCTCGTAGAGCACTGCTGGATTTGCACTCACATCATGCGGAGACAAGCATGACAAATGTGAACACATGCAAAATAGTAGCCGACATCTTGGAAGCGGCAATTGACAGGATTGTAGAGAAATGGGAAATACTTGTGAGAATGTTCCCGTTGCTGGGCCATATTTACTTTTCGACTTCGAGCGAAGATTAAGAGCTATCGGACCACATCGGTTTTTGTAGGGGCCGAATTCCAACCTGACGCTATGGAGTATGACAAAGAGGTGTCGTTCCCGAGTCCTATGCATATGCGGTGACTGGAACACCCCCAAACCTTATACCAGTACGCATGTAGACGTGGTGTTCACACCCACGATGACTCGGATGATGGGCAAGGTAAGTTGTACCGTACGATGGAGGAGCAGCCAATGGGCGACGTTACAGCAAAGTTCGAGGGTATAACCAATTGAACTGAACATATTAACTCCGCATACAGAGTCGTTTCCCTGACCCTGAAAGGAATTCCGAGTTTTTTGCGGTTGATGAGATGGATGACAAAACGGACGCGGAATCCACCATTAACGGCCTGAAGGCCCCAACAAGATGGAGAGTGACGTGGCAAAAAATATAAGTCGGCGTACCTCACACCGACGGCACCGTGCGATTGATCACACGACCACATCGCATCGGAACAGACTGTAACGAGACAATAAACGAGCGAGCACGATCCGCGGGATCGCATGCATACCAGTGGACCCGGAGCAGGAGCAAAGAAAAAACGAGAGTGGTACTATAGGGGGACCCAAAAGCCCAACTTCAAGCTGAGGTGACGCTGCAGCTTAAACCCTACCGTCTAGTATCCGTAGTAGAGTCCCATGCCCGGGCCCCAATGCAGGGCGCATAAATGTAAAAGGTCAGAATATATCCAGGTTGGAGATTCCGAGACCACGTGTGTACTAAGTTAGTAGCGATCGATGATCATGGCGAACAAGAAATGGCAGACAATCCTGCCTTCCTACTTAATTGGAACTTGGCCGCGACTCGGACGCGATCAACAAGTGGCCAGCCACGTATTGCGAACTTGAATAACTTTTGTGATCAGATCACATTCTTGTCGGCCTGCCTTAATGGGGTGTCGGCGAGCGGTACTAACCCACTCACATCCTTGAGGGTGACAATGCGGTCTGGATCGCATTCAATTACAGCTCAGCTAGACCGAGCGTCTTACATAAGGGGAAAAGTTTGAGATGAATCGCTATACAAAGGTCTTTCCGTTGCGTCAAAATATAAACCTGACTGGGGGACTGAACGATGAATCGGGTCAGAAGGGTCCGAAAAAGTGAATCGGAGAGCATGATGTACATGATATACAAGGGAATGAGCGTGCTACTTATAAAACTGAGACCGAGATGAAAAGAGTGACTTCGATAAAGAATAGAATTAGAACGACAGTAATGAAACACGTGGAAGGATGATAGAACAAAGGATGGAACCTAACCGCTGTCCTTCACCAATCAATCAAACTCTCGAATTTCTCAACTAAGCCTGCGCGTCCAATTGAAAGAAACAAAAACAAAAAAAATGACGGATCCAACCGATTCGCGATTGCGAGTTCGATCGTCATCACCACCATTACTCGGTCATTATGCGACAAATGGACCTGCCTGCATCGAAGTCTCCCCGATCGACTGCAGAACTGCGAGCCGCTTCTCGTCCCACGCGCGAAGCGCCTTGAGCAACTGTACGATCTTGTCACGCCTGCCCTGGCGTACGTCGTTGATGCTGATCGTGCCCATCTTGACGTCGTTGTCAAGCAAAAAGTCGAACAGGGTGAACAACCCTTCCAGGTTGTCGTCCCTCGGGCTACGTGGGAACGCGCTGTCAGGCACCGTCTGGGTTCGCGAACCCTTGATCGACTCGGCGATGCGGAGCAGTTCCAGACCGCCGCAAACGGAGCCTTTCGAGGTGATCTGCAACGAGCCCGGCAGGTGATTATTTGCCCATTCGATGAGGTCGGGTTCCACGGCCGGGTGCTATTTGTATGGCAGAGATGTAAGTGATGGGGTATAGAACTATGAAAAAAGCGTACTTCGGACGTGGATGGTTTCCTTCTCATCTCTCGTGGTGGCCGTACAGGAGGGGCTTGCAATTTAGGGCTTGTCGTAGACGAGACGGGACTTTCCGTCTCGAGCTCACTGAAGAAAGATTCGAGACCCAGGCGGTTACCGACCTTATCGTCCTCGTTGGTAGATAATGCTGCATGCCCGAGGCTCATCAAGATCTCCGCGTCACGTGTTGACAACTGGTTCGTGTTCTCGCGCCGCATGGCACGTTGCGTTGCTGCCCGCGCTGTGGGTGACGGAGGGCGCGGCGCCGGGTTCATGGCCTGTGCGACTGCTAGGGGGATGGTGGGCACATTGACCGAAGACACCACGGGCTCTGCATGCACACGCATTAGATCGCGTTGTTAGGGGGCAGAATCACAAACGAAACGCACTCGTGTAATCTCTGTCAATCGTCGCTTTCATGAGCGCCCTCATCCACTCGCGGACAACCATCTGTTCATCGGAGCTGAAAAAGTGAGGGAGATCTGAATCATGCACCAGCTTGAATCCATATCTCCCGGGATCAATGTTCTCATCCGCGACCATTCGATAACCAACAATATTAACATAGCCTTTGATCTTTGTCTCCTGTCAAGTCAGACACCTTGAGGACACCACGGTGTCACCCAGTTCAACACAAACACGTACCGATGCATTGTTGCTTCTAAGCCAGTACAAATGCGGACCCTTGAGCACGAAATAACGATTCTTCCACGTATTGTAGTGTGCACCCCTCTTGCGCAGCCACCCCTTGTGATCAGGCACGCCGATCTGCTCCAGAATGCTCTGCCCGGTTTTGACGGGGATGAACTTCGTAGAAGTTGGAGAGATGGACTTGCGTAGGACCATTGAGTCTTTCTTCTCCTTTGTGCCGCTGGAGTCCTTGGAGTCTCGTTTATCGCGCTTATCTTCCTTGCCACGGTCATTCGCCGTTGAGCGCCCAGACGTCTTGCGACCACCACTGCCATAATAAAATCGTGATAGGGATAGCGCACTACGATCCGGAGATGCCTCCGGTTCTGGAGACCTGAATATGGCCAGGTCCACATCAATATACAAAGTTACAGGCATTATCAAAAGGGCAGGCTCACCCAGAATATTGCGGCGGTGGCTTGCGACCTTTGCTCAAATTCCCCACAAAGCTAGTCCCGAAGAAGCTCAGTCGCGAGTTTTCACGCGCTGCGTCCACACTACGCTTGCGTGGTTGCGGTCTCAATCGCACTCCATCACCGGGTTGGTTGATGTTCGACTGCGGCGTCGTAACCTCTTTGGACAACGCCACCTTGCTAGTGGATGCCGATGAGTTTTGGCGGCCAAACAGGAAGCTGCGGTCCTTTGTCCAAATGGCTTTGGTATCACTCTGCAGGTTTCTAATCAGCCTCGCGAAATAAGTATTGCGAGATCGTAACGCACTTCGCTAAGCACCCCACGATCGTCATCCAGGACCCGTCTTTCGACAGGGACGACAGCCTTGGCGTTTGCGTGAATTGCCGGGTCGCTAGGAGACAGTGAGAGTTGTGGCGGTCTCCCCTTCTGCATTCAAAAGCAGAGCCGTCAGCGGGACTTTTCTACTCATCCTCTCACCAATTGAATTCTCACCAGTGCTTTGCCTGGGACATCCCCAGCAGCAAGTAGAGCAGGAGGAATCCCGAGTCCCAATCCAACCGTTGCACTGCTATCGGTTGCCGACGGCCGCACGCCAGGGTCTGAGTCTGTCCGACGCGCAAGCATGGGCGACTGTCCGACCGAGTCGGCCGAACCAGGTGGACTCTCGGGACTCGCAAAGCTCCCCAAACCGGCAGAACCCTGGGTCGCAGGACTTAGGGTCGACCCCTGTTGCGCGAGCGGACTTATGAGAAAGAGCGACGCTGGGCGTGTGTGTTGTTCTACGGAGGAAGACATGATGCTTGGTGGGCGACGCAACTCCGCGATGGCATTCGCGATGCGGATGCGCTTCCCGTACGCGACGATACCAATTTCGGACTTGAGAATCGACGCATCGAGCTCGAGTAGAACATCGCCGGTTATTTCCTGCTCTGTGAACTTGTCGCAAACCATGTCATCAAAGCCCTTGGAACGTAGCCAATCGACCACTTCTTCAACGGTCCATTCAGCGGGTTGGTCACTGCGAGACTTTTTGCTGGTAGGCAGGTTGACGCTGCGAGGGGCAGACAGGGGCGACGAGGCGGCGACGCGTGCAGAAGAGGTGATGCTACTAACGGAATAGCCGTAGCGATGACCGTTGGAGGATGCAGCGGGTGAGGGAAGAACACCGGCGACTTCCTTTAAGCTCAAGGTTTGGGTTTTAGAGGGGAAAACTAGCTGTGTGGAAGAATGGTTCGCGGCGTCATTAGCGACAGCCGAGGCCCCATTGGGGATTCCGCGGAGGCCTGGAGAGACGGGACTCGGGAGTGAGCTATCATTCTCCGAGATGCGCCCCGTTTGGTTCTGGGGGAACGACGATTGGGTGGCAGTACTGGGAGCTTTCTCCGTGTTTTCGGTATGTTCGGATTCGGGACGGTGTACCGTGGCAA
>Ga0179589_10000112_pt1 | contig 10820 bp, 15 predicted proteins | sample CZOMad2_1_08_16f_FD_182923 | JGI IMG/M metagenome (GOLD analysis project Ga0179589, IMG submission 182923) | Vadose zone soil fungal communities from Angelo Coast Range Reserve, California, USA - CZOMad2_1_08_16fungal | ecosystem: Environmental > Terrestrial > Soil > Vadose zone | place: USA... | reverse complement strand
ATCTCGACGCGGTCGACGCCGACGGTGATCCGCGCGCGGGGGGCCAGGCGGCGCAAAACGGCCAGCGTTGCCGGGTCCGGGTGGTTCAGCACGAGAAGGTCGGCGAACTCGGCCTGACCGACCACCACCTGAGCGACCGTGCGTCCGTCGGGCAGTTCGTCACCTCCCAGGGCCCGCCCAAGCCAGTCGAAGCTCTCCACGCAGGTCACGACGCCGGCGATCACCACATCGCGCGCGGCGGGGCCGACGAAGTAACCGGGTCCGACGCGCACCCGGGTGTAGTTGATCGCCCAGCAGATCGGCTCGGGTTCCAACCACGGCGCCAGGTGCACCACGATCCGGTTGACATCGTCGCGGCGGTGCAGTTTGCGCAACAGCACCAGCAGGTCGTTGCGGATCGTGCACGCGACACAGCCATGTGCCAGCTCTAAGGCCTCCTCGGCGGTGGTCAGTTCGCCGTCTCGCAACATGACCGTCGTCCGGCACACCACGTGGCCGTCGAATCGGTGCTCGACCACCAGCGTTCCCGGCCGGCGCAACAGGGTGCCGGCCACCGCGTCGGTGTCGCCCTGGCCCGCTACGAGAACTACTGGTGTCCGCATCACCACTCCTTGTTGAAAATCCTTTTCAATAAGCCTTCCGACACGCTACAGTGCCGCGCAAGGCTTGTCGAAAACGATTTTCATTAGGGAGGGGAGACATGTCCGCACGTTGCCAAGTCACCGGCCGCACAGTGAGTTTTGGGAACGCGGTCTCGCACTCACACCGACGCACGAGGCGGCGTTGGTCACCGAACATCCAGATCAAGACCTACTACCTGCGTTCAGAGCACCGTCGCATCAAGTTGCGGGTCAGCGCCAAAGGGATCAAGGTCATCGACCGCGACGGCATCGAAGCCGTCGTCGCACGGCTGCGCCAAGCCGGTGAGCGGATCTGATGGCGCGCAACGAGATTCGCCTCATCGTGAAGCTGCGGTCCACCGCGGGCACCGGCTACACCTACGTCACGCGCAAGAACCGGCGCAACGACCCCGACCGGCTCAGGCTGAAAAAGTATGACCCGGTGGTCCGCCGGCACGTCGAGTTCCGGGAAGAACGCTGAATGGCCAAGAAATCCAAGATCGTCAAGAACGACCAGCGCCGCGACGTCGTCGCCCGGTACGCCGAGCGTCGGGCCGAGCTCAAACGGATTATTCGCTCACCAGTCAGCACCTTTGAGCAGCGCCTGGAGGCCCAACGCGCGCTGGCGCGCCAACCCCGCGATGCCAGCCCGGTGCGATTGCGAAACCGCGACGCCGTCGACGGGCGTCCCCGTGGACACCTGCGCAAATTCGGGTTGTCCCGAGTTCGGGTGCGGGAGATGGCCCATGACGGTCAACTTCCGGGCATACGTAAAGCGAGCTGGTGATGGCCGGCAAGTCGAAACGCGCCCGTCGCGCCGCCCCACCCGAGTCGAAACCCGCCAAGAGGAACCTGCTGAAAACACTCGGCGCGACCGCGGTCGATTACAAAGACACCGCCCGATTGCGGATGTTCATCTCCGAGCGCGGCAAAATCCGATCCCGCCGGGTCACCGGTCTGACCGTTCAACAGCAACGCCAGGTCGCTATAGCGATCAAGAACTCTCGCGAGATGGCACTGCTGCCCTACACGCCGGGCGGGTCGTGCACCACGACCGACAGCACGCGGACGGTCCCAGCCGTGCGATTGCAGTAGTGATGCGGCGTTGCGGGGTCGAAGGCCAGGGAGTCGCCTTCGGTTAGCCGTAGCGTTTCGAATCCGACGACGGCTTCGAGCTCGCCCTGCAGTACGTACAAATACTCGCGACCATCGTGCCGGACCGCCCGCCGGGTCTCAGAGGATTGGCCGCCGGGTTCGTACACGACCTCGATGAAGTCGACCCTGTTGTCGTGGGTCGGCGTGAGGCGCTCCCAACGCACACCGGTCGAGAGATCGATGGCGCTGCGATCGCTGGCCCGCTGCACGACGCCCGCCCCACCCGGGCCGCTGGCGCGACCCCATGAGCCGCTTATCATGTCTGCAGAGCGCGGCGATTCCCTTGGTTCGACGTCGTCGGCGCCGAACAAGAAATCAAGTGAGATGCCGAGTTCGTTGGCCAGCGCGTACACCACGCCGGCAGACGGCGCGGTCACCCCACGTTCAACCTGAGACACCAGGCTTGCCGAGCATCCCACCCGGCGCGCCAGTTCGCGGACGGAGACGCCGCGCGCGGTGCGGATCTGCCGGAGGCGTTCGCCGAGGCCACCCGGCATTCCGCTGACTGCGCGGGAATCTAAAGCATCTGACAACGTCACTCCTAGCGTGCAGTAAAACGTACGGAATGTTCTGTACACGGTACACCGGATATCCCTCCGGTGTGTCCTTTCGGGTGCCATTCGGTGTGCTCTATCTGCCAATATATCGTGACGCTGGTCACCTCTGGCTTGACAGCTCGACTGTACATGACGTGCACTATATTGCACAGCATCATGACGACAGCTATGAAGGGAGCCAGCCATGACCACCACTGCGACCACCTCGAGGACCAACCGTCGCTCTGTCGACCAGGTCCGCGTGTTCCAAGCACCCGACAGCTTGGTGCACAACCTGCAGAAGGTCCTTGTCGACTTGATCGAGCTGCACCTGCAAGGCAAGCAAGCGCACTGGAACCTCGTCGGTACCAACTTCCGGGACCTGCACCTGCAACTCGACGAGATTGTGGACGGCGCGCGCGAAGCCGCCGACACGATCGCCGAACGCATGCGCGCTCTGGACGCTGTTCCCGACGGGCGCACCGACACCGTCGCGGCCACAACGTCGGTCCCGGCCGTACCGGCGGGACTAGTCGGGACGGCGGACATCGTGGATATCATCGCGGATCGGATCTACGCGACCGTGGACACCGCGCGCGCCATCCACGATGGGGTCGACGCCGCCGACCCGTCGACCGCCGACCTGTTGCACGCCATCATCACCGACTTGGAGAAGCAAGCGTGGATGCTCAAGTCGGAAAACGGCAAGGCGTAAGACGTTCTACTCAAACCTGATGCATCACAACTAGTTCAAGATTGCGGAGATAACGATGACTCCGAGCGCGGAAGTTCAGTTGCTGACATTCGCCGACGTCCCCAAGGAGGTCTTCACTCGATGGGACATCACCGAGCACCAGGTGAATCAGCATCTGCTCAATGAGTCACTAACCGGAACACCGGAGATCGTGGCAGACCTGCTAACCTTCCCGCCCGGATTCGTCCACCACATGCACCGGCATCCACATGCTGACATGATCGTGGTCCCGCTCACCGGAAACCTGCAGTTCCTCGGCGATTTCGACCGCACGGAGGAGCTCAAGCCCGGCCAGGTACTCGTCGTCCCGCGGGACAACTGGCATGAGTTCCGCAATGTCAGCGACGCACCCAGCGAGGTGCTCCACATCTTCAGCGGTGTGGGTGCGGTTGAAGACATCGGCTACGAGCCCCACCCGAACCAGTTCTCGATCAGGCGCTGACACCTGAAAGCCGTTGCACGAAAGGAGAGAACCATGAACGCGGATCATCGGATCGGCTGGCTCGGAACGGGTCGGATGGGTGGTGCTATGGCCGCACGCCTGATCTCCGACGGCGCCAAGGTGACGGTCTGGAACCGTACCGCATCGAAAACCGAGCCGCTGATTGAGCGAGGAGCCGTCCGGGCAGACACGATCAGCGACCTCGGCCGCTGCGACATCGTGTTCACCTCGGTGACGTCCTCGCCGGACCTACTCGCGGTGACGCTGGGTCCCCAAGGGCTGTTCAACGCGCAGCCCGCACCGAGCATCGTGGTGGACACCTCGACCGTCTCCGCCGAGGCCGCCGCCGAGGTCCGGGCCGAGGCCGAGAATCGCGGGATTGGGTTCCTCTCCACCCCGATCAGCGGCAACGCGAACGTCGTCGCCGATGGCGGCGCCTCGATCATCGCGTCCGGCCCCGAGCCGGTCTTCGACACCGTTGTGCCGTATCTGAAGACGATCGCGCCCAGCGTGACCTATGCGGGTGCAGGCGAAGAGGCGCGACTGGTGAAACTGGCCCACAACCTCTTGGTCGGCATGATCACCGAGTCGTTGGCCGAAGTGACGGTGCTGGCCGAGAAGGGCGGCGTGGCGCCGTCGGCTTTCCTGGATTTCATCGACGGTTCGGTGCTGGGCTCGGTCTTCATCGGGTACAAGGGCCAAGCGATCCGCACCCACGACTACGAGCCCACGTTCACCACCGAACTGCTGCGCAAGGACTTCGATCTGGGGCTTGGCGCCGCGCGGTCACTCGAGGTGCCGATGCCAGTGGCGGCGACCACCTACCAAGCCATCCAGACCGCCGTCGGCCACGGCTACGGCAAGTCAGACTTCGCCACCCTCTACGAGGTGGCGGCGCGGGCAGCCGCGCTCCCGAGAGGGGACACACAATGAACGACAAGATGAGTGCGCCTGGCCGCGTGACGATCGCGGGCACGCATGCGTTGGTCACTGGCGCTAACCGCGGGCTGGGGAAAGCGTTTGTGGCAGAACTGCTCGACCGCGGCGTGGCCGTCGTGTACGCCGCAGCACGTAACCCGGACACCGTCGACATCAACGACGAACGGGTCGTCCCGATCCGATTGGACGTCACCAAGCCAGATGATGTCAGCGCCGCCGCGTCACGCTGTGCCGACGTCTCGGTGCTGATCAACAACGCCGGCGCGATGCTGCGGACGCCGTTGTTGGCAGCGCCTGACCTAAGTGCGGCACGCAGCGAAATGGAGACCAATTATTTTGGGACGCTGGCGATGTGCCGTGCGTTCGCACCGGTGCTCGCACACAATGGCGGCGGCGCGGTGGTCAACGTGCTGTCGGTCGCCAGCTGGCTGGCGTCGCCGTTCAACGGCTCCTACGGTGCGTCGGAATCGGCAGAGTGGGCGCTGACAAACGCGATTCGCGTCGAACTGCGAGCAGCGGGGACCCTTGTCGTTGGCGTGCACGCGGGTTGGATTGACACTGACATGGCGACCGACGTGCCAGAGACCAAGATTTCGACCGGCGGCGTTGCCCGCCAGACACTGGATGCCCTCGAGCGGGGCGATGAAGAGGTGCTGACCGACGACAAGACGCGAGAGGTCAAGGCGTCACTGCCCACCGACCTCACGTCGCTCTACCCCGCCATCCAGAAACAGTGGGACGCCCACGAGTGGCCGTGGAAAAACTGACGGCGTGACGGGAATGCATTCAGGCGGAAGCTAGTTCGCGAAAGTAATCCTTCAGCGATCGGGGTTCCCGGCCGAGGATCGACCGCAACACCAGTGCATTGCCGCCGGGTAAACCATGCGTGTCATAGTGAGCCATCATCCGTGTCATGCCATCACGGAACGGCCCGTCGGGCAGCTGCGACGCGAACCGGTCCAACGGTATCTGTACCGCGGTGATCGGCCGTCCGAGTACCTCGCTGATCAGCTCGGCGGTCTGGCGGGTGTCCTGCATTCCCGGCGCAGACAATTCGAATGTGCCGTAGCTGAGCTCGTTGCCGGTCATCGCGATCGCGGCGACCTCTGCGACGTCGCGGTAGTCCACCGAGCACATCTTCGCCGACAGCGAGTACGGCTGCGTCAACCGGCCATGTTCGACGACGTCGTGCCAGGACCGCTCGAAATTCTGCATGAACCGGGCCGGCTGCAGCACCGTGAAATCCAGGTCGGAGCTGTAGAGCGCCTCCTCGACCGGAAGTTTTGCCGCAGCGTGATTCGTCAGCGCCGAGATCGACGGGTGAATGACACCGGAGAATACGAACTTTCGTACCCCGGCGGACCGAGCGGCGTTGACCATGGCCACGCCCATCTCCGCCTCCCGCGCCGCATGGGCGGGGCCGATGTGAAAGACACCGTCCATCCCCGCGAGCACGTCACGAAGGCCGGCCGGTTCGGTGAGGTCCCCGAAGGCGACCTCGGTGGCGCCGTTTTGCCGGGCCACATCTGCCCGCTGTTGATCACGGACCAAAGCGCGCACCGAAACACCGCGCTTGGTCAGCTCACGCAATACCCAATGGGCGTGGCGACCGGTTGCGCCTACCATCAAAACCCGCATCGCTAATCTCCCTCTGCTGCGGATGTTCTCGCTCAGTGGCCCAGCGCCGTGGTCATCCTCTGGTTGAACGCGGGGTAGATGTCGTCGTAGGCCCCGTCCCGCTCGGCGAACCGGAACCCCCTGGCGCGCTCCACGACGATCTCATCGGCCTCCGGATGGTTCTGCAGCAACGTCATTGTCTCGGTGATGTACTCATCCAGCGGCATCCCCGTCGGGTCGAATCCGCGCTCGCCCTGCAACGCGGTCTGCACCTGCGGCGGAATGATTTCGATCACCTGGACCGCGGTATCGCGCAGCTGAAAACGCAGCGACTGGGTGTAGGAGTGCAGCGCGGCCTTGCTGGCGCAATACGTCGGTGTGAGCGCGCTGGGCATGAACGCCAGACCGGAGGTGACGTTGAGGATTGCCGCGCGGGGCTTCCCGAGCAACGAGTACAGCAATGCCGCGGTGAGCCTGATGGGGCCCAGCAGGTTGATGGCAATGGTCTGCTCCGCCGCGCCCGGGCCACCGGTCGTGAGGTCTTCGACGCGCTGGATGCCGGCGTTGTTGACGACGACGTTGAGCTCCCGATGGTTGTCGGTCAGCTCGATGGCGAATCGCCTGATGTCGGCGGCGTCACCTTGGTCCAGCGACAGGTACTGGATGCCCGGGTTGGCCTCGGCGACCGCTTGAAGCGGTTCGAGACGTCGGCCTGCGACGATGACCTGGTTGCCTAACCGGTGAAATGCCTCGGCCAAGCCGCCGCCGATCCCGGTGCCGCCCCCGGTGACCAGAATGGTGTTGCCCGTCAACTGCATGGCGCTCTCCCTCTCCGTCGCGTCTTATACCTGCATACTCGAAGAAGACTTCGTAAACGTGTCGGTGCCCTGAACTAGCCTGTAGAGGTGGCGCAGTTTCCGCGGACTCGCTACGCCAGCTGCAGCGAGGTCGACATCGCCTACCAGGCCTTCGGCGATGGGCCGACCGACCTGCTGGTGCTGCCGGGGCCGTCCATCCCGATCGACACGATCGATGCCGAGCCGTCGATGTACCGCTTTCACCGCCGGCTGGCCTCCTTCAGCCGGGTGATCCGAATCGACCAACGCGGGGTCGGCCTGTCGTCGCGGGCCCCGTCGCTGGAGGTAATCGGACCGAAGTTCTGGGCGAAAGACGCCATCTCGGTCATGGACGCGATCGGATGCGAGCGGGCGACGATCTTCGCGCCCGGCTTCGCCTCGATGACCGGCCTGATTCTCGCCGCCGATTACCCCGAGCGGGTGAGCAACCTGGTGATCATCAACGGCGCGGCCCGCACCCTGCATGCTCCCGACTACCCAATGGGGTTCGACATCATCGACGACGACCCCTACACGACGGTCGCGATGGAACCGGATGCCGTCGACCAGGGCTTCGACATGCTTGGCTTCATCGCTCCCAGCATGGTCGGCGACGGCGCGTTCCGCGCATGGTGGGACATGGCCGGCAATCGGGCCGCCTCACCCAGCATGGCCCGCGCCATCATCCTGACCGTCAGGCACTCTGATGTCCGCGACACCCTGGCACGGATCACCGCACCGACGCTGGTCCTGCACCGCGAGGACTCGGAGTTCTGCCCAAGCGCCAACGGCCGTTACATCGCCGAGCACATCCCCGGAGCACACTACGTCGAGCTGCCTGGCGCAGATGCTCTCTATTGGGTCGGCGACACCGCGCCGATGCTCGACGAGATCGAGGAGTTCGTCACCGGCGTGCGAGGCGGATTCGGCGCCGAACGGGTACTCACCACGATCATGTTCACCGACATCGTCGGCTCAACCGAGCGCGCCGGCGTCCTCGGCGACAACCGGTGGCGGGACCTGCTCGACAACCACGACACCATCGTGCGTCACGAACTCGATCGGTTCTCCGGACGCGAAGTGAACACGGCCGGTGACGGATTCGTCGCAACCTTCACCAGCCCGAGCGCCGCGATCGCCTGCGCCGACGCCATCGTCGACGCGGTCCGCGTGCTGGGAATCGAGGTGCGGGTGGGCATCCACGCCGGCGAGGTCGAAGTGCGCGGTGCCGATGTCGCCGGGATGGCGGTGCACATCGGGGCGCGCGTCGTGGCCCTGGCGGGACCCAGCGAAGTACTGGTGTCGTCGACGGTGCGCGACATCGTCACCGGGTCGCGGCATCGTTTTGCCGAGCGCGGTGAGCACGACCTGAAAGGCGTGCCAGGTCAATGGCAGCTGTGTGCTCTTGTGCGGGAGCTCGCAACAGTCAGGCAGTGGTGAGCAACCCCATTGCGAGCTCACAGCCGGGTCACATGTCGCGTCGCTAGGCTCATGGCATGCCACCGCGACTGAATCTGTTCACTAATCGTCAGCGCGCCAGCTCATTTGGTGGCGCGGCACACAACTATGACACGCATCGTCCGCGCTACCCCGTCCAGCTGATCGACGACGTGTTGGCGCCTGGTGCTCACCGTGTGCTTGATGTGGGTGCCGGCACCGGGATTGCGTCGATGCAGCTCATCGAGCGAGGCGCCGACGTCCTTGCGGTCGAGCCCGATACCCGCATGGCCTCCGTCGCCCAAGTCAAGGGCATCCCGGTCGAGAACGCGACATTCGAGCAATGGGAGCCCGCGGGGCGTCGATTCGACCGGGTCGTGTTCGCCGCGTCGTTCCATTGGGTGGATCCGGCTGTGGCGCTGCCGAAGATACGCGGGATCCTCGACCACGGCGGGAAGCTGGCGCTGATCTGGAACCGACTGCGGCCAACCAGCCCGACGCGCGCCCAATTCGAGTCGATCTACAAGGACTACATGAACGTCGAGACCCACAGGGGCGACGGCAATCCCAACGAGATCGCCGACCTGCTCACCGCAGCGGGGTTCACCGTCACCCAGCGGCGCTATCCGCATGACCTGCACTACTCCGCACAACAATGGGTCGACATCGCATTCACGTTCTCGCGTCAACTGCTAGTCCCCGCCGAGAAGGCGACCGAGCTCCGGGCCAGGCTGGTCGAACGAATCGGCTCTGCAGGCGTGTCGGTCGGCGGAGACGCAGTGGCGATCCTCGGTACGCCGACATAGCGGACTGGCTATACGGACGGCTATACGGAAAACACTGTCCCCGTTTCTTGTTCGCCGAACTCGAACACTTTCGCGGCCGCCTCGTAATCGCATGCGACAGCTGACCGGCCGATCAACACCGGACCGCCCTTCAGACCGAGCCGGCCGTCGACACCCACATAGCTGCCGGGCGGAATCGGCTCGCTGATGCAATACAGCGTCGGCGCGGCACCTTCTTCGATGTCGTTGCCAAACGTGTTTGCCAACGCCCCCACCACACGGTGAAAACCCGCCATCACTGGCGCGTCGGATACGTGGGACAGATTGGACGCCACCCAACCCGGGTGCGTGAGCTGGGTAGTGACCCGCGACTGCGCCGCCCGCAAGCGGCGGTCAAGTTCGAGGCCCCAGAGCATCACCGCAAGCTTGGAACGCGCGTATGCCGCGTACGCCGCCCATCGGTGCGAGCGCAGGTGCATGTCGTCCAGGCGAAGTGTCGCCGATTTATGAGCGTCGGATCCAACGTTGATGATCTGCGAGCGCACCCGCCCCAACATCAGGTTGGTCAAGGCGAAGGGCCCGAGAAAGTTTGTGCCCATCATCGTCTCAAAGCCATCGACGGTGTCGGCGCGGTGCTGGGTCAGGCCCCCGGCGTTGTTGATTAAAATGTCGACGTCGTCGTCGAGCAGGTCGGGGAAGGCGCGCACCGACGAGAGGTCGGCGAGATCAAGTTTGGCGATCGATGTGGAGCCGCCGATTTCGGCGGCACGCTGCGCGCCCAGGTCTACGTTGCGCACGGCCAGGATCACGTGTGCGCCCGCGCGGACGAGCAGACGTGCGGTTCCAAGGCCCACCCCATTGGTCGCCCCGGTCACGATGATGCGTTTGCCGGTCAGGTTGCCGAGTCGGCTCGGCGACCACTCTTTCGTCACGGTGTTTCTCCTTCGTCACGCCGACAGTAGCGAGCCGCACTACAGATCACCGGGCGGCTGGTATGAGCTCGCGCACGGCGGCCGGGATGGGCGCCACTGCATCGGCGCCACGGATCGCCAGCTGTAGCAGATAGCCCGGGAGCACACACAACAACGTCTTTGCTAACACGTCGGGAGTTAGCACCGTAGCTGTCGGCGTGCTGACTCTTGCGGTCTCGGCGAGTGCTTCACCGGCCGCATCAAACGATTCCTGCAGCCGCGCGGCCAGCGCGGGGTTGCGCAAGGCTTCCGACCACACCACGAGCGCGATCGCGGCAAACCCGTCCTCGACGTGGCGCGCGCTCACGAACTCCAACGCCGAGGCCAGCGCCGCGCCGAGGTCGGCGCCGTGCTGAACCGACTCCTGCACGATCGCGAAGATCTGGTCGAGGTTCTCCTCGGCGATGGCGACGATCATCGCGTCCTTGCCGGCGAAGTAGCGGTACACCGCGCCGGATGACATGCCGGCCTCGCGCACCAGGTCCTGCATGGACGTTTGATGGAAGCCGTCGCGCACAAAGCAGCGTCGGGCGGCAGCCAGGATGTGCGCCCGCCGCTCATCGCGGTACTGCGCTGAGATCTTTGGCATCAGGACAGGCTATCAAAAAAACATGAACGTTCGCTCTTGACAGCGATGCCACCGCGGCGCAGAGTGGAAAACATAGAACGCGAACGATCATTCTCGGAAACAGAGGAGGGACGATGTCCGATTCAACCGACTTCGGCAC
>Ga0179589_10000111_pt1 | contig 10825 bp, 10 predicted proteins | sample CZOMad2_1_08_16f_FD_182923 | JGI IMG/M metagenome (GOLD analysis project Ga0179589, IMG submission 182923) | Vadose zone soil fungal communities from Angelo Coast Range Reserve, California, USA - CZOMad2_1_08_16fungal | ecosystem: Environmental > Terrestrial > Soil > Vadose zone | place: USA... | reverse complement strand
TCGACAAAGTGCGGTCACCGAGCCGGTCATGGTGCGGGCACCGGGGCCAATGCAGAGTGGTGTTGGCAGCGGACTGGTCGGCGACACCATCGGCAACCAGAAATTCCACGGCGGTGACGACCAGGCCGTCTACGTGTACGCGCGAGAAGACCTCGACGCCTGGGAGATCCAACTCCAGCGCACAATCACCAACGGAAACTTCGGCGAGAACCTTACTACCTCGGGCGTCGATGTGACTGCGCTGCGAATCGGCGAACGCTGGCGCGTCGGCACCGACGGCTTGGTACTGGAAGTCTCCGCGCCCCGCACGCCGTGCCGGACGTTTCAAGCGTTCCTGAATTTGAGCCACTGGAGGAAGACCTTCATTCAGGCGGGGAAACCCGGCGCTTACTTACGGGTGATCTCGCCGGGAAGGGTGCGCGCGGGCGACGCGATCGCGATCGATTACCGCCCCGATCACGACGTGACCATCGGGTTGGTCTTCCGCGCCCGATTTTCTGAGCCAGAATTGCTGCCTCAGCTGTTGGTGGCAGACGCGCTTCCAGCAGAGCTGAAGGACTATGCGCGCCGCCGGGTTACGTCGAACGAGGATAAACGTCGAGGTAAGCGGGACGGCAGCGGTCCGCAGGTAAACTTGCCGAATGCTTGACGCGACCGTTGCCGCCGACACCCATCCGCTGCTAGCGCAGCTCTCGGCGCTGCACCAATTCCGCGTCTACGTCGACGTCGCTGTGGTTGTAGTGGTGCTGGCCCTGACGAACCTGATAGCGCACTTCACCACGCCGTGGGCGGGCGTCGTGACGGTCCCGGCCGCGGCGATCGGGCTGGTCGCCTGGTTGCGGATCAATGGCCTGGGCTGGGCCGAACTCGGTCTGGATCGTGATCACTGGAAATCCGGTGCGGCATATGCGCTAGCCGCGGTTGCAGTTGTCGTGGCGGTGATCGCGACCGGCGCACTGCTGCCGCTGACCCGGCCGATGTTCATGAACAACCACTACGCGACGATCTCCGGCGCACTGGTCGCCTCGATGATCATCATTCCGCTGCAAACCGTGATCCCCGAGGAGCTGGCTTTCCGCGGTGTGCTGCACGGTGCATTGAACCGGGCGTGGGGGTTCCGCGGTGTCGCGCTGGCCGGTTCGCTGCTTTTCGGTCTTTGGCATGTCGCGACATCGTTGGGTTTGACGAGCAGCAATGTCGGCTTTACTCGGCTGTTCGGCGGCGGAGTCGTGGGCATGCTGGCTGGGGTGACGCTGGCCGTGGTCGCGACCGCGGTGGCCGGGTTTGTGTTCAGCTGGCTGCGCCGACGTAGCGGCAGCCTGCTCGCGCCGATCGCGCTGCATTGGTCGCTGAACGGGCTGGGGGCTCTGGCCGCCGCGCTGGTATGGCACTTGTCCGGCTGAATTGCTGCTACACGAGCAGCACGGCGGCGCCGGCGATGCGGCCGGCGCTCAGATCCGACAGCGCCCGATCGGCTTGACTCAGTGGATATTCCGGCGTGGTCACCTTGATGTGATGCTCGGCCGCGAAGTCGAGGAAGGCCCGCGCGTCGGCGCGGGTGTTCGATGTCACCGAGCGAACCTGGCGCTCCTGGAACAGATGGCGCTGGTAGTTGAGGGCCGGGATGTCGCTCAGGTGGATTCCGGCGATCGCCAACGTGCCGCCGCGATCAAGCGCCTCCAACGCGGGCAGCACCAGATCACCGACTGGGGCGAACAGGATTGCCGCGTCGAGGGGCGCCGGTGGCGGATCGGCACCGCCTTGGGCGGAGGCGGCGCCCAGCCCGAGCGCCAGCTCCCTGGCGGCGGCGCCACGCGTCATCACGTGCACCTCGGCGCCCTGGGCCAGCGCGACCTGCGCGGTGATGTGCGCGCTGCCGCCGAACCCGTACAGCCCCAACCGGCCGCCGGGCGGAAGCGCCGCGCGCAGCAGTGAGCGGTAGCCGATGATGCCGGCGCACAGCAGCGGCGCAAGCTCGGTGTCGCGGTAGCCGCTCGGCAGATGGTGCGCGAAAGCTGCAGGTACCGTGGCGAATTCGGCGTAGCCGCCGTCGGCGTCCCAACCTGTGTAGCGGGAGGTCGGACACAGGTTCTCATCGCCGCGCCGACAGTACTTGCATACCCCGCAGGTGTGCCGCAACCATGCGATCCCGACCCGGTCGCCGACGCCGAATTCGTCACCGGCTTCGGCGCCGACCTCGACAACCTCCCCGACCACCTCGTGTCCGGGTGTCACCTTCTCCCGGTGCACGGGAAGGTCGCCTTCGGTGACGTGCAGATCGGTGCGGCACACTCCGCACGCCCGCACGGCGACCAGCAGCTCGGACGGCTCGGGGCGCGGCACCGGCGTGCTGACCCGTTCCAGCGGGTCGGTGTTCATCGGACCGGGCCGGCGCACCCGCCACGCGCTCATGGTCGTGAGGGTCATCGCCGGGTTCATTAGTACAGCATGCCGCTAAACGGCACGGCTGCAATGGGTTAGCGTCTGCTGGCGCTGCGCACCAGTCGCACAACGAATAGCAGGATAACGGCCCCGAGCAAAGCGGTGAAGAAGGTAAACCAATGGCGCCCATGCTCAACATCGACGCCGAGCAAACCGAGAAGCACTCCGCCGATATAACCGCCGATTACGCCGACGACTATGTCTAGCACAATGCCCGAGCCAGTGCCTTTAACGATTTTGCTCGCAACCCAGCCTGCGATGCCACCAATGATGATGTAGCCCAACCAGTGGACGGCGGTCGGCGTGGCCAACGCAAGAACTTCCGTAGCTGCCATGACACTCATCCCGCGCTCCTTGCTGTCGCTGGTCAAGCCCGCTGCTGGACTGTCAATCCGTATACCCAATTAGCGTAATTATTCAGGCGCTCAATTGGGCTCGTTCGGCTTAACTGTGCCAAGCGTGGTGAATGCCGTGCGCCACACGGGGCGTCTTCGACTGGAGCGGCCTCGCGATCAGGTCGACACCGCGCCGGGAGCCGACGCCGGGCCGTTTCCGCCGGCGGGCTGTCCGGGTGCTGGCGCCGGTGGCGGGGCTGGCGCGGGCGCGTTCGGGGCCGGCGCCGGAGCTCCCGGGGCAGGTGCCGGAGCCCCCGGAGCGGGAGGCGGAGCCGGGGCCCCCGGGGCAGGTGCCGGAGCCGCCGGGGCAGGTGCCAGCGGACGGACCGACTCGGCCAGCGCCTTCGCCCCGGCTACGTCCACCGGATCGTTCGCGGTGCCCAGCCACACCACGAACCAGCGCTGGTTCGCCGCACCCTGCGGAACGTTCGGCCCCGACGGACCGACCACTCCCGCCCAGATCTGGCCGTTCGGCTTGGTGGCGTCGCTGAACTTCACTTCGTAGTACGACGCACCCCCGGACACGCCGTTGGCGCTCAGCGCAGTGGTCGCCTGGTTGATCCGCGTGCCCGGATAGGGCATGAAGAACTCACCCATGTCGGACGCCAGCCGGGTTGCGGCCTTGGTGTTGTCGGCTTCAGCATTGGCGTACAGCTTCTGGTCCAACTTGCCGAGCACGACGCGGGTGTCGTTGGCCACTGGTGGTGGCTGACCCGGGGCCGGCGGTGCCGTTTCCTTGCTGAGCAGGGCCGAACCGTAGTCGAGGTGGGTGGCGTCGGATTCCACCCAGCCGGCGGGAATGACGTAGCTGAACCCACCGACGGGGTTGTCGACCCGTCCGGGCTGGGGCGCGTTCGGATCGATCGGCGGTGGCGCTGGGGCATTGGGGCCGGCTCCCGGTGGCGCGGCAACCGGGTCGGCGGGGGGAGGTGCCGCATTGGGTCCGGCCGGGCCGGGCGCCGCATCCGCTGGCCCGTTGGGATTGGCCGGCGCGGGAGCCGCCGTGGCGGGCGGCGCCGGCGGCGGTGGCACCGGGTCGGCGCTGGCCGTGGTCGCCGGCAACGTGAGCGTGATCGCTCCGGCGCCACTGATCGCGGCAATCGCGAGCCTCGTCCAGCGGTTTTTGGGCCGTGTCGAGTTACCGTCCACCTGGTCCATGAGCAAAAACCTACCGTGTTACCGCCGTGACGCAAGTGTGGAGTGCTGACGATCTGAATGGTTTGCCAGCGACTCCGGGCAGGCGATCCGCCGCATCCGCGCAGTTCATCGGGTCACTAGCCGAATGCGCACGGTCGCGACGGCGATCCGGTATCGCGAACGCAGCCGGGCGCGTCACGGTGATCGCGGTTTGCATCCTCATGGATGGGCGAAGCCGGCCTGGTCGAGCGCCTTTTGGCCCGTTGCGCCCGTCACCAGGTCGACGAACTTCTGCGCAAGCGCGGGCTGGGAGGCGTGTTTGAGGATGGCGATTGAATATAGGTCCACCGCATTGGCCGATTCAGGGAATTTGACCGTGCTCACTTTGTCGCCGGCTTTGCGCGCGTCAGTGATATAGACCAGCCCGGCGTCCGCCTCGCCGTTAGTGACCTTGGTCAGCACCCCTGATACCGCCGATTCTTCGCTTACCGGGTTGAGATGCACCCCGGTGTCGTCCTCGATGCGCTGCGTCGCGGCTCCGCAGGGCGCCGGCGGCTGACACACCGCGACGTTGAGACCGGGTTTAGCGAGATCGGCGAAGGAGTGGATCTGCTTGGGGTCGCCCGGGGCCGTGACGATCACCAACGTGTTGGAGGCGAAATTGACCGGATCACTCCCCGTCAAGCCCGCTTTTGTCACCGTGTCCATTTGCGCGCTGTCCGCCGAGGCGAAGATGTCAGCGCTGGCGCCCTGGGCCAATTGATTCGCAAGTTCCGAGGAGGTCGCGAAGTCGAAATCCACGGTGGCGCCGGGATTCTCGGTTTGGAACTCCCCGGCGAGCAGGGTAAACGTCGGCTTAAGCGGCGCCGCCGCGAACACCGTGATCGACGTGGCCGACGACTGGCCCGTCGACGAGGACGGCGTCGCCGAGGGTGACTTCTGGCTACACCCGCTCAGATTCGTTACCAAAACCAGCGACAGCAACCCGGCTATCCCCCAGATCCAAGCCCGCGCGAGCACCCGCGCAGTCCTGAGTCGGAATGTCACGGTGCCAAGCGTTATCCAAACGGTGACCGCGCCGTGCCGGATTCGGAGTTTCATCTCTAGCTACTGTCCAGTAACATATCCGGAAGTTGACGCCATACACGCCCTGAAATCCCAGGGAACGGCGTTGCGGTATGCGACCATCGAAGCATCGGATGGCCGTTGCTCCAGGCGGAAGCCGCAGGTGCCAGTTACTGGCCGGCACCTGGATTCAATGTTGAATACGAGGAGGTCATGGCGGTGGAGGTGCTGGTCACCGGGGGCGATACTGAATTGGGTCGCGCCGTTGCTGAAGGGTTCCGTGACGCCGGCCATACGATCACGCTGGTCGGCGCACGCCGAGACGATCTCGAGGTGGCCGCCAAGGAGCTCGACGCGGACGCGATCGTCTGCGACAACACCGACCCCGCCAGTCTCGCGGAGGTCCGTCAGCTGTTTCCTCATCACCTGGACACCATCGTCAACATTCCGGCGCCGCGCTGGAACCCCGGTGACCCGCGCGCGTATTCGCTATCGGATCTGGCCGCCGCGTGGCGTAACTCGCTGGACGCCACCGTGCTATCGGCGGTGCTGACGGTTGAGACCGTGGGTGATCACTTGCGCTCCGGTGGCTCGATCATCAGCGTCGTGCCGGAGAACCCGCGCCAGGGCAGCGCTGAGGCCGCGGTCAAGGCCGCCCTCTCGAACTGGGCTGCAGGCCAGGCAACGGTCTTCGGAACTCGGGGTATCACGGTCAACGCGGTCGCTGCGGGGCGCGGCGTACAGCCGGGGTACGAAGGGTTGTCCAGCACACCGCCGTCGGTTGCCGCCGAGGTCGCGAGGTTGGCACTGTTCCTCGCCAGTCCCGCCGCCCGCCATATCACCGGACAGCTGTTGCACGTCAGCCATGGCGCGCTGACGCAATTCGCTTAGCCCGGCGACGATGCACACCGCGTAGTGGCGCGGTGAGGAGTTGGGCAATTGGCTTAGCGCGAACAATTAGCGCAGCGACCTCCGCCGTTCACGGCCGGTCATTAGGGTAGATCGCGTGACTATCCGACTTGGCTTGCAAATTCCCAACTTTTCCTACGGCACCGGCGTCGAGCAGCTCTTCCCAACCGTCATCGCGCAGGCTCGCGAGGCCGAATCAGCGGGATTCGACTCGGTTTTCGTGATGGACCACTTCTACCAACTGCCGATGTTGGGCTCCCCCGACCAGCCGATGCTCGAGGCCTACACCGCTCTGGGCGCGCTGGCGACGGCGACCGAGCGGGTCCAGCTGGGCGCGTTGGTGACCGGCAACACCTACCGCAATCCGACCCTGCTGGCCAAGGTCATCACCACCCTGGACGTGGTGAGCGCGGGCCGCGCGATCCTCAGCGCCGGAACGGGCTGGTTCGAACTCGAACATCGCCAACTCGGCTTCGAGTTCGGCACCTTCACCGAACGGTTCAACCGGCTAGAAGAGGCGCTTCAAATCCTGGACCCGATGGTCAAGGGTGAGCGATCGACATTCTCGGGTGACTGGTACACCACCGAATCGGCGCTGGCCGAACCGCGTTATCGCGATCGCATTCCGATCCTCATCGGTGGCAGCGGCGAAAAGAAGACCTTCTCCATCGCGGCGCGCTACGCCGACCATCTCAACGTCATCGCCGGATTCGATGAGCTGCCGGGCAAACTCGATGCGCTGGCCAAGCGGTGCGACGAGGCCGGACGCGATCGCTCGACGCTGGAGACCAGCATCCTGCTGACCGTGCTGGTGGATGAGAATGCCACGGCGGACCAGATCCCGGCCGAGATGAGCCAGCGCATGCTGGTGGGCAGCGTCGACCACATCGCCGAACAGGTCAAGGCCAAGGTGCTGGACGCGGGGATCGACGGCGTGATCGTCAACCTGCCGCTCTACACGCCGGGTGTGGTCGCTGCGGTTGGTGAGGCTCTGCGCCCGCTGGTCGGTCTCTGACCGGCTTAGCGAGGCGCATCACGTTCGACGGCCCGCGTGTGGGTGATCACACGGCTCAACGTCGATAATTGCAGGTCCGGACGGCTAAGTTGGAAGTGTACGCAGTCGCCGCTGAGGAGCAACCAGACCATGAGCGCCCAACTCGAAGACACTGCACGCAATCGTCGACACCGGGTCGTGGTCATCGGATCCGGATTCGGCGGACTCAACGCGGTCAAAAAGCTCAAGCGGGCCGATGTCGACATCAAGTTGATCGCCCGTACCACTCATCACCTGTTTCAGCCGCTTTTGTACCAGGTTGCGACAGGCATCATCTCCGAAGGCGAGATCGCCCCGACCACCCGCGTCATCTTGCGCAGACAGCGCAATGTGCAAGTCTTGCTCGGGGACGTCACGCATATCGATCTGGATGGCAAGTTCGTCGTCTCGGAATTGCTCGGCCACAGCTACGAGACTCCATACGACAGCCTGATCATCGCTGCCGGCGCCGGCCAGTCCTACTTCGGCAACGACCATTTCGCCGAATTCGCCCCCGGCATGAAGTCCATCGACGACGCACTGGAACTGCGAGGACGTATCCTGAGCGCATTCGAAGCGGCCGAACGGTCCAACGATCCCGAGAGACGGAAAAAGCTGCTCACGTTCACCGTCGTCGGCGCCGGGCCCACCGGCGTCGAGATGGCCGGCCAGATCGCCGAACTGGCCGACGACACGTTGAAGGGCGCCTTCCGCCACATCGACTCCACCAGGGCACGGGTCATCCTGCTGGACGCCGCCCCTGCGGTGCTGCCGCCATTTGGCGACAAGCTAGGCAAGAGGGCCGCCGCGAGGCTGGAAAAGATGGGCGTCGAAATCCAACTCGGGGCGATGGTGACCGACGTCGACCGCGACGGCATCACGGTCAAGGACTCCGACGGCACCATCCGGCGTATCGAATCGGCGTGCAAGGTGTGGTCGGCCGGGGTCTCGGCCAGCTCGTTGGGCCGGGATCTGGCCCGCCAGTCGGCCGTCGAACTCGACCGCGCGGGCCGAGTCAAGGTGTTGCCCGATCTGTCGTTGCCCGGCCATCCCAGCGTGTTCGTCATTGGGGATATGGCCGCCGTCGACGGTGTGCCGGGGGTGGCGCAGGGCGCAATCCAGGGAGCCAAGTACGTCGCCACCACAATCAAAGCTGAACTCGCCGGCGCCAACCCGGCAGAGCGCGAGCCATTCCAGTACTTCGACAAAGGTTCGATGGCTACCGTGTCACGGTTTTCCGCGGTGGCCCAGATCGGTCCGCTGGAATTCAGCGGTTTCATCGCCTGGTTGGCGTGGCTGGTCCTGCACCTGGTGTACCTGGTCGGGTTCAAGACCAAGGTCAGCACGCTGTTGTCGTGGACAGTGACGTTCCTGAGCACTCGGCGTGGCCAGCTGACGATCACCGAGCAGCAAGCGTTCGCCCGCACCCGGCTTGAACAGCTAGCGGTAATGGCGGCCGAGGCGCATCAGGGCGAGGCGGCGAAAGCAGCCAGCTAGCTCGGGGCCGTTTCCAGGTTTTGCAGCCGCACCTGGCCCCGGGCGACAAGGCGGCCGTCGTCGTCGGTGATCGTCGTCAGCCACAGCTGGGTGCTGCGGCCGCGATGAATCGGCGTCGAGGCCGCGTACACGGTGCCACCCGAGATTGAGCGCAGGAAGTCGGTGTTGTTGTTGACCCCGACGACCGTGCCGCCCCCGTTCTCGGCCAGCCACAGCTGGCCCGCGACGCTCGACAGGCTTTCGCTGATCGCGCAGTACACACCGCCGTGCACGATGCCCCACGGCTGCAGCAGCCGGTCATGGATCTCCAGCTGTGCCCGCGCCCCGTCCGGTGTGATCTCGTGGTACGTCAGGCCCAGTTCGCTGTCGAACCCTCGGTCAAAATCAGGTAACACGCCCCTGTGTCTACACGGCCCGCGGGGGCGTGGGTGTTTTCGGGGTACAGCACTCGGGACGCGCCGGCTACCGATACTGTGGAGTGCCGGCACGGAAACCTTTGCAGTACCGGAACGGGGAGTGGACGACATGGCAACGGCGACGACCGAGCCGGTGCGGCTACCGCCGGGTCCGCGGATACCGAAGCCCGTCCAGGCCATCGGGTTCTTGGTTGCAAACCATGGAATGTTTGGCGCTCTGGCCCGACGGTACGGCAGCGTGATCAGCGTGAACTTGCCGGGCGCCGGCCATGCGGTGGTGATCACCGACCCAGCCTGGTTAAGGACCTGTTCACCACCAGCACCGATCTGATCGAACGCCCGACATTTGGGTCGGGGACCCTGGGCGACGCATTCGGCCCTGGGTCGACGTTCAGTCTTGCCGGCGACGAACTCCTCGCGCGCCGCAAGATGGTCGTCCCGATGTTCCACGGCAGGCGGCTGAGAAGCTATGAGCACATCATCGAAGAGGAGGTGATGCGCGAGGTCGCGACCTGGCCGGAGGGCCGCGAGTTCGAAACGCTGCCGCCGATGACGCGCATCGCCCTCAGCTCGATCCTGCGCGCCACGTTCGGCGTCGATGGACTCGGGCTTGACGAGCTTCACGACCTGGTGCCAACGCTCATTACGCTGCTCGGCCTGGGCCTGCTGGTGCCGCCGAGGATGCGGCGTGACCTGGGTCCGTGGAGTCCGTGGGGGCGGTATCTGCGGTACCGGCGCCGATTCGACGCTGCCGTCGACTCGCTTATCGCCGATGCGCGGGCCGACCCGGCCTTGGAAGAGCGCAGCGACGTGCTTGCGCTGCTGGTGCAGGCCCGCTACGAAGACGGTGAGCCGCTCCCCGATCGGCACATCGCCGACGAGTTGCTGACCTTGCTGGCCTCCGGTCACGAGACAACCGCCTCATCACTGGCCTGGGCAGTGGAGCGGTTGAGCCGCCATCCACAGCTGCTGTCGCGGCTGACTGAGGAAGTCGACGCGGGCGGATCCGAATTGCGGCAGGCCACGATCTGGGATGTACCCAAGTTCCTGCAGTCCTTCGGCCGGCTATTCGCCGGCGCGCCAGGGACGCTGATGTACCGCGAACTGCAACGCGGGAGGCTTTCGTACCGGATCTACCACTTCACCAAAGACTGAGGCGCAGCAACACCAGCGCCGGTTTGCGGGGCTCGTTGGATCGGCCAGCGGACCCGCTACACCGTAGACACGGGCGAGGCCCCGCGCGCTTGATACACGGGGCCTCGCCGATCGAGTAGACCGGGGGTCACTGCAGCCCTCAGGACGCCGCCGCGGTCATTTATCGCTCGATGCAAGCAGCATAGGCAAGGCTGTCCTAATTTCACAAGGGGTAGCGCGTGTCCGCGCGCGTGCGGCCGACAGGCCGCGCACCGGCAGTCCGAAGCCCACCAGCGCGTCGAGCACCGCTTGACCGCGACGCATCGCGGTCAGGTCATTGGTGCCGGCCAGCTGCGGCACTTGGGTCGCGGTCGCCACCACCATCGACCCGACGATGTGCCACATCGTCGCGATCGAAATCGCGCCGCCGCTGACCGCGTGCAGTTTGGCGAACAGGGTTTCCAGGGTGCGGTGACTGCGGTGTGCGACCCAGGTCGTCAAAGCTGCCTCGCTCGGCAGTCGCACTACCCCGTCGCCGAGGCAATCGCCGTCGTCGTCCGCGACGTAAGGGTCATCAGGCAGCACTCGCACGGTCGGGTCGACCACCCCGGCCCAATCGATGACGCGGTCGGAGTCGACGTGGACCCACAGGTTCTCCAGGCCTGTGTCCCAGGCCCTTGCCTCCAGCACCACGAGCGCGACCACCCGGCCGATCACCGTGTAAACCAGGGTCGCCGCCAATTGCCGTGCAGCGCTGCGACGGTCCATGTCCATCGCGGCCGCGTCGAGCATGGTTC
>Ga0179589_10000110_pt1 | contig 10827 bp, 11 predicted proteins | sample CZOMad2_1_08_16f_FD_182923 | JGI IMG/M metagenome (GOLD analysis project Ga0179589, IMG submission 182923) | Vadose zone soil fungal communities from Angelo Coast Range Reserve, California, USA - CZOMad2_1_08_16fungal | ecosystem: Environmental > Terrestrial > Soil > Vadose zone | place: USA... | reverse complement strand
CTACTTTTCGAAAAAATAGAGGGTTTTTTTGTGCTTCACTCCTCCTGAAAATGCATTTGGGAATCAACTTTTTTTTGGATTCTAGGTTACTCGTCGACTTATCTACTTTTTCACTCGTACGAGTGCAAAAAAGTAAGTGGCAGGTTTCCTGATGTATGACTGCCCTTGCTGTCGCGTCACTATTGATGCTGCTGCTGCTGCTGCCGCTGTCACGTCTCTGGGGCTGCCACCCTCACCATCGCATCGCTGCTGGGGCTGCCGTCACCGTCACATTGTTGCTGGCCGCTGCCGTTGTCGCTTGTCGCTGTCATGTTGCTGCTGGCGCTGGCATCACCGTCGCAAAATTGAAACAAGCACCCGGAATAACAGTAGTCAAGCCACTCGCAAGGTAGAGTATTGAATGCCATGGCTTCCTCCACCTTACCCGACGCAGTGCATCGCCTCTGTGACTGTTAGATTCGATTATGGTACTTTGCTCCCTCCCTGCACACCGACCGGTGCAATGCCCTGCGTGTCCAGTCTGGTCGAGTCCGCCCCTGGAAACGCCGCACACTCGCCATGCTTTGTGGTCGTACATGTCTTAGATTTAGCAGCTCTGTACGTCTCTCTCACAACTGGGACTACTCACTAGCCCATTCAACGTTCAATTTCACGCCACGCCGCTTTCGAATTCATCCGGTCCTTCTCACACCCCCATCTTGTCTTCTGCATCGGGATGACCAACAACACGTGCTTTCACAAATGAATATACTATACACGTCGCCCAGTTCCAACTAAGATTACAGGACTAACCACCAATACGAGGCGCAATGCCAGAGCCGAAAAAAGGTAAATCGTTATGCATACATACAGTACAGAGCCAACTCAAACCAATCGGGACGTACCTGCACCCTGCGCGCGTCTTTACACATACATACATGCTATCCCTTGCAATAGATGTGGATTTTTAAAATTGAGAGTGCTTAGAGATCGTTGTAGCCAAGGTATCGCTTCTCGAGTTGTTGGTCAGCAACCGCCCACGCCCATGCCCGTCCTGCTTCACCCGTGTAGAGTCCTTCGGGATTGTCGGACGGTTCCCAGACGCCTTCCTGTTCCATGCGCGCCATCATCAGCGCCGTCGTGTGATTGATCAGACACTCGAAAGCCTCGCCTTCCAGTGCCACCGCATTGCCGGACGAACCGTGGCATAGACAGGGCTCTTTTGTCAAAACCCCCAGCTTGAGGGTACACTCTTGACCCTTCTGGATAGCCACGTCGATATGTTCGCGTAAATTGGGGAAGTAATCTCGCAACGACATGAGAGAATTGACGACGCCGGGCGCGCCATGGCAGAACTGCACGAGACGCTCTCGACGACCGGCCGGAAGCGCAGCTGGAAAATTGCCCGAGTCTGAAATCTGCGCGTCCAGGATGGCCCTCAGCTCGCCTTGCAGTTCCGACGCCGTCGACGGCCGCGTGAGCACGATCTGCGTGATGATGCCGATGGTGCCGTGGGCCGCTCCGACGTAGTTCGTGTCGTACCACGTCCACGGTCTCTCCGCTTCCATGATGCTTTTGATCAGTTTGGACGCGACGAGGTCGAGCGGTTGCGTTATGGATGGCGTCTCGGCCCAATGACGTCGAATGAGTCGGACAAAGTACAGGGTGCCTGCGCGGCCGTAGAGCCATTCGTTGCCCGCCTCCTCGCTATCGGCAACCGCGTTGGCCCATTTGACGAACTGCGTCACCGCATTCACGTTCCGGTCGAACGCAGCTTCGAGAGCTAAACTTGTCATGGCCTCGTCGATGACTCCGCATTGATTGGCAAGCGGTCCTCTTCGATGCACGACGGCCTTTTGGCGGTACTCGGACGCCCATGCTCGTAGTGTGCGGTTTCCGACTCCAAATCGTAGGTCCGGATACCATTCGTGTAGGCGTAAGAGCAGGTAGGCAATGCTCAGTGGGCCGAAGAAGAGGCCACCACGGGGATGTAAGCTGCCGGGAGGATGGACAGTGACAAGGCGCGTCAATGATTGGACAAGTTCGTCGTGGGCATCTGCTCTGTGATATTGCCAGTTTGGAACGGCCTCAATGTACCTTGCTATCTGCATTGTTGTTGGAGGTTGAATGAAACTGCCTTCCAGGAGTTTGGATGGGCGAGATGTCTCTTTCTTTCGATTGCTAGAATACGGAGGCGTTTAAGGGTATAGAGCCCCGGAGAGAGATCGTGAGGGGAAAAGAGATCGTAGAGAGGGAATGGATTGCAAATGCGGATGAGCAGTTCTTTAAGGAAACCTGGGACGCCGAGAGGAAACGCAAGCTAAGCGGCTCGTCTTATGCTGTCTCAATGTAATATATATATAAAAATCAGGCTGTAAACGTGGTCGGTACATTCAAAACAGGGCAGAGTTGTCAAGAATCCGGGCGCATATATGTCAATATACGTTGGTAGCTTGACTTGGCTCAGTCTAGCGTACGCAGCTCAACAACTGACCTGGCGCCCAACGCTATTGGACGCCCAACGTCTCGAACAGTAATCAGTGTCCGCTCCGGCCGCGAGTGGCACCCTGTCCTTCTGGGGGCACGACATCGAATCCGCCTGTGCCAAGGTCGGCAGGCAAACGTGCCGTCTCCTCCAACACGTCACCAGACAGAAGTGGCGCATTCTCTGCTTCCGCTCCTGTCGCAATGTCCGAGGGGCGTAAGAACGGCGGTGGTTGTACGAGGTTGTTGAACAAAAACTAAAAGATGACAAAGTGGTTAACTGGTCATGGAATCTGCTGCCAAGGCCGAGCTTGCTACGCACGGTGCCATAAACCAATAGCCCGAACCCGGCGACCTGCAAGAGCGAGATGGGCCACATAAGGATTTCCCAACCCAGCAACAGGCTGACAATCCAGATCGCGAGCGTCCTGCACGTATCGGTTAAGCTCCGGGCGGTCGCGCTCACGTACTTGGTCACGCTCAAGCCAAAGTAGTTGAACAGTGAAATCGAGCATGCGACGACGATGCCAGAGTAGAGCACGCTGGGTGTGTCGATGAGCTGGTGCCAGCCGCGCACGAGGTCGAACCACCCGGCGGCGGGTGAGTCCGCGGGGAGCTTGATGAGGGGAAGGAGTGGCATGAGGATGAGAACGGAGATCGTGCCGAAGAAACCCTCGTAGCCGACTGCGAGAAGGGGCGGGACACTATATCGCCCCAATATCTTCTCTTCGATGACGAACTGGGTTGCCGTACTGAACCCCAGCGTATATTAGATACATCAAGATTAGCTGAATGTTACTCACAAAATTTGCGCAAAGAGTATGAAAAAGACACCTGTGGGGACGCAAGGACACTGCGGTTTAATAGCGCGACAACCAACTAGAGATGATAGCAAATACCGATAACAACTCTAGTTGCCTCGGGCTGATCTATAGGCTCGTTCGCGGGGGGTGCAGTAACGGGTATTGAATCTAATAATTTCACGAGAGATGGAGCAATTGGATGGAGAGTGTCCTTGATAAGAGAACCACTGAACCCAACCAGAGACACTCCGACCATGACAGTCAACAATGACAGCCATCTGAAGCACGCGTTGACGAATTAGACTTAGGGCGGGGTATCGTGAGACGTGTCTTACTGGTAGAGATACAGCTTGCGGTGCAAGAACAGCACTGAAAGAATTCCGACAAACAGGACCAGCGCACCACGCGTCATTTGATAAATCGACACGGGAGTGTACAACAAGCCAACGTTCATGAGCTGCAGAGCCCCAATCGCACATATATGAGTGGCTCAATCCAGGAGATGATGGAAAGGCACGGACCGTTGTTCCTGTGAGATCACACAACGCTGGCAGCCAGAGCAGCAGGATTCGCCGTCCCGTCAGCTTCTCCTGCGGGGTCTTCTGCGATTCAGAGAAATCTTCGAGCGTGTCATCGGAAGATTCGTCAGGGAGATGAACGGACGGAGTGCGCAAGCGCGATGCGACAGTCGTGTATAGAACTGGGAGAAAGCCTAGCCAGTCACATGGCGCCACGACATCAGCAAGTAACTCCAAGAAAGGGTGATGGCTAGAGGAAATGCATACATAGCATTTCTCCAACTACGGATAAGATGAGAGGTGCGAGTCAGATAAGAAAATATGAAGTGATGAGGGGCGTGACGTACGAAACATCTGGAGGGTCTGCCATACTGGTTGTTCATACAATACGTGGCGTTTCGGGTTGGGGTCATCACAATTCTCTACGCATTGCATGTCCTAGGCAGAAGGTAACATAAGAACGTGTTCGGGGTGAGGGACAGAGCCGTTACCTGGTACTTGGACCATAGGGAGTTGCAAGCACCCTGCCAGCGAGCGTTCGAATGGGAATAATCTCTGAAAGGATGTGATGATACGTACAGTAAGGATCATCCCCGTGATGAGGGCGGGGATGAGGAAACGGTTCGGCATCGTGTCTGTGGATGTAGTTGAACACAAGAAGACAAAGTGACCGCAAGAGAGCCCGTGTGATGCCGTAATATAGTGGTGTACTTTTTACATATGCAGAGTTACAAATATGTGAATGGTCCCATGGGGTGTATAATAATATCGCTCATGGCTCAACAAAGTGTCCGCCTCCTTTACCTATCTGTCATGGTCGACGGGCAACAGGCACGCCAGGCGCAGGCGCTGCTTTCCTCGTTTCCCAGAACTCGAGTGCTTTGCTCACTGCATCCAACGTGGGCTGCATGCCCTAAAATCATGACCGTCAGCTCGATGACCACCAAACAAAAGTAAGGACAATTAGACTCACGGTTTGCACTCGGGCGCGGTCAGCTCCCGCCATCTCTGCAGCCCTAATGATCGCTGCGACCTTCTCGGGGGTTTTGGCCAGATAACCCGCCATGCGCGTCGCTTTTGTCATTTTTTGGGCGGGTGTGGTAGGTCCACCGAGGGTCTCCCCAACGGGAGGATAGATCGCGGTCCAGAATTGTCGCAGGAATTCATTGGCAGCCGTCTGGCAGGTACGCATCTGCCTGAATATATCTTCTGGGATATCAGCTTTGCGTTTATAGGCGTCGAGCCGCGCGACAACGTTTTGAGTCATGGACGCGAGTGCTGCTTCTGCTGCTTTGCGCTCAAGCTTGGACTGAGACAGATTTACTTCCCATCCTTGGAGATCGCGTCTCATTTGTTGTACCGCAGGGGGTAAGTTCACGGTCTAGCATTGCACTGTTATACCGAAACCACATGAATGAATGGCACGGTCTTACGGGGCGTGGAGCTTGTTCAACTGAAACTGCTACACCGGGACGCGCTTCGAAGTAGCGCTGGCGGTCTTGCATCTCCAGCAAGATACCAGTTGACGTCTCCGGACTGTGCAGGTCTGCGAGGTCAATCTGCGCGTACTGGCCATGTGGCTAAAAAGTTATGCCAAATGAGAGCAGGTCAACGTGGATGTCAAGAAGATCAGGCACATCATTGGCATCCCCCGTATCAACTCTTCGCCGTTTACCAGCGCCGTCCATGGATCTGTGAAAATGTCGTCGGAACCCGGACGGAACGTGACAGGAGGCCAGACGCACATGGCGGACTTGAGCAAGCGTTCGGAGTGTTCATTAAACTTACGAATGAGCGGTAGTGCACCACGCTGCTTCCCTGCCTGCATTGTCACGTCCTTGTCGTTCCCAGTCTAGAAATTACTGTAAAGTTAACACGCGTGTAGAAAGGGCCAGGAAGGGTCAAAGTTGCGAACCACTTCATGGTCCTCACGAGTCGCTTCGAGGTCTATCAACATGTCTACTTCCTCATCCCGTGGTCTTCTAGGTTCCAACTCTAAAGGATATATGTCAGCGGCACGGTGGCTGGATAATGGAGGGCCCACCGTCATCCGGTTTTTCTAGATACTTGTCAAAGATTGCATCATCTTTGACGACATGCTGAGTTGCCGTGGAGCGGATGGAAGCCCGGTGTGAATGGAAAAGTTTTGACTGAAAGTATCGTTTCCAGAATTCCGCTTCAGACAGCTGAGGTACAGGAGGTGAAACACAGAACAAGATGCAGTGAACCTAGAAGGCGTTACTTTGCTTGGCACGTTCTCGTCGTACGCCTTTGCAACGACGGGATATTCATCAAAGATGTCGTGTACTAGTTGTGGTGTAATAACAATCTTGACCTCGCCGCCTTCCACCGCCTGCGGTCTTGGATCAACCAGTTGGCCTGGTCTACCCTTCTTCTGAGAGTCGACAGCGTCTTGTGCAAGAAGGAGATGCTAGACGTGGACATTACGTCAGACATGGCACGGTTCGGACCAAGGCGTGTCGACCGCACCTCTCGTCCCTCCCAAAATTCGGTCTCTGTAATTTGTCCGCTCATGACCAGCTCGCGGTGAAGTGCCGCAAGCTCGGGTGTCTTGACAAGAACTTTTTTTCGGATGCGGAAATCGTTAACGGGGTCGTTCACCGGCGTTCCCCGAGTACTTGAAACTGACTCGGCACGCGAGGTCGACGGCCGCGACGGCATAGGAGCAGAAGGGCGATGAGCGGCACCGTTTGGGGAAGGCGACGCAGCGAGGACATTTATGCTTTTCTGAGGAGAATGTGGCACCGCTTCGCGCGCGGCACGATTATTGCTAATGATGGTCGAGAGCTGTGCCTTGAACGTTTCACGCTCTGTGAGTGCCACAGGCAGAGGGGAGGTAAATGTAAAGTTATGGCCATTATTATCATTCTCGAGGCCTATCTTGAGGCGCACTTGGGCGGCGCCTTCTTTCGAAGAGAACAGTGCTGAGGTGAATGGAGCAGTCAAATGGTGGCGCAAAGGAAGGGCTGGGGGGCAGACGTACAGGAAACCTCAAGGTACGCCACGCGCACGGCGGGAGCCTTCTTCCCATCCTGAGTCCATTGAAGGTGGGTTGAGGTAAGCTCCAAAAGCCCAGGGTTTTTCTTGTACGAGGCTCTGGCGGCGCAGACCGTCGACATTCAGAACGAGCACGCGTGTCCGCGCCAGCGCTCGCCCTTTTCATTAGATAAGCCGGTCACTTTGGCCTTGCTCCCGTTTCGTTTGCAACAGCTTCATGCTCGCAGCCCTCGCCATTCGGCGACCTCTACGCGCTACTACAACCCTTAGAGCATTAGCGACATCTTCAACGCCCTACGTCCCCCCAGCCTCCCTCGAAAATGTATCGGATGCACCACCCGCACCGTACCGCCAGCGCAAAAAGTCCAAACCAGACTCGCCCTCATTCTACACCGCCCGTGCGAGCTACTACGACCACCTCTACCAGCTCGAAAGAGCCCTAGAACGCTCCCGCCGTGCCCTCTCCACCCTCGAGCTGCTCCCCCTCCCAGCCTTCGCCCGCGCCTCCCTCCCACCAGCCCAACACCTCTGGCGCAACCGCCAGAACCTAGCGGGGCTGTTCTCCGGCGCACTCACGACGGCTCGCTACCGCCGCATGATTTCCATCCTCGCCGACCTCGAAGAATGCGCGCGCATCGCATCGACAGCGGGGTACACCTCGCTCGCCGAGAGCATCTCGACCGTGCTCGCCCTCTTCGAGCGCCACGACAAGGCGAACGTCCTCGCGCGTACCGTGCGCAAGCAAGTCCCACTAGACCGCTATGGCCGCTCATATACCGTCGGCAAGCGCAAGGAGAGCGCCGCGCGCGTCTGGATCATCCCCGTCCGCAAACCCACACCCGCTCCAGCAGTCACCGCTTCGACAACCAGCTCGGATGGTCCAGATATCCTTGCACCGGCGGTGGACGATGCATTCGCTCCATCATCGGCTTCGTCCTCTCACGTGCCGGTGACGACGACAACGATCCTAGTCAACAACGTGCCGCTGAACAAGTTCTTTGCTACGCCCACCGACCGCGAGCGAGTCGTGCGTCCGCTCAAGCTCGCCGGTGCGCTCGGTGCATTCAACGTGTTTGCGATTGTCCGCGGCGGTGGCACGACAGGCCAGGCAGGGGCCATCGCGCATGGGATTGCGCAAGGCATTGTCGCGCATGTGCCTGAGGTAGATTCCGTCCTTCGACAAGGTGAGCTGGTTCAAGTATTCTTGCTTGTATTGATTCACCCTCGCTCTCTCTTCAGCCAAACTTATGAAACGAGATCCCCGCATGGTAGAGAGGAAGAAGACTGGTCTTGCCAAAGCACGCAAACGGGTAGGTCACTTATCCTCGTGCGCTCGTCTTGTGCCTCACTACGATTTGACAGTACACCTGGGTAAAACGGTGACTTCGGACTACTTGTTGTTGTTGCTCGCATCATACCTCTTTCCAATGTCAGTGTTACTTGTGCTATGTGTGGCACACAATGGTTTCACCCCTGCAAATCTTGTTCATAGCAAAAGGAATGATAATGTATATGAAACTCGACACGTAAAACATAAAAAGTCAACATGTGAGGCGCGTGGAAACAAAATATGCATCCAGCACTCCGACTATGAATGCAACGTTCATTGGAAGTACAACTGTTGCGCTTCTGACTGGGCAAATTGGAGATTGCATGCGGGACACTTGCGCTGCCGTGTTGTAACACGCATGTCAATACATGACTTGCAAAACGCTACCCGAGGACAAAACTCAATCACGGACATAAGTGAGGATACGATCAAAACGCACTGTGCAGGCACTTCGTGAGTATTGTCGAGCGCATGTTCTGCCTACACGTTGAACACTTGAGGATGCTCTGTAAATGACAGATCAAGACACGCGCGGTTTGTGACAGTGTCGCATTCGGTACCCACCATGCATTTGTCTACCTCTTTCTGCAGCTGGGCCTCCTTCTGTGACGATGGTATGGCTTTGGTCTCTCCGGTCTTTCTCTGCCGCTCAATAGCTAGATTTGCAACCGAGAGTGCCTCTTGGGCCTTCCTAAGCTCGGCCGAGAGCTCAACATACGCTTTTCTTCCGTCCTCAAACATCTTCCGGCACTGCAGAAGAAAGTTAGTTGTTGCTTAGTTGTCTGTGTTCCAACTTACGTGTGCGAGATCCCCCTCAAGTTCCGTGCGTGATACACGAGTACGCCAGAGTTCCGTCTCAATAGAGGACATACCCTTCTTAAACGCTTCCGCTTTCGCGTTGGCGGCGGACACAGATTGCTCCATCACAGTCTGCCAATCACGTGAGTCCGGGTTCGGAGAAGAACTGTAGCACTCCGCATACCAGTCGATTTGTGTTCGCCTTATCAACATCTGTTAAAATGGAGACATGTTTGAGGAGTTTTTCGTTGGTCCGCGCGAGATGCTTGTGTTCGTTCTCGACGGCTTCCTTTTCGCGCATAGCCGCGAAAAACTTGTTGTCCGCCTTGGCTTTCTGCATCCAAAGAATGTGATGTGATTGACAAGAATGCCTTTGAGAAACAAGAGCCTCACGTCGAGGTTTGCCTTCATTATCCTCTCTTCTGCACCCGCTAGATCAAACACCTTGCTGGTCACTTGTACTTGCAGGGATTCCCATGCTGCTGATAGCTTTCCAATCTCATCATACAACTCGGTCTCTGCGTCCGCGTGTTGCGCATCTTGTAACCGAAGGACCTTCACCTCTTCCTCTTTAGACTTCAATTGCTCGACCAGTTGTCGCACATCTGGGGGTAATTGTAAAGATTCACCAAACGTTGAACGAAATTGAGCGAGGAGTTTATTCGCGGCAGCTAATTGTTGCTGAGCCTCAGCTTCCGCCTGCATGTAATGGGAGATATCAGGGAGTTGGTCGGAAAGTGCGGCGAGCTGCTTCTCGAGATCGGAGACGCGACCTTCAGATGCTCTGAGAAGCTCCGACGTTACGATGCAGGTTCGAGCCTTTAATGAGTAGTGCTTACTTGAGCCCTTTCCTCAATTCTACAACATCTCTGGACCTTTCTTCTCTGAGAAAATTGACGAGCTCCTCGTCTCCTACTTTGGCAGCGAGTAACAGTTTCAGCCGGGACACCTCCGACTGGTAAACTTCCACCCGATTCTACGGCAACCATCAGCGCTTCAACTACGACCCAGTGGCAGCCCATTTACATTGAATGATGCGACAAGTGTTTTCATCTCCTCTAGAGACTGTCGCTTGATAAGCTGCGCTTTGACTTCATTCAGTTCGGCAGTCAGCTGTTCCCGTTGTTTGCGTAGCCGGCTTCCTTCTTGAATGCGCTTCTCTTCCGCAGCTCGACGCTCCTTCTCTCTCTGCAATGAATATAAATGTAGCTGAGACTACTCGCAATGAGGGGACTTGACGCACCAGCTCTTCATCGTTGGACTCGGAAGGTGATGGGGTCTTCGGATCCTCAGAGACCGACGAGTTGACTTGAAGTTCCTTCTCCTTCAGGATATATTCAAGGTAAGAGATCCTCTCAATGAGTGCCTTGTAAATTTCTGTTCCTGAAACGGCTTCGCTCGAGGGAACATTTTGCTATCGAGAGGTCAGCCTGATTTCCTGAATGTAAAAACGTCTCACCATCAGTGTACGTTTGTCATGCCGCAAACTCTCAACGTTCGCCTCGAGTTCTCGAATTTTATCTTCGCGAATTTTAGCAATGTCCTGCCAGTCCTGCAATTCACTTGAAGTAGAGATTATGGGAACGGGCGCGGAGGTTGGCTAGTTTAAAATTAGATAGAGTAAAGTAAATCAAAAACGCTCCCACCGATAAATTAGCCACTCACTGCGGGAGAGAACGGCACTCGCTCTTCTTCTTTCGTATCCTCTTCCTCCTCGACCACAACTTCATCATCCTTTGCGGTCGCCTCCTTCGGTGGAGACTGTGTGCGCCCGTGTATTGCCTGAACCGTACGACTTTGTAGCCGATCTAGCCGCATCTCTGCAGCCGCGAGGTCGGAATGGTATTGATCACGCTGCGCAAGGCAATCCTTCAGGTTTACTCTCGTCAGTTCAAGA
>Ga0179589_10000109_pt1 | contig 10834 bp, 9 predicted proteins | sample CZOMad2_1_08_16f_FD_182923 | JGI IMG/M metagenome (GOLD analysis project Ga0179589, IMG submission 182923) | Vadose zone soil fungal communities from Angelo Coast Range Reserve, California, USA - CZOMad2_1_08_16fungal | ecosystem: Environmental > Terrestrial > Soil > Vadose zone | place: USA... | reverse complement strand
CCGGCCGCCACCACGACCGCCGCCGCTAGTGAGGAAGGTGGCTCGGGAAGCACATTGAGTCAGATGGCACTGGCGGGTATGGCCGGGCGAGCCATGGCCGGAACTGTCGGCACTGGCGGCAGCCGAGGTGGCAGCAAGGCGCCTCAAGGCGGACGTGCGGCGGCTCGCACCGCAGGCGCGGCAGCCACCGGTGACAGTGCGGCAACTGGCGACAAAGACCAGGGGTTGCAAGACAAGCCTCGGACCGTGGTCACCGGAGTCGCGGCCGAGCTGCGCGAGTTCGCCAAGCTCCGCGACGAGGGAATTCTGACCGACCAGGAATACACCGAACAGAAGAACCGCCTGCTCGGTCGCTGAACCGCCCGCCGCCGTGCGTCGGGAGCGCCGGTTGCCAGGAAGAGGTATGCGCAGCAATGGATTTCGGGATCTATCCGCCGGAGATCAACTCCGGCCGGATGTATGCTGGTCCGGGATCGGGGCCGATGCTGGGCGCTGCGCAGGCCTGGGACGGCTTGGCTGACGAGCTGTACACCGCGGCCAGCGGGTATCAGTCGGTGGTGTCGGAATTGACCTCCGGATCATGGTCGGGTCCGTCGTCGGCGTCGATGAGTGCGGCGGCCGGGTCCTATGTGGAATGGCTGAGCGCCACCGCTACGCAGGCCGAGGGGACCGCCGTCCAAGCCCGGGCGGCGGCCGCCGCTTACGAGGCGGCGTTTGCCTTGACGGTGCCGCCGCCGGTGATCGCCGCCAACCGCAGCTTGCTGATGGCGCTGGTGGCGACGAACTTCTTCGGCCAGAACACCCCGGCGATCGCGGCCAACGAGGTCCAGTACGCCGAAATGTGGGCCCAGGACGCCGTGGCGATGTATGGCTACGCCGGTTCGTCGGCATCAGCGACCGCGCTGGCCCCGTTCACCTCACCAGAGCAGGGCACCACTCCCGACGGGACGGCCGGCCAAGCCGCCGCAGCGGGCCAAGCGATGAGCACCTCCGCCGGCGATGCGCAGAGCGTCGTGTCGAGCGTCCCTCAGACGCTCTCCGCGGTGCCCGACGCGCTGCAGAGCCTCGCAACCGCAACGCCCGCAGCCTCATTCACGTCGACCCCGCTGAACACGATCGGCGACCTGATCAACATTTTCCTCAACACACCTACCCAGCTGACTCTCTTGGGTGTCATCATCCCGTTGTCGATCCTGGGCGGGCCGGTTGATCTTCCATACTCCATTGCCGCTAACCAGATCAGTATTCACGGGGATGGCATCGTCAGTGGCTGGGAAGGGGTGGAGGCTTGGCCGGGAAAGGAGTCGGTGCCCGCGAAAGCATTCCCGGCGATCATCACGAACTCAGGTCAGACCGTCTCGGCGGGCTTGGGCGAGGCGAACACGGTCGGGGGACTGTCCGTGCCGTCGGGATGGACTGTCGCAGCCCCGGAGATCCGCTCCGTCGCGCTGACCTCGCCGCTCACCAGCCCCAGCCCGATAGCAGGGCCGGCGTTGGAAGCCGGCTCGGCAAATTCGTTCAATCAGATGGGCCTCGCCGGCATGAGCGGGCAAGCCATGGCCGGCCCGCCCGTTGCCGACGACACCCGGCAAGGCGGCAAACCGGTGACCCACGCACGGCTGTCGGGGCGCGCCGCAAGCGCAGCGGCCGAGGGTGACGCCGAGGCGTCGCCCGCGCCGCGGACCGTCGTGACCGGAGTCGCGGCCGCGATACGCGAGATCGCCAGGCAACGCAACGAGGGACGGCTGAGCGAACAGGAATACACCGAACAGAAGAAGCGCCTGCTCGAAATCTCAATCAGACACCGCCCGTTGGTATGAGCAGCGCTACAGCGCGACGGTTCAGTCGGCGATCGAGAGCGCAATGCCGTCCAGGATGTCGTGCTCGCTGACCGTCAGCCCGTCGATGCCGGCGCGCTCGCGTAACGCAAACGCCAACTCCTCGATCACGATTGCGCCGCCACCGATGACGTCGGCCCGTCCCTCGTGCATTGGCCCCAACGCAGCCCGCCGTGCTCGCGACATCCCGATCAGCCCGTCGCAGACCGTCAGCAGCCGGTCCATGCCGACCCGCGAAAGATGAATGGCCGCAGAGTCATAGACCGTCATGTCCTGCGCGAGCGCCGCGATCGTCATCATTGTGCCGGCCACCCCGACCCAGGTGCGGGCCTCTTCCACCGGGACGACAAGCAGTGCCTCCCCGAGCCGTTCGCGAACCACCTCGCGTGCAGCCGCCACCTCGGCAGCCGTTGGTGGATCCGAGTGCAGACAGCGCTCGGTCAGACGCACGCAGCCGATGTCAGCCGAGAAGCTCGCCACCACCGTGTCTACCCCGAGCACAACCTCGGTCGACCCGCCGCCCAGGTCAACAATGACGAAAGGTGCTTCGGCGGAGTCTAATTCATTCACCGCTCCACGGAATGACAGCTGGGCCTCTTCGACGCCGGTGATCACCTCGGCGACCGCACCCTCGACCACGTCGCCGAGCACGTCGGCCGTCATCGCGAAAAAGACGTCACGATTGCCTGCGTCACGCGTGGCCGACGTCGCGACCATGCGTATCCGGTCGACGCCGTGCGATGTGCACAGCGCGGCGTAGTCGACGAGCGCGGCCCGGGTGCGTCGCAACGCCTCCGGTGCAAAGCGGCCGGTTGCATCAACGCCCTGACCGAGCCGCACGATGCGCGTCTCGCGATGCACGTCGCGCAGCTGCCCATCGAGCGCGTCGGCGATCAGCAACCGAATCGAGTTGGTACCGCAGTCGATTGCCGCGACGCGCCTCATATCCACTGCCCCGGCGTCAGGATGCCGGCCATCGACGGCTCGGCGGCCAGCACCGCCAGCGCGTCGTCGCCGAGCGGGTTGGTTCCGCGTCCTTTGGCCAGCGAGTGTGCGATCAGCACATGCAGGCATTTGACCCGATCGGGCATACCGCCAGCAGACACCTTCGTGCCCAGCGGCTCGATCGCATCCCGCTCGGCCAGATACGACTCGTGGGCCCGCCGATAGCCGGCGGCCAGTTCGGGTTCACGGCGCAACCGCTCGGCCATCTCCCGCATCATCCCGGTCGACTCCAACCTGCTGACCGCAGCGGTCAGCACGGGATGCGTCAGGTAGTACAACGTCGGAAATGGCGTTCCGTCAGGCAGTTTCGGCGCTGTCTTCACCACGCCGGGTTCACCGTTGGGGCACCGGTAGGCGATCTGGAGCACTCCACGCGGCTCGCGGCCGAGCTGGCGGGCCACCGCATCGAGGTCGGCAGGATCAACCACCGGGCGGCAAGGGACTCGGCGGTCCGGGTGTCGGCGGCGGTGCGGGCGCCTGCGGTGCGGGTGTCGGCGGGGCGTGCGGGGTATCGGCGATGGTGTGCCACAGCGACGTGTACCAGGGGTCGTTGGAGGCTGAGGCCGCCGGCGCCGACCCCGGCTCCGCGGGCAGCGCCGCGTTCGGCGGAAGCTGGACCTGGTACGGGACCTCCCCCGGCATCACGAAACCCAGACGCTCGCGGGCTTGCGCCGCAATGTAGGCGGGGTCGGCGAGCTTGACCTGCTGCTGCTGCAGATCGGCGATCTGCTGGCGCAAGGCGGCTTCGGAGGCGGCCAGCTGCTTCATCTCGGTGCGCTGACCGAAATAGGTGCGGACCGGGCCGGCGATGGTCAGCGTCAGCACACAGACAACGGCCGCCAGGATCGCTGCCCGCCGCGCCGTCATGCCGAGTCGTTGATCGGACCGCTGCTCGGCCGATTCGGCGATCGCGCGTTTGATGGGTTCGACGGGCTCCGGCACGGCACGGGATGCGGTTGGCCCGCGACGAGCGGCCGGCGATTTGCGCGGCCGGCCGGCTTCCGAATCGCCGCCCCGGCCCGGACGTGGGGCCGGTGAGCGCCGCTTCGGTTCTGGCCGTTTCGATTCGGGCATCAGGTGTGACGGCTATCTGGCTTCCGGCGCGTATCGGGGAAATGCCAGATCGCCTGCGTAGCGGGCGGCGTCGCCGAGGGCTTCTTCGATCCGAAGCAGCTGATTGAACTTCGCCACTCGTTCGCTGCGCGCAGGCGCGCCGGTCTTGATCTGCCCGCTTCCCACCGCCACCGCGAGATCGGCGATCGTGGTGTCTTCCGTCTCGCCGCTGCGGTGGCTCATCATCGTCCGGTATCCGCTGTGGTGGGCCAATGACACCGCGTCGAGGGTCTCGGTCAACGTCCCGATCTGGTTCACCTTGACCAGCAAGGCATTTGCCGCGCCCTTGTCGATGCCTTCTTCCAGCCGTTCGGGATTGGTGACGAACAGATCATCGCCGACGATCTGCACCCGGTCCCCGATCGCCGTCGTCATGGCCACCCACCCGTCCCAATCATCTTCGGCCAGTGGGTCTTCGATGGACACCAGTGGATAGGAGTCGACGAGTTCGGCGTAGAACTGTGTCATTTGATCCGCGTTGAGCGTTTTCTTTTCAAAGGCGTAGCCGCTGGACTCGGTGTAGAACTCGGTGGCCGCCGCGTCGAGGGCCAACGCCACGTCGGCGCCGGGTTTGAAACCGGCGGATTCGATGGCCATGCTGATCAGATCCAGCGCCGTCTTGGTGTCGGCCACGTCTGCGGCGAAGCCGCCCTCGTCGCCCACGGCGGTGGACAGGCCTTGTTTCTTGAGTACCGCTTTGAGGGCGTGGTAGACCTCAGCACCCCAGCGCAGCGCCTCGTAAAAGCTCGGCGCGCCGATCGGGGCCACCATGAACTCCTGGATGTCGACGGCGGTGTCGGCGTGCGCGCCGCCATTGAGGATGTTCATCATCGGTACCGGCAGGATGTGCGCGTTGGGCCCGCCGAGATAGCGGAACAGCGGCAACTCGGCGGAATCGGCCGCCGCCTTGCTGACCGCCAGGGATACGCCGAGGATGGCGTTGGCGCCCAACCGGGACTTGTCCGGTGTGCCGTCGAGGTCCAGCAGGGCCTGGTCGACCAGCCGCTGATCGTCGGCGTTGAGTCCGATGACGGCCGGAGCGATTTCGTCGAGCACGGCCTGCACGGCCTTTTTGACGCCCTTACCGCCATACCGGTCGCCGCCGTCGCGCAGCTCGACGGCCTCATGGTCGCCGGTCGACGCACCGGAGGGCACCGCGGCTCGCGCGAATGTCCCGTCGATCAGCGCCACCTCGACCTCGACCGTCGGGTTGCCACGGGAATCGAGGATCTCGCGGGCCCCGACCTGCTCGATAATCGGCACTGGGTTCTCCTTGCGTCGTAAGGGTTACGGACTACCTCCGGGTTCCGTAACTGCCACCAGTAGCCTAGTAGCCTGCTTGACGTGCTCCCCGCCATGAATGGCGGGGATTCCCGTGCGGCTACGCCGCTGTCGGGGTGCTTCCTGCTTCATCGCCTCGAACCTCCCAAGTGGTGGGAGGACTTACCGAGGCTCCACAGGCATTTCGTCTTTCCGCCCGCCCGGCGGCGAGAATGACTTTGGCGGCGTTGTAGTCGCGGTCGTGAATCGTGCCGCATGACGGGCACGTCCAGTGGCGCACCTGCAGCGGCAGCTCGGCGAGTACATGCCTACACCCGGCGGTGGAGCAGGTTTTGCTCGACGCCAGCCACCGCGACACCTGATGAACCCTGCGCCCGTAGCGGTCAGCTTTCTCGCCGATGATCCGCACGAACTGCCCCCACCCCGCATCGCTGATAGCACGCGCGAGGCGGCGGTTGGCGACCATGCCCACGATGTTGAGGTCTTCGACGTGGATCGCTTGGTTCTCGCGAACCAACGCCAAAGCCTGCTTGTGGTGATGATCCCGCCGTGCGCGGGCGACCTCGCCGTGCGCGATGGCTAGCTTGCGCCGCGTCTTGTCTCTATTGGCTGATCCTTTCTGGCGGCGGGACTTCTCCCGCTCCAACCGTGCGAGCTTGCGCAGCTTGCGGCCCAGATGTTTCGGGTTCGCGATATCGACTCGCTGACCGTCGCTGGTAGCGATCGTCGCCAACCGCGCAATGCCCACATCCACCCCGGCTTCCCGGTCGGTCGCCGGCAGTGGCGTCCCGGCGACGTCGACCACAAACGATGCGTAGTGGTCGCCGTCGGGTTCGCGGATGATCGTGACCGACGAGGGTTCGCTGGGCAGTGCTCGCGACCAGCGCACCCGAACCTCGCCCACCTTGGCCACATACAACCGATCGTTGCACCGGACGCTGAATCCGTTGCGGGTTAGTCGGAACGACTGCCGGTGATCCTTGCGGGATTTGAACCGCGGCCGACCGACCTTGCGGCCCGTGCGCTTGTCCGCGAGGGAGTCGAAGTAGTTGCCGAAGGCGCGCCGCGCGTCGTTGACCGACTGCACCAACGCCACACTGGGCACCTCGGCCAGCCAGCCGCGCTCGCCGGTCGTCTTCGCTTCGGTGATCACCCGGCGCTGGACCTCGGAATCCGACAGCTTCACCCCGGCCCGGTACGCGTCCTGGCGGACGCGCAGTGCGTCGTTGAACACCACCCGGCAACAACCGAACACCCTGCTCAGATCCCTGGCCTGAGCAGGTGTCGGTTCGATGCGGTATCGGTAGCGCACCTGCACACCGACACCCTAAAGGCGACCACCGACATGCCGACCGACCACGCAGATCCCGCCACAGCGTGTCGCTGCTGGACGCCCAACTGGTCTTCGTAACCAAATACCGCCGGCCGGTGTTCACCAACGCCATGCTCACCTTGTGCGAACACATCATGCACGCCAGCTGCCAAGATCTTCGATGCCGAGCGGGTCGAGTTCAACGGCGAACCCGACCACGTGCACCTGCTCGTCGCCTACCCACCCACACTCGCCATCTCCACGCCCGTGCAGCGGCTCAGAGGCCGCACGGCCTACGCCGTGCGGCGCGAATACGCCGGAGCCTGTGTCCGCGCCCGCATGCGCGGACACCTGTGGTCCCCGTCCTACTTCGCCGTCTCCTGCGGAGGCGCACCCCTGTCGATCATCAAGCAGTACATCGACGGCCAAGCCCGACCACTTTGAGCGCCGGGCTAACCCCGGCGACAAACCGGATGGGCTAACCCCGGACGGAAGTCCGAGGCTTGCGCCCAAGAAAGTTCCAGGTCAGAGCGGGTGACCCGCCGCATAGACGGTAGCCCAGTCGCGCACGGCACGGGCATACACGTCGGAATCGTTGTAGGCCCGCAGTGCCGTTATCCACCCTCGCGGTGTGGCGAGATCCTTTCCGCGCCAACATAAATAACCCGCAGCCGACAACGCGGCATCATCGATGTTGTCCACGCTGACGACGCCGTCGTTGTTGGCGTCCACCCCGTATAGCCGCCACGTCTCCGGAATGAACTGCATCGGTCCCATCGCCCGCACGGTGTCCGAGTCGCCGTCCATGCCGCCCGGGTCGCTGTCGATGATGCGCATGGTGCCGTTGGTCCCGTCAAGGCGGACACCCCGGATCGAGGGACGCACATCTCCATTGGGAAACAGCGTCGCGTGGTGATAGGTGCCGTGATGGCTTTCGACCTGGCCGATGCCGGCCAGCGTCGTCCAGGCGATATGGCAATTGGGGTTTTCCACCTCGGCGACCCGTGCGGCGTACCCGTAGGCCTCCAGAGCGGTCACCGGGATGCTCAGCGCCGGGGCGTGCTCGGCCGCCCAGCCATGCAACTGGTTCGCGGGCCGGCCCTTGGCGTGGGTGTCGACCGGCGGCACCGCAGCGCCGGGTGGCGGCGGCACGCCTTTGGGGATGTAGAGGCCCAGCTGCCAGGTACAACTCGATGCCAATAGCAGCGCCGTTGCACCTAAGACGGCGAACGCCCGCAGCCAACGGACCGGCGACACAGCACACCCCTAAACACGATTCCTCGACCATGGTCCCATGGGAATCGGGTAGGTCGCCCCGTCGCTGGCGCCGGGTGTCCGGCATACCCCGGTTTTCCAGCGATGATGACGTGTGTCCTGGCTGCATTCAGCAGGTGACGGCCGCGTCTCGCCGGGCGTGTCGAACATCACCAGCGCTCTTCGCCGGATCCGGCGCGGTACATGCTCCCAGCATGCTTTTACACGTTGTCTATGACTTGCAGTCTCTGCGTGTGGCGCGGGCGTCGCGCCGCCACATGAGCCGCCGGGCTGGCCCGGGCGTAAGACCAGAAATGCGGCCCATCGTCGACGTAGCCCTCGCCGGCCTATTGGGGGTCGGTCGTGTTGGACTGATCGTCGTCGGAGCCTGCGTCTTCCGGCACCGACTCCTCGGGTGTGACGGCTTCGGTGCCATCCTCTTCTGGTTTCGCAGCCGGCTCGTCAGCGGCGTCCGCGGGCTCGACTTCCGGTTCGACCCCGTCCGCCAGCGGCCAGCAGGCGCGCCACTCCTCCTCGGTGATCACGCCGACCGGAGCGACGTCGAGCTCTGCGGGAACATCTTCTCCTCGACGCTCCGCGGCGATCGCCTTCTCGGTGCCGCGGACGGTATCCATGAATTCTAAAACTGCTGTGCGCAAAGCATTTTCGACGTCGATATCGGATGTCACCGTGATCGAAGTGATTTCTGCCGGGATCAGGTCGGCCGGGAACCCGGCCCGGGTGGCCCGCTGAACCACTTTATGCGCCAAAGCCAAAGCCGGCTGACCGGTGGGCACATCGTCCATCATCGATTTCCGCGGCTTCTCCAGGGCTTTGCGTTCCTCCCATTGAGCCAACTGCTCGTCAAGCGAAATCGGCTCTCCAGCAAGAACTCCCGGAACCCGGTTGCCCAGTTTTCGCAGCAGCGCGTCAGCGACATCGTCGATGGTGAACGGATGCTGTGGTGCGTCCTCGGCGATGCGGGCGTGGAAAAGCACCTGAAGCAGCACGTCGCCGAGCTCTTCTCGCAACGCGTCGGCATCACCGCTACGGACCGCGTCGAAGAGCTCGTAGGCCTCCTCCAGCAGGAAGCGGCGCAATGAATCGTGAGTCTGCTCACTTTCCCAGGGTCCGGCGGTCCGCAGTTTGTCCATCATCGCCACGGCGTCCACCAGCCGCTCCCCGGGCTGCTGGTCGGGCGCGGAAATCAGGCGCTCACCGGCGGCCAATCGCGCCGTGACCGACGGGTGTTCGGGGTCTGAGGACAACAACACCGGAGCATCCTCCCCGGTATGCGCCGGGCGCGCCGCCGGCAGCGTCCAGGGCACCGCGACCGGCATCTCCTCGGTGTACTGGACCTCACCGGTGAGCAACTCGATGGCTTCCACCGGAACCAGCGACGGGCGGCGAGGGTCGACCAAGACGACAGTCATAGTGCTTGTCGCTCCTCACCCGGCGCCTGCCGAATTCCTTAAACCAACCCTGCTCGATTCTCCCCCATCCAGCGCCGACACCAGCTCGGCCACCATTTTCACCAGTTCGAGGTCACGAATTCGTGGTGCGCTGACGCCACCGGCACGCGGAATCGGAACCTGCACGGTCGCCGTCGTGGCGCGATAACGCGCCCCGGGATACATCCGGGCCAGCCGCACCTGGGCGGAGTCCGGCAGCGTGACCGGGGCCAGCCGCACCGTGGCCGCCGACGCTGCCGACACCTCGGTGATGCCGGCGGCGCGGCACAGCAGTCGAAGTCGCGCAACGGCCACCAGCCGCTGGGCGGTTTCGGGCAGCGCGCCGTAGCGGTCGGTCAGCTCCTCGATGACGGCATCGACTTGCGCGTCGTCGGCCGCCGCGGCCAACCGCCGGTACCCCTCCAGCCGTAACCGGTCGCTGGGGATGTAGTCCGGCGGCAGGTGCGCGTCGACCGGCAGGTCGATCCGCACGTCTTTGGGCTCCTCGGCGCTAACCACGGTTTCGCCGCGATAGGCCGCTCGATATGCTTCCACGGCCTCGCCGACCAGCCGGACATACAGGTCAAAGCCCACCCCGGCGACGTGCCCGGACTGCTCCACGCCCAGCACATTGCCCGCGCCGCGGATCTCCAGGTCCTTCATCGCCACCGCCATGCCGGCGCCTAGCTCGTTGTTCTGTGCGATCGTCGCCAACCGGTCGTAGGCGGTCTCGGTCAGCGGCGCATGCTGCGGATACAGCAGATAGGCGTAACCACGTTCGCGGCTGCGGCCGACCCGGCCGCGCAGCTGGTGCAGCTGGGCCAGACCGAAGGTGTCAGCGCGTTCGACGATCAGCGTGTTGGCATTGGAGATATCCAGGCCGGTCTCGACGATCGTGGTGCACACCAGGATGTCGTACACGCGGTTCCAGAATCCTTCGACGGTGGTTTCCAGCAGGTCCTCGCGCATTTGTCCATGTGCGACGGCGACCTTGGCTTCCGGCACCAGTTCCCGCACCCGCGCCGCGGCCTGGTCGATCGAGCTGACCCGGTTGTGCACGTAGAAAGCCTGCCCGTCGCGCAGCAATTCCCTGCGCAGCGCCGCGGCGACTTGCTTGTCGTCGTGCGCCCCGACGTAGGTCAGCACCGGGTAGCGCTCTTCGGGCGGGGTCAGGATCGTCGACATCTCGCGGATCCCGGCCAAACTCATTTCCAGCGTGCGCGGGATCGGGGTCGCACTCATCGTCAGCACGTCGACGTGAGTGCGCAGCGACTTGATGTGCTCCTTGTGCTCGACGCCGAAGCGCTGTTCCTCGTCGACGACCACTAGGCCGAGGTCTTTCCACCGCACTCCGGTCTGCAACAGCCGATGGGTGCCGATGACGATGTCAACGTTGCCATCGGCCATGCCGTCGATCACGGCGCGGGATTCGGCGGTGTCGGTGAACCGGGACAGGCCCTTGATCCTGACCGGGAAGCCGGCCATCCGCTCGGTGAAGGTCTGCAGATGCTGATCGGCCAACAGCGTGGTGGGCACCAGCACCGCGACCTGCTTGCTGTCCTGGACCGCCTTGAACGCCG
>Ga0179589_10000108_pt1 | contig 10847 bp, 7 predicted proteins | sample CZOMad2_1_08_16f_FD_182923 | JGI IMG/M metagenome (GOLD analysis project Ga0179589, IMG submission 182923) | Vadose zone soil fungal communities from Angelo Coast Range Reserve, California, USA - CZOMad2_1_08_16fungal | ecosystem: Environmental > Terrestrial > Soil > Vadose zone | place: USA... | reverse complement strand
CAATTTGACCTGCACCTACAAGTCAAATTGCATATGACTCGCGAGCAGGCCCTCGAAGCCATCGGCTCGATGATTCGCTATGGCCGCCAGCACGTCGCTGAAGTGGAATTTTCCGCCGAAGACGCGGGCCGTACCGACCTCGATTATCTTTGCCAAGTCTGCCAAACCGCGGTGGATGCGGGCGCCACCATTTTGAATTTGCCGGATACCGTTGGCTACGCCGTGCCGGAAGAATACGGCGAAATGTTCCGCAGGGTTCGCGAATTTCTGGGTGACGCGCGGGGAATTACGCTAAGCGCGCACTGTCACGATGACCTCGGCCTCGCCGTAGCGAATTCACTGGCTGCAGTGCGAGCGGGTGTCCGCCAGATCGAATGCACTGTTAACGGTATCGGCGAACGCGCCGGCAACGCGGCGCTCGAAGAAATCGCCGTGGCGCTGGCGGTTCGCAAAGATAGCTTTGCCATCACTACCAACATCAAGCTCGACCAGCTTTTCCCAGCAAGCCGCCTGCTTACCGAAGTTACGGGCGCGGTGGTCGCTCCAAACAAAGCAGTGGTCGGCGCAAACGCGTTCGCCCACGAAGCGGGAATCCATCAGGACGGCATCATCAAGAATCCGCTGACTTATGAAATCATTTCGCCGGAAACGGTAGGCGTGCCATCGCGTTCGCTGGTGATGGGAAAGCACTCTGGACGAAACGCATTGCGCAGCAATTTGCGCGACCTCGGTTTTGAACCCACCGACGCCGAACTCGTGGAAATTTACCGCCGCGTTACGGCGCTTGCGGACGAATCGAAATCGGTGCGGCCGCGCGATATTTTGGGCATCGCCCACGAAGTGATCCGGCGCGGCGCTTCAGCCGTACCTGCTGAGGCGACTTCCGCGGCATAATGGCATAATGCCTGCAGTGGATTTTTGCGTGTCTCTGTCGCGTAACACTGTCGCGAAAGACTTTCGGTAAGGGAAACCATGAAAAAGTCCATCGTATTACTGCCCGGCGACGGCATCGGTCCGGAAGTTACGGCTGCCGCTGCAAGCGTGCTCAAAGAATGCGCGCGCGAATTCCATCATGATTTCCAGTTTGAAGAATATCCGGTGGGCGGCACCGCGATAGACGTCACCGGAACACCCCTTCCCAACGCCACGATTGATGCCTGCCGTAGAGCCGACGCCGTTTTCCTCGGCGCAGTGGGTGGCCCGAAATGGGACTCCTTGCCTGTTGGCAAGCGGCCGGAAAGCGGCCTGCTGGCGCTGCGCAAAGGCATGGGGCTGTACGTCAATGTCCGCCCGGTGAAATTGTTGGAACCACTGCGCGGCATGTCTCCATTGAAGCCCGAGCGGCTCGGCGATCTCGATTTGGAAATCGTGCGCGAACTTGCAGGCGGCATGTATTTTGGCGAGCGGGGAAACAGCACCGAAGGCGGCACGGAACGATCCTGGGACACGGAATCATACTCGACGCCAGAAGTTGAACGCATCGCGACATTCGCATTCGGCCGGGCGGAGAACCGCTCCCACCGCCTCTGCTCCGTGGATAAAGCCAATGTGCTAACTAGCTCGCAGCTCTGGCGGCGCACTGTCACTGCTATGAGCAGCATGTATCCAAACGTCAGGCTCGAGCACATGTACGTGGATAACGCCGCGATGCAACTGACGCTGAAGCCTTCGCAATTTGACGTGATGCTGACCACCAACATGTTCGGGGATATTTTGAGCGACGCCGCGGCGGCTCTGGTGGGTTCGATTGGCTTGATTCCTTCAGCAAGTTTCGGCTCCGGTGCCCCCCTTTTTGAGCCAATTCACGGCTCGGCTCCCGCGCTGGTGGGCATGGACTCGGCGAATCCCATAGGCTCAATCCTGAGTGCCACGATGATGCTTCGCGATGCCTTCGGCCTGAATCTGGAAGCGGAATGGGTCGAGCAGTCGGTGGTGCGAGTCCTCAGCGGCGGATATCGCACTCCAGATCTCGCCGCCCCTCGCACGAAACCTACTGGAACTGCAGGGTTTATGGAAGTTTTGCACGGAGAAATGCAGCGTACCCTGGAACACGCTGAGCGCTACGGCTGGGGTGTCTAAACTCAAGCAAGCAGCTTTAAATCGTCATTCCGAGCGGAGCGAGGAATCTCTCTTCTCTGACCTGTCGCTCCGGACCTCGGAATGATGTTGCCCATTCCGAAGCTCTAGACAGCTGTGAGTAACTGTTGCAAACTCCGTTTCAGAAGCTCACAATTACGGGCCTGCTGAGGGGCAGAAATGCGTTTGTTGCGCTTGCTATTGTTGGGATTGGCGTCCGCCTATCCACTGTACTGGATTGCCCAATTCTTGCTGTTTCTTGTGCCAGAAACCTTGTTCGGATACTGGCTCGGGCAGCCGTCGCAGATCGTCTCCATTTCCTACGTTCAGGTGATGGCCATAGTCCAGCCGCATGCCATTTTCCCAGCTCACTGGGAAGCGCTGGTTTTTGCCGTGTTTTTCTCAGTGCTGATTATCGCCTTAGGTGCTGATCAGTTCTTGACGGGTGCCTTGGCCATGGTCTTTCTGGGACAGGCCGCGTTGCTGCCCTTTCTGAGTTTGGCTTTGACCTCTTCAAGCGCATCGCTGAGCGCCGCATGCGCCGGGACGCTGGCATCGGCATTGATTACCCTGGGACTTCATCGGATCTTGCGCCTTACCGGTGGCCTTGAGTTTCTAGATCGTCTGGCTCTTTTGAGCTTACTTGCGGTACTGCCACAGGCCACCCTTTGGCTGGCATGCAAGTTCATTTATCCATTTTTCGACGTGCGCTTCCTCTTGCTACGAATTATCCCGTTGTACCTGGCAGCCATCGTTGCCGCGGCTATCTCTTCCAGGTCATCCGCGGCCGTGTTTGACGGCGTGCCGTGGACCGAGATTGTGGCCAGCTCGGCGGCAGCAGGCCTGCTCATTCTGGCCATCGGACTTAGCAGCCGCACAACCAGCGCCGCTGACCTACTTCCTGCGACGGCGTTGACCTCCCATCACGCCTGCGAAAAAATTCTCAAACTCCCGTCCAGCCTTGCGGGAGATGCCCGTGGAATGTTAACGTAGCAAATTCATAAGACGCTGCCATGCGCCGCCGCAAAGACAACAAATGGCAGGGGATAGCTGCGGCTGCAGGTTAAAGTATCCAGGCCAGCAACGGGACCGGTAGAAACCAAATTGTCACACGCATTGCAGACGAGTGAACTCTTGCGAGTTGCGCGCCGCTAGGCACTGGCCCGCCATGTCAGAGACTTCTCCAAACGAAAAGAGCGTTCAGCCTCGCGTTCCCGCTGGCGCGCCGGTCTATTGGCGAGTCGAGGGCTCGTTTTTGGAGCTGAGCGCGCTTCGTCAGGTCGGGTTCTTTACCTGGAACGCGCAAAGCTTCGCCGAACGCTGGCGCCGCCGCACCGGAATGGCTCTGGCGACGTTGCTCCGCCCTGTCGCCTATCTGGCAGGTAGAACTCGCGCGACTAGACTCCTTTATATGCTGTTGCGCGGCGTTACCCGCGATCGGTTGGACCTGCTTGGTGAAGAATATTTTGAGTACTTTTTGAAGCCGCGGTTGCAAAAAAAAGCTGTGGACGCTTTGCGGCTCGCGCAGGCGGCTGGCCAGCGGATTGTTCTGGTCGGCCAATCGCTCGATCATGTTCTGCGGCCGCTGGCGCGCCACCTTGGCGTGCAGCACTTCATTGCCAACCGTATGGAATTTCGCGATGGCATTGCCACCGGCCGTTTGCTCTGCCCGGTTGTGCGCCCGCGCGGACCCTTCGCGTGGATCGCCTCCGGCGATGCCGATGGCCGCATCCAGGAAGCCTCACTGCTGGCGCAATTAGGATTGCGTGAGCCGAAGCAGTTGTCAGCCGGAACTCAAGAAACGCGCCGCAGCATTACATTAAATGCGCCGGCGGTTGTGCCGTTTGGAAGTGCTCCTCAAGTCGACCGCCTCAGCGTCCGTCGGGCGCTCGCCGGGAAGCACATTCTATTGATCGGTGTGACCGGGTTTATCGGAAAGGTCTGGATGGTGGACCTGCTCGAGCAGATTCCGGATATCGGCAAAATTACGCTCCTGATTCGCCGCAATCGCACCACGACCGCGCAACGTCGCTTGGAAAAAATTGTCGAAGAGTCGCCAACGCTCGATGGCCTGCAAAAGCAATACGGTGCAGGTCTGGGCGATTTTCTGCGCGAAAAGATCGACGTCGTCGAGGGCGATGTAAGCCAGCCCGGCCTGGGTCTCGGAGAAAGCGTACGCACGCGGTTGGCGCACTCGCTCGACCTCGTCGTGAACAGTGCCGGACTTACCGATTTCAATCCTGATCTGCGCGATGCCGTTTCTTCCAACGTCGAATCCGCCGAACATCTTTTGAATTTTATTCGCGCCAGCGATCACGCTGCGCTGATGCACCTTTCCACCTGCTATGTAGTCGGCATGCGCGACGGACGCGTCACGGAAAACCTGCACGACAACTACAATCCAGCGAACGTCAAGAATTTTGACGCTGAGCGCGAGATCGCTTCCTTGCGCGAAATGATGCAGCACATCGAAGAGCGCGCCGAAAGTCCCGAGCTTTCCCGCGCTCTGCGGCGTCAAGCTCTCGGTCGCGGTGCCGATGAAACCCGCGTCGCGGCGGGTGAACGCGATGGCGTGCTCAAACGCAATCGTAGCCGGTGGGTTAGAAATAAATTAGTTCGCGTGGGCATGCGCCGCGCGCAGTATCTGGGATGGCCCAACACTTACACCTTTACCAAAAGTCTTGGCGAATCCATTCTCGCGCGTCACGGCAAGGATTTGCCGATTGCCATCGTTCGTCCGTCCATCGTCGAAAGCTCGCAGTACACGCCTTTCAGCGGATGGAACGAAGGCATCAATACTTCAGGCCCTCTTTCCTATTTGCTGGGCACAAATTTTCGCCAACTTCCTTCGAACGCTAAAAAATGTCTCGACGTTATTCCCGTGGACATGGTCTGCCGCGGCATGACGCTGATCGCAGCAGCATTGATTGAACGAAAGAATGCCCATATGTACCAACTCGCGACCTCCGGCATCAATCCCTGTGATATGGGCCGTAGCATCGAACTTACCGGCCTCGCTCATCGCAAGCATTACCGCACCCAGCAGGGAATCGAGCACTGGCTTAAGGTGAAATTCGAAACCATTCCCGTTTCCAAGCAACGCTACGAGCGTCTCTCAATCCCGATGCAGAAAGCTGTGGTGAGTGGAATCAATCGCGCTGCGGAAAAATTGCGTTTTAAGAAATCGCCGCTCGCCAAAGCGGAACGCGATCTGAATCGCGCCGAAAAACTGATCGAATTGTACGAGCCATTTATTCTGCACAACGAACATGTGTTCGAATGCGAAAACGCACGCCTGCTGTCCGCCGCGCTTCCCGAAGAGGAACGCAGCGCCTTCGCGTTCGAACCGGAAGCCATCGATTGGTGGGACTACTGGATCAACGTCCACGTCCCCGCCTTGCGCCGCTGGTGCTATCCCTTGATGGAAGGCCGCCCGCTCGAATCGCGTCCGCCACGCGATGTCGGTTGGGGCCCGGAACCTTCCGCCGCCGCGGCCGTCGCCACTTCAGGGGACAATCGCTAAGCCGCCATGGCGACCTTTCTCACTGGCTCAACCGGATATCTCGGCAGCTATCTCGCCACGGGATTATTTCGCGGCCCTCGCGACACGCTTAATTTATTGGTCCGCGCAAAAACCCAGCAGGCAGCGCGCGAACGTCTCTGGCAATCCTTGCAACTCCACATGGAATTCCCGGAATTTCAGGAACACATCGCCACCCGCACACGAATTTTTCTCGGCGACCTTACTAACGAGCGCTTTGCTCTCGCGAATGATGAATATCACAAGCTCGTCGAATCGACAGACTCGCTCATTCACTGTGCTGCTTCACTCAATCGCAAATCCGAAAGGCAGTGCCTCAACGTAAACCTGCGCGGCACGCTCGAAGTCATTCAACTTGCTCGTCGCGCGCAGGACCACCATGGCCTGCGCCGCTTTTCGCACGTCTCAACCGTAGCCGTCGCGGGAACGCGCCAGGACGAAGTGATCCAGGAAGACACTGCCATTGACTGGGCGCGCTCCGACTACGATCCGTACGCGCGCACGAAAAAATTCTGCGAACACATGGTCCAGCAGTTGCTCCCCGATGTCCCGCACACCATTTTTCGTCCGGCCATCGTGCTCGGCGACAGCCGCCGCCCGGAGACCACGCAATTTGACATGGCCCAAGCCTTCAGCGTACTCGCTAGTCTGCCTGTCCTTCCTCTTAGGCCCGCGGATCGCATTGACATCGTTCCGGCCGACTACGTGGGCAAAGCCATCGTCGCCATTCACCAAAAAAAATCTCCTGTCTATCCGCGTTATCACTTGTCTTCAGGCACCGGCTCGCAGACTTATCGCGAACTCACTGACGCCCTCGCGCGAGCCGGCGGCTCGCGTCCAAAGTATCTGCCCTCGCTCGCTGGAACGTTTTCCGGAGCCGTCAACTGGCTTTCCCACAAAAAAAATAATCTTGGCCGTGGCGCCTCGCTCCTGAAAGTTTTCTGGCCATATCTCGTCTGGAACACGGTATTTGACAATTCTCGCGTGGTCGAAGAACTCGGCGGTGAGCCTCCCGCAAAATTTTCTTCCTACGCTCAGCCTCTCTTGAAATTCAGTCGCGAAAATAAATTTCGCTATCCCGCCAGACCCTGGCCAGTGCAAAATGCCAGCGTGCCAACCGTCAGCGGAGCAGCGCGCGCATGACGGATTTTCTTCTCGTCGCCTGGGTCAGCCTCCTCATCGAAATAACCCGCCTGAAATGGATGATGGGCGGCGGCGCACGCTGGCAACCCGGCGAAAAACTAAAACTCCTGTTCGCAGGCTACAACGGCACCCGCAACACCGGCTCCGATGTCCGCGTCAACGAAATGCTCCGCCAGATCCGCCACGTCCTCGGCGCGGAAAACGTTGACTTCAGCGTCATGACGCAAAATTTCGATCGCACCAAGGGCTATTTCGAAGGCACGCGGCAAGTATTCCTTCCCGACGTTTTTCCGCCTTTCCTTTACAAAGAGACGCACAAAAATCACGGAGTCGTCGCCTGCGAAGGCTCCATGTTCAAAAGCAAATTCGCCAACGCTCTTACCACCATGATGATCGGCTCGCTCGGGTTCGCATCCGCTGAAAATAAATTGTCCATCGGTTACGGAGCCGAAGCCGGCCACATGGACAAACTCATCACGGACATGTGCGCGCGCTTCGTCCACGACTCGCTGGTCATCACGCGCAATCCCGAATCGCAAACCGTGCTCGGCAAACTCGGCATCTCCACTGAACTAGGCACCGACACTGCATGGACGTTCGAACCGCATCCCGACGCCTACGGCCGCAAAGCTTTGCGTGACGCCGGCTGGGACGAAAAAACTCCCGTTCTCGTCCTCTGTCCGATTCATCCGTTCGTCTGGCCAGTAAAAGCCTCCGTCGCAAAATATATCGCCCGCGTCACCACCGGCGCGTACAAAGACAGCCAGTACCGCACCGTTTATTTTCACGAATCCGGCGCGGAGAACGAGCGCAAGTTTGAGCACTACATAGATGGCTTCGTTACCTCGACTCGCGAGTTCCAACAAAAACACAAAGTCTTCACCGTACTCGCCGCCACCGAACGCCTTGACGCCGTCGCCTGCCGCGCTATCGCCTCCGAAATCCCTGGCCTGCCGATTTTCACTTCCGACGAGTACGACATGTACCAGCTCGTTTCCATTCTTCGTCAGGCTTCGTACATGGTTTCGTCGCGCTATCACGGCATCGTCACCTGCATGCCCAGCCTGGTCGCTTCCGCGGGCGTGACCATGGACGAACGAATCCGAAATTTAATGCGTGAACGAGGCCACAATCATCTTTGCGTCAGCGTTGACGATCCCGATCTCGGTCCCAAAATGTTGCAGATGATGGAAACGCTTGTCGCCGAATCCGAATCCATTCGCCAGGGCATTGGCGATACCGTGGTCCGCAATCTCAAAGTCATGGCCCGTATGGGCGTGATTTTCGAAGACCTGATGCGCCGCCAGTATCCCGAATTTCCTTTGCGTGGCGGCGTCCGCTCTTGGGAAGAATATCTCCCGCCGCTTGGCGAAAATCTCGTGCGCCTCGCGGAAAAGTACGATGTCTCCGAAGCCGCCATGGCCGCATCGAAATAATCTTCATGGCGAATTTTCTGCAGAACATTTTTGACAATCTACAACGCTCGGCAGACCGTGTGGTGCTGCGCGAGGTGCATGGCGACCAATTCGTTTCCAAATCAGGTGCGGAGCTTCTGCGCTTGATCGAAGCTGCCCGCCAATGGCTGCGCTCCACAGAAATTAAACCCGGCGAACGCTGCGGCCTCATTGCCGCAAATTCCATCCACTGGATCGCCATTGACCTCGCCCTGATGGCCGAAGGCATCGTGGTTGTTCCTCTTTACCATCGCCAGACGCCTGCTGAACTTGTCGCCATGTTGAAGGACTGTCAGCCGCGCCTCATCCTTGCCGGCGATCGGGAACTTTCCGATGCGCTCGCCAATACTTGGCGGGATTTGCCTCAGCAGGTTTTACTTTCGGAAGTTTTCTCCGCAGATCAGCAGAAGCCCGCTCTCGTGCCCATTCGTCAGCGCGCCAGCGACGAATTGCTAACAATCATCTATACCTCGGGAACCTCCGGCGAACCAAAAGGCGTCTGTCTCACCATCGCCAATCTAAATCACATGACTGACTGCACCACCGAGCGTCTCGATCAACTTATGGGTCCTGTGAACAAAAAGCCTTCCGAGCCCGATCGCATCTTCCTCTACGCCCCAATGAATTTCGCCGCCTCCTGGATGCTTATGCTCTCCGCCTTCTCCCGCGAAGCCGCCCTCACCCTTTCCACCGACCTCGCCAAACTTGCCGACGAAATCCACATCGCCGCTCCGCACTATTTTCTAAACGTGCCCACACTCCTCGAGCGCGTCAAGCGCGGCGTCGAAGACAATATCGCCAAGCAGGCCGCTCCAATTCGCGCTCTCTATTCCCGCGCCCGCGAAGCCTGGCGGCGCCAACACGTCGGCCGCGGCAATTCCTTTGATGTACTTTGGCTAGCGCTCGGTCGTAAACTCATCTTCGCAAGAGTAAAAAGCCGCTTCGGTCCCAATCTTCGCGCACTGATCAGCGGCTCCGCTCCACTCGCTCCCGAAACCCAACAGTTTTTCTTGATGCTCTTCATTCCCGTTCTGCAGGCCTACGGCCTTACCGAAACCACAGCGCTGTGCACGCTTGACGATCCCCGCGTTCCCGTCGAACCCGGCTACGTCGGTCCCGCAATCTCCGGAATCGAAATGCAACTCGCCGACAACGACGAAATCATCGTCCGCGGCCCCAATATTTTCTCCGGGTATTGGCATCGACCCGAAGAAACCGCAAAAGTTCTGCGCGACGGATGGTTCCACACCGGCGATCAAGGCGAAGTCAACGCGCGCGGCAACTGGCGCATCATCGGCCGCATTAAAAATCTTCTCGTACTGAACACTGGCCACAAATTCGCCCCCGAACCCATCGAAGACAAACTCGCGCAGCTTTTGCCAACCGCGCAGCAAATTATTCTAGTCGGCAACGCAAGAAGCTATGTCTGCATGCTCGTAACTGGGAAAGTCGAATCACGTGCCGTGCGAGCGGCAATCGACACCATCAATCCCGATCTCCCGCATTACCGCCAGATTCGCAACTTTAAGATTCTGCCCGACACCTTTACGCCGGAAAGCGGTCTGCTCACGGCCATGGGCAAAATCAAGCGCGACGCCATCGCAAGACGCTATGATGCCGAGATCAATTCAATGTACGAGCGAAAGGCCTCCGCATGAAATCCTTCAAGGGTGAAGCGCTGCGCTGGGACTGGCGCGACGGTGTACTGGAATTGACGCTCGATCGCGCGCCCGGCAACGAAATCGGTACCGTCATGCTCGGCGAGTTCGAACAATTCGTCGCCGCAGCAAAAGGTCTCGCCGCCGAAACTTCCGCCTGCGTCATTTCCAGCGCGCAAAAATCGGGCTTCTCGGCAGGTGCCGACCTGCGCGAACTCTATCGCGGGGCTGTGGCGTTAAATGAAAAAGATCGTAGCGCAGTTGTTCGTGAATTTCTGGAACGCATCCACACCGTTCTGAACTGGCTCGACGAAGCTCCGTTCGTCACCATCGCCGCCGTCCACGGCGTCTGCTTCGGCGGCGGACTCGAACTCGCGCTAGTTTGCGACGTCATCATCGCCGACAAAATGGCCCGCTTCGCGTTTCCGGAATTGCGCTTAGGACTGATCCCCGGTTTCGGCGGCATCCCCCGCTTGAAACGCGATCTAGGCAACGGCTTCGTCCGCGATCTCCTGCTAACCGGCCGCAGCGTCAACGCCACCCGCGCACAATCCCTAGGCCTCATAGCTCAACTAGCCGCCGAAGGCGAAACCCTTAAACTAGCCAGATCCACCGCCGCCCAAATCACCAAATTCGACGCCACCACCTGCGCCGCCGCCAAAAAATTCATCAAACCCATCCCCCACGAAGAACTCCGCCGCGAAATCGAAATCTTCTGTGAACTCTTCACCCGTCCCACCGTCCTGGCCGCCCTAAAAAAGTTCCTAGAAAACACCGGCCCCATGCCCTACCAACCGTAGTTGCGCGAGCTTGGGCGAGGCTCGACGCGACCCGGGCCTGCTCGAATTGGCGGCTCGTTGGCCAATTAGGCCTAGCCGAATGGCTGATGTATTCGCCGCTCCGGATGCCGCATCTTGTTCATGGAGGTGCGGAATGTCTGAAGCACTCATTGAACTATCGAACGCTCTTGCCGCG
>Ga0179589_10000107_pt1 | contig 10872 bp, 9 predicted proteins | sample CZOMad2_1_08_16f_FD_182923 | JGI IMG/M metagenome (GOLD analysis project Ga0179589, IMG submission 182923) | Vadose zone soil fungal communities from Angelo Coast Range Reserve, California, USA - CZOMad2_1_08_16fungal | ecosystem: Environmental > Terrestrial > Soil > Vadose zone | place: USA... | reverse complement strand
CAATCCAAAAACGAATGTTGCGATATCGTTCGTCTGTTTTAGTTCCTCGGGTGTCGCGCGTTCGCGGAATTCCGGCCGAACGTTCCTTTTCCACAATTCTTCCGATCCATCCGTCGGAACCAGAAAGATATGTTTCTGCGCCATGATCTTCAGTACATCGTCCGGTACGTCGTAACCGTGTTCGATCGAGTCCACTCCTGCCTCGGCAGCGGTCCTGGTTTCCAGATCATCAATCGCGTGCGCGGCGACTTTCTTGCCGGACCGGTGCGCTTCCTCCACAATTGCTTTCATTTCTTCCGGCGAAATCTGATGACTGATGATCACCTTAATGCAGTCCGCGCCGTCATATACGGCCTGCTTCACAGCGCGTCGCGCCTCATCGGTTGAACTGACAATCGCATATTCTTGATCAATTATATTCTGCAGTTCATGTGGGACAGGCTCAGCGGATCCGAATTGTCCGCCCGGGGCTGCGAGAGCTCGTGTAGTAACGAGCATCCGCGGACCAGTCACCCAACCGCCCTCTATTGCATCTCGCAAGGCAACGTCTCCGTTTAACCCCGAATTTCCCACGTCACGCACTGTGGTAATGCCAGCCTCAAGATCCTGGCGCCCCATCGCAGCACCGAGAAGCGCTCGCGACGCAGTGCTCATCCGCGTTACGGTCATAAGCAGATTTGGCTCATCGCCCATACGCGAGTAGTTGTTCTGCAACAAATGCGTGTGGGCGTCAATCAGCCCGGGCAACACCGTAAAATGTGTCAGATCGATGACCGCCACGTCTTTGGGTGCATGCGATTGGATGACCGAGAGTGGACCGACTGCCTTAATGCGTTCGTCGACAATTAATATGCCCTGATCGATTCGATACTCGCCGGTCTTCACATCGAGCAGTCTCCCGGCTTTGACCAGCACGGTGCTGGCGCCATTGGATGAGGTCTGCGCCACAGCGAACCCGCTCGAATACAATAAGACGATCGCGACGATCCCTCGTCTTGCAACGGATGCCAGTCTCCAAGAAGAGAGCTCTCCAGGAGTCAATTTGCCCAGCGCCACGATAGTGCTCCTCTCGTTTAGACCTGCTTGTTCCTTACTACAGACTTGAAAGAACGTCATCGGTTACGTTGTCAGTGACGGATTCTTCCCCTTCCTGTAGGTGCCTCCGGGGACAAGTCTTTTGGACATAGTTCCACCCTCTTAAGACGTATCTACGACATGATGGCTGAAAATGTTCCACGCTTATTGACACGGTCGTCCGGCCCCTCGCATAGGAGGCATACTGCTGTCTCCGAACTGGACCAATCTCGAAAGTCCCATCACTCAACCCGACGGCTGTGCGCTTTCTACGCCGAATCTTGCTGAGTCCAGTACGCCACCATTTTTCTGCCACTCATTTTCCTGGGCACTGCTTCGGGCTAATTCCTGCGTCCGGCGGCTTCGCGTCTTCTGCTTTCTCGGTTCCGCCCTCTGCTTCTTTTGGGTCCCTCCCAGAATGCAGCCGCTTGCCTTGGAAGCAGAAGCCCTCGCTTTTTTGTGCCCCAGGAAAATGGGGCAGAAAATGGAGAATCAAACTTTATGTCCTACTTATATGTTAAGTGGAATAGCTTTGGGCTGCGGTTCGCTTGCTAGGGTTTCCCTCATTAGAGCATGGTCTGTGCTTACCTGGCCACTCCCGTAACGGAGGCCTGGGGCGCCGTAGGTGGCGCGTTTAGGCCGCAGCGGAGGGAGTGGCCAGTTCGCAGAGTGTTCCAACTCCTCCACTCTCAGGGGACCGTTTTACGTATTAAGCAGCGCTACTGATGGTCGTAACTGATGACCCGCGCAAGTTTCCAGCCATCGGGCTCTTTCTTCCATATGTTCATGAACTTCGGTGAGGCGTCTAGCTTCTCGGTTCCACCCTGTCCGCGCTCGTAGAATCGGTGCATGCCTAGTTCCATCGCACCGTATCCGGGTATTGCGTATACTTGCAAGCTATCCTCATCCAATTCACGACGATACTTTGTTTTTTCAGCACATCTCTTGGTTAGCGCATCCACATTCCACCGCAAGTCCGTAAGTCCGGTCGTGTCGTGAAAAAACTCGAGGTCCTTCACAAAAAGTGAAGAGAACGTCGATACGTCACATATGTTGTAAGCGCCGAATAGTCTAACGTCCGCTTCCTTGATTTCGCTCAGGAGCGACTTCAACTCCGGTGCAAAGGTCGCATCCACTTTCGCTACCAGCAATCCTTCAGGCGTCGGCGATGTCCCTTCGCCGCGCAGTGCGTTTCCCTCCCGGTGCAGCACAAACACGATTCCCCCGCCGACATTCATCCGGAAATGGATGCTGCCTGCTTCTACGCGCCCTTCTTCAATGGCAGTTTGTTTGTCTATGGACGAGCCAGCAGTTCCAGTCAGCAACGTTCCCGTCTGGCGCAGGACAAGTACTGCCGTGTCACGCACCACTTGTCCGTTCGGCATGGTGATTATGAAGCTTCCGCTCCAGGTACCTGCGGCGTCTTGAGCAGAGTGCGTCTGGGTGTTCTCTAACGCTAGTCTGCTGAGGTCTTGCGCAATCTCCAGTGCCTGTTTGCTTTCGCTATTTCCGAGCACGATCACAGTCAGACGATCGTCAGGGTAGTATCGAAGATCGCCGACGAACCCCTGGATGCCCCCCGTGTGGCTGATAAGCTTGTGTCCATCCTCGTTCGTAACGACGACGCCTAGACCGAAATTCCCTTTGTAGGGCGTCGTCATCTTTCTCAATGACTCAGGATGCAAAATGTTTCCTCGGAAGAGTCCTTCCTCCCATCGCCGCAGATCTTCCGTCGTCGTGTAAACATCACCAGCACCAAAAGGAATGCTCATATCAATATATTCCGCGTGTTTCAGATCTTGGCCGTTAACCCGGTAGCCGACAGCACGTCGAGGCACAATTTCCGCGTTCGAATCGACACCGGAATCCTTCATGTCGAGCGGACCGAAGATGTTGTGCTGAAGAAAGCTCGCGTATGCTTCTCCTGACGCTTTCTCGACGATATAGCCCAGTAGGATATAGCCCGAATTTGAGTACTTCGCCTGCGAACCAGGCGCAAACTCCAGAGGCTTGTCACGAAGACGCGCGATCAGTTCAAGAGGAGTAGCAGGTTTCCATGAAGCGAGTTCATCGGGCGGAAATGTCGTAATACTCACAATGCCTGAAGTATGCGTGAGCAGGTGAAAGATTGTTATATCTCGCCAACTCGCCGGGACATCTGGTATGTATTTCGAAACCGGATCGCTCAATTTCAGGCGCCCACGCTCTTCTAACAGAAGAATGCTGACGGCCGTGAATTGCTTGGTGATGGATCCAATACGAAACTTCGTAGTTGGTGAGTTCGGGATTTTCCATTCCAGATCTGCCGAGCCGTAGCCGCGATTCAGAATGATATTGTTATTGCTCGCGACCAGAACCGCTCCCATGAAGACTTGCGGCCGGATAATCTCCTCCATTCGTGCGGAGAGCGAAGCAGCGTCCAGAGGCATGTTGCCCGCTGTCGCCAGGGCGGAACTATTTTTATCAGAGAGTTTCGTTGGCCGAGCTACTGCAACGCGCGTCGTATCGACTTCGATTGTCGTCCCCGTGTTCGGTGGCAAGCCAGTCGCCTGTCCGCGAAGATGGTCCCCTTCGAGACGCAGGTTGAAGACGACGGAGGTGCCCGGGCGCACAACAACCGCAAACTGGACCCGCCCTTCACTGATGTGTCCGCCGCTGATCGTGGTCTGCATGTCTTCTGCTCGACCTGCACTTCCCGTGACTAAGGCGCCGCTCTGATTCAGAATGAAGAAGGCAGTGTCATGCTGAAACGTGCCGTCGTTACCCGGAATATCAAAGGTTCCTTGCCACTTCCCTGAAATGTTCGGCTCGGATTGTCCCCACACAGGGAGCGATACTACAAAGGGCAGCAGCAAGCAAAAGAGAGCGAGCACGCAAATCCATACAATGCGGGGAAACTCCGTCGTGGACGCCTTGGTTCTGCATTGAATCCTTACGAAGAGCAATATCTCGTACATCAACAACTTCATCTGCGGCCTCCACAGTGTTGTGCCTTCATAGAGAACAACGCGGAGGAGCAGAAAAGGTTAACGCCTCGATAGCCGCCCAACCCGCATATAAAGGATAGAAGCGGAGCCGACTACGAGTAGTAACGAAACAACCGCACCCCAGACAACGAGGTCAGTTGTCTCATCGAAGCCGGAGCGGACCACGTTGTGGAACGAGGGCAACACTCTGGACGCGCTCCAAATCATGAATGACATCACATACGCGGCAGCCACCGCCATAATCGCGGGAGAGAGATACTGCTCTGTTCTGCGTCGCCCGGCGTAGCGCTCGCAAAATTGCGTCCGGCTCCACACCTGCGCTGCAGGCGGCGCAGGGTTCTCGGTCAACTGAATCGCAGCGAGGGACGTCAGCGCCTCGGCGACTAGCTTTGTCTCCGCGCAGGCAGTGCAGGTACCGACATGATTCAGCAGAGAGGAGCTCCATGCCCGTGAACGAACGGCATGGACGACTTGACTTTCTTTCTCACACTTCATTGCCGCTTCCCCTTTTGCCCTAGGAGCAACGCTGCCTTCCGGCGGGCCCTCAGCAAAAGAATCCGAACACTCATGGTATTTAGTCCGGTAGCAACGGCTATCTCGCGATGAGTCATTCCTTCAACATAGGCAAGCCACAGAAGTTCGCGCGCTCGGGGCTTCAACTGCAGCATGACTCTCCTCACATCGATACCGGAGTCGGGATTTTCGTCGATCCCCATCTCCAGATAGTCCACCCAGCCTCTTTCGTGGCTTCGCCGCCATCGGTCGTGCATCAGGTTCGTTGCGATACGAAAGAGGTAAGGTTTCGCATTAACCGTGTCCAGATCACGCCGCTTGCTACTTAAAAACCGATAGTACGCTTCCTGCAAAACGTCATCGGCAATATCCGGACTGCCCGACACGCGTGCAACATAAGACCAGAGTGATCCCGCAGTTGCCGCGTAGAGCGCGTTGAACGCTTGTTCGTCCACCTCGTGCGATGCCTCCCGGACTTTCAACGGACCCCAAGTCCCGGCGATGACTGCGCTTGCCGACACCTAGTTCTGGTCTCGGTGAATAAGTCCAAAGGAGCGATGCAGGAAGTAAGACACCGCCGAGGAAGCGCCGAGGGCAACACCCAGTACAACGGCGCCAAGGCCAAAAGTGAGCGTGCCCTCCTGCTCTCTGTAGGCCACATGAAAGGAGAGAAAACCTAACCCGATGATGAGGAACACGACGCACGCCTGGACCCCACCAATAATGCTCCTGTACGGTTGAGTTTGATCCTGTTCGATTGCTTTCAGAAACTGCCTTCCCGCATCGGATTCGACAAACACACGAAGAGCCTCGGGAGTGCTGATGCGTTGCACGAGTCTGACCTGAAGGTCCGATTGGACCTTCACCGCCATGTAATGCCTTAAAGATGTAAAAATCAGCCAAGCGACCCAACCGATCGTTGCAAATACCGCAGGCACCGCTAGCGTATGTTGGTCCACAGGTCCCCCTAAATGCCTTCCTTTATTACAACGCTCCAAGGCCGAGGAGGTAAACAGGTGACGTTGAAACTCCGTCCGAAAACTGTGATTCGTATTGGCAAACACGCTGTGTTCATCTCTCCTCGGTGGCCCTTCCCATGGTGAACTGCTTAACAACCGTGCGCCGTTTGAGCTCACCAGGACTGGTGCCAGGAGCGGTCACGCGGCCCTAAGTTCACTCACAACGGCGTCACTCGCCCTGCGCCGTTCTTCCAACGGATGCTATGTCCGGTTACGCGACTTACCGAGAGTTGACGAGAGGGAGGCAACTCCAGGCTATCAGGTCTCAACCCGCGAACCCTGGAACGAAAAGCCGCCGATAATAATTAGCAAGGATGCAGCGCCGATCATTTCGTTTCCGATGAAGAACCCCACCATTGCAACAGTGAATACAGCCTGAATCAACACAGCGAAGCCACAGATCAGGGCGATAGGCTTGCCCAAACGCGCTTCCCCGCACGTGACGACCAGCACAATGAGTGCAAAGACGATCCAACTCCACGCCATCGAGAGAAAGGCAACCTCGAAAACAGATTGCAGCGCAATCGGCAGATTCGATGCATGCACGGCCGGGGCGGAGATCTTTTGATACGCGAGGCAGTGCATGGCGGCAGCCACAAGCAGCACAGTGCAACCCAGCGTGACAAACGTGCGCGACATGGTGCGGCGAGTAATCATCAGATTTGGTATTTCATCGTTAGGAAGAATGGCGTCGTAGTTGCAGAACGAGTTAGGTAAATCGTCGAGCCCGATACAGAGGCGGACACCAACTATCCGGCACCTATTATACTCGCAAGATTCGTGGCGACCGTGCCGGACGTTGTGGTATTGCCGTAGGTGGTCCCGTAAGTGTCGCCACCTACGCCTATCCGGACGGCGCCCGTTTCGTAAATTGTTTCAGCAGATAGGCGGGTGTTGCAGGGGCTGCATCCAGGCTTGCAGATTGTGACTGAGCTGGGTCCTCCAGAGATGGTGATAAAGCCAGTCCCCGGAGTCCCAACGGGGTTGCCCAGGATCACAGTCAGCGTTTGGCTCATAACCGCGACAGGACCCATAAGGTCCGTACTGCCGGGGTTGGCCGAAACCGAAATTGTAAAAGAACCTCCCCCGGTACCACTTCCTCCGTTAGTGATTGTGATCCATCCCTCGTTTGGAACCGACGACGAGCGAATGGAGAAAATCGCCAAGGAAGTGTACCCGGAAGTGTCCTTGCTCAAGCAAGTGAAGGGTGTAGGAACGCAGATCGCTCTGACGTATGTCCCGACTATAGAGGACCCGTATCGGTTCGCGAAGAGTCGCGAGGTAGGCTGTTTTCTGGGATTACGACCTGGCCGCAGGAACTCTGGACAGAGCGAACCACAGAAGAAAATCAGTAAAGCAGGACCGGTATCTGAGAACCATGATGGTGCAAGGAGCGCATTACATTCTGGGGCCATTTGGAGAAGACAGTGATCTGCGGAGATGGGGACTGAAGCTTGCGGAGCGAGGAGGAAAAAATGCCAAGAAGCGAGCCGTAGTGGCCGTGGCTCGAAAGCTGGCAGTACTGCTCCATCGGTTGTGGGTAAGCGGAGAGGTGTACGAACCACTGCGCAATAGCCAGAAAGCGATGCGGGCAGTGGCCTAGAGAGTTGCGATCCGGACAGCCGAGCTCAACCGCCGAGTCCAGGTGACTGCGACTAACTCCTGGGGCCCAACTCTCACCGAAAAGGTGAGAAGAGAGGACGATAATCAGGTAGCAGCACCTACTGAAACGAGAACACCCACCTGGCACCGAGCGAACAACCGCTCACCAAGAGTGCGGATGGAAGGGTGGCGACAGAGGCGGCTTGGCTGGACGGAAAAAAAGCAAGGGATCACGAACGGAGTTCATTACTCTTGACAGCGACCGGCCTTCTCATGGAAGGACTTTTGCGGTCACTTACGGTTTTGCCGACAAAATGCCGATAGATGCGTGCGACAAGTCGTACTCATGCCTGAGGGGCAACTCTCGGGAACAAATCCGCCCATTTTCCGTACCATCCTTTGTCGTGCTAAATTCAGCCAAAGAACTCCCCATCTACTTTCTCGCCTGCGCATTGTTGTTCGGAGGAATCGCTAACGCGCAGCAATCCGCGGTAAAGCGTCTCGACGGATCGACAATCTCTGCCGCGGAAATCGATTCCACCGTTAAGCGCCTCATGCACGCGGCTGAAGTCACTGGCTCCGGCATCGCTCTCTTTAACGATGGCAAAGTCGCCTACGCGAAGGGTTACGGTCTTCGCGACCTGGAGAAGGGCCTGGCCTTTATGCCGGACACCGTCGTGACGGCAGCCTCGCTCACCAAATCCGCGTTCGCCTTTATGGTCATGCAACTCGTCCAGGAAAAACTTCTCGACCTCGATAAACCCGTCTATCTCTACCTCCCCAAACCTCTTTCTGAATACCCGAACTACAAGGATCTCGCGAATGACCCGCGTTACAAGCGCATCACTGCGCGCATGCTTCTTAGCCACACGGCCGGCTTTCCAAATTGGCGCTGGCTTCAAAGCGATCGCAAGCTAAACATCAATTTCGAGCCGGGCTCTCGCTACGCCTATTCCGGAGAAGGCATCGCCCTCCTTCAGCTAGTCGTCGAAACGATCACGGGAAAATCCGCACAGGAACTTATGCAGTCGCGTGTTTTCGGTCCGCTCGGTATGACCCGTTCGAGTCTCGTCTCCGAAGAGCGCTTCGCTCCAGATATCGCCAACCGCTATAACGAATACGGCCGTTCCTTCGGCCTCGACGCCCGCGCCAAGGCGAACGCCGCAGGTTCCATGCAAACCACGCTCAATGACTACTCCCGTCTTCTCGTTGCCGTCATGCAGAGCAAACTCATCACGAAACAAACTCGCGACCTCATGCTCTCGCCGCAGGTACAAATTCTTTCCAAAACTCAGTACCCCACCCTTTCCACCGAAGCCACCGAGGCCAACAAATCCATCCATCTCGCCTATGGCCTTGGCTGGGGTCTCTATTCCACACCGTATGGAAATGCATTTTTCAAGGAGGGACACGATGAGGGCTGGCGCAATTACGCGGTCTGTTTCGACAACGGAACCGGCATCCTGATTCTTACCAACAGCTCCAACGGCGAGGGCATCTTCAAGGAACTCCTCGAAACCCTCCTTCACAATAAATTTACTCCTATCGTGTGGGCGGGTTTCACCCCGTACAATGAGCTCCCTCCTCGCCCGCCCCTCAAGCAGCACACCGTGGTCCGCGTCGCTCCTGAAATTCTCGAAAAATACGCTGGCCGCTACGGGGAACCGCCCGACATCATCCTCGTCATCCGCCGCGAAGGTGATCACCTCTCATTTCAGGGCGACGAGTCGAAACAAGAGCTATTTCCTGAATCCGACGTCCAGTTTTTCACCAAAATGTCCGACGACTTCTTCTTCACCTTTGAACTTGACCGACAGGGCCACGTCACTTCCCTGACTCTTCACGCCGACGACCGCGCCATTCCTTTCAAGCGCCTCGACTAGCCGCGGATGAGCTTCAAGCGGAAGATTCTTTGCTGATCGTGGACGGATAACGGGCTATGCGGAAGTAACTCCAGGAGACCCGATTCGCGCCCATTGCTTCCGGCTTGCCGACGATCCGCGAACTTGGTTAAGTTGCTTTGCCGAGGCGGGCTTGTGAGAATCGATCGGAATCCACCCCCATATAACGGGGCTGACCGGACATCTTCTCAGCTACGGTCTTTTTGTCTGGTCGTACACCTCACGGATGGCGTTAATCACCGTCTCCGGCTCGTCGAACTGGATGTATTCCGAGCTATTGCGGGCGAAGATCTGTCTAGAGTTTGAAGACAGTACGAGCCAGCGCGTCTGGGCCAGCGTGGTCTCCTGCTCATACTTCAGGTGCTCCGGCGTGTCCGGAGGTTTCCTCTCCAAGTGGCCGACACCGTGGTTTCCGGAAGTGAGCACGCGGATGGGGCGCGAGCCGAATGAGCGGCGGTGTTGTTGCAGATAGGTTTCGTCCCACGCTGTTTGCTCCATTTCTGAAGAATAAGCGTCATACATGGCAACTTTGGTTTGGGCGATCTCCAACACTTTGGCGTTCAATTCCGCAGACCACTCTGCTTCCGGCAAACCCCGAAAAAAAAACTTCTGAGCACAGGTCTGTTGTGGCTTGTGCTCGGCAATCGCGTTACGACAATCGCGCAAGTCAGAAGGAATCCCCGCATGTCCTCGATGTGTCTCTTCTCGCATCGCCTCCGGTTCAAGGTCGTCGGGATCGGCGTCAACCAATACCAGTCCCGCAACCTCGTCCATGTGCAGGTCCGCAAACGTGCGCACGTTGTCGCCGCCGAATGCGGATCCCACCAGAATGTAGGGCCCGCCGATGCCCGCATGGTGAAGCGCACTGCGTAGCTCCTCGGCGATGTGCACGCTCGTACGCGGCATGGGACCGGGATCGCTAAACCCCGTGCCAGCACGATCATAGCTGCAGGCGCGCGTCCATTTGGCGATCTCTGGCTGCACCTTCGACCACGCGGGCGCCCAGTCTCCCCATCCGGAATCGAAGACGGCCGTGGGCGAGCCGCTCCCCATGCAATAGAGATTCAGTCTAAATCCGTTTACCGAAACGAGCTGGCCGGGTTGCGCATAAAGGATGTCCGCGGGAGAGCTGCCGCCGCTCGATACTAGCTGGCCGGAGACCGCGATCGCGGAGACGAGCGCTGCCAACAGGAAGCCGATCCGTGATTGCCTCATTGTCGGCTCCTCCAAGGGCTGCGAGCGCCCGCCACCGCTTTCATCTGCGCCGCGCATAACGCCATTGCTTCAGTGCGCAATTCTAGCTCAAACGGTTGTAGCTGGGTTATCACGCAGGCTGCGGTTTATAGGACGTGTAACTCTGAAGAAGGTTAGCTAGACGTATGACGAGCTATGCGGAAGTTATGCCAGTAAACCCGACCGCACAATTACTTCCGGCTTGCCGACCACCCACCAACGAACGATAACAGACGTGTCGTAAGTGGACTGGCGATTTAGCAGTGCGTAGAATCGTCGAATGACGCAATTGCCTAAGCGGCTTTTTCGGACGCTTCTCCTAGCGATTGCCCTCGCAATACTGGCTCACAGCTCCAGCGCTCAATCGCCGCGCGACCGCGACCGTTTGCAGCGAGTTGTGCAGCCTTATGTCGATGTCCAGATGTTCATGGGAAGTGTACTGGTGGCTGAGGACGGAAAGATCATCTTCAGCAAGAGCTATGGCATGGCTGACTTGGAATGGAAGGTTCCAAATTCTCCCACGACTCGATTCAACATCGCTTC
>Ga0179589_10000106_pt1 | contig 10880 bp, 11 predicted proteins | sample CZOMad2_1_08_16f_FD_182923 | JGI IMG/M metagenome (GOLD analysis project Ga0179589, IMG submission 182923) | Vadose zone soil fungal communities from Angelo Coast Range Reserve, California, USA - CZOMad2_1_08_16fungal | ecosystem: Environmental > Terrestrial > Soil > Vadose zone | place: USA... | reverse complement strand
GGTTTGCGTTAGCACGATTGTATCGACCCACGGCAGATTGGTGATATGCTCCGTAGGCCCCCGCTTGTCCACCCGCTGCTGTTCTCGCTGCTGCATCATCTGCACGGAGTGCATCGACATTACCGAGCCTCGCTGCTGCGATGGCAGTTGGCTCTGCAAAAGTTCCCTGTTGAGCATCGCCGAGCGCCTGGGCAAGTCTTTGATCTGCCGCGAGAACCGGAGGACGCGCTGGTTGACGAAGTTGTGCAGCCGCTTGATTGCCTCTATTGATTTGATTAAGGCTTGTAGCTATGTCGGTCCCGGCGAGCATGGTGTTCACGATGTTTGCAGTATCTCGTGATACTTTACCTGCCGCTGCTTGTTTGGCAAGCGTAGTCATCTGGTCTTTGTAAATCGGATTCTTGGCCATGTTATCAGCCGCACCGTTTATTAGACTATCCAGATCCGCTTGGTTAGGAGTCTTACCGTCTGCCTTGTCTTTATTTACACGAGCCTCTAGGTCGTCGTATGTTTTACTGTCGAACTTTGGATCGGACCTAAACTCGTTGAAGAAACGAACATCCTCGTAACTAAGTGGCTCGCCCGTCCAGGCTGCATGTGCTATTCTTAAAAAACGAATTTTATCTTTTTCCATAATATTTATTCTTTATACTTCCAGACGAAGCCGCGACCTTGTTTGAATTCCCCTCTACAACATTTACCTATTGTGTTACGATTTATATTTAACTCTCTTGCTGCCACGTTGATACAATTCCACTCTTTAATAAACTCGCCTGTTAGTTTATATTGTAATATAGCTCTTGCAAACGGATTTTTGTCTCCTACATACTTACCTCTCTTGCACTCGCTTTGCTTCTGCTTTGTCTCCTCCGTGTGTTTCTTTCCGTACATTGGATTTCTCTCACCGGGTTGACCAAACTTGAGTCTTTCCTCTTGACTGTATACTCTTCCCCAATTGAAGTGTTTTGGGCCAAGCCTAGATTGCCTTATTAGTTCTTTGCTCGAATCCGCCATTTTTCCAGTCGCACCCCCGCATTCTCTTATATTCAATAACTCACAGCCACATGCGCGGTAATATAATTCCATCTGTCTTTCCCAAAAATTTAGTTCGTCGATTGTTGCATAATCCTCCAAAGAAACGATAACCTCAAATTTATGATTCTCGACACCATACTTTTTAAAATTATTATAAAGTCTTCGTTGTAGGGCACATTTATATTTATGGTAGTCTTCCCATCTTTGTTCTATGTTGGTACTTAATCCGATATAAAGACTTTTGTTAGGTGACGTAATTAAATATATTCCTTGGCTCATGTTAATATCCTTGTGGGAGTTGATATAAATTTTGAAAACGACGATTGTTGCTTATTCTACGTTGATAATCAGACTGCGCATTGAAGTTCTGATCGGCAGCAACGTTGGCCTGGTTGAAGTTCGACTGGTACGCGCGTGCGCTCTGCAACGCAACATCCTTCTCATGCTGTTGACGTGTATGATTCACACCAACTGGCCCCGCACTCTGACTGAATGTCCCATACGATCCAAGTGCATAACCTCCAACTAACCCCCCCGCCGACATGCCACTTAAAAATCCTTTAGTAGTGCTCGTTAAAATATTGGCCGCATTTTGTCCGGTCAACTTATTACTTACAGGTTTTAATGCTCCAGCTTGATCGAATTGTTCTCCGCTGTAACTTGGTCTCCCGTTACTGTATTGTAGACCTCCATACATTGGTAGATTTAATTTTTGGTGGGCCTGTGTAATAGCATCACCGGTAATTGATGCAAGACCTGCCGCTCCTGCTGCATAATTTCCTCCTCCGCTAAATCCATCCGCGACAGCACCACCGAAAGCAGAACCTCCGCTGTTCGTGTTATCCTTGAAATCGCTTCCAGGAATTGCGCCGAAGTTTGCCTCTCCTGTCAGATTAGGATTGTAACCTGGTGAGTCGTTCGGCTGAATAAAATATGGATTCTGAAGCATGTTATTTATTATTTTAGAAAGGCGTCCTTGCGGAGAACCTATATTTAGTTAATACTTCTGTCAACGCCGCTCTGTTTACATTTCCTGCAAGCCACTTTACTGTAGCCAGCATTCTTGTCCCCCTCAACCTGGCGCTTCCGCTATCCCGCAAAGTCTTAACTCTGAAATTTCCTTCTATCCCCAGATTATTCAAAGAGATATTATTTACAACTTGATCGGACAAAGCCGCTTCGCGTTGCACGGTTAGATCCATGCTCGCTAGTCTTTGGTCCGATATAAAGGCCATATTGTCAAAGGTCTTCGATATAGTATTATCTGGATTCACGACGAAAGTTACGCGAGGTGTCTTTATTCTACCGAACATGGAATCGTTATCCCCTGTGTACATGGTGTTAACACCAAACCCTTTTATTCCTGCCGACGTTATATCGGAGATCAAGTACAATTGTTGATTACCATACATACCTCCTATACATTTTGATGACAAGGAATCGCTTGGATTAAAAAATTCGTAATTCGAAACCCACGCACCACCTTCTCCTATGTTCTCATTGAAAATACTGCAAACGTTATTCCTGTTGTCAACAAGAAAAAATTCTCTATTAACCGTATTCCAAAAACCTACTAATTTATTTTCCGGGATAGGATTGCTAAAGTAAGTACGAATAGAAGTATAGAAATTTTTATCGTTTAAGAATTGCAGAGGTTGTGTTCCTATGAGTTTATACACTCCTTTATTTGCAACATCGGCGATGTAGATTGCACTCCCCGTTTCAACCACGGCATTCATGTGCTGACCACCATTGGCCTGATCGATGATAATTGGTCTTCCTATAACAAGATCAGCGCCTACAGCGAGCGCACCGCCATCTGTCTCTTGAATTTGATTCTGAGAAGTTGGTAAGAAGACTACCCCGCTTTCCTGTATTGCGTACATAAGATCACCGGCAACAGCCAACTTGGTTATTGCACCTCGTGTCTCCTCCAAGTCAAAGATATTGCCTACACGAAATACATCAAAACCTTGTACGTCTGTTCCGTATACTTTAATATCACTGTAATTATCCCTCGCCTTGAAGTTATATTGAATAAAGGAGAAAGGTTGTTTTATTACGTATACCTTTTGATCATTTTGCTTCGAGAGGTTTATGTTGTACGCATATAATAGTGGCGAGCGGATAGCACCTAGCGAATTCGCGGTTGTCGTCAAGTTCATGACTGGTATTCCGTTCACGCTTGTTGCCTCTCCGACAATATCCTCGGACATTACTCCCCCGTTGTATTCTGATTCAAGCACAACTTCTATAAATTGCGCCGCTCCTTGTAAAGCAACAGGTAAAGCGACTGCTGCTGCGGAGGTTGCCGGATCACTATTCAAATAGTACTTACCGTCCCACTTAGCAAGCAGATTGGCAGAAGTATCTCCTGCCGCAATCGTGTTGTTCTTGGTCTGATCTACAACCGAGTAAGCCGAATCGACTATTTTAAATACGTGAGTCGATACAAAACAATCTCCTCCGAAAACTGAGGACATATTGACGTTTAACAGAGTACCCGCCCTTACACTAACTAACTCCGTATTATTAAAAGTATAAGATGCACCTGTCGAGATGTAGTCGTGATTTGTTGTAACTGGCCCGTACCGCGCATCTCCGAAATCATTAACAACGTTTACAATCTTATAGGCTTGAACATAAGAACTATCAGCCGTGAACCCGGAGTATGTATTTATATATTTGTTTGTCTCCGCTCCTGCTAACTCGTACTGTGGTCCAGCAGCGCCGGTAATGTACGTTGGTACGGTCAAACTATATGCGTGATATACACCGCTTGCAAATGTGGTAGATGCTGCGTTAACCTCTCCCAAGCCGATAGCAAGCTGAACGACAGCGCCCTTCTGTACATTTGGCTTATACCCCCAGTTTACTCCTACTCCATCCAAGTCCGTGTAACCGTATATTTTATTACCTCCCAGGACAAAAGACTCGCCCAAATTAGGAGAGAAGTTGTAGTCTTTGATTTGTGTTAGATCTCCGGGTATTGCTGCCTTGCCTCCTAAGCCTGCTGAATCATAATAATAATTTCCATCAAGCACGGAGTAGAAACTGCCGGAGACTTGCGTCTTCATTGTATCTCCCGTGAAACCAACTACCGAATTGTTAAAATCTGCAAAATTTAGTTTTGCAAGCGCGTAATCTACTACCTTTATCTTTTCAAAACCACCGAAAGAGTATGGTGTATCTCCGTACATGGAGGAGGGAGGAAATATCAACGCGTATGCCGAATTGCTCACCGGAGCCGAGCCTGACGCATCTGTCGCGCTTAACTGCGCTTCTCCTACTTCTACAAAAGTTGCTGCTGCTCCTGTCTCCGTTGTCCGTAGTCTTATTTCTCTTTTTTCGGGCCAGAATAGATTCTTCGGAATGTAGGTGATCGAACTTGTTTGAGGTTGTGCATTTGGCGAAGATACCTTGGAAGCCTGGTTTGCAACCGTGATGGCCTGGGAAGGGTAACTATCTTTTGCTCCCACTCCTTGAACTCCCACCATTGGAATAATAGGAGATTGGAATAAGATACGCTTGATTCTCTTTACTCTTACTATTTCAAAACCAACTGCCCAAGTGGGGTGATTGTGGATTCCGGTAATGGACAAGCCTAGGGATTGCATCCTACCGTTAGTGTTGAACAACGTATATGCACCACCGCCTACATCTCTTCCGGGAAAGTGCATATCTATTCCAGAAGAAATTTGATTTCCTGTTACAGAACTTAAGTCGAGTACTTGAACAGGTGCCTTATTACCGTATATATCTCGATAGACAATACCGAAGCGATATGTCTCGTCGCGGAAATAACCTCTGTAAGATGAACTAAAATTATGATCGCAATAAGGATCGTAATCGGAATGAGATGTTGTTCTCAACACACTACCTCCTGTTATGGAAGGAGTGCCGTTGTCCATTTCTAAATTCCAGTACTTGATATTACCTATGTGCAGTCGATCCTGCTTGATTGCGAGTGTCTTACCCGTCTTTATCGCCGCTAAGTCAACTACCAAGTCCTCTATAGGAACTAGATCTGTCTTCTGATTTACACTATGAGTGAATGTATCGGAAGCGCCAGAGATAGGTGTGATGGGAAGTAAAGCAGCAGGAGTAACGGCTGTCGCCAAACTATAGATGTTCTCAATTACAGCAAGCTGATAATAAGAAAATTCCGTAAGTTCGGCTGCGGAAGGTGTTACTGCTACTCGAATTGCGTATGGTGTAGAGATACCGATTGCGGAGTAAACAGGATTAGATGTGTTATTTGTCTCATATACGTGGACAGGATCCGTAAGAGAACTCCACTTGGTGAAGCGTTTCTTAGTGGGATCAACCATTCGATATGCGTATTGATATGTTCCGCTTAGCAGTGTACCAGGAACAAGTCCAACGTCCAAAAGAGAAACTATACCATTTGCACCTCTGCGCTGTAATGATAAATCATAATCGGTTAAGAACCAATTAGACGAGCCTGGTATTACTCCGCGAAGTTGTCTTATCTCGTGATAGCCATCGGAAAAATAATGCAGATCGACCCCGTTCTCCGGGAAAGTACGAACATCAACTATCCGATGTTCGTCAAAGTAATCTGTGGGTAAACCGGTAGCGCGAAATAAATAGTATAAAACATTATTATCTAAGTCGTATGCTGTTATATAGAATGCACCAAATCCTCCTGCCTCGACTCCAGTTATGAAGTTAGTGATTACATTTACATTCTCTGTCGAGCCTATCATATATTTTCCAACCACCGAACGTACATTGCCGTCAAGAAGAGTTGTGATAATACCGGTTACGGTTGAGACAAGTGTTGTTCCTTGTATGTTTTTTAAAGAGAGGAAGTCTCCGTCCTCCAAGAGAGAAAGTCCGTTAGCCGATGTATAATACATCGGCTCAAGTGAACTGGGATCAATATCCGTGTTTATCCCTTTTGAAAATTGGTTACGAGTTAACCTAGCCATTTAAAATAATTCGTAATTCATTTGTGGGATAAGTCTTAACCAATTGTTAACAACTGTTTTCATTATCTCGTTAGTAACACCAAATTGTTTTTTCTGCGCCTTGATCTTGTCTGCCGCACGAAACCATGTTAATTGTTTTGCGGCAATCTCCGATTGATTTTCGTTTTGACGTTTGGCCCACATATAATCAAGAAAAGAAAGTATAGGTAGAACCTCTTCTTGACGAATCAGCGGAAGACCATCATCCGATGTTGGGTAGACATAGTAGCGCATCACAATTGCCACTACCTTATCTCCATTAGTCCCCAGATTCACGCTGTAGGGATCTTGAGAAACATCCACCGGTATAAGGCCGTTAAGAGTTTGAGTCGTGCCTGTCGGCGTTACGTTCGCTGTCCTACTGATGCGTCTGTCCGGATATATACGCTGACTACCTTCGCGAAATTTGTGTTTTAATTCACATCCTTGAGCATCATAACAAGCAATGTCTATTAAAACTCTAAGGTCGTCGGGTTTGGGTACTGTGAAATTATTAGGATAAAGAGTTACAACTTTAATATCATCAGACGCGATGCCCAACTCCGGGAGGGCGAGCAAACAAACCCATTGTCTCCATATTAGTTTCGACATGCTGTCGGCATCCTTCATGGTACTTTGTGCGGTTGCAATTACCTCATCGACACCTACGAGACTCATATATTATTCTGGTTGTTGGGTTGGAATATTTGCCGGGTTCTGTACGGCGCGAGCGTAGACTTGTTGCTGATCTTGGGTAGCATTGTTTGTAACATCGGAAGTCGTTCCGTATACTTGCAACTTACCAATCTCTACTACTCGCTCGATAAGAACAGGTAGTAATTTATCGGAGATCAGAACTATATCTGTATCGGCCATCGCTACCAAGTCTTGCTTCTGTACGTAATAGACGATGATCTTATTGAAATCAATATCCGATTCTAGGAAACCTTCTACATAGATTAGATCTCCTTGGCGAGACCAGATAAGTAACTGACCTGTCGGCTTCGTGTATCTCATCTGTGATAACATAGGAAGCATTGCAATCGTTCCTTTATACACTTCTTCTAACTCTGCCGTGAGCACCTGCACGATCCCATTGTCTCCATCAATGTCTAACACATCGTTACTCAGTGCAAAGTAGTATCTTTGATTGAGGCCGTCGTTATCGTCAACGATGCAGTCGGTAACTTCTTCTGTCAACTGATTACATGCTTGCCTTACAATGTAGTAAGGTGGAACTTGTTTTCCTGCCTTTAGAAGTTGAGAAATTTCTTGAGACTTGAGTGTATTTAATTCTTGAGTAAGCCAGAACGCGATCTGAGACTGCTCTAGTTCTAAGTCTTGACTTGGTGCTCCTTGTGTTAACTGGAGTTCTACATCTGATATAAGACGCTCTTTACTTACTCTTGCCATGTTTGAATTTCAAACTCTATATACTCTTGTTTCTTTTTAACTATTTTTTTTCTAACAACCAACTCGTAGATTTCTTTGTCGTTGAATTTGTATTTCTTTTGAAGAATATCCTGAATTATTTTGATGGGGTTGTCGATGTCCGCGCTTCTGTTGCTAAAACCAAAGTTGAAGATTATTTTGTAAGGCGCTGGTGGAAGTTTGAACTTCGGAAGTCGAAGTAACATTTCCTTCTCGTATGAGATGTATTCTTTTGACTTAAATTTTCGCCCCATCCACGCGCGATTTGCCGAGAGAGGTTTAATCTGTATTCTTATCACTATTTTGCAATCGCTTTTAAACTCGCTTCTAACTCTTCATCTCTTGTTGCTACACCTGCAAGTTTTAATGCAATAACAATGATTTTGTACATTACATAGTCGTCGAATTCTGGATCAACTACCGGAGACAGAGATAAGACACGAGGCGCTTTTAGTACAGTACATCCTACAACGCTTGAATCGTCCGTGGGTAAAACAGCATATCCATTTGTGTATTGATAATATTGTGGATTTGTTGCACTTGCTCTTTTAAAATAATTTCTGTTGAAAGAGTACTCGTTTGCGTGCCTTACATATTGTATCGGATAACCGTTTCTTCCCAAAGTGATTATCCGTAAGACAGTTCCTACCTCACCATAAGAGGAGAGTAATGCAGCGGATAAAGCAGCATTGGTTATTAGACCACCCGAAGTGAAAAGATAAAAAACTCCAAAGATGAGGGGACGAAGGTTCGCAGTAACTAACTTATCTTGTTCGAAGTTTAGAACACCGTCCTCGGAATCGGGCAATAGTCTGTTGATGTACTTGTTGGTTGCATCGTTTAAGTAATTAATCCACTCGGCAGGTATGACGTTTGGACTGCCGTACTTGTCTTGTAACTGATTACAGTAATCTATTGCTTGGAGTGTTGTTAACATTTTTCAATTTTTTTCCAATGCAAACCACCGCATGTCATATTCGGATGTAGAATACACCTTGTTATGTTGCCATATCCGGCCCTCATTGCTGCTTTTATAGATTCAAATTTTATTATTTCCGCGTTGTCTTTAAATCCCACTACTTCTACTCTTTTTAGTCTATTGTAGTCTAGTATTTGTTGACTTATCCTTCCTTTACGCATCTTAGACAAACGTAGTCTTAATTCCGGGGATGCCTTTTTACCAAGATTGTGGGGGCGCACACAATTATTGGTTAAATTAAAGCCGATTTTTGGGTCGTCGGATTTTAAATTTTTAATCCAATCTTCTTCTATAATTCTGAGATTTTCAAGATTAAAAACAGTTTGTAAAATTTTAAAATCGAATCTTATTTTTCCGTGCTTATTCCACGCCCGTTGTAAATATTTATTTGTGTGTTTTTTATTTCTCAAGGCAGAAAAATGATCTGTAAGTCTATGACCAATATCCACAGAACTCCCCACATAAATCTTTTTTGTTGGTGCACATTCTATCAAATAAATACCCATTTGATTTCTATGGGCATTAAAGATATGGATATTATCAATCATTATCCTACTGCACTAAAACCAACCATACCTACCAGCGAGGTAGCAGTTGTTCCTGTTGAGTTTACTCTTTTTGCGAGCACTGGTAAGAACGTCCCTGCGGCTAGACCGGCGAAGGTCACCGCATTGTCCGTTGTTCCGTCAATTTTCTTACCTGCCGCCACAACCGACACGTCTCCTGCTCCACCTACGTAGATGCAGGCGAGCGGATAGGCTTGTGGATTATTTGTTGCATCATCTGCAAAGTTTACAGTATCGCTCTTCGCAATCACGAAAAAATCATCTGCTTGCGCGAAAGGAGGTTGTTTCTTGTGGGCCATGTTTTATTTGAATAATTTGTTGTATGTGAAATCGTAATCCATTGAGAAAACGAGATCTTGTATTTTAGAAAAATCAATTAGTTCTATGTCAATTTCGACATCTTGTGAGATCAATTCGGCGTCTTTTGCTTTGATGATTTCTGCCAGTTCTTCCGGCGTTTTGCCTTCTTCGGCGTAGGCTGCAATCTCCTGGCGCTGTTTATTAAGGGTTTCGATCTCAGTGTTAATAACTCTCAAATCCTTGAGTACCGCTCTTTTAGTGCCTTCTGTGACACCTTTTTCGTTTAGAATGCCTTTGTATTCGAGCGTTACTACATCCTTGTCCTCGATCTTCTGGGTGATCTTTACACCTCCGAGTTGGGCCTGTAATTCGTAAAGTTCTACTACTTTTACTTTGATTGTTGTCATAAATAAACTATTTTTGGATTGTTAAATACGGTCTTTATACTACAAAAATTGTGCCAGATTGGTCTAAATCGAGGATTAATAATGATTGTGGTAACGGGAATTAATACAATCGAGCGACAATAGGGAGGGTTCGATCGAACTTCCCCAATAAGGCACGTAGTTTGCATTGTGTGGAATTCCGAGTACCTGGCCCGTAATGGTAAGAACACTTCCGACAAATTTCGAAGCTCCAACAAAACTACCGCTTAACACGAAAGTATCGGTATCGGGATTAATAACTAAAATATTTGGCTCGCTTTGACCGTGGCACACTATTTTTCCATTAATAGCCAAAGCACCCGAACCCCATTCCGCTGAACCCGACCCTAGGGTGGTGGCAAGTTGAGGGGTGGCTTCTGTGTAAGGATTTACTTTTATGATAAAAGGGTAAGTGTAAGGAATCAAGTAAAGATCATCAGTTGCATTGATCGACTGAACGATTCCAGCAAAAAGGTTGTGGCCTGTAATAGTTGATCCTACTTTCTTCCATGTTCTTGCAATCGGGTCAATGACACAAATTCTATGTGTACCAGATGCTTGGTCATAAGGGCATAACCAAAGTCTACCATCTGCACCTAACGTAATTCCTACATAACCTGCAAGCGAAGTGCCGTCAGAGCTAGCTGCGAATGTCCCGTTGGATTGAGGATAAAGGGCCTCAGTAGTATCGGTTAAGTAATGAATTACTAAAACATAAGGAGAGGAATATCCTGGACACCAAATTTCATCCTTTGATGCTGGCCCCAAGCAAGCACTGGCAAAATTGAATACTGCCGAACTGAAACTACCAAACTCGGTAAATGTATTATTGGCCGGATTGATTTTTAAAATCGTTGTCGCCTTTAACGGAGGTACGTAGATGAAATTATTTGGTGCTAGGACCGTGCCGACTCTTGACGCTCCAGCAGGGTCTTCCGGAGTTCCGAATGTAGTAGAACTTGCTGTTGCGCGAGGTAGTATTTTTAAAATGGGAATAGAGGAATACGGTGCGCCAATCACATCACCCGTGGCTGTGTTACATCCCCCTTCTTGTCCTGTGCTCGCCAGACCTGTTAAAAGATTTCCAAATGTTTCTGTCTGAGTGCTGGATGCTTTTAATGCAAGCCTTGCTCTCTTTTAAGTAGTCCAGTCGGACGAAACTCTCCAATCG
>Ga0179589_10000105_pt1 | contig 10937 bp, 10 predicted proteins | sample CZOMad2_1_08_16f_FD_182923 | JGI IMG/M metagenome (GOLD analysis project Ga0179589, IMG submission 182923) | Vadose zone soil fungal communities from Angelo Coast Range Reserve, California, USA - CZOMad2_1_08_16fungal | ecosystem: Environmental > Terrestrial > Soil > Vadose zone | place: USA... | reverse complement strand
GCGCCAGAAAGGTGGTCGGCCCGAGCGAGGGAACCATGGTGAACTTGGTCGGCACCGAAGCGCTTTGGTGGAGGCTCTGCGCCCATGTTGCCAGGTCCGGCGGTGAGTTTGCAGCCCACGCGGGCCTGGCTGGCTTGTCCGCGATCAGGTAAAAGTCCCGCTGGAGCAAACCCATGAGGTAAGGCGAAACGGTTAACTGAGGCACTAGGTCTCACGGTCCATTTGGCTGTGTAGTCGCGGGATCCGCAAACTGCCAGTTGTGGTCCACAAACTGGGGATGCGGGAAGCCAAAGTCAGGTCCTGGGCGGATAGTCGGCCACTCGGAAGTTGGCCAACAGCGAAAATCGGGGAGATCTCCCCCTCTCCTTTCCCTGCCCTTCCTGGCCAAGACTGCGCCTAGTTTAGTGCACTGCGTCACACAGATAGTCTGTTATTGAGGTTAGCCTTGGCGCGTTTAACTTTTTCGAGAATGTCATTGGCCTTTGCGGTCCAGATAAAGGGTTTGGGTTGGCGATTATGTTCTTGGATATAAGCGAGAATGCGTTCTTGGAGAGCTTCGACGCTGGTAAAGACGCCGCGCCGGAGCTGATTCTCGGTCAGGTCGCGGAAGAATCGTTCGACCATATTGAGCCAACTGCTGCTGGTGGGCGTGAAGTGGAAATGAAAGCGCTTGTGGCGCGCCGCCCAGCGCAGAACCGCCGGGTGTTTGTGGGTAGCATAGTTGTCGACGATCAGGTGGAGCTGTTTGTCGGCGGGCGTTTGGCGATCGATGAGACGCAGGAACTTCAGCCATTCTTGATGGCGATGACGCTCCATGCAAGTGGCCATCACACTGCCGTCGAGGGTGTTGAGAGCGGCAAACAAGGTGGTGGTTCCATGCCGCTTGTAATCATGCGTCATCGTATGGGCACGGCCCTTTTTCATGGGCAGACCGGGCTGAGTACGGTCAAGAGCTTGGATCTGGCTCTTCTCGTCCAATGACAGCACGAACGCATGCTCGGGCGGATTCAGATACAGGCCGACGATGTCCTCCAGTTTCTCGGCGAAACGGGGATCGTTGCTCAGCTTGAAAGTTTCCACGCGGTGCGGCTTCAGACCGTGACTGTGCCAAATGCGCCGTACACTGGCCTCGCTGATACCGGCCACGGCGGCCATAGTGCGAGTGCTCCAGTGGGTTGCATGAGAAGGTCTTTCCTGTGTCGTCTTGGCAATCACCATACGCACGAGTTGCGGTGAGATGGAAGGCGTGCGGCCAGGTCGCGGAGCGTCGTGCTCCAGCCCCGCGATACCGTCATGCAGAAAACGCGAGCGCCAGCGAGCAGCAGTGCGCGGCACGATCGAAAGCAGGTGGGCAATCTTCAGGTCCTGCTTGCCTTCGCCGGCCAGCAACACAATCCGGGCGCGCAGCACAACCCGGGCCGGAGTGCTGCGCCCGCGCGCATAGGTCTCTAGCTTTGCTCTTTGCTCGCTGGTCAGAACTACTGGGGGTGCGATTCGCATCAGCCGTGTCCTCCTATTCTGCAAGAACACAGCAAAATAATAAATGTTTCTATTTATGACGCATTATAATATTGCTCAGCCATGAGCAAACAGCAAGCGATGGGAAAGTGTAATCTCTGCGGGGAGATAACCGGTCAGGCTTCCATGACCCGGCACCTACAGGCCTGCAGTCCACCGGAAGGGTCCGGGCTATCGCCGGCTTCTAGAAAACAAACACCTGGCCGGAACTTCCATTTAGCCATCGCAGGACGTGACGCCAAGGCGTACTGGATGCATGTGGCAGCGCCGCTGACCGCCCCGCTGAGTAAGCTCGACGATTTTCTCCGCCATACCTGGCTTGAATGCTGCGGCCACTTGAGCGCTTTTGAGGTGGGCGGCAAGCGTTATACTTCCGAGCCCATGGATGAAGAAATGAGCATGAGAGCACGGTTGAGCGAAGTGTTTGAGGTAGGGATGAAGTTCTTTTATGAATATGACTACGGTTCTCCAACGGCTCTTGTGCTAAAGGTGGTTGCCCTTCGTGAGCAAGGCTTGCCAAAAGGTGCCGTACAACTATTGGCCAGAAACGAGGCACCGCAGGTAAGCTGCCAGCGGTGTAGCATCCAGCCCGCCACCCAAATCTGTACCGAATGCGCGTGGAATGGGGAGGGCTGGCTTTGTAATGCCTGCGCCGTCGCACACGAGTGTGGCGACGAGATGTGCCTGCCGGTAGTTAACTCTCCTCGCGTTGGAGTGTGCGGGTATACGGGTTAGGCGCTCCTCTTCCATAACTGCTAGGAATTTCGTCGCACTACACTAGATGCGGCGCTCATTTCACATTTCCCGGCAATAAAAGGGCTATCTATACGAGGAGCATGGCGCGTGGTATGTCCGATATCGCCAACGAGTCCCTCAAGAGGACGGCTCCAGCGAGCTTAAACACATCTCCAAGCATCTAGGGCGTTCCAATGATTTCTCCAACATTTTTGCGGTTGAGCGATGCCGGGAATCATTCATGCAATCCGTCAATCAAGATCGGCTCAGCACGAATTCGAGAATAACGTTAACCGCCTTCGTCGAGGGGCTCTACCTACCTTGGACCAAAGAGGAGCGTCGAGCCAGCACAAGCACAGGGCATCGTCAAATCTGGATCAATCACCTCCGCGATCGCGTCGGAGAACTTCGCTTGCGTGAATTCCGCACCGTGGACGCGAGTCGAATGTTGCGAGCGGTCGCCAAGGAGAAGGATCTAACGAAGACAACTTTGCAACACATCAAGTCAGTGCTGAGCACCATCTTCACCTGCGCCAAAAATGAGGGAGCCTTCGATGGTGCAAACCCCATCGATGGTGTTTTGATTCCCTGGAATGCGAGAGAACCGGGAGAGACGCACGTCTACGATCTCGGCAATGAGCTCCAAATTCTCGATCTCCTCCCGCTTCTCGCAAAAAGTCTTATCGCGACTGCGGCCTTCGCGGGGCTACGCCGAGGCGAGCTCCGCGGACTCGAGTGGACCGATTACACGGGCACCGAATTAAGGATCAACCGTTCGATGTGGAGATCGGTGGTCAGCCTTCCGAAGACACGTGCCAGCCGCGATTCCGTCCCGATAATTCCTGCCTTGGCGGAAATCCTCGACGCATACCGAAGATCTGCGGGTAACCCAGAATTTGGTTCCGTTTTTCGCTCCGATGGTGGGCTTCCTATTAACCTCGATAACGTCATGCGTCGGATGATTCGGCCGGCTCTAGAGGCCATCGATCTACCGTGGCACGGGTGGCACGCGTTCCGTCGAGGCCTCGCCTCGAACCTATACGCCATGGAAGCTTCCGACAAGGTGGTACAACGCATCTTGCGCCACTCGAGACCGCACGTGACCAAGGAACGCTATATTAAGGTGTTTGATCGCACTGTGCTCGAAGCGGCGGAGAAGATGCAGAAAAGGATCGAAGAACTAAGACAAGCAAAAGAACCCTGCCGGCAGCTAGAGTTGAGCTTTGGCGACGGAGTTGAACGCCCACGAACTGCGCTATCCGAACATTCAGCGTTCAGCCGCCTTGCGGCTTCATCGCTCTCAGGCCAGCAGTTGGCCAGCACCTTATCCTGAATACCACGGAAAGCTATTTGATATTATGCTGGCGCGCTTGGAGCAAGTCTCGACGCTGGATGCAGTTAGGGGAAATCTGGCGGAGAGGGGGGGATTATATTGCTCCTTTTCCACAACTCTCTTGTTTTCTGTCACTTCGTTCGTAAAGCCCGTATTTTCTGTCGTTTCAGACCAAGTCTCTGCAGTCGCATCCGTCTCAGCAGTGCCCTCCAGTCTCTCCTATGGACATCGAAAGTGCTCAAAAAAAGTAACATGAGTAACAAATCCGGATTCCTTTTTTGGGTTTACTTCCATTGTCGCGGCCTCGAGTGCGGCAAGAGTTCAGCAAATTTTCCTGACGTAGCGGACAGAATTGCAAAGCCTTGGGACTCTGCCAGCACCTTCGACGCTGGCGTGTCGGGCCACACGCGTACAAATCACGGCGTCATCGAATATCCAAACCACCTGGCTTGCAAGGAGGGGGTCACCGCTTCGATCCCGACCACGTTCGCCAAAGGTATTCTCAAACGAGGATCATGACTGCCGGTGCCCTCGCCAACGCGAATGCATTTGAATTTCTGGGTGTGACCGGAATGCATTGGGCACTCCACTGCAGGTGCGCGCGCTGGCGGTTCCGCGAGATGAATTGCCAGGACCTTTAGCCTATTAGTGTCCGAATTTTTGCACGTACTTCAGCCAGTTCGGCCGCCGATATCTTTCCTTTGTGCTTGGCACGCCTTTTCCGCCAATCAAGGCTCTTGACTTGATCTGCCAGAACTGCACTCGGGCCCGCGCCCGCAATCACCACTTCGAAGGGATAATACTTAATCTGCGTCGTCATCGGGCAACAGACCATGAGACTCGTCTTTGCGTTGTACGCAGCGGGGCTCAGCACAACTGCGGGTCGGTGCCCAGCCTGTTCATGTCCGGTCTGTGGATTGAAGCTGATCCACACAATGTCACCGGCGTCGGGCACATAAGACCGCACCATTACAATGCCTCTTTGCCAACAGGTCTGCCGAAATCGGCTTCGTCATGCAAATTCTCAACTGTGATCTGCTTCACCAGTTCGGCCAGATCATACTCCTTGCGTTGTGCCGGCTCGATGACGATGCGGCCGGACTCTTCGCGTACGTCAACGGCCTCGTCTAGATCCAGGTGCGCGGCCTGCATGACGGCAGCAGGAATTCGCACCGAAGCGCTGTTGCCCCATTTTTTAACTACGGTTCTCATAACGCCGTTACTCCTGTAGAGACATTGTAGCAACATCCTCTCATAACCTCAGGCCGAGTGTCAACAATGTCGATACAACGAGGGCGACTTAGATTTTCGCCCGAACTCCCTTGCAGCTTGCAGCAAGGGATCACGGTTTTGATTCCCCTCACCTCTAGCAAATGGAACACAGAGTCCGAAGGACCGATACAGCTTGTCGACCGAATTCGCAAAGAGACAGCGGAGGGTTAGTCGAATTGAGGCATGAAGATGAGTTGAAATACTATCCATGTTGATGCGGACCGAGCTAACGACAAGACTCGCACTTTCCCTTTTGCGAAGGCTCAGGATTGTAGCTGCGGCGAAAGGCCAAAGGATTGGTTTTGTCTCCACGGCAGCTTGATGTGCAGCTGGTGATTTCAGAACTCTCGTCTTTGCACAACAAAGTTCGATGCCAACAGCATCAGTGCAGCTATCGACAAGCTGGAAAGTATGCTGTGGTTCGCCAAAAGTTCAGCCGAGAGCCAAGACGCGGCGGTTTTTTGGTAGAGCAGGCCTGAATACGATTATCGCCTCGATACAGCATGAAGACTGATTAGTATTACGATTTTATGACGGCGCGAACTACCGCCAGCACAGTGACCTTGGTTTTACCCGCGGTTCTTACCCGTTTTCGCGTATGGTGACCTCGCCCCCATAGCGCAGCGATTCATACGCGACCCGGTAGAGGGCTTCTCGTGTCATGCGAGGAATGCCACGTTGTGCGGCTGAAGGCACGGAACTATGATAGCGTTTACATTTCCGAGCTTGACCTAGCGATTTCGGGAGACCGCATGACTCAGTCCGCGCTCAACGTCCGATATCTGCGTCTATTCGTCTTTTCCTGCGTGGCCGCTCTATTTCCGCTCCTTACAAACGCGACGGAAAGAGTTGACTTGAACGGAGACTGGCGCTTTCGGACGGATCCAAAATCCGAAGGAGGGAAGCAGGGATGGAACAAGTCTGTGCCGGATGGGACCGAGATGGTGCGCGTCCCACATACGTGGAATATTGGCAAGTACGACGATTACGAAGGCGTGGCTTGGTACTTTCGCACCTTTGATGCGCCGGCGCTACGTAGCGCGAGGCACTTGGAGCTGCATTTCGGCGCAACTTTTTACAAATCGCGCGTCTGGGTGAATGGAACCGAAGCGGGAAGCCACGAGGGCGGCCACACGGAATATTTCTTTGACATTACTAAGCTGGTCCACCCAGGGCAAAACTTGATTACGGTAGAGTTGGACAATCGCCCCACCGAAACAAGTATTCCTGGTTTGGCCCTGAAACTGAAGCCTGGCAAGAATATTTGGTACGACTGGTGGCACTATGGCGGAATTGTTCGTGACGTTTGGTTGTTGGAAAATGAGGGAATCACCATCCGCCGGCAGCAGATCCGATCAGATATCGGGACCGACACTGCGCAAGTGCGTGATGCGGTGTACGTGGAGAACTCCGGCACCAGGGAAGAAAAACTTAGCGTCGTGGCCCGCTTTTACGCGCCTAACGGCGCCCTCGCAGGGACTAAGACGCAGAGCTTGGCGATCCCTGCGGCTGGCAAGAAATCGGTTGAGTTCGAACTCAGCGTTGAAAAGCCGCAGCTTTGGGATTTGAATCACGCGAACTTGTACTCAGTGCGAGTCAGTGCCAGCGACGCAGCCGAGCATCTGCTGGACGAAAGACTGGACACATTTGGAAACAGGAAAATTGAGATTCGCGAGAGACACCTTTATTTGAACGGCGAACGAGTGCGGCTTTCTGGAATGACTCGGCACGAAGATTCGCCTTGGGAAGGCTTAGCGGAAACTACGGGCACGATCAAGCACGATTATGACGACCTAAAACTGCTGCACACAACACTGACCCGCCCAGTGCACTATCCGCAGAATGAACGCGTTTTCGATTATGCAGACCAACATGGAATTCTGCTGATCCCGGAGATTCCTGTCTGGCAATTCACCGCAGATCAGCTGTCGAACCCGAAAGTGATCGCGCTGGCCGAGCAGATGATGCAGGAAATGATCGAGCAGGCGGGTAATCATCCAAGCATTTTTGCGTGGAGCGTGTGCAATGAAAGTGACATGAGCACCCCAGGCGGACGCCAATATTTTCATGAACTAAAGGCGCTGGTAAATAAGCTCGATCCGACTCGATTTGCTACATTCGCGGACAATGACATCTCGTATGGAGCCGATCCAACCAAGGAAGCTGCACACGACGCCGATTTCATCATGATGAACCAGTATTACGGCGCATGGAACGGACCCGAAGAAGGTCTGGTTCCGATGCTGGATCGCGCGGGCAAGCAGTTCCCCGACAAAATGTTCCTCATCTCGGAGTTTGGTACGCCGGGGGTCTTTGCCGCGGACAGCGTAGATGCCGACAAACTGCGGATTCATACGCTCGAATATCAGCTTGACGTTTTTCAGAGATACGACTGGATCGCCGGCGCGATTTTCTGGTGTTACCAGGACTATAAATCCCACCGCAATCTTTTCCCGGGCAACGGTTCAGGGTATGTTGATCACGGAGTTGTAGACGAATACCGGCAGCGGCGTCCGTCGTTCTTTGCGTGGCAAAAAAGGACATCGCCGGCAGTCCTAAAGGCCAAGTGGAAATACGGAAAGTGGTACGAGGTTGGTGGGTTCGAGGTGGTGGCAGGCCGACGGCCCCTTAGTGAACTGCCTTCCTATCCGTTAAAAGACTTTACATTACACTGGGAGTTGCGTGACGGACAAAATAAGCTACTCCGTGAAGGAGACTTTGTGCTGGCGGACATGGAGCACGAGCAGATATTCAATGCAGAATGGGCAGGAGATCCGAATCTACATCATCTTTCCCTACACCTGAATCTGACGAATCCGCGCGGCGAAGTAGAGAACGAAGAGACACTGAAATATCTTTTCCCAACGACGGGTGGGCAGGAAATTCAGGACATGACCTTGCCCGGCGCCAGGCCCTGAATGCTGTGACAACAGAGGAGCGACAATCAGCAGATTCACGATAAGATTCCGTTGCGTCTGTTCTGCGTGATATTGTGCCGTTAGCGACGCAGACGCGCGGCGAACCCGAACTCCAATGAACATCAAAGAGGTAGCGAAACGCGCTAAAGTTTCAACGGCAACCGTGTCGAGGACCATCAATGAGTCGAACAAGGTCAGCGCGCGCACGCAGGCGCGTGTCCAGAAAGCCATCAAAGAGCTCAATTTTTATCCCAACACGCACGCACGCACGTTGGTGTCCGGCCGAAGCCGTATGTTGGGCCTGATTATTTCAGACATCACAAACCCTTTCTTTCCGGAACTCGTGAAGCATTTCGAGGATCAGGCCGTTCAAAAGGGCCTCGAGGTCATTATCGCCAACACTGACTACAAACCAAAGCGCATGACGGAATGCATTCGGCGCATGGTAGAACGTAAGGTAGACGGCGCAGCCATCATGACCTCCGAAGCGGACCCGGCGCTCCTTGTGGAGTTGACGCGGCGCGACATTCCCACGGTGTTCATGGACACCGGCAAAAACAGCACGCGTAGCGCAAACATCAGCATCGACTACGGTCAGGGAATTCAGGAAGCGCTGCAGCATCTGTTCTCCTTGAATCATCGCCGGATCGCTTTTATCTCCGGACCGCTCAACTTGCAGTCCGCGCAGAGGCGGTTGGATGCTTTCGTCGCCGGCATGAAGGCGCGAGGTGTCGAGGCCAGAAGCGAGTTCATCGAAAAGGGAGACCACCGGATTGAAGGCGGCATTTTTGCCATGACGAACCTGTTGCGGCTCTCTGAGCGGCCCACGGCGGTAATCACGTCGAACGACTTGACCGCCATCGGAGCGCTGGGGACTATTCATGATGCAGGGTTGGAAGTTCCACGAGACATTTCGCTAATCGGGTTCGATGATATTTCGTTCGCCCGCCTTACGCAGCCCCCACTCACAACAATTCTACTCTCGCGCTCGCAGCTCGCCATCACGGCCCTAGCCGCTCTCGAAAGGCTTATCCGAAGGGAAGATGGCAAGGATACGGACTACACCATCCCTACCCATTTGGTCATGCGGGGTTCGACTCGAACTCTTTGATTCCAAAGGGCATGGCGCTTGACAAACCAGCACATGTAAAACAAGATGCAAGGTGTAAACGATTGCATCCTGTGCTGCAAAAGCCTCGACTAGGCCGCCGCAAGTCTCGTCTGAGTGCTGGCTTTAGCGGCGCAAGGAAGCGTGCCCTGTTGGCCTATGGTGAGCAGGCGACTCTCCGACTCAAGGTGTTTCGAACGCTTCCTAGCCAGATTCCTGCGGCCGCAAGTGTTTTCTTGAACGTCTGAAAAGAAGAACCATAAACGGGACCGCAAGAAAAGGTTTGTTTATGTTGGCGCCCGGAGGGACTAGCCGAGTTGCGGTAATGCAAAAAATAACTGAGCAACAGCACGAAACGACAACGGTGGGCCGGCTAGTGGTGCGATTTGAGGAACGATTCGGCTTGAAGCCACGAGTGTTTCGGGCGCCAGGCAGAGTGAACCTGATTGGCGAACACACGGATTACAATGATGGGTACGTGTTACCCGCTGCGATTGATCTCTACACATGGATCGCGATCGCTCATCGCTCGGATTACAAACTCGATATCTTCTCTGAGAACACAAAGGAATCTGCAGTGATCGATCTGCGGGACGAACATCCACGGCCACTAAGTCGATGGTCAGACTATGTGCACGGAGTTTCGCTGATGCTGCAGAAGCAGGGCCTTTCTGTGGACGGCGCCGATATCACCATCTACAGCAACGTGCCGAGTGGCGCGGGACTCAGTTCTTCAGCGGCGCTTGAGGTTTCAATCGCGAGTGGTCTGCTCGCAATATCTGGAGAAGCTCTAAATCTCGTGGAAATTGCGAAACTCTGCCAGCACGCGGAAAATGAGTTTGTTGGCGCCCGAGTTGGCATCATGGATCAGTTCACTTCATGCTTTGGGAGCGCGGACCATGCAATTCTCCTAGACTGCAGATCGCTGGAGTACAAGCGATTGCCGCTCCCTGAAGGAATCGCGATGGTGGTGTGCAATACGATGGTAAAGCATGAGCATGCGGGAGGAGAATACAACGACCGACGCGCACAATGTGAAGAAGGCGTGCAGCGTCTCAAGCGACACTACCCAGCCATCAAGGCCTTGCGCGACATTTCGCTATCGCAACTTGAATCTCACCGCTCAGAACTTCCAGAACTAATCTATCGACGTTGTCACCACATAATCAGTGAGAACGAGCGCGTGCTGCGCTCGGTTGAAGCATTGAACAACGCAGATTTGCCCACGTTTGGCAGGTGCATGGCAGAATCGCATCTCAGCCTAAAGAACGATTACGAAGTGAGCTGCCGCGAGCTCGACATTATGGTGGAACTGGCCACAGGGCGTGAAGGAGTGGTTGGATCAAGGATGACCGGCGGAGGATTCGGGGGTTGCACAATAAATCTGGTGAGGCCGCTGGCCGTGCAAAAATTCAAGGCTGGCATAGCTGAAGACTACAAACGCGCCACCGGGATTGATGCGGAAATTTATGTCTTGAAAGCGGGGATAGGCGTCGCGGAGATCGGAGTGAACGCCTAAAGCATGACCGCTTTCGACGGAGCAACGCGGCCGCACCGGCGCTTCAACCCACTAACCCGCGAATGGATACTTGTCTCGCCGCATCGAACGCAACGCCCGTGGCAAGGCCAGGTTGAGGCGACAACTCCTGCCGCCCGCGTTCAATACGATCCGGCATGCTATATGTGCCCTGGAAATACGCGTTCCGCGGGTTACAGAAATCCGAATTACAAGAATGTTTTTGTTTTTGATAATGATTTTCCCGCTTTGCTGCCTGACGGAGGAGTCGTGAGCATCCGTCAGCAAGATCTTCTGATCGCGGAAACGGAAACTGGAATCTGCCGGGTCTTATGTTTTTCGCCTCGGCATGATTTGACGTTGCCAATGATGGATAAAGCAGACATTCGGGCAGTTGTCGACTGTTGGGCGGACCAGTTCCAAGAACTGGCTGAACGCCGCGGAATTCAGTATGTGCAAATCTTCGAAAATCGCGGCGCTATGATGGGTGCCAGCAATCCGCACCCACACTGCCAGCTTTGGTCGAGCGCGAGCGTT
>Ga0179589_10000104_pt1 | contig 10958 bp, 12 predicted proteins | sample CZOMad2_1_08_16f_FD_182923 | JGI IMG/M metagenome (GOLD analysis project Ga0179589, IMG submission 182923) | Vadose zone soil fungal communities from Angelo Coast Range Reserve, California, USA - CZOMad2_1_08_16fungal | ecosystem: Environmental > Terrestrial > Soil > Vadose zone | place: USA... | reverse complement strand
AGTACCGGTGCTCAACGTCTGCGGAGGCGGGTCCTGGCAGGGGCATCTCTGCGGTGGAATCGCCGGAGTGCTGGCCGCTTACCTGCTATCCAGCCCGGAACGCAAGGCTCGCGAAGTTCGCCGCCGCGGCTCCCAACGGCCGCTGAAAAGTTGAGCCGACATGGGTAACGCACTGGCACCCATCGGGGTGTTCGACTCCGGTGTCGGCGGGTTGACGGTGGCGCGCGCCATCATCGACCAACTGCCCGACGAGGACATCGTCTACGTCGGAGACACCGGCAACGGCCCCTACGGTCCGCTCACCATTCCCGAGATCCGCGCGCATGCCCTGGCCATTGGTGACGACCTCGTCGACCGTGGCGTCAAGGCGCTGGTGATCGCCTGCAACTCGGCGTCTTCGGCCTGCCTGCATGACGCGCGCGAACGCTATGACGTGCCCGTCGTCGAAGTGATCCTGCCCGCAGTCCGTCGCGCGGTGGCCGCCACCCGCAATGGTCGCATCGGTGTGATTGGCACGCAGGCGACCGTCGCCTCGGGCGCCTACCAGGACGCGTTCGCCGCCGCCCGCGATACCGAGATCACCGCGGTGGCTTGCCCGCGGTTCGTCGACTTCGTCGAGCGCGGCATCACCAGCGGCCGTCAGGTTCTCGGTTTGGCCGAGGGTTACCTCGAGCCGCTACAGCACGCCGATGTCGACACGCTGGTGCTGGGCTGCACCCACTATCCGCTGCTGTCCGGGCTGATCCAGCTGGCGATGGGCCAGACCGTGACGTTGGTTTCCAGCGCCGAGGAGACGGCGAAAGAACTCCTTCGCGTGCTGACCGAGCGGGACCTGTTGCGACCGCATGACGCCCCGCCCGCCACCCGGGTGTTTGAAGCCACCGGCGATCCCGAGGCATTCACCAAACTTGCGGCTCGATTTCTAGGCCCAGCGGTCACCGGCGTTGAACCCGTTCGTCACACCCACGTTTCCTAGGTATGGAAGATGATTCTGATCACCCAATGCGGCGATGTTTTCTCCATCGTGGTACTGGGCATGGCACAGTAGTGACCGTGCGAATAACCGTGCTGGGCTGCTCTGGGAGCGTCGTCGGCCCGGATTCGCCGGCATCGGGTTATCTGTTGAGGGCGCCGGACACCGCGCCGCTGGTGATCGACTTCGGTGGAGGCGTGCTCGGTGCGCTGCAGCGGCACGCCGATCCGGGTTCGGTCGATGTGTTGTTGTCGCACCTGCACGCCGACCACTGTCTTGACCTACCCGGACTGTTCGTCTGGCGCCGCTATCACCCGTCGCAGCCTGCCGGCAAGGCGTTGATGTACGGCCCGAGCGACACCTGGTCGCGGCTCGGCGCGGCCTCGTCGCCGTACGGCGGCGAGATCGACGATTGCTCCGACATTTTCGATATCCAGCACTGGGTCGACGGTGAGGCCGTGACCGTTGGCGCGCTGACAGTCTTGCCGCGGTTGGTCTGTCACCCGACTGAGTCGTATGGCATGCGCATCACCGATCCCGCCGGGGCGTCGTTTGTCTACAGCGGTGACACCGGCTTCTGTGACCAGGTCATAGAGCTGGCCCGCGGCGCCGACGTCTTCCTATGCGAGGCGTCCTGGACGCACTCGCCTGACCGTCCACCCAACCTGCACCTGTCGGGCACTGAGGCCGGCCGGATCGCGACCGCGGCCGGTGTGGGGGAGCTGTTGCTCACCCACATCCCGCCGTGGACCTCACGTGAGGATGTCATCAGCGAGGCCAAAGCCGAATTCGGCGGCCCGGTGCATGCGGTGGTGTGCGGCGAGACGTTCAACGTCGGCCGCGCCTGAACTGTTAACCGCGCTAGGGTTGGCGGCGTGTCAAAACGAGAAGACGGCCGCCTCGACGACGAGCTTCGACCGGTGGTCATCACCCGCGGGTTCACATCGCACCCGGCGGGGTCGGTGGTGATCGAATTCGGCCAGACCAAAATCATGTGCACGGCAAGCGTCACCGAGGGCGTGCCCCGTTGGCGCAAAGGGTCAGGCTTGGGCTGGCTCACTGCTGAATACGCGATGCTGCCCTCGGCCACCCACACTCGCGGAGACCGGGAATCGGTCAAGGGCCGCCTCTCCGGCCGTACTCAGGAGATCAGCCGGCTGGTAGGCAGGTCGTTGCGGGCCTGCATCGACCTGGCGGCGTTGGGGGAGAACACCATTGCGATCGACTGCGACGTGCTGCAGGCTGACGGCGGTACTCGCACCGCGGCGGTCACGGGTGCATACGTGGCGTTGGCTGATGCGGTGACCTACCTGTCCGCGGCCGGCAAACTGTCCGATCCGCGGCCGCTGTCGTGTGCGATCGCTGCGGTCAGCGTCGGCGTGGTCGACGGCCGGGTGCGGGTAGACCTGCCTTACGAGGAAGACGCGCGCGCCGAGGTCGACATGAACGTCGTGGCCACCGACACCGGGACGCTGGTCGAAGTGCAGGGGACCGGCGAAGGTGCGACATTCCCGCGATCGACGCTGGACAAGCTGCTCGACGCCGCGCAGGGGGCTTGCGAGAAGCTCTTCGTCGCGCAGCGTGAGGCGTTGGAGTTGCCCTATCCGGGTGTGTTGCCGGAAGGGCCCGCGTCGCAGAAGGCGTTCGGAAGCTGACCCGCCTGCGGGTTGCCATCGGATCGCTCGTCGTAGCCGACGAGAGGAGCAGTCAGCGATGACCGAGCGCTGGTTCTCGGACGAGGAGCTGAAGCAGATGTCGCGCCCGACGATGGACCGCGCGATCGAGGCGCTCGATCGCGGCGACGTGCAGACGGCCCGGACGCTCTGCGAGGAGATGAAGCACGAGTGGCGCTACCTCCACGACATGATGGTCGAGGGGATCGGCGGCCTGATCTCGTTCATCCAGGACCGCCTCGGCGACGACGGGGTCGCCGACGCCTGGACCGACGGCCAGGGCCGCGGCTGGAGGCGCGACGTCGAGAAGATCGCCAACCGCGACCGCAGGCAGATCGTCGAGGCGCTCGCGGCGACCTGGCGAGCGCACTCGGGCAGCGGCACCGGCCAACACCCGGGGGCGTTCACGATCACCGAGGACGAGGTCAAGTTCACGTTCGCGATGAACCCATGCGGGTCGGGTCAGCGGCTTGTGCGGATGGGCCGCTACGAGGGGCCCGGTGCGCTCGGTGTGACGAAATCGGCGCACGATTGGAGCTACGGGCGCGAGGGCTTCCCGCTCTACTGCACGCACTGCTCGTTCATGAACGAGTCGCTACCGATCCGCTGGATCGGCTATCCGCTCTACCCGAGCGATCCGCCCGACGACTTCCACCGCGACCCGTGCACCTGGTACTGGTACAAGGACCCGGCCGACATTCCCGACCGGCACTGGCAGCGCCATGGACTCGCCCGCGAGCAGGCCGGTGGCGCCGATGCCGGCTGAGACGGGGCCGAACGGGCGCCGAGTGATCGTCACCGGCGCCGCCGGGGGGATCGGCCGTGCGATCATCGCGGCGCTCGCGGCCGTCGACTGTCGCGTGGCTGCGTGCGACGCAGACGGCGCCGGCGCGGACGCCGTCGCGGGCGCGACGACCAGCGCCGAGTTCGACGTGCGGGATCGAGCCGCCGTACGCCAAGGGGTTGCCGGTGCGGTCACGGCCCTCGGCGGCTGCGACGCGGTCGTCGCCAACGCGGGCGTGGTCGACACGATTCATCGCGCCGAGCGGTTCTCCGAGGACGACTGGCGCCTCGATCTCGAGACGAACCTGTACGGCGCCTTCAACGTCGTCCAGGCTACGTTCGAAGAGCTCGCGTCGACCGGCGACGGGCGGGTAGTGCTGATCTCGTCGGTCGGCGCCGAGCTCGGGATCCCGGGCCAGGTCGCCTACGGGGCGTCGAAGGCCGGCCTCGTCGGGATGGCGCGAACGCTCGCGGCCGAGTGGGCGCCGCGCGGGGTGCGCTGCAACGTCGTAATGCCCGGGATGATCGCCACCCCGAAGGTCCGCGCGATGCCCGGCGAGCTTCAGAGCAAGCTCGCCGAACGGGTCCCGCTGGCTCGGTTCGGGACCGTCGACGAGCTCGCCGGGGTCGTCACGTTCCTGCTCTCGCCCGCGGCGGCGTACATCACCGGCGCCGTGCTGCGCGTCGACGGCGGCCTCGGCCTGTCACTCGGCGCGATGACGTGATCGGCTCCGGCGAGGCGCTCGGCGAAGCGGTCGGCCTAAGCCCAGCCCGCCTCGACCCATATCGACGGCCCGGCCTTTCGCGGCGTGTTCAACCAGGCGTGTCACAGCCGGTGAAATGCAGACTGGGCCGCGACTTGTCGAGGCAAACGGTGGGCCGCTGGGGCCAGCCCCTCGTAACGCCCGACTCTGTTCGGAATGATTGTTGACCCATGTGCTGGTCGCCAGCCGCAACCGCAAGAAGCTGTCCGAGCTGCGCCGGGTGTTGGACGCGGCCGCGCTGTCGGGCCTGACGTTGGTGTCACTCGACGACGTGCCGGCGTTCGACGAAGCGCCGGAAACCGGCGCGACTTTCGAGGACAACGCACTGGCCAAAGCCCGCGACGGTTTCGCCGCGACGGGGCTGCCGACAGTCGCCGACGACTCCGGGTTGGAGGTGGCCGCGCTGAAGGGCATGCCCGGCGTGTTGTCGGCGCGGTGGTCGGGCAAGCACGGCGACGATGCCGGCAATACCGCGTTGCTGTTGACGCAGCTGCGGGATGTGCCCGATGAGCGGCGTAACGCAGCGTTCGTGTCAGCTTGCGCGCTGGTGTCGGGCTCCGGTGAAGTCGTCGTCCGCGGCGAGTGGCCCGGCGTTATCGCGCGCGAGCCCCGCGGCGACGCGGGCTTCGGCTACGACCCGGTGTTCATCCCGAATGGGGAGAATCGCACTGCGGCGCAGCTGACTTCGGTGGAAAAGGACGCGATGTCGCATCGCGGTCGCGCGCTTACCCTGTTGCTGCCGGCACTGCGAGCGCTTACGCGCTAATGCGCGAGCCCGCGTTTAGGCTCACAAATTGTAGTGCGCCTTCACGTTTCGGGTCTGGAAGTGCTCGACGATGATGCCGAGCAGCGGGATGGTTCCGGCTAGGAGCACACCGACCGTCTTGCCGATCGGCCACCGGACCTTGATGGCGAGGTTGAACGCCGCTAATACATAAATGAAGTAAACCCAGCCGTGCACGACTTCGATCCAACGGATTTCGTGGTGGAAGACCAGGTGAGAAACGATCTCGTAGCACAACGCGATGAGCCACAGACCCGTCGTCCACGCCATCACGCGGTAGCCGAGCAGTGCGGTGCGGATCTTCTCGACCGCCGTCCCCTGCTGCGCTTCGGGTGTCTCGGGTGTGGTCATGCGGTGGTCCTGTTCTGTCTTGGATGGCTTTCGTTGTCCGCCTTGGCAAGTTCGGCCAGGTACGCGTTGTACTCGCGGAGCGACGGATCGTCGGACTTTTGCTGTACTGGTTTGGGTCGCTCAGGCAGCAGTCCATCCGGTATTTCGGTCACGGCACGGTTCTTCCACGGCTCTGGGGGAGCTTCCTCATAGCGGACGAATTTGCGGTAGGCGTAGACACAAAATCCGGCGAACGCCGGCCACTGCAATGCATATCCGAGGTTCTGGAAAGTGCCCGACGCCGACTGAAATCTTGTCCACTGCCACCAGCCTAAGGCCAGGCAGCCGCCCGCCGCGAGGATTACCAGCACGATCAGCGCGGATCTCCGACGACGTGTAGTGGGCACGCTTAGAAGGTACTCCGGGGTGGTTGCCGGAGTTCATCACGCTTTCCCCTTCGATGAATTCGTCAAGTCGCGCGACGGCGGCCTTGCGATAGACGGCGACTTCGAACCAGCGCGGTCGCGTCCACGGAATACCAAGTTCATCGAGCGTCGAGCAGAACAGTCCGCGAATGTCGTCGGATCGGTTCGAGAAGTGGTACCGGACACTCCGAACCCCGCGATCGTTCGCGACCACGCGGCACCCATCGCTATCGATCAGGCCGCGAACGAACTCCTCCGTGGCTTCTTTCACGAGCACTTCGTGCCACGGCTCGAGCCTGATCGGCCTCAAGTGCTTCCTGCCTGGTCCGTGTTGAGGCCGAAGGCATGGCCAGTGCTTCGAATAGTGTGATACGACGACGCATCCAGTCGGTTGCCTTGCAATCACTGCGTGCTGCCCCGACATCAAAGTGTCGATGACTTCGCGACACCGACCGATTATTCCGGGGTATTTCTTGTCGAGCGTGATCCTCAGATGCCATACCCGCCGAGATCGTGAGACACACCCGTCGCCCAAGTACAGGCCGAGCAGATAGCTATACGCGTGCGCAGGAAGGTCGGAGAAGTCATGGATGTTGCAGGCTGATGCGCGCCAGTCCCTGGGTCGAATCTGGGGGCGGCATCGCCAGTCCCGCACTGTGCATCGCGGAATGCCGGTCTCTCGTGCAATTGCGCAGTCATTCATACCAGCAGCGAAGAGCCGCTCCACAGTTCGAACTCCTCTGCGGACCGCATGCTGTGTGTCCCTCTCGCCGTGATCAACCCAAGTTAAAGAGACACCGCCGACAGATTGGGCGACTGGAGGAACGGTACGATCGCACGGCAATGCGGGCGTGGCGAAACTGGCAACCGCGCGGGTTTTAGGTGCCCGTGCTCGAGAGAGCTTGAGGGTTCGAGTCCCTCCGCCCGCACTGATGCTCAGACCGCTTTTGTGCGGGTAGGCGCGATTCTGAGGTTTGCTGTGAACCATCGAGCCCACCCTGTGCCCACATTTTGCCCACATTTTCCGGCGAATACCGGGCATGCAGCGTGGCCGAAACCGCGTCCAGATCGTCGTCAAACAAATCCGCGTAGGTGTCCAACGTGACCTTGGCCGACTGGTGTCCAAGCATCCGTTGCAGCGCAAGCACATTGACCCCGGCACTGACCGCGAGACTCGCGCAGGTGTGGCGCAGATCATGCGGAGTGACCGCCTGCGTGCCCGCCGCCTTGACCGCCCGCCTGAACCACCCGTTAGACGACTTCGGACGCGGGAGGTAGCCACCGTCGCGGCCACCGAACACCAGATCGCGGGAAGCCTCGCCAGCGCACTGCACCGACAACTCACCAAGTACGAATGTTGGCACCGGCACCGAGCGCGCTTTGCGACCCTTGGTCGGTCCAACGGCATGGCGTGCGCCGATCTGCACGGCGTTCTCCGACACCGACAACCGGCGCCGCAGAAACTCGACATCACGGACCCGTAACCCGATTGCCTCACCCCAACGCAGACCGCAATACGCCAGTACCAGCACCAGGGCACGGTGCTCACCGGATTCATCGGCCAGCCGCGCAACATCTTGTGCAGACACGTAGACGTGGCGCTTGGCCGTCTTTCGTGGCAGACCCTCAATGCCCTTGGCCGGGTTAGTGGCTAGCCGTTTACCTTTCACTGCGCCCGCAAGAATGCCCGACAGCACACCGTGGGCGCGCAGCACCGTCGTCGCACCGGCACCCTTGACGCCCATACTCGCAATCCACGCTTCGACGCCGAGCGCATCGACATCGGCCACACTCACCTTGCCCCACCGGGGTTTCACATGCACCCGCCACGCCGTTTCCAGCGTCCGGTAGTGGCTTGGTGCGGTTGCCTGTTTCTTGCGAGCCAACCAGTCTGGCGCTAGCTCATTGACGGTAACCCGCCCGAGTTTCGGTGCTACATACTCGCCTTTGGCTTTGGTGACTTCGACTGTAGCGGCGAATAATTCGGCGTCACGCTTGGTGAACCCGCGCTTGTCTGTCTGTCTGTTGTCCGGCGTGCGATAGCGCACCCGGTAAAGGTTTGTGCCGCTGCTCGTTTGATACTTGCTAATTGTCGCCATCGGTGATCGCTTTCTGTAGTTCAGCCTTGAGCTGGCGTGTCACTTGGCCACGCTTCTGCCGATTAGCATCTGGTCCCGCGCGACGGTCTCGTTCCTTGCTGAACGTGGCATTCCACAGCCGCAGCGATTCGGCGCCCAGCCGTTCTGTGCTGATCCCGAGTGTGGCCGCGACCCGTTGCTCGGTCAGGCCCAACATTTCGGGCCAGTCGATTGCGCTCTTGGGATGCTCCCAAGTTCCACCATCGCAAAAATTGGCTAGGTGGTCGCCGCTGGGTTCAAAGTCTTCGGTGACGGTCACCTCACCGTCGAAGCTCACCAGGTCGGCCAGCCTCACCGGATGGTATGCGGGGTTGAGCGAAATGGCGATTTCATTGCCTGTCGATGTGGATGCCGCCACGTATGTGACCTTGGTGGCATCGTCCAGTGCAGCGGTCAGAGCCAGCACCGTGGAAAACGTCGGCGCGCTGCGTCCGCTCTCGAAGTCGCGAACTTTCGATGCAGTCCATTTCAAGCCGACTCGCCTTGCCGCCCTGGCCAGTTCGTCCTGTGTTACACCAGCACTCGTACGGATGCGTCGGCAATTCGCGCCGACGACTGCGGCGATTGTCGTGGCCGTCATAAAGGCCAAGGATAGCGTAATTTTACGCTCCTTGACATGGCCTGCTCCAAGTGGTCTTCTAGATATGTAAATCGACGCTACATGAGAGGGATTTCTCCCATGACTGCCAGACCCACCGTCGCCGACGACCTCACAACCCCTGGACCAGTCGCCGAAGCGCTACACACGTCGCTGATGGGCCTCGCCCAAATGCGTTATCGCGGCACCGGGCCAAAATTCATCAAGCGCGGTTCCCGCGTGCTGTACCGATGGTCCGACGTGAGCGCATACCTCGACGGCCAGACTCGTGAACGGACCGGAGCATGAGCGCCACCGAACCGGAACCGGTCGTCGACGGCGAAGTCATCGAACCACTGACCAAGCCGCAGGCCAGGGCACTCGACAAGCGCATCCGCGCCGCCAGCGACAAGGTGGGGACCAACGTCAACACGCTGCTGAATCTGCTGGACGAAGCCGCACACGGACAGATTCACCGGGCCCTCGGTGTCACGTCATGGACCGCCTGGTTCCGGGACGCGGTGCAACTCGAACGTAAATCGTTGATGTCGTTGATGTCCGGCCGCGGCATGTCTCGCAAGCCATCGGAGCCGGCGGTGCTGGGCGGCGCCGAAGCTGGTCATCTATGAGTGAGAGAGCCGGGCGCGAACCCGGCTCCCTCGAGACCGCCGCTGAAACGGATATCCACAGCTTATCGCAGCTGGCCGACGAGTTCACCGCGGCAGGTGCCCCATGAGCGCCGCCAGGATCACACTTGATCTGTCAGCGCTGCTGCTCGACACGCTCGGGTATCAACCCGACGAGTTCGTATCGCTGCTGTACGAAAACGGCGCCGAACCCCACACCGCCGTCAAGGCGCCGGCGGATGCGGTCGCGGCTATCGGCAAGATCCTCGCCGACGCCAACGTGTTCTTCGGTGTGAATCCGATCCGCGGGCCCGCGCGCAAAAAAGCTGGCCGCGGCAAGACCGGAGACGTGACTAGGCTCGCCGCACTATGGGCAGACCTCGACGTGAAAGCCGGCGCGTGTAAGGACCTTTCGGTAGCCCAGGCCATCATCGACGAGCTGTCAACAATGCTGGGCACCCGCCCATCGGCGATCACCCACAGCGGCAACGGATTACACCCCTACTGGCCAGTGTCCGATGGGCACATCAGCGCAATGAACGCCGCCGCCCTGGTGCGGCGCTGGGGCCGTCTGGTGGCCCTGGTGGCCGAAGCACACGGCGCCCGCGTCGATTCCGTTTACGATCTGGCGCGCATGCTGCGGGTGCCCGGCACGTTCAACAATAAAGCTGCGACCAACGGCGCCGGTCAAACACCGGTCACCTCCTACGCCGACACCGGCGGCCCGCTGACCTTCGCGGAAATCGACGAACACCTCAACGAATACGGCATCTATCAGGAAGACGACGACACCCGCAGCGACGACCAGATCAGCGACCCGGACGGTTGGCGGTTCGCCGACAAGACCTGCAACTACGTCACGAAACTCATCGACGGCATATCCACCGATGGGCCGAAGCCCGGCAAGAGCAAGCACATGGGCCGCCACCAGTGGGCATGCAAACAGGCTGTGCGCCTCGCATGCGCGCACATGCTTGGGTGCATCAGCGAAACCGATTGGTGCAGAGCACAAAAGCTACTCGGCAAACGGCTGAGCAAGCTGCGTGCGGCCACCGGCGAAACAGTACCCGCCTACGAGATTCCCGGTGTGTTCACGCTCGGGATCAAACAAGCATCAGCCAAAACCGACGACCAGGCCCGCGCCGAGCTGGGCGGCCACGAGCACGAAAATAGCGCCGGATGGTTGTCCGACGCGCGCATCTCCGAGCTGCTGGTCGACCGTGTGCTGCGCGGAAACTATTGCTGGTCAAACGGTTTAGGTTGGATGCGGTGGGACGGCACGAAATGGTCAGCCACCACGACAGAGGATGTGGTCGAGCAGTCCCGCCGGTTCGCGAAACTCCTGCTCGCCGATGTCGTGCGTAGCGGCGCCGACCCCGACACGATCCGCGCCTACACCCGCAGGTTGACCGCCGGCGCCGTGCGCGCGGCCGCCGACCTGGCCAAAGGCCAACTGTTGGTCGACGCCGAGGCGTTTGACGCGCACCCCGACCTGCTCAACGTCGCCAACGGTGTCATCGACCTACGCACCGGCGAGCTAGGCGACCACAACCCCGACCTGCTGCTCACCAAATGCGCGCCCACCAACTACCACCCCGACGCCGCACACCCCGACTGGGATGATGCGCTGTCCGCGCTGCCCGCCGACGTGGCCGACTGGATACAGACCCGCTTCGGGCAGGCCATCACCGGACACCCCACACCCGACGACATGCTGCCCGTGCTACACGGCGCCGGAGCCAACGGTAAAACCACCATCACCACCGCCATCGACCGCGCGCTCGGCGAGCACGCGACCATCGTCCCCGACCGGGTGCTGCTGTCCAACCCGGGTGATCACCCGACAGAGCTGATGACGCTGCGCGGGGCCCGGTTGGCGCTGCTG
>Ga0179589_10000103_pt1 | contig 10978 bp, 9 predicted proteins | sample CZOMad2_1_08_16f_FD_182923 | JGI IMG/M metagenome (GOLD analysis project Ga0179589, IMG submission 182923) | Vadose zone soil fungal communities from Angelo Coast Range Reserve, California, USA - CZOMad2_1_08_16fungal | ecosystem: Environmental > Terrestrial > Soil > Vadose zone | place: USA... | reverse complement strand
CCCAGCATACACCACTCGTTCTCATAAGCCGAGCAGCGAAGGCCCACCACCAGTAACTCCCCAGCGCATTCCTAGGGCACAGCGTCACCATCATCAACTCCAAAACTATTTCAGATCACCTCTCACTCCTGCCAGCGCCCTTTCAACCCCTTATACCCCACTGAGTTTGCGCTCGTCCTGGTTTGGCACAAATCAATCCGCCTTAACAACCCCAGCGTCAGTAACAAGCCTCAAACGTTACAATGTCACTGCATCACCTAAAATTGCCGGCTACGAAAACTCATTTGACGGGCAAGCCATGGCCCAGACTGATGCAGAAGATAGCTGGTGCTCTCGTGCAAGCGAGAATGGGATTAGAGTGGGGTCCAAGGACGACGAAAGTCTCATGTGCGACGAAGGTACGCCATCATCTTCTTCATTACATTTTACCATCTGATGACAGTTGTGTTTGTTCTATTAGGTACGTATATGCGCATTGTTCGGGCATTTTCATATACTTACCCTAGCCACTTCTTCATCTCCTCGTGATGATCATTCCTGCGTACGTGTACATTATATCTGGGAAGTACTCGAACTTGACATCCTTGGCTTTGGCAGATTTCTGATGAATATGCAGCTTGTGAGTGCCTTCACTTCTCCGTCACTCCTACGTTACTTAATGATCCGCAAATTAACTCTTGCCACGAATAGCTAGTAAGGCTGATGTGCTGCACATTTTGGATGCGTATGCTTACATACTTGCATCAGTTCTTAGCGCCCCTCCTATCCTCATGCAAGGTCGATCCCGATCCCGAAGCCAGACGAATCAAGTCCCCTTCCTTTCGCCCCAGCCGCCACCTCACACCCCAGTACGGCGTACCTTGGCATCTCTGAACACACCTTCTCCTCGCGCCTCCAACCTTAGTCTTCTGAAGATTAAAGGCTCATTGACTGACCCTGTTCCGACACGTCGTCGTCGTACTCTCGGACAGGTTAGTCGCCTACTTCCGTGCTTCGTTTCATTCCCGCTCACATTGGTAGACCAACTTGTTCGATATCGATGAGAACAGCTATGTCCCATATCCGGCCTCCTTCTCCCACGCAGAACCCCTGGCTCTTCCGTTATCCCTCAATGATCCTTTTGACCATCGAGATATATCGTTCGACACTTTGGACTATCCCCACGGTACCTCAGGGTTTCATAGTCGGGAATCTTCCGCGCCGGAGTTATCCTGTTCAGTCTGCGGCAACTTGGGTCCTTCCTTGGCCGAGCTTGAACCCTGCGCTCATTTGTTGTGTTCAGCGTGCCTTACTAGTGCTCTTAACATCGTCGGTGAGAAGGATATGGAGTGTGCTGTCTGCAAGACTGGCGTGGCCAATTTCCACTTGAGAAACACCGCGCCCAAGGGAAGCGTCGTGCAGCCTGCCGGTGCACCTCGTGGTTGCCTCACACCTGGGGCGTTTGATGGCTTCAATAAGGAAAATCTCGTAAACGATTTTCACTTTTTTGACTTGCAAGGCTCCTCGACACCCAACCAGAGTGATCGTCATCACCTATTGCGGGAAGGCGAATTACCGGTGCTGCGCATCGATAACGTTCCCTGGGTGCGTATTTGATGCCATTCCATTTTCGTGGTTCAGATTTACCCACGTCTCATCACGGCAGGATATCACACCTCCCGCGGTCATCGCTTGGTTGAGGCATCCCGTAAAGCGTGTGCATGTCCTTCTCGATCGGAAGGGAAAAACGCTTAGTCACGCATACGTTGAGATGCCTGATGAGGAGGCGGCTAGAGCCAGTCTCAGAACTGCCCAAAACTCTGTTCTTGGCAAGGGCAAGCGAGCCCGTGGCGTCACTGTCACACGCAGCAGTCAGGAAGAACTAATGAAAGCATTATTTCCATCTTGGCAAGGGCCTTTCGACGGATGCAGGCCATCTCTGGCGGGTTTAAGTAATGAACAAGTCGTCTCGGCCCTGGAGCATGGGTTGATGTCAGAGACGGAACTCAAGGCATTACTGCATCTAATCCGGTCGCCCGACGTAAGTATCGGCTTCGTCAGATGAGGTGGAGCCTAATTGGTCGTTTCCACAGTCCCACTTTCTCAAGGTCCCTTCGCTCCCGTTCTACTCCTTGATTAGCATGCTCTCCAAATTCCCAGCAGACGCAGACAGTAGACTTTTCTGGTCCTCTGTGTCAAGGGACTTATTGTTCGGTAAGATCTCTGTGTTCCGATTGTCGAGTGCCTATCGTAGATGCTGATGGTATTGCCCCATAGATATCACGTACGGTATGTGGTGTCATATATGCGTCCATCTTCATTTACGATTGTATTCTATAGCCGCCGTCCAGGTTCTAACTTCTAATGACAAGAGCCGCGCTGTAAACACCTCAGAGTTGCTGGCGCAGTTACTCAATGTTGCCGTTACCTGCGATGGTAAGTGTTCCTCTTTTTTTTATGGAAACAATGTGATGTTCACCCTGTGTTTAGTATTCACAACTGAGCATCGTCAGCAGCTGTCCAGCATCATGGACGTCCATCATCCTTTTGTTTCCCACAGCCCGACTTCTTCCACTAGCGGACATAGCTCTCGTCACGAGCCAGGTACCCCAGACCGCCCTCACAGTCAGGGCGGTCGGGTCGCGTGTCCCGGCGAGCGTCGAGTTTGGTGATCTCGCAAATCAGTTCGGCGTTGAACCTCGCCTGGTCGAGGCCCTCGCACAAAAGCTCTCAGGCATGTGCTGAGCTGTGCCTAAAATGCAATCACATCCTTCCATCGTACAATTGAACTCTTTTAGGTGCTCTCCCAATCCAAACATCCTCCTTGTATCATTGGAATTTCTCGTCTGAATCATCACAATCACGCTTTTTGATACTTGCACGATACCTTTTTATCATGGCATTTGGTCTTCTTGATCCCATCCCTTAGACGTCATAATTGTTCACGACCTCATGATGCTGGTTCTGTCATGTCACGCTCACGTCTTCTGTCCCTCTATTATTCGTATTGCTCTGCGTTTATTGCTTCCTAGCGTTGCAATGTTTTGCATCTGGGCCACCTGCCATCGCTATTTTGCTCGCTGTGACGTTGATCGTGTATCGTACCCGCCAAATTGATGGCGTGAGTCAAAAAATGATATTTTGATTTTGAAATCATTATTTACGTTTGATAAGGGTTTCTCGCAAGGTTTTGCGACGATAATTTCTGGGCGAGTCCTCCCAGTGATCGCTTGAGCTAAGCCGCGGTGCGGACAAGGACAGCCTCGCTCGCTTCCTAGTCATTTTTAACCTGAAGTTTTCGAGTGGGCAGGGTGTCTTTGCGTCAAAGCAACCACAGACCATTTTGCTTCCGTAGTACGCCATGAGCGAGTCGGGCATACAAATCACTATCCCAGGTGCATAGCATGTCCTTGTGCTCAGTTCTGTCCAACTCATTTATCCACAGATCTCACTGATGACGACTTCAACTTGACACCGAACCCATTCGCTCGTGCGGCCGGGGGTGCGTTCGGTTTTGGGGCATTTGGCCCTGGTCAAGAGTCTCCGATATCGAGCACGCCGACCACCGTCGTGCCGGAGCGCGGAGACCGACCGTACTTCCACTCCCGAGGTGACTCTGCTACCTCTGACGACTCCATTCAGTCTTCGCGCCCTGCGCGCAAGGCATCCGTTCCTTTTATACATTCCTCCCAATCCTCCATCGCCACGACCAGCACGTCGCCGTTCTCCAAGAAACCATCTTTCGCCTCCATTCGCAATGCCTTCAAAGGTGGCGCCAAGGCAAACGACCCGCCTCCGCTTCCTCCGCTGGATTATCCCTCCCTGCCATTCAATCGTTCCACCTCGTCGTTAGGGCACGCAACTCAGACCCTGCGCCGAGGACCAGAGAACCCAAGCCCGCCCCATCCTCGACCACCCACGCCTGGTTCCAGCGAGGGAAAAATCTCGAGCCGTACGACGCGCTCCAAGGGACACGTATCTGCCCGCTCTGGACACTCGCACTCGAGCTCTGTCTTCCACAGTTCTGACCCTGGCAGCGATCACGGGCATGGCTTCAACTTTCCGTCGTCTCCACCTCCTCTCCCACCGATGCCAAACGTGTTCACGGGCTTCCCACGGAGTGAAAGTCCGACGCTAGCAGAGCCGGAAGATGACAAAGTGGAGGTGGACCCCCGCACCCCAGCAGAGTATGCGCTCCACGCTGTGTTCATACGATTCGCTGCGACCGCAGAGCGCAAGATTGTATCGTTCCTCAAGCAATCCCTCGTAAGTCCCAATCTCGGTCGTTTAGGAACCCCACCGCTTCATCCCCATATCAGGATCACGAACCACCACTGCCCGATTTTTTGGGTCCCGGTATCGATACGAAATTCGACGACATCCTCAAGGCCTTGGGCCGCATCGGACAGAAGAACGCGAAACCTGTCGTCGACAGTATCCGGCGTTGGCGACAATCTCAGAATAGCTCTTCAATCCCGCCGGATATCTTCCGTCTCCAGTTAACCCAGTCTTCGGCATCGTCATTACGAGGGAACAGGCTGTACGAGGCCCTCACCGAACGGAAATCCCTTGCTGCGATATACATAATGTGCCGTGCGCTGATCGTGGTAATCCAGTCCTTGTCTAAGGATGCCCTAGGGGAGAGTATCGGGTTCAATCTAGAGGAAACCACCTTTGAACAGTTTCGCAGACCTGATCTGAAGCTGCTGTCTCAGAGTGCCAACCATAGGACAAATGCCGAGTTGTATGCGACACTCCTCGGATACTTGGCAAATTCAAGATTCATCAGCGTCACCGATCGCTTTCTGGCAGAGCTTGCACCTGTGGCGTCAGGTCAGGTCGCGAAAGATGTGGACCTGAGGTATGAGAGTCTTGTCAGAGGGCTTAAGCACATACAGATTAAGGTCGAGCATCTATCTTTTGACTACTCAGAGCCACCGACTCAATTCTAAATCTAGGTCTGGCCTCCGGAATCTTTTGAAGAGGGCGCAGAGTTCATGGAGGGACTTGCAAAAGCATTTGAGAACGCCCATGGATTCCGTTTCAAACTCTCTTTCATGGAGACTTTGGTTCATCTTTTGCACCCCGTTGCTAAGGTCACTTGTCTTTCTTAGATATGGCTATTTTTTTCCTGTTTACCAGCCCATTGACAGACCGCGCAAGCAGAGGTCAATCACCCTCAGTGGGCTAAGGCCATCGAGATTATCCACCCGAAGGCTAAAGATTTATCAGCGAAGGTCCGATACTGGCACGTGGCGTATCCACTGGTGGTCGTCAGTCTCTGTGTGGCCCCAACGGACTACTTCCTACGAAACTGGGGGGCTTGCTTTGAGGCTGGCCTCAACAAGCTGAAGGTAATGCTCTTCACCTTCGCGTTATGTTTTACTAAACCCCCTACGCTAGGAAAAAGCCTTCCGCATTCCCGTTATGAATGGAATGATGCGTCTCATCTGGACTTACCTGTTCCGCTGCCGGGAGTCCCTGTCATCTTCGACATCGAGGATGGAATTGCTACTCAAAAACTTCTTCCCCCCTAACCGACTTACGATCTTTCCTCCTGAAGACCACCTTGAGCCATTCATTTACATCATGCATTTCATCTGTTCGCGACATTTTGATTTTGGGGCCGAATTTGTTTTGAACCTCATGCAGGAGCCGGCCGTCTCGGCGCAGCCAGTCAGCATCACTGCTATTCTTTCCCCGGAGAGGCTAGCCATCACTGTTCGTGCCGTCCTCCTCTCCTTCAATCTCGTCGAACGCGACGAAACCGTCCCTGCTTGGCCATCTAGCAGTGACTTTTCTGGAACACCGTCGTGGCAGGACTACCCATCGTCATCTGATTTCATACCGTCAAGCCTCTTGACAAAACCCGGGATGCAGGAGTTTTTCGAACGATTCGGTGCTATCTTGTGGAATATTGCCTTGTCGTGTATGAAGACAGTTGGGAACATGTCTGTCTTCGACGAGCAATGGACCGTTCATCGACAAAATGCAGCATACGAAGAGGCACACAGCTACAACGTCCGTCGCCACCCCGATGGCAATTTTGCATATCCTGGCCACCTTTCTCCCACCATGCACCTACTCCAATCGTGCTTCTACTCGTGGCCTCGCTGTCTCCACAAACCCGTCCCTGTCGAAAGCGCGGTCGATATGCTTCTTCGCGGTGTCATCCACGTTGAACCATTCATCGGGGACGCTGCCGTCCTCGCGTTACGACGTTTCACGGCTGAGCCCACACATGCCTTTATTGTTCTTAAGCAGTACTCTGCCTTCTTGTTCGACCCGACCCATATAGCGCAAGAAGGATCCGCTCAGCGCTTGGCACTGGAGAATACCCGCCTGTTGAACCTTTGGGCGACCCTGTTTGACAGTTGGATGCGCGACCTTTTGGAGCAGAAACATGGTTCGATCCCCGAAGAACATATTCCTCTCATTTCGGCCAGGTTAGATGAGCTCGAAGCGGGCGCCCTATTCCTCCTCTGCATGTCTTCCCGCCCCATGTGCACCATAGGCGCGAAATTGTTACGTTTGTTACGCGTTGTTACAATTCACTTCTCGTCCGTGCGCAAGATGGATGTCGAGACGCCCCGACCAAGGATTATCGATGCTTTATACGACAAGACGCTACTCAATGTGGTGCTGGACAACCTTAGCCATGTCCTTGAAGTCGACGACGTCAAACGGGCCAGATCATTGCGAGATTCAGCAGAGGATGCGCTACTAAGAGTTGCAGATAGCGAAGATATACGAGATCGGGCTCTCTGGCAATGGGTTTTCCCTGGTATATTGCAAACGCTGGCGGCAGAGAATCCAGAACGCCAATCCAACTCGCTTTCGATTTTACGAGACAGTTTCGTAGCCGCGGTCTCGAGGTTTCATCATACAATCGCAGTCATGGCTGGTCTTGTCCCGAAGATGCCCCCTAATTCTCAACCTCGAGCTGGCGCAGTCGAGCGCGAGGGTTCCAAAGTCTCTGGAGAAAACAAACTCCTTCCTGACCAGTGGTATATGTGGACGAAGGTCTTGTCGTCCACTGCCCTAGTCGTGGAGAACCGACCTACCCTAGTAGAGCGCAGCCACAGCAGAGTACCATCAGATGCCAGCTTCGATCGCGAGCGCCTTACAACCACACGTGGCCTGATACGCTACCTTACACCCTTCTTGGACTCGGACCATTCACTTTTCCGTGATGCCGCCGTCTTTTGTATTAGCACTTTCCCCGCCGCAGGATACTCACAATTATTGGAAGATCTCAGCCACCTCCTCCACCGTCAGCTTTTAGACGACCCACGACTTGGGGATCTGAGGCAGAAGGTTTCACTGACACTCCCGCTGGAGCGGGGTCGTCGACAAGAACGTCTGTTTACCGCCGTCGCCCGCATCTATTTCCTCACGTCACATCACTTGCGGGACCAACGTCTTGCCGTACGTCAAGCTGCACTTCCACCAGTCTTACGTTTTGTTCGTAGCACTCAAACATTCCTCACGTGGCCAGAGTCCAGAGACAACTTCAAGCTGCAAAGTCTTCGGCGTTACTTTTGTGGGACGGTGGACAGACTGTTTGATGGACTCAGCTGTCTCGGCGATACAGATCGGTTCGTACCCGCCAAGACGCATCTTTCTTTCTATCGCCTTTGCGAAGAGTGGTGTCAACTTGGGCACCAGTCGGAGATAGTCAAGCAACGCCTTATTTTCATGCAACGCTCGGCAACCGATGCCGTCTCCAACCCTTCAGAACGAGGAGAGGCAGTGGTTCTTTTCCAGAAAGAGACCAAGCTACTTTCGAGGGCGGCCACCGCGGCCATGGCATCGCTCTGCGTAAGCTACTTATACTGTTGATGAGTGCAATTTTTCCTTGACACCGTATTAGGCAAGAGCGTATTTTCAACCAGAACCATCTTCGGGATCTCCTACGGACGGACTACCTGAATACTCGAAAGTTCTGACCCCAAAGGAGATACTGGACCGCATCCTCTCTGTACTGGCTTCCATGGATGAATCAATTCTGAACAGCGGAAGGTACGTTCCATCCACCTCCGTCCCCGTTTGATTTATAATCTCTCCTCTAGGAAAGCACTCAAGGCTCTCTTGACACATAATAACGCGCGGGACGCCGAGCTTACGAATGAGGCACTGCAACTCGCGTTTGTGACAGCACGAGAGCTGGAGACGAGCAACATACGTTTCTTTGAAGTTGTGGCAGACATAATTAGCCAGTCCCCGGACCACAGATTCCGGTTCGAAGAGACGATATGCCTGGGCTTGGCCAATCTCTGTCATGCCCTCCATCCCGTCCGCCGCCGAGCTCTTCAGCTTCTAGAGGCCATGCATCAGCGTTCTTCGGGCATGCTTTACCTCACCCAATTCGAAGCCACTGTCGGGAGTTCCACGCCAAGCACGTACCTGCGTGCTCACCGCCTCATATCTGACGTACTTGCCGGGGAGCACCCAAACGATGCCATGAAAGTACTGTCCGCTTTTGCGAAGTGGCTTCCCCGTATATTCAGCGTTTCTGGTTGTCCATTGACACTACTCCAAAGCCTTGAGTACTGGACTCCAAATATCAACCTCATGGAAGACAAGTCTAACCTATCGCAGGACGGGCAGACGACGATATTACATCTGATGGCTCTCACGTTGCGTTACTCGGAACATTTTCCCGAACAAATTGAGGTTCTTTGGACACGCCTGGTAGATGCCCCATACCAATCAAATGGACATGCCACCATTCGCTTCCTCCTGGAGCAGTCCCAGAAAGTTGGTAGCATCACTTACATCCGATGCGCTTCGAAGATTGTTTCCTGCCTATCCCAGTCCGTTATTGGTCGCAGCGCCATGAAGGACTTGTGTAGCGTCATAGAGCCAACCCGTATGCTACCCAGCATCGAGCACAAGCTAACACCCCCAGAGCAAAGTGATATCGATTTATGGTCCGAGCTAGGTGACCTCTTCTTGGAACAACCTCGACATGTTTTGGGAGCTGGGCAATTTGCGTTGCTTTTCCTTGCAGACGTTGCCCTCGAACGCAGCTGGGAATTTCAAGAGGAACTGCCGACACTCTTACATGCTATTTTTACCCATTTGGACCACCGGTCTCCCATTGTACGTGAGTCGGCAAAGCGGATGCTGATTCAACTGTTGCGTTCCTGGATGCCTGGCTACGACGATCTTTCCGACCGTTCGAATCAACCTAATCGATCACTTCTAGTATCGTCCGTCACAGAACTCGAGCAAGAGTTAGATCGTGTCGTTTGGAAGGAAGAAGAAAGTAGCAAGCGAGTTGAACCCAAGATGCAGAGTTTATGTTCCCGGATTCTTACCCTTCTCGTTCCATTGCACCCGAAGCTGGCGGAACGGTGGGGCTCTTTGGCACTTCTATGGGGCACGGCATGCTCCATCCGCGCAATAGCTTTTCGATCTCTGCAAGTTTTCAGGGCACTCCTCCCGAGCACGACTTCTGGTGATTTGGCGCTCTTACTGGCACGGTTGTCCAATACCATTTCCGCCCCAGAGGAGAATATCAGGTCTTTCAGCAATGAGTTAATCCATACGTTGAAGGTATTGGGCTCATGCAATATTCTCGACACCTCCCTGCTTCCTCAAATGTTCTGGTGTGCATGCGCATGTCTATCAACCACAGTCGAATCTGAATTTCTCCAAACGATTGCATTTTTGGAGTCGGTGTTGGGACATCTGGATTTGGATGACGAACAAACGATCAATATCCTGATCTCTCAGCGACCTGCAGAGTGGATTGGGGCTAGCTGCCTCCAACCACCCTTACTTGTTGGCTTACGATCGTCTGTGACGAGCGATGCAACCTTCAAGATGCTGCAAATACTTGCTAAAGTCACCAATAGCAGCCTCGTTGATCCGACTCGGGGCCGCGTTCGCGATCTTTACACTGTAGCATTACCGTGGTGCTATAGGTCAATGACCGAGGACACGTCAGATCCTGCCTTACAGACCTTTGCTCACGACGTGGGGTACTTGGCAGAACAAGAGGGGCGATCTAGCATCAGCCGGATCATGGCTTCCTTCATCAAAGGGCGGTTCCGTACCAAGGAGGACTTCCTTCGGCAATCCGTCGCTAGTCTCAGAGAACACTACGGCGTTGAGGACTGGACAGAGGTCGTTACCTTACTCCTTGGCCTTGTGCTCAACTCGGAAAGGTGGCTACGAGTCTCAGCGTTACAAATTCTGAAGATCTTGTTCCAACAGAGGGAGACTAGGAACCCCGTAGAGCTTCTGGGCTCTGAACTGCTAATGCCGCTCCTTCGCCTACTGGAAACTGACTTGGCCCATGCAGCGTTGGAGGTGTTGGAGGAACCTATGACTATCTCAGGCGGCCCACCTGCTAAACAAGTTCTACGAATGAGCATGCAGATGAAATCCCTGACCAAAGATATCGAATCCGTGAGCGACATATTCGGGATCCCTGAACACTCGGGTTGGTGCGTCGCTCGGCCACAGCGCTTGCAAGAGACCTGTCGCTCAAACATAATGGCGGTTTTCGAAACGTGCAAGGTGCCTTCACGGCCGTCGCAAATACACTTCGAGCCCGAGGACGTCGAACGCCTCGCTTCGCCAGCACCATCAGAGGACGACGACCTGGGCGGCCTGGTCCGGAACCTGCACGAGCTCAGCTCGTTCTTCCAAGGGGGAGAGCACACTTCCGCTGCGTCCGAGACGGCGCCGTCGTCGTCGTCGTCCTTGGAGCCGAGCCAGCAGCAGCTCGCCCGCGTCGCCGCCATCCTGGCAAAGTCTACCGGCACCGAGTCCGCGACGGACATCCCCCAGACGCCATTCATAGACGTGTTCCGCGTGGACAGCGCGACGACCGCGTTTGAACAGGCAGGTTCAGACGACGAGAGCGATTATAGTTCGGATTCGGACGCTTTTGTGTACGACTCGCCCGCTGCCTTGCGGGCTATGCGGAGCGTCAATGGGTTGAAGCAGTGAACCCAAATCAATCAAATCGCCCCGTCTTCTTCCT
>Ga0179589_10000101_pt1 | contig 11022 bp, 11 predicted proteins | sample CZOMad2_1_08_16f_FD_182923 | JGI IMG/M metagenome (GOLD analysis project Ga0179589, IMG submission 182923) | Vadose zone soil fungal communities from Angelo Coast Range Reserve, California, USA - CZOMad2_1_08_16fungal | ecosystem: Environmental > Terrestrial > Soil > Vadose zone | place: USA... | reverse complement strand
CTGGCTCACCGCGCCGTCGCCCTCGACCACCGCGATCGCCTCGTTGTCCAGATAGCGGGGGACCAGCTCGGCCATCACGTCCGCGGACGCCTGCGCGATCTCGGATGGCTTGAGCACCACGGTGTTTCCCGCCGCGATCGCCCCGACCAGTGGGCCGAGAGTCAGATAGAACGGGTAGTTCCAGGCACCGATGATCAGCACGGTGCCGTATGGCTCGTACTCGACCCAGCCGCGGCCCGGCAGCTGCGCCAGCTCGAGCCGACGGTACTTGCGGCGCATCCACTTCTTGACGTGCTTGGCGGCATAGTGGGCCTCGCCTGCGGTCGACGCGGCGTCGGCCAACCACGCCTCGAACGGGCTGCGGTCCAGATCCTCTTCGAGTGCGGCTGCGATCGCCGGCTCGTCCTCCACCATCATCTTCTCGAGCGCGCGGAGCTGGGCTTGTCGCCACTGCACACTTCGGGTTTTGCCGGTGGCAAACGTCTGGCGTAGCCGCGCGACCGCCTTCGCGACGTCGGGGCCTGGGGTCGCGGTGCTGTCCGCTGTCTGTGCGGTGATTTCGGTGGTCATCGGGTTTCCTTCCTGACCGGCGAAAACCCAATCCTAATCAACCAGCCGGTTGGACAACAGGTGCCCTCAGGTGTTGCAGGCGCCCGCTCTTACGGCTTTTCGGCGGAGACGAAAACAGCCCGGAAGGTCGCCGCCACGCTGGGCTCTTCTGGCAGCGGGCGACCGAGTTGGGTGAGATAGTCGCCGCCGGTCAACGCCTCGACGCGCCACTCGTGCGTATCGAACCAGGCGGCCGGATCGCGGCGCTCGTCGTCGGTGTACCACAGGTCGCCGGGGTCGAAGACGTTCTCGTCGCCGAGGCGCTGCCGCAGTTCGTCAGTCTTGACACGGCGTTTCTGGTAGGCCTCGCGGGCCGCGTCGTCGAAGGTGAAATCCTCGATGCAGACCCGGCTGCCCGGTGCGCTCAGCGCGTCCATGTCGGCGAACAACCGCTCCTCTGCCTCGCCCGGCAGGAACATCAACAAGCCTTCGGCCAGCCACGCAGTGCGTTGCGCGGGGTCGAACCCTTTGCTGCGCAACGTTTTCGGCCAGTCGAACCGCAGGTCGGCCGGAACCTCGCGACGGTCGGCCACCGGTTCGACGCCATTGGCGGCCAACGTTGCGGCCTTGTACTCCAGCACCTTGGGCTGGTCCACCTCGTACACGCTGGTCCCGGCCGGCCAGTCCAGCCGATAGGCCCGCGAGTCCAGCCCGGCGGCCAAGATCACGTGCTGACGGATGCCCGCTGCAGCCGCCGCGGTGAAATACGCGTCGAAGAAGTGCGTGCGTGCGGCCTGGTAGTTGACCATGTGTCCACGCACGGCCTCCAGCTCGGGATCAGCCGTGTACGTCGTCGCCATCTTCGAAACCAATTCGGCGAGTTCAGGACCGTCGATCAGCATTTGCGCGAACTCGTCGCGGATCAGCGGCTGCTCATTGGCCGTCTCGGCCGCCCGGGCGGAAGCCACCATGACGGCGGTCGCGCCGACGCTGGTCGCGATGTCCCAGGTGTCGTCGTCGGTGCGACCGGTCGTGCTCATGCGCGTTCCGCGGTTACGAATTGCGCAAATGCGTCCTTGTCGTCGCCCATCGGCACGCTGTCGACCCAGCGGTCCAGCCGGCGCATCTCGTCCTTGGAGTTCTGCGCCGCGGCCCGCCAGCCGTGGTCGTTGAGCCAGTCGACGACGACCGCACGATCCTCGTCGTGGTAGATCAGGTCCTGTATGTCGACGCTTCGTTCGATGCCGAGTTCAGCGGCCACCCGCTCGAACCGGTCCCGCATCTCCTGACGCCGCTCGTCTGCGTGGCTGGCCGCGGTCTCCACCGCGATCCGGCTGCCCGGCGCACTCAACTCGGTGATTTGCGTGAACAGCCGGTCCTGGGCGTCGGCCGGCAGGTACATCAGCAGCCCCTCGGCCAGCCAGGCCGTCGGCGCCTTCGGGTCGAGACCCTCAGCAATGAGGGCGGCCGGCCAGTCCTGGCGCAGGTCAATCGGCACCTCGCGGCGGTCGGCCGACGGCGTGGCACCGTGGGACGCCAGCGTCGCCGATTTGTAGGCCAGCACCTTGGGCTGGTCGATCTCATACACCGTGGCGCCGGCCGGCCATTCCAGCCGGTAGGCCCGCGAGTCCAGGCCGGACGCCAGGATCACCACCTGGCGGATGCCGGCGGCCACCGCCCCGGCGAAGTGGGCGTCGAAGAAGTGTGTCCGCACCGCTTGATAGCTGCGCATGTGCTGGAAAATCGCGGCTGTCTCCGGATCGATGGACTCCACCTTGGCAACCAAGGCGTCGTCGAGCATGCTCTCCCACACGCCGGTGCCGGCCTGGCTGACCAGGAGCCTTGCATAGGGGTCACGGATCAGCGGATCGGGCCGGTCGGTTTCGACGGCCCGCGCGGCAGCGACCATCACCGCCGTGGTGCCGACGCTGGTGGCGATGTCCCAGGTGTCGTCATCGGTGCGCAAGGTGCTCATCGTGCTCCTGTTTCCTGCGGTTGGTGATCAATCAGTTGCGCCGAGGTGGGCGCGCAGCAGCTTGGTGGTGAAGGCCTCATCAGCCAGGTCCGCGGGTATTGGCCGGCCCAGTCGCGCCATCTCGTCGGCGTTGCTCACGGCGCGCACCTGCCACCCGTGCTCGGTCAGCCATTCCGCGGCATCCGCACGGTCGTTGTCCTGGTAGGTCAGGGTTTCGACGTTGATGTCGAGGCCCAGGCATTGGCGCATCCGGTCAAAGCGCGCCCGCCGCGCCGCACGGCGGGCTTCGTTGTCGGCCGAACCGAGACTGAACGCTTCGACTGCCACCCGGCTGCCGGGCGCGCTCAGCTCAGTCAGCATCTCGAACAGTTGGTCCTGAGCTTCGGCGGGTAGATAGGGCAGCAGGCCCTCGGCCAACCACGCGGTCGGTTGATTCGGGTGCAAACCCGCGGCCGTCAATGCGGCCGACCAGTCGTCCCGGAGGTCTACCGGGACGGTGCGCCGGGTAGCTGTCGGAGCCGCGCCGGCCGAGTCCAAAGTGGCCGTCTTGTACTTGACCACCTGGGGCTGGTCGATCTCGTAGACCGTGGTACCGGCGGGCCAGTCCAGACGGAAGGCCCGTGAGTCCAGCCCTGCGGCCAGAATCACCACCTGCCGGATTCCGCCGGCGACGGCCTCAGCGAAGTAGGTGTCGAAGAAATGCGTGCGCACCGCTTGGTAGTCACAGGCCAACCGGTGGGCTCGCCGTCCGTGTTCGTCGTCGCCGATCCATTCGAGGCCGGGGCTGGCCAGCCGTGCCCACGGCTGTCCGGCCGACGACACCAACAAGAAGGCGAACTGGTCCCGGATCAATGGATCGGCTGTTGCCGTCTCGACTGCGCGGGCCGCGGCGACGCTCAAGGCGGTGGCGCCGACGCTTTCAGTGATGTCCCAGCTGTCCCCTTCGGCACGCACCGAGCTCACACCGTACAAATCAGTCATAGCCCACTCATGCTACCGAATAAGTTAGTTAATCTATGTGCTGCTGTGCGCTAATTCACTGCCCTTAATTTGGGCGCCGGGTGAGGCTGCGGGCCAACAACTGGCGCAACTGGTCGGTGACCGGGTCCAGCTCGTGCCGGCTACCGACAAAGCCGGCGTAGAAACCCACTCCCAGCAAGACCGCGATCAGCATCTCGGTGAGCGCCGAGGCGTCGGTGTCGGCAGTCAGCTCTCCACGCTGGATTCCGTCGTTGATGGCCCAGGACAGAAATTCCCGGGTGGTGTGAACCGAGTCGACTTCCGATCGGCTCAGCTCGCGGTGACGCTGCGACTCCAACGTTGCGGTGATCAAAAACGCCGCCGCCGTATGGTTTTCGATGTCGGCCGCGATCGCGCCCTCGATGAACGCGGACACCCGGCCCGCCAGGGTGGTCTCTTCCCGGGCCCGCTCAACGCTGGCCGCGACGACCACGTCGTTGGTCTCCTCCAGCACCTGCCAGTAGAGCTCGCGCTTATTTGCGAAGTAGTGATTGATGGCAGGCCGTGTCAGGTCGGCCCGGACCGCGATCGCCTGAAAGGTGGCCGCGTCGTAACCGCGTTCGCTGAACACTTCCCGGGCAGCATGCAAGATGCGCTTACGCGTCTCGGCCGCCTTCGCTGCGGGAGGGCGACCCGGTCCCCGACTCGCCGGCTCCACAGAACAAATTGTGCCATAGATCACACTGGTGGCCGTTATGCCGACCGAATCGTTGTTAGCTGGCGGGTGGCCGCGCCGAGTGGTGAGGCATCAACCCGTCGGGCGGGACGCTGCCGAACTTGCCGGCCTGGAAGTCCTCGAGCGCCTCGATCACCTCGGCCTTGGTGTTCATCACGAACGGGCCGTAGTGCACAACCGGCTCTCGGATCGGCCGGCCGCCCAGGATCAGTACCTCCAGAGCGGGCCTGCGCGACTCCTGCGACGGCGCGGCGGCGACGGTGATGCGGTCACCGGGACCCAGAACCACCAGTTGGCCCTGCTGGATCGGGTGTGCGATCGGACCGACCGATCCGCGCCCAGACAGGACGTAGACCAGTGCGTTGTAGTCGCGATTCCACGGGATGTTCAGCCGCGCGCCAGGTTGAATTGTGCTGTGCGCCATCGTAATTGGTGTATGCGTGACGCCGGGGCCGCGGTGGCCGTCGAGCTGCCCGGCGACGACGCGGATTAGCGCGCCGCCGTCGTCAGAGGACAGCAGTGCGACATCGGTGCCCTCGATGGCCTGATATCGAGGGGAAGCGAACTTGTCCTGCTTCGGAAGGTTCACCCAGAGCTGGATGCCGTGGAACAGTCCGCCATTTTCGACCAGCTCTGCCGGCGGCGTTTCGATGTGCAGGATGCCGGCGCCCGCCGTCATCCATTGAGTCGCGCCGTCGGTGATCAGCCCACCACCACCGTGCGAATCCTGGTGCGCGAACCGGCCGTCGATCATGTAGGTGACCGTTTCGAATCCGCGGTGCGGATGCCAGTCGGTCCCCCTGGGCTCGCCGGGCTGGTATTCCACCTCGCCCATCTGGTCCATGTGCACGAAGGGGTCCAGCGCGGCGGAGCTGACACCGGCGAACGCGCGGACCACCGGGAATCCTTCACCCTCATAGCCGTGCGGCCCGGCGGTGATCGAGCGGACCGGACGTTCCGTGTCGGTCGGACCGGCCGCGGACACCCGCGGCAAGGCCAACGTATCTGCAGTTATCGCGGGCATCTGTACCTCCTTGCGCTGTCGTTGTCAGGTATAACCGGACTGCGGTCCGATTATTCCGTGTGGCGGCCGCGCTGCTAACGTCGCTCGCGATGCTGGGGGCAGAAGACACCGATCCTGAACGTGGCGGCCGGTTGGGCCGCTTCGTCCGTAATCTCGAATACCTCTACAAATGGCTGCTGCTGGGTGTGGTGATCGGCGTCATCGCCGGCCTGGGCGCGGTCCTCTTTTACCTGGCGTTGAAGTACACCGGCCAATTCCTGCTGGGTTATCTGGCCGACTACCACGCCCCTACCCCGCTGATCGAGGCTGGCAGGCACGGCTCGCACGGCTACCAGCGACCGTGGGCGATCCCGCTGATGACGACGGCAGGGGCGTTGGTGGCGGCGTTGCTCGTGGCCAGGTTCGCCCCGGAAGCCACCGGCCACGGCACCGATAGCGCGATCGAGGCGATACACACCGATCCGCGCCATATCCGGAGCAGGGTTGTGCTGGTGAAGCTGATCTCCAGCGCACTGGTTATCGGCTCCGGCGGTTCAGCCGGCCGCGAAGGCCCAACCGCTCAGATCTCAGCCGGCTTCGCGTCGCTGCTGACCCGGCGACTGCACCTCTCCGACGCGGATGGCCGGATCCTGGTGTCGCTGGGTGTGGGCGCGGGCATCGGCGCCATCTTCGGCGCCCCGTTGGGCGGGGCTGTCCTCGCGGCGTCGATCATCTACCGCGAAGACTTCGAATACCGCACGCTCTACCCCGGTTTCGTCACCTCGGCGACGGCTTTCGCCGTGTTCGGCTCATTTATGGGCTTCGACCCGATGTTCGGCTATGTCGACGCCGAATACCGCTTCGAGGAGGCCGGGCCGTTGCTGTGGTTCGTCGTTTTGGGCGTGGTCGCGGCAGCCGTCGGTTACCTCTACGCCCGTACCTTCTACGCCACGGTGAAGCTGACCGCTCGGCTTCCCGGCGGCATGGTGGTATGGCCCACCATCGGCGGGCTGCTGGTCGGCCTGTTGGCTTTGGCGGTTCCCCAGGTCCTCAGCAGCGGCTACGGCTGGGTGCAGTTGGCCACCACCAAGGAGGGATTGCTGACGATTCCGTTGTGGATCGTGCTGCTCCTGCCGATCGCCAAGATCGTCGCAACGTCACTGTCGATCGGCACGGGCGGATCCGGCGGGATCTTCGGTCCCGGGATCGTGATCGGGGCGTTCGTCGGCGCAGCGGTCTGGCGGCTCGGCGACATGTTCCATCTCCCGGGTGTGCCCCACAGCCCGGGCATATTCGTGGTGGTGGGGATGATGGCGTGTTTCGGCGGCGTCGCTCACGCTCCGCTGGCGATCTTGATCATGGTGGCCGAGATGACCGGATCGTTCTCCGTCGTGCCGGGAGCGATCATCGCGGTAGGCATCGCATCATTGCTGATGCATCACACCAAGGTGTCCGTCTACGAGGCGCAGCGCCTCAACCGCGAGACCGCCGAAGCCGAGCGCCTAGAGGCCGCCGCCGTCGGATAATGATCCAGTCCGTTTGCGCCAACGCCCGTTCAGCTCTTGCGCCGGGCAGTTTTCGCCGCGGTCCGTTCGGTGGAAGAGCCCTCATGGGCTAACTTGCCGCCGGCATTCTCCAGGTGAGCCCGCACAAACCACTGGAACTTCTCCAGCTCGGCGGCCTGGTCGATCAAGATGTCCTGGGTGACCGGATCGAGCTTCTCGGTTTCGTCGCTGGCCTTGCGGGTGTCTTCGACGACCCCGTTGTAGACCAGGTCAAGTGCGGCCAGATGGGCCTGGACGGTGTCACGGCCAACCGAGTAGTCGTCCCAGGTGCGGTCTTTCATAATCGCGCCCGGGGTGCCTTGCGGCGCCCCACCGAGAGTCGCGATTCGCTCGGCCACTTCGTCTGCGTAACCGCGCACCAATTCCACTTGCGGGTCGATCATTTCGTGCACCCCGATAAAGTTGGGGCCGACCACGTTCCAGTGGATGTGCTTGAGCGTCAAGTGAAGATCGTTGTAGGTGCTCAGCTGCTTCTGCAGCAGGTCGGCGATTCTGGCTCCCTGCTTGCCGGTCAAGCCCGGGACAGTGAATTGCGTCATGGCTACCTCCCTGAGGTCGTCGCGCACGGTCGGGGCACGGGTACCCGATGAGGGCGGGTGGTAACCGCCAGCCGCGTCACAGCGCGCGGATGTCCTGCACCGGCAGTCGCGCCCCGCGACGCGGCTCGTAGGCCAATCCGCTGGCCTCCAGCAACCGGACCACCCGATGGCGGTGTGGCCGCATCGGCTCGAGCAGCTCGACCATGTCGGCGTCGACGATCGGGCGTCCCAGCAACGTCCAGCCGATCATCTTGGGGATGTGGTAGTCGCCCACCGACAGCGCGTCGGGATCACCGAACGCACGTTGCGCCGTCTCGGCCGCCGTCCACACCCCGACCCCGGGCAGCGATGTCAGCGCCTCGCGGGCCTGCGCGGCCGGACGCGACGTGAGCCGTTCCAACGACGACGCCCGCTGCGCGCAGCTGACCACGGTACGGGCCCGTCCCGGATCGACGTTGGCGCGGTGAAACTCCCACGACGGGATGTGTCGCCACACGTCGGCCGACGGCGGCACCCGCATCCGTGCCGGCGCGGGTCCCGGGGGCGGCGTGCCGAATTTGGTCACCAGTAGGCGCCAGGACCGGAACGCATCGGCGCCCGGTACCCGCTGTTCGATGACCGCCGGGATCAGGGCTTCCAATACCTGACCGGTGCGCCCGAGCCGCAGGTGCGGCACTCGCCGATGCGCGGCGGCGACCGTCGGGTTGACCGGTGCGAAATCCGACGCATCGTCCTCGGCGCCGAGCATGGCCGGAAGGGCGTCGAGAAACTCGTCAGCGCCGCTTCCCCACGCCGTGCAATCGACCGCGTTGGGCGCGGCGAGGCTGATCCGCGCCGTGACGGATCCGCTACGCAGCAGGCTGGTTCGCCAGATCGCGCCGTCGTCGCCGACTTGGAAACATGGATCCCGCGGACCTCGGCGCAGCGGGAAAAGGGTGATCTCGGGGCTGACCACACCCGCGAACGTCACCGTGCGAGCGCTACTCATCATTCGCTCCCGCCGGATGCCGCAACTGCTCGATCCCGACGATCATAGGTCCGGCTCGGCCGCGCGCACGCCCCGCGCGTGATAGACCGGTAACTGTGTTCCACGTCAGGATGACGATGTGACCACCCCGTTCGACGATCCGCAGGCCGAGCTGGCGTGGATGTTCCTGCAGTGCCTGTCCGATGGCGGCGACGTCGACGAATGCTTCGGCCTGTTGAGCGACGACTTCAGCTATTGGAGCATCCTGAACCGCGAATCGATTGACAAAGCCGCGCTGCGCGACGAGGTCGAGCGGCGCAAACGCCGTGTTGAGGTGAGCCTGGACTTCGTCCAATGTTTCAACGACGGCGAAAATGTGGTGATCGAGGCGCAGGCCGACGGCGAAACCGCCGACGGGGTGCTCTACAACAGCCCCGCCGTCTTCATCTTCGAGACCCACGACGGGCTCATCGTGTCGTTGCGCGAATACAGCGACACCCAGCTCGCTGCCCAGGTGTTCGGCCCGGCGAATCCCTAGTCGCGCTCGACGCTGATTTCAGCTTTGTCGGCATAGAAGGCGACGTGCCCGCCGATCGCCGCGACCGCTGGGAAGGGCTGCTCGTACGTCCAGATCACGTCGTCGACGGTGTCGCCTGCGGCGGTGGTCACGCTGTAATAGCCGGCTACGCCCTTGTACGGGCAGTAAGTGCTGGTGTCGGTACGGGTCAGCAGGTCTTGGACGACGTCGTTGAATGGAATGTAGTGCACGGCGGGGTAAGTAGATTCCTGGAGCTGCAGTGCGTCGTGTGTGTCAGCGACGACCTCGCCGTTGACACGGACCACAACCCGCGCCTGGGTCGGGCTGATCGTGATCGGATGCTCGGTGGTGGGTTCCAGAACAGGCCGACTAGTCATGGTGACATCTCCTCGAGTGCGAATAGCAGGTGCAACGCTCGCCGGCGCGCAAGATTCCCGATGCGGGTCTTCAATTCAGCCGGCGGGCGCCAGCATGTCCTTCCATCCGGTATCTCCGGTGTGGCGCGAGTCTTCGAGGGTGTATTTGGCCCCATCGGGCCCCACGACTTCGCCGCTGGAGGGGAAATAGATGGCCGTCGGGCTTGCCGACGTATAGATACACGGGTTGGGCTGCTGCCCATTGCACTGCACGGTGCCCGATCCGGGCCGCTGCAGCGGATCGTTGACCGGCGGGGGTGGTACGGGCAGCCGATCGGCTGGTGCCGGGTTGAGGCCGTTGTTGATCGACGGTGCCGGTATCACCTTCCCGGGATCGACCGGTTGATCGCAACGAGCGCCCGGCGCCGGGCAATTGCGCAGCTGATTCGGATCCCCGTACCACGGATTGGTGCCCAACGGAACATACGGTTTGTTGTCGCGGCACTCCCGCGGCGTCGCCGCGCGCTTGCCGGGGACGTCAACGCACGGATAGTTGCGGGCACCGCGCACCACGTTGGCCGGAGTGTCTTGCGGGATCTTGCAATACGTTCCGGACGGCAATGGCGCCATGCTGGTGTCCGCGGGCGACCGCCACTGCGAAGGCGGCAGGAATCCGGTCAGGCATGGCGGCGGATTATTGATCGACAGGTTGAGACCCAGCAGCACCGACCCCGGAGCGGACGCGACCAACGTCTGCGCGACCCCGCCGACCTGGGGCAGGAAAACCAACAACTGCTCGAGACCTTTGTTGTAGCGCTTGAGCATATCGGCGACGACTTCTAAGTTCGCCAGGGTCTGCGGCAGCGACTCGCGGACGTCGCTGAACACTTCGGCGACCTGGTCGGCCGTCGGCGCCGCTTTGGACAGGATGCTTTGCACCTGCTGGTCGCTTTGCGCGGTCTGGGCAGTGAGGACGTTCAGGTTGTGCGACCATTGCGCGATCGAATCGCCCGAGTCAACCTGGCTGTCCAGAATCGGTGCCGCGTTCTGGATAATGTCGTCGACGTCGGAGATGTTGGCTTGGAAGTCACCGACGACCGACTGAGTCGAGTCGACGAGGCGTTGCAGCGCCGGTCCCAATCCGCCGATCGCCTGCGCCGTTTCGTCAAGCAGCGACGCGATCTTGTGCTTGGGAAGCACGGACAAACCACGGTTGGCCGCGTCCAGCGCGGGGCCTATTTCGCTGGGCACCGTGCCCTTGGTGATGGTCTGTCCGGGCGAGAAGAACGTTCCCGCGTTGCCAGTGGACGCCAGATCCAGGTACTGCTCACCGATCGCCGACACCGAGTGCACGTTGGCGGATGCATCGATCGGGATCTTGTAACGGCTGTCGATGCTCAGCGTCGCCCGGACACCGTGTGCCGTCGGCTCGACCTTGGTCACCCGGCCGATCTGAATTCCCCGATACGTCACATTGGACGTGCGATACAAACCACCCGAGGCCGGCAACTCCGCGATCAGCCGATACTGGCCCACGCCGAGCTGGCTTGGGATACGAAGGTAGTACCAGCCCAGTGCAACCAGTGCGGCCACCGTCAGGGCGGCGAACACGATCAACTGATTGCGAATGAAGCGAGTCAGCATGGGTTACTCGCCTCGCTCCACCGGCGCGTCGGCCGGATTAGGCGAGAAACGGACGTCGGGAATCATCGTCGCCGGGTCGCGGCCCCAGGACTGTTCGAGAGCGCGCAAGGCTCCGGAGAACCCGGTTCCGGTGAAGATCGCGTTGTCGACGGTGCTCAGCGTCAGGTCCAACACGCCGGAAACGTTGATG
>Ga0179589_10000100_pt1 | contig 11054 bp, 23 predicted proteins | sample CZOMad2_1_08_16f_FD_182923 | JGI IMG/M metagenome (GOLD analysis project Ga0179589, IMG submission 182923) | Vadose zone soil fungal communities from Angelo Coast Range Reserve, California, USA - CZOMad2_1_08_16fungal | ecosystem: Environmental > Terrestrial > Soil > Vadose zone | place: USA... | reverse complement strand
AGGCCCTACGTCCTGCACTGTAAGTTAATAATCTAGAGAATAGGACGACCACAGTTCTTTGCTGACTGCTGCTCTGCCAACTGAGCTACCTTCCATTAAGACTTATAATATGCTTAGTTGGAAGGGTAGGGATCGAACCTACGACCCGCAGTTCCCTATGAAGTATCTGTAATCTTCACACCTAGATTAAGTTTTCATAGCCAGAGAATCAGACGAGATTCAGTGTAGTTTCAAGTGCTCTGTCCGATTGAGCTACCGCCACATGGAGCAGCGGACGGGATTTGAACCCGCATCTTTACCTTGCATGGATGTAAGAAGTAACTGCTTCTCTTTCACACCTGGCTATTAAATTTTTAGCATCCCAGAGAATTAGGTAAGCGCCGCGTTTTTGTCAATGTTTATCGTTGATAGCAATATATTGAAGTAACGGAACTAAGCACACCTAGAATGCGTAGAGGTAGTTGCCGGATTTGAACCGGATAAAGCGGGGTTGCAATCCGCTGCCTAGCCGTTCAGCCACACTACCATGAAATCCGTGAGAATAGAAAACCAGAGGTTTAAATCTTTTAATTTCACCACTGCTGCATGTTTGGTGCAGCAGCTAGGACTTGAACCTAGAATTTATATATTACAGTATATTGTGTTTACCTTTTGAAGTATCTCTAGTCAAACACACCACGGATTAGGACCAACATGCTGCCATACATTTAAGGAGGTACAGTATGGACATTTTACGAGATAAGGACTTGCAGACCGTAGTCTGCACCAGCAACCTTCACACTAGACACTTGAACATCTACGTGCCTGAATTCGGCACTCTCAAAAGAAACCGTCATATCCTGAGGTAACTTCTGAAGTTCCTTAATCAGTTCTGCTACTGTCATTTTTCATCCTCCCTCAAGTTGTTACTCCAGAGAATATAAGAAGTCCGGTTGTATTATCCATAACCTCTGGCGTTTCAAGCCAGCGCTCTTATCTTGAGCTATAGGGCATATATTTTGGCTGCTCTAATGAAGTAACCGTACTAAGCACACCTGGAAAGATAACGCAGACCGGGCGGGTGGGTAAGGGCGAACCTTATTAAACCGCTCCGTGATTCCCTGAGTCTGCTAGTAGCGGGGGAGGGATTTGAACCCTCGATTTTCGGCTTATGAGACCGCTGAGGACGACCGAACTCCTCTACCTCGCTATGTTGTTAAATTTACTGCCCAGAGAATAAAGCGGGTAGAGTGTTTCTTGTTTTCCCAATGAAAGTGAAGTAACTCTATCCCTGCACACCTGAGCACAGTAGCCCTACGGAGAATTGAACTCCGCTTACGAGATTGAAAGTCTCGCGTCCTATCCGATAGACGATAGGGCCATATTGCTGATGAGCCGCAGTGCGTGTATTACTGCGTGGACGCAGGAATCTCACCATTTTCCATCATCAGCGGTAAGCACTGGCTTTACATCCCGCCAGCTAGGATAATCCATATTCACTGCTACGGATCAGCAGTCAAGCGTCAGGCAAGCCCGCGACTTGATAGAACCATCTTAGCACGGATCAGGACCCGTGTCAAGTAGTTTCGTAAAGAAAGTTTTAATAACCGTGAATCTTAGCAACCGGGTAGCCATGCAAGTACATAACAGTCTGACCTTTGATAAGATTTCTGTTAGGAGCGTTAGACTGAACGAAGATCCTGTAACCGGGATAATCCTCAGCACTAACCAGAACCTCAGTATCCGGCAAGCCCAGCATCTTTCTAGCAGAAGGACCGCCATACAGCTTACCCTCAAGGAAAAACACGATGCTCTTAGCAGCCTGGATCTTTTCATTCTTCATCTTCAGCTCATAGAACAGGCTACCCTTACTAAAACTGCCGAAGTTCGCAATAGCAAACTCCTTAGACATAACCTTGTCTGTAAAGTAAAGACGAGAATTAGGCTGTACCTCCAGAATCGTGTACATGTTAGGCGCGATAACTGTCAGGTTTTGTTTAATCTGGTCAGTAGAAACTGTTCCCAGAGTAAACAGACTGCGGGTACCACGACCACCAGAAGAACGCATAGTGAAGAAAGACTCAGAAGCCTTACGTACAGTAGCGCCGATAGTCTCAACACCACGAACGTTATTAGTATCCCAGATGGCAATATTGTCACGAGGGAAACCATAATCCTGTGCAGTCTTCTTAGCAACCTGGTCTGGTACGAAAATAGAAAACGTCCAGTCGTCAGGCATAGAACCGACAAGACCAGGCATCTTCGCACGGTTAGACGGAGAACTATTATTCTCCATGCCGTCAGTGAAACCTAGAAGCCAAAACGAATGCTGACCGTACTTAGTGTTAGTAAGCTTCAAATCCTCAATCGACAGGACTGTTGCGTCACACAAAGCAGTCATACCGTTAGGACGGTACTTACCTACCATCGTGAAAGACTCAGCAGCCCTGATAACATCCATATCAAACAGGATGCATCTAGCTGTACTACGACTAGAGAACAGGTAGATCGAGATTCTTGTTTCCTGGTTCGTTGAAAGCGAACGTTCAGCTAAGAACTTAATCTCACTGTCTATTAATTTTGGCAGAGTCGCGTGATGTTGCCCCATACTTGACGATTCGTCAACCAGGAACGCAACATGATTCTGCGGCTCTTGAAGCTGTAATGCCATTACCCTCCTTATTAATGTTTAAGCGTATGTTCCGCCAGTAGCCTTAACCTGAGTAGCAGACACGTTATTCTGAGCGCTCCAAGTGTGAGCCCATGCCGGTGTGTTCGTCAGGTTAATTGAACTAGTAGGACCAGAATTGGCCTTGTTGTGATAGTCGTGAGCTGAAATCTGCATAATCTATCCTGTTGACGTAGAAGCCAGTAGAAGAATCGCGTTGAACGACACGAAGAACCTCATTTGAGGGTTAGGATATCCTACAGTGATAGCGGCGTTAGTATACGCGCCACCCTGAGAAGTCCAACCTGGAGTGTTAGTGTGAGTGTCAACCGCGTTGTTGAAACCTAGCGGGTACACACCAGAATCCTGCTGACCAGTTGCAGCGTTCAGCAACACGATGAAGCCAGAATAGCCGACCTTATCTGTGTACATGAATGATGGAGCATCAAGATTCTGAATCGACTGGCCGTGAGCTGAAACCTGAGTAACAGTCACCAGTGTGGGCAGCGGGATAGTCGCACCTGTAGTACCCGAACCCGTATTGTTGTCAGCAAGGAAAATCCTAGAAGGATTAATACCCTGAGAGTCAAGAATACCAGCCACGAACTGTGTACCACCCTGAGTGAACACACCGTTAGTGTATGAACCAAGAGCAGGCGCAGCAGTAATAGTCGGTGTACCGGCAGTACGCTGAAGGGTAGAGTTAATAGCGGGGAAACCCGCTAGTGGAGCTACTGTTAAAGCCATAATATTATCCTATCAGAATAATTTAAATTTACTCTAACAGTATATCGCAAATACTAGTAAGCTACGTAGCTCTCATACTCGTTGATGTCACTGTTCTTCATCAGGAACCTTACCCTGTTGATGGTTTCGTCAGTGTCGCCGAACTGGTAAAACAGCCAACACCTCTGCTCATTGTCAATACCAAGCTTATCGCCAGCCCAATCTGCGATCCTAGTCCCAAGGTAGTCCCAGCCTTCTACTGCTCCCTGATAATAAGCATGATAGTCGGCTAGTGAGTTGAAAACCTGCTCAGTGGAAGTGTCGAAAACTGATCTAAGATCAGCTTCCTCAACCCAGATGAAACCAGCCGCGCAACCTGAAGTAGCGCAACTCCACTTATCTTCAGGATCAATCTGAAAAAGCGTCGTATGATCAGTCAGCCACACGTCCTGATCATGAACAATCAACTGTGCTTCAAGGTTATCAATTAACCTTTGAGCCACACCAAGATCCATTATTCCTCCTTAAATTTGTAACCCCACCAGTCGGGAACATGAAACGGCTCAGGAGGTTTCTCCCAGATACCTTTAGGTTCCCAGCCATAATTAGTCCTGTTATACTTCCCGGACAATGCCAGCTCTAAAGGTGTCACTGTCCCTCCTTCAATAATAAGAACGGTTGACGGGATTCGAACCCGCAACGACATGCTTGGAAGGCACGCATTCTAGCCAGTTGAATTACAACCGCACGAAAGCTTAAACGTACTTCCCTTTAAGCTTACCACACCTGCATTGACGATCCACGTACATTAAGTGCTTATACTCAGGAGACTCAATAGACCTCCTGTGCGTCTCCTTGTAGTAGTGAATATGTAACACTAACCCACCTCGAAAGAATGAACGATTCGGGCGGTAATAGCATCAACCCTGTGCCTGCTAAGACCATTATCACCCCTGGCCGACATGATAAGGATAGCCCTGATCATGGCTTCAGTTTTGTCAATACCAGGATTGTTTTCCATAACCAGAGCGGACAAACCATCCATGTGACCGTCATAATCATCAGTGAACGTCAAGTGAGGATCTTGCTTCTTCTCACTGTTAATGTAATACTCAGCCATGCTCATGATTTCCTCCCTCAGTAGCCCTGGTGGGATTTGAACCCACACTGTAAGAATTTTAAGTTCTTGATCTCTGCCGATTGGAATACAGGGCCAAAGAAGGCCAGAGCAAAACACCTAACCTAAACACGTTCCGCACCAATGTCAGTAGTACTGTCCATCCTCGGAACCCTGAAGGCCAGAATACCGGCCTCAGTCATCGCGTCAACCACGTCTTGTCTATCATCATAGAACACCGTGATCCCGTTGTCAAGACAAAACGCTGTCTTAAGTTCAGGACTTTCACGAGGATGCCTGAAAACAATCTCGTGAACGGCAGTGTAAGGAATCTCAAGCTTGTCAACTTCAGCCTTAACTGTTCCCAGTCTGCTCTTACCAATGGCGGATACGATGTGTATTTCATCGTGCATTTTGCCGAAAGCGCCACGATAGTTTCTCAGGTACATCCCTGCCAACTGCGCGAAATGTTCAGGATGAGCACTGCAAACATTCCAGTAATCGAAACCTATCTTCATCATTCCTCCAAAGTTCGCCGGGATTGTGCTGACTCACATTTTTCAGCCTAGGGAATCCAACCATCCGTTTCGGCACAGTTATTGTCAGCACCCAGAGCCTTACCACGGTTGGAACACGATAAGGAGATATAGTTTATTTATTCCCGGCAGGACATGATCAGTGCCCCTAGTAGCCACTTAGGGATTTGAACCCTAACTGTTCACGTTTTGAGTGTGATGCCTCTACCTATTGGGCTAAGCGGCCATTACTTCTTAAGAAAGTATCCTCTGCCGTCACATTCCTTGCACTCTTTAGACATGTCAACTTCGTTAGTATCAGGATTAATGTAATATCCTGTCTGCCTGCAAGCCTCGCAAGGTTCAGTATCCATCACTCCTCCTTAACTTCAAAGGGCACAAAATTCAGAGCGGGCATCATAGTCGGCCAGCTATGGTAATAGTCCATGTTATGCCTCACAGTGCCTTTCCTGATCTCAGCATAACTCAATCCGCAATATTCACAGTTTTCCCGCCAGTGGCCGATGAAACCTTTAATCCTGTCTTTACGTCTAACATAGCCGCCGAAAGCTTTACTCAACATTCCTCCTAAGTGGGAAGTACTGGAATCGAACCAATGCACTCCGGGCTTCAACCGGATGCTCTACCGACTAAGCTAACAACCCAGTGGGACCAGAGGGAATGTTAGCAGTCATGATCTGGTCCCATGCAACGTTTGTTCTGCTAAATAGGAAATGTTGCCAAACCGCTTAAGAAGAATAGAGGGCCTAACTTGCAAGGTTTTTTGTCCCCAACGGTTCAGGAGGTTTCTAGCCTCCCTTGCCGACCTTTTCTAGGGCGTTCAGCCATATTCTTCAAGTGCGCAAGGAGAGATTCGAACTCTCACGCCATAAAGACAACAGTTCCTAAGACTGTCGCGGCTACCGGATTACGCCACTCGCGCTTGTTCTTTTCTTGTAAATGTTCGTATAGCATGGCAGTTGGCACAAATACCGTCAATTATAAGTTCGGGATAGGGGTATTTTCAGGAGTAGCCTTATATCCAAGTTCACTCTCCCCGTTAACCCGTCGCGCTTGGAACATTGCTGTGGATCGCGGATGTCCTATCCCTGTTGTTATACAACGTGTCAGCACTAGGATTCGAACCTAGGAAACCGGAGGTGACTGCTTTACAGGCAGTTTGCGTTGAGCCGCTTGCATATACTGACATGGATGCTAGCCACGGATAGGCCAGGATACTATAACAGCTCCGATACCGGTTGACTGCGATCCTGGTGCTGCTGGTTAGGCAGACGTTTAATTATCCTGCTAGCTCTCAAGATCACCAATCTTGAGCTGATGAGGCTTGGTCGGCCTCCTGGTACTGAAACCATCTTAGCACCGGCACCTGCTGATGTCAAGAAGTTTTAATAAAATTTATCCAGTTGAAGTGGAAGCTTTGATTAGCAGACCGCTAGTGTCAAGGAAAATCTCTGAGTTAGCTGAAGTAGCGTCAGGTGATGCTGCGCTGTAAGCTAAAGTTACCAGGTAAGAACCTGTCTTAGTAGAGCCCGCAGAGTCAACGATAGAAACCTGAGTTACGCTCACCAAAGTCGGTAGTGTGGTAGGAGCAGCGTCCGTGTAGAAGAACTTAGCCCTGTTCTCAGCATCCATGTAACCGGCAATGAATGATCCGGCGTTAGTCAGTGACACACCATTAGTGTAAGTGAACGATGAAGCATCAACCTGAGTGCTGTTAGATGGGTACGGACCCAGATTCAGAACTGTTAGTGCCATTATAATGGTCCTTTCGGATTAAATATTACAAGAACCATTCTATCATGACTTCAGATACGCCTCAGCTTCAACAATATGTCTTAAAACCAGCCCGTACATAGGATCAACATAGACATGACGACCGTTTGTTCCCTCAAGGCAGTACCCGATGTTATATTCGTCGTCAAAATACACGAATTTACTGTCCCCAGCATAGGCAAGAACCGACCTTGCCTTGACAGAACCAAGATTTTCATTGAATTTACGCTCTGCCAGCTTCACTACAGGCAATTCAGGCAGACCAAGGGGAGGACCAATCCATTCATTAGCGTGATGCTCCCATGTTGTAGCCCAAACTAGCTCAGAACCAGTATCCTCAACTAGTTTCAGCACCAGATTGGCTTGTCTTTTGTTCAAAATCAGGTTGAAACTGAGTCCGTTAGGCTTAGCAACGACTTTGAAGCTGCCTTCAGACCCTAAATTAGGATTTAACACACCGTCAACGTCTAAGAAAATGTATTTCACCGTCTCAGTGTCTCCTTGATGTGTGCTAATTCACTAAGATGAAGCATCGCATCATCAAATGCTCTATGATTCTTACTTTTAGTGTCTAGAGTAAGGTCTTCTCTGCCCGCAATCTGCAAAACCCTTCTCATTACACCCACATCTATAGAGAAATACTTCAACCAGGAATTAAGTCTCGGCATGTCTCTTGCTATGAACGGCCTGTCGAAATGCTGCACCCCTGAACCAGCTATTGCTACGTCATGTTTGCGCAACCCAAACGACTCCATCATCTGAATGATACGGTCTTCAGACTCGTACTCAGTAGTACCCTCGCCTGACTTGAGATTTTCGATGAGCCCGTTTTTAGTGTGCATTTCCACCACTATAGGATCAGTGATAAGCGTTACCCTTGACGAGTCTCCGATAACCGCTCTGTGAGATCCTAGTATATTCAGATTGTAATCTGTTAATACAGCACCGACTTCTATAATCCTGTTCGTCTCTAAATCCGACCCGGTGGTTTCCAGGTCGATCCAGAGCATGTGAAAGTCTTTACCGCTCATTTTTCCTCCTTTATTTTACGTCGGGATAGAGAGATTTGAACTCCCAACCTTCACGCCCCAAACGTGTCGCCCTACCCAAATTAGGCCATATCCCGATGGTGGGCACTGTCCCTTTCAAGACAACAACCCAGGCTAACAGTTTCGCTACCGTCGCACGTCTTATTAACCCGGTCACCAGAGATTTAACTCTTATGCCCCGTGGACCGCATCGGATTTGAACCGATAACCTACTGTGTGCAAGACAGTTGCTCTACCAATTGGAGCTAGTGGCCCATGCGACCAGTTTTAAGTCAATGGACGGACTCACAGTTTAACGACTACAGGTAGATCAAAGCCTGTCTTATGTTTGGGGTCGTAAAACACAGTTTAGCACGGATAAATGCGCTTGTCAAGATGATGTTACAGAGAATCTTCGAACCCGTCTTCCAGAGCGCCCTCAAAATTACCTTCGACTAGTTCTTCAATCTCAGCAACAGCCAAAGCGGTCTCTAGAAGGCTACTGTTACGACAACCATAACCAGTACCGTACCTAGTCCTGCGAGGAAGACTACTACCAATAAGAGCCTCTTCAACAATCAGCTCATCAACCAGATCATCATCAAACCCGAAACCCATCACGTACCTCCTAGTATGTGTACTTCCACTTAGAACCGTCGAAATATTCAATCTTCAGATTAACCGGGTTAAGATCCTCAGCAACTTTCTGCTCAGGAGATTTACCCGCAAAGTGAATTTGTTGACTGACCCACGACTTGAACTTAGGGTCTTCTGTCATTCTTCGCCAGGCAGCGTGCTTATTCTGCAACTGTGACCTGTTATCCCTAGCCTCACCTGTGGCACCAGAAGCGCGATGCTTTATCCTCACCGCAGTATTACTCGTGTTCTGATGCTGACCGCCAGGACCACCGGCAGAAAACGTGTCAAAATCACAATCAGCCATGGTCACAGAAAACAACAACTCCCTGTTTTTACTTGAACCTTTTGATCTTGTTCTGCTCATTTTTCAGGTTATCAATCTCTGCTTGCAACTGTTCAATACGCTTGAATGCGATAACAAGCATAGCCTCAACGAATTCGAAAGACTCCTGTATCGTCTTCAAGTTTTTTCGTTTAAGATAACTGATCGTTGTTTTAGCCTTCTCAAGATCCGCATCAGCCATAGCTAGCAACCACCAGTAGTTTCACCGTGTTGTCTCCGGTGAAACCGATGTCTTTAAGGAATCCGAGTAGCAAGAACTGTTCCGCGACAGTCGGATTGCTCAAAGTTTTAGGATCGACCTCTTCATGACCCCAGTTCGCGTAAGTGTGCGTTCTCTTAATGAAGATTACCGGATAAGAGTAGTCAACATGACCGGCGAACCGTAGTTCCAGACTATCCTTGATCTGAGGATGGTTTAGGAAGCCGTACAAGTCAACATCTTCGACACTCTCATGACGACCCTCACCACTATCAGAACCCAACTGGACACCCCAGCCAATATCAGCGTCAGGACTCATCCCCATTATCACCACTCCTAACAAGTTTAGGCTCACCATACGGGATAGCAAACTCAACATAAGTGAAATCGCCGCTGTTGATACCCTTCGTTTCCCTTAGCATTTCAACGATCCTGTCACACTGACTGCACATTAAGAATCTCCGCAGTAACATCTTCAAATTCACCGACAGGAGCACGTTCAATCTTAGTAATACAGTTACTAGTCTGAACAACGCCGCGCATACTACGCTCATTATGGTACGAAACTTGATGAGCAGCATGGTAGAAACCGGGATTCTCCCGGTTTCTAGTTATCCTATAGGTAAACATTAGTTAGACCTGAAAGCTAGACGGACTATGACACAGACCGCTACCCCGGCAGCGACACTAGGCCACAAAGAATGAACCTTACTGTACGTAAAGAAGCATATTGCGGCACCAATGAGACCGAAAATGGCGTTCAGTATCTTCTTAGGATTCCCGAATAAGGTCGGATTCTCCATTACCTGACCACCTCGTAATATTCTTGGTTATCTTCAACGCAACAGGCTTAGCTGGTAGTTCAACCCTCTTAATGTGTGGCTGAAGATTCCTCGCGGGTTTCATAACCCAGATATCATCACTATGCCAGCCTTTACTAGAATAAGGATCAATAGACTTTCCGGTACGAGTATCAACATGTCCGGTAGATGTGCGCCTACCACGCCTAGAATCGTGCAATGGTTGTACTGTCACCGTTGTAGGATTAAACTTCAACAACTCAGCTACAACCATCGAGTGGCCGTGACTACCATGAGAGACGGCGTAGAGAATCAAATCCCCTACGCCGAACTCATTACCTAGCCAATCTTTCATAGAACCTCCCAAAGTTGGGGTCGTCGGGATTGAACCGACCTGTACCGACTACCCTTTCAACTGTTTATAAGACAGAGGGGATAGACCCCAATGGTTTCGTTATGTCAAACTCTATACTACCGAACCTGTCACGGCCTTTGACCTTAAAACCGAAAGCTGCCTCCATCAGGAGGATAGTACAATCATCACAAATGTTGACAGGACCAGTGCCGCAAGACGTGTATCTGAATTTAACGCCGCACTTGCAAGTTACATTGTAACCAACCGGCTTGATACCGTAATCCATGACTTGCTCCTTTGCCAGCCCAAACCCCCACCTACTGACTGATGCGCTCCCGTCTCCGTTGATGCATTAGGTTCCCAGACGCGGTTTGCTTATATTTAAGGGGTTACTTTGAAACCACGTGAAAGATCAACTTTCCCCGTACTCCCTACAGGAGTCGAACCCGTAACCGTTGGATTAAAAGGCCACTGCTCTACCATTGAGCTAAGGGAGCAAATTCTTCTTCTTATCTTGTCTCTTATTAAGATACTTGTTGAACTTCCTGGTACCAGTAATAATCGCGGCAAGTACTAGAACACCAACACCTATGTAAAAGGCGATATATGTAGTACCCATTATACCTCCTAATTCTTGTGTTCGGAGCAGTTAACCAGCCTGTAGCCGCATTCGCATACTAGATCAGGCCCGTCATCATAGAATCGGTGAACTCCGTCAGGATATTCGGGGCAATTATTTTTTGACAACGAAACCTCCATGATTGTACGTGCAGACAGTGATGTTCAACCTTATAAGATGACAGTCACTTGTTGAACCCTCCCTTGCGGGATCTCTGCTTCACAGTCGGATCTTCTCAGCAGTCTATCATTACCACCGCCCGACAGGTTTTA